>LNAP01000215.1_pt1 | contig 68003 bp, 58 predicted proteins | sample 602601 | NCBI WGS metagenome assembly LNAP01 (sample SAMN02440304, study PRJNA202911) | soil metagenome | biome: Subtropical and temperate rainforests or woodlands; isolation source: soil samples (1 kg each in a 20% v/v slurry with milli Q water) were... ...
CGGAAAAACTCAACTGGCTCATCGGGTTCACTCGGATCGGACTGTTTTCAATAACTTATATTCTGACAGGTTCGTTGGACTTGTTCAGAGGTTCCTTAAATGCATGCGCAGTCCCGGCGCGGCATTCACCTCGACGATGCAACCCTGCTGCTGATCCAGCGGCTCAAACACATTTTGCCCCACCATGTCGACACCACACACGTCCAGGCCCACCATCTTGGCGGCTGCAACGGCGGTGGCCGCCAGGTCGGGGTGCACGTGATCGGTGACATCGGTGGCCGTACCGCCGGTGCTCAGGTTGGCGTTATTGCGCAGGATGACCAGCGCGCCTTGTTCGAGAACCGAATCAGGTCCATAGCCTTGCGCCTGCATCATGGCCAAAGCAATACTGTCCAGCTGTATGCGCGTCAGCGTGCTGGCGTGGCCTTCGCCCCGGGCCGGATCGGCATTGATCGCCTCAACGAGCTGGGCAATGCTTTGCCGCCCGTCGCCAATCACATGCGGCGGATCGCGCCGGGCGGCCGCCACCAAGTTATCCCCCACCACCAGCAGCCGAAAGTCATGGCCCGGAAAATAACGCTCGACAATCACGGCGCTGCCATGACGCGCGGCATTCTCGTACGCAGCCAAGACCTGTTCGCGCCCGCTCAGGTTGACCGTCACCCCTTTGCCCTGATTGCCATCGCTGGGCTTGACCACAACCGCATCGCCAATGGCCTGGGCAGCGGCCCAGGCTTCGGCGGCGTTGTGCACCACCCGGCCCTGCGGCACCGGCACGCCGGCCGCCGCCAAAAGCCGTTTGGTCAATACTTTGTCTTGTGCAATGGCTTCCGCAATCGCGCTGCTGCTGTCGGTCTCGGCGGCCTGGATGCGCCGCTGCTTACTACCCCAGCCGAACTGCACCGTGCTGCCTTGCGTCAGGCGCCGGTAGGGTATGGCGCGCGCCACGGCCGCCTGGACGATGGAACCTGTGCTGGGGCCTAAACGCACGTCTTCATTCAAATCGCGCAACTGCGCCAGCGCGCCGATCAAATCGAACGGTGTATTTTGCAACGCCGCCGCACACAGCGCCTGAGCCAAATCAAGGGCCACCCGACCGACTTCTTCTTCGCTGTATTCCACAACCACCTGGAAGACGCGGGGTTGGTTCGTCGCCACGCTGCGGCTGAAGGCAACCGGACAGCCGGCCCGCACTTGAAGGCGCAAGGCGACAAAGGCCAACGCATGGGCCATCGCTCCGCCGTCATCAGGCGGGGTCGACAACAGCATCTCGATATCGGGGAAACGATGATGCAAGCCGGCATAAAAATCGGCGGGTTGAACAGGGTCGGCACAAACAACGATGGCCTCCAGCACTGTCTGGCGACCCCATATTCCGGGGCCACGCAGGGCACGTATACGTGATACTTCCATGAAAGCAATTCCCTTAAAACGGGTTAATGAGGCGCCTTCGCCTGCTAGGCCGCGGCCGACAGCGGCGGCACAACGTTGTCCGCTGGCGCCGCCGTCGGATCGCGCTCGAAGCTTTCAATGCCCGCCCGCATCAGTTCCAGGTCAATATCCAGCGCCCAGCCGGCGGCGAGGGCCGCAAGGGTGTTCCGGACATGGAAGGCGGTCTCCGCCCCCTCGGCCATTAAAGGCACAGCGGCCAGGGACAGCAGCCGTATTTCTGTCGCGCCTTTCGCGAGAATGACGTAACCGTCCTGAACAAATACCGCACGCGCGCCCTGTGCACGGTGCGACGCCATAATGGGCGATGCACCGCTCTCACCGAAAAAGATCACTTTTCCGTCGCACAGCGGCGCCATGCCCGCAACCTGTTCATCGTCGGCATTGAGCACGGCCGTGCCGCCAGGCAAGACCACATCGACCTGCGTGCGGTAAACCTTGACGGTCTGATCCGGGCCATCGATATAAAACTCGGGAAACCGTTCGGCGACATCGAGATTGGTCACCACACCGACCTGACACCGATCGTAGGCCAGGCCTTCACTTAAAATACTACGCGCGCCGTTTTCAATGACGGCTGCCTGCACCGCGGGATTAAGCAGCACCCGACGTGCGGCCGTCCAGCCGGCGCTATTCTGTTTTTCAACATGCCGACGCCCCAGATACAGCCCGCCGCTGCATGCCAGGCCGGTGTACTGACGGTTTAACTCAAGCAGATGAGCGACAAGACGGGCCACCGTGGTTTTGCCCCGGCTGCCCGTGATGCCCACAATCGGAATCCGGCCGAAGTCGTCGGCGGGGAACAAGTAATCGACAATAGCCTGGCCCACCGGCCTGGGCTGGCCGCTGGCGGGCTTCAGATGCATCAGCAGCCCCGGGCCGGCATTGACCTCGACGATCGCGCCGCGCTGACCGGCCAGCGGCTGGGAAATATCTTCGGCCACCAGGTCAACCCCGGCGATATCCAGCCCCACGATGCGGGCCGCCAGCGCCACCGTGGCCGCCGTACTTGGATGGACCATGTCGGTAACGTCAATAGCCACATTGCCATTGCGCTGAATGAGCACCTCCCGGCCCGCTTCAGGGACGGAGTCGGCATCCAGTTGCTGGCGCGTCAGTTCGAGCCGCACCGCGGAATCGATGCGCACGGGGTTCAGCGGACTATCTTCGTCCGTCCCTCTGCGAGGATCGGTATTAAGCTGCCGCTGAATCAAATCAAGGACCGAATGATGGCCATCGCCCACCACCGTTGCTGCGTCGCCCCGCGCGGCGGCGACCATCTTCCCGCCCACCACCAGCAAGCGATGCTCGTTGCCGCTAATAAAACGTTCGACCACCACGCCGCTGCCCTCGTCGCAGGCAATGGCGTAAGCCGCTTCAATTTCATCTTGAGTGCGCAGGTTGGTGAAAACACCCCGCCCATGATTGCCGTCACTGGGCTTGACCACGACAGGCAAGCCGATGGATTGCGCCGCATCCCACGCCTGCTGCGCGCTGTTAACCAGTTCGCCCTCGGGCACGGGTACGCCGCAAGCCTGCAGCAGCTCTTTGGTCAGGTCTTTATTGCGGGAAATGCTTTCGGCGATGGCACTGGTTTTATCGGTCTCGGCCGTCCAGATGCGACGCTGGCGCGCGCCGTAGCCCAACTGCACCAGGTTTTCATCGCTCAGGCGGGTGATGGGGATGTCGCGGTCATCGGCGGCATCGACGATACAAGCTGTACTGGGTCCCAGCCCCAGGCTCTCGACCAGGTCGCGCAGGGTTTCAATGGCGCCCTCTACATCGAACGGACGGTCTTCAATGGCCGCCATGACCAGATCGCGCGCGCTATACAGCGCCGTGCGAGTGACCTTCTCGTGCCAGGCGCGCACAATGACTTTATAAACGCCGCGCACCGAGGTTTCGCGCGCCCGTCCCATGCCGCCCGGCATGCCGGCCAGATTTTGCAGTTCCAGCGTGACGTGTTCAAGGATGTGCGCGGGCCAGGTTCCCGTGTGCAAGCGCTGCACGAAACCGCCTCGTTCGCCGATGCTGCAGCGGTGTTCAATTAAAGAAGGCAGCCATGCCGTGAGGCGTTCGGGAAACCCCGCAATGGTGTTGGAGGGGAAGTCTTCGAGCTCGCCAATATCGACCCACGCCTCGATGACGGGACGATACGCCCAGATGCCAGGCCCCTGTAAAAACATCATGGTGATGAATTCAATCGACTTTTTTTTCATCTGAGACGAGTATGAGTGTTATGCGTCGACCATAAAATGCGTGCATGGTACGCAAGTAATGGACCGTTCCCCACGCAAGAAGTTGCACAGCATAATCAACAATATGAAAATGGAGGAGGTCAGACGTAAAAAAACCACACATTTTTTTACCCTACTGTGCAAACGGCGATTCTAGTCGTTCAATAGCGCACCATCCGAGGTCCCTCCGACGTTAAGACAGCCTACCCAAAACCCCATGAATACCGAATTAAACGATGCTGCCCTGGCTCGCGACGACTTGCCCCCTGACTGGCGCACCGTACTCGCCCCGCAACTGTCTTCCGGTGAAACCATCCTGGCCTGGCTGGAGCTCGACCTGAACACCCAGCTCCGGTTTTCTCGCGGCCTGCTGGTGGTTACCGACCGTCGGCTGCTCGCGTGGGAAGGCGGAGAAACCGACTGGCAATCCTGGCCTTTGCATCAACATCTTGCGCTACTGCATCACGACCACGCCGGCGTCGGCACCCTTGAGCTGCACGACGAACGCGCCCGCTTAAGACGCTGGCACTACACCCTGGGGCGCAATCCCGCCGCAATCCAGCTGCTCTCCCAGTTTGAACGCCGCCACAAAACGACGTCCGGCCAAACCGGGGGGCAGACGTCCGGTACCGGGCAACCCCCAGGTACGGAATCCGCCGTGCCATCGCCCCCCTCCACCTGGGCGCTTTTGCGCTTATGGCGATTTGCCAAGCCTTACCGCTATGCACTGCTGGCGGGTTTTGTGCTGACCCTGATATCGACCGCCGCATCGCTGGTTGCCCCCTACCTGACCATGCCGCTGATGGACAAAGTGCTGATCCCCTTTCAGAACGGCGCCCCCATCGAATGGTCCCTGGTGCGTTTTTACCTGGGCGCCCTGTTCGCATCGTCCTTGCTGGCCTGGCTGTTGGGCTGGGCCCGCACCTACCTGCTGGCCTGGGTCAGCGAGCGTATCGGCGCCGATTTGCGCACCGCGACCTATCAACACCTGCAACAACTGTCGCTGCAATATTTCGGCGGCAAACGCACCGGCGACCTGATCTCGCGCATAGGCTCCGAATCCGACCGCATCTGCGTCTTCTTGTCGCTGCATCTGCTCGATTTCGCCACCGATGTGCTGATGATCATCATGACGGCCGTCATCCTCATCTCGATAAATCCATGGCTGGCCATCATCACCCTGATCCCCTTGCCCTTCATTCTTTGGATCATTCAACTGGTGCGCGGACGGCTGCGCCAGGGATTCGAAAAGGTAGACCGCATCTGGGCGGAAATAACCAATGTCCTGGCCGACACCATTCCCGGTATTCGGGTGGTCAAGGCTTTCGCCCAGGAGGGACGCGAGGTGGCGCGATTTCGCGAAGCCAATAATCGCAACCTGGCCGTCAATGACCGGGTCAACAAGATCTGGTCGCTCTTCACCCCCACCGTGACCTTGCTGACGGAAGTCGGTTTGCTGGTGGTATGGATATTCGGCATTTGGCTGGTAGCGCACAACAATATAACCGTCGGTGTACTGGCGGCCTTTCTGGCCTATATCAGCCGTTTTTATATCCGGCTCGACTCCATGAGCCGCATTGTGTCGGTCACTCAAAAAGCGGCGGCGGGCGCAAAGCGCATTTTTGACATTCTGGATCACGTCTCCAGCGTTCCCGAGGCCGCCAAGCCCGTACAGATGGAGCGCGTCAAGGGGCGCATCGAGCTGCGCAACATTGGCTTTCGCTACGGCAACCGCGCCATTATCCGTGGCATCGACCTGGACATCGCGCCCGGCGAGATGATCGGGCTGGTGGGCCATAGCGGCTCGGGCAAAAGCACGCTGGTAAATCTGATCTGCCGGTTCTATGACGTATCCGAAGGGTCGATACACATCGACGGCGTCGACATCCGGTCGTTGTCCATTGCCGGATACCGGCGCAATATCGGCCTGGTGCTGCAAGAGCCTTTCCTGTTTTTCGGCACCATTGCCGAAAACATCGCCTACGGCAACCCCGACGCCGATCGCCGGGATATCATCGCGGCGGCGCGGGCCGCCCATGCTCACGATTTCATTTTGCGCCTGCCCCACGGCTATGACTCCCTGGTCGGTGAACGCGGACAAGCCTTGTCGGGCGGCGAACGCCAGCGCATCTCCATTGCGCGGGCCTTGCTGATCAATCCACGCATTCTGATTCTGGACGAAGCCACGTCCTCAGTCGACACCACCACGGAACAAGAGATACAGAAAGCGCTCGATAACCTGGTGCGCGGACGCACGACGATTTCCATCGCGCACCGCTTAAGCACGCTGCGCCAGGCCGACCGCCTCGTGGTGCTCGACCGCGGACGCGTCGTTGAAGTAGGACCGCACGACGAACTGCTGGCCAAAGACGGCGCCTACGCCCGTCTTTATCAGGCCCAGGCCCGCCAGGTCGACACGCCGCCCAACAACCCATGGCCCGACGAAAGCACGGACCCCGATTCAAACAAAGAGCCAGACCAATGACCCGCCATGACTTTCAACTGGTACGCGACCCATTCGGCCGACTGGTGCTCACCGTCGGCGGCCTGAGCTACAACGCCGTGGTACCGGTGCGCAGCTTTCCGATTTCGGCACGCAGCAAAGGCATTGCGCTCATCGGCGCCGATGGCGCGGAACTGGTTTGGATAGAGGCCTTGGAAGACCTGCCGGAAAACATACGCCAGCTTGTCGAAGAAGAACTCGCCAGCCGCGAGTTCATACCCGAAATACGGCGCATCAATCACGTGTCCAGCTTCGCCACCCCCAGCCGCTGGGACGTGCATACCGACCGCGGCGACACGGTGCTCGTTCTGAAGGTCGAAGAAGACATCCGCCGATTGTCAGCCACCATGCTGCTGATCCTGGATATCAACGCGGTTCAGTTTCTGGTGCGCGATATTCGTTTGCTCGACAAGGCCAGCCGCCGAATGCTGGATCGCTTCCTGTAAGGTCGTAAAACGGCCAGGCGCTTCCAGCGGCCCTGCGTCGTTGGTTATTGGCATAAACCGAATCGTGTGGACACAAATTGCTGTGTGCTCCGGGATGCCGTGCCATACTACGAAAAAACGCCCTTCCACTAAGCAAGTTGACCCGTCATACCTATGCACTGCTCATTTAAAAACTCTTTTTCCCGTCCGGTTTTAATGGCCTTGCTCTTCATCGGCATGCTGTGCAACAACGCCTTGGCCAGCGAATCGGCGGGCCCCTCTTCGCCCCTGACCCCCGAGCAGGCCAAGCATACGCTCAGCATTTTGCAAGACGATAGCAAACGGGCCGAACTGGAACAGACGCTAAGCGCCATTGCCCAGGCCATGCCAGCCGATAACGAAACAAAGCCTGCAGCCGCTCCCGCTGAAGCGCCTGAAACCACTGAAGCACCCGTCGCGCTTCAAAAGAATGGCCTGCTGGCCCAAGTATTCACCGCCTTCGGCGAGCGGCTAAGTTCAGCGAACGACAAACTTCGCCTGATGAGCCGCACCGTCCTGGAAGTGGGCGCATTGGGTACCTGGGGGCGGCAAGTCATTAGCGAGCCTGAGCGCCGCACGGTCTTGCTGGACAGCCTGTGGAAAGTGATGGTCATATTGGGCGCCGCGCTGCTGGCAGAATGGCTGCTACGCTGGGCGCTGGCCCGGCCGCGCCAGCGTCTTGAACGCAGTTCCGCCATTCGGCAGGCGGCATTCGAACAGCAAGGCGCCGTCGCCGCACCCGACGCCACAGTCCAGGCAAGTTCAGACCATGCCGATCGCTACTGGTCCTTGTTGCGCCGGCTGCCCTTTGCGTTGGCGCACTTCCTGCTCGTCCTGATTCCGCTTTTGGCGTTTCTGGCCGTCGCCAGCCTGTTGCTGAACACATTTGGCGGTCGCGCCGCCACGTTCTATGAAATAACCCTGCTTCTGACCGGCGCCTATGCCACAACGCGAGTCGCACTGGGCATTGTGCAATTGATGATTGCGCCGCGCCAGCCAGGGCTGCGCCTTTTGCATATCGCCCCGGACACGGCATTATTGCTTAGCCGGTGGCTGCGCTGGATTATCGTCATTGCGATCTTTGGCGCGGCGCTGGCCGATATCGCGGGGGAAATGGGCGCAACGATCGATGTCCAAACGACGGTTGCCAAGCTGGTCGGCCTTATCGTTCACCTTCTGCTTCTTGTTCTCGTCTGGCGCAGCCGAGCCATTACCACGGCCGCGATTCGGGGGCGTGCGAGACTCAACTCGAGTTTCTCGGGAGTGCGCGGTGTCCTGGCCGACATCTGGCCCTTTGCCGCCACGTTTTTTATCGTCGCTCTGTGGCTGCTGTGGTCCGCCGGCGTCGACAATGGCTTTCAGCGCCTGCTGCACTTTTTAGGCTGGTCCGCCGTCGTCATCGTGGCAGCCAGCTTATTGGCGATCTTTATATTAGGCGCCATCGACCGGACTTTCTTAAAGCATCGCCAAGACAGCTCCACAGCGCTGACCAGGCCCTCTGAGCGTAGCACCTACCAGTTGGTGGTGCATCGCTGCGTCTCGATACTGATTGGCGTCTGCGCATTCCTTGTACTGCTGCAAGTATGGGGGCTTGACGTCCAGGCCTGGTTTCAAACCGGTTCGGTGGGCCGCCAGTTGGCTTCCGCCCTCGGAACCATCGCCATCACGCTGATCCTCGCCTTCAGCGCATGGGAAGCGCTTAATCTGTCGATCGAACGCCGACTCGATCGCTGGACAAGCTCGGGCGACACCGTCCGGGCCACCCGGCTTCGCACCTTGGTGCCGATCTTGCGCACCACCCTGTTCATCGCCATCGCCATGATTGTGCTATTGACTGCACTCAATCAGTTGGGTGTGAACGTCGCTCCCCTTATTGCGGGGGCCAGCATCATCGGCGTGGCCCTGGGGTTTGGTTCCCAAAAACTGGTACAGGACTTCATTACGGGCATTTTCCTGCTTATGGAAAACGCCATGCAGGTGGGCGACGTCGTCACCGTGGCTGGTCTATCGGGGACGGTCGAATACCTGTCTATACGCACGGTACGCTTGCGCGCCGGCGACGGTTCGCTGCATGTTATTCCGTTCAGCTCGGTGACGACGGTGACCAATACGAATCGGGGCATCGGCAATGCCTCCATCACCGTCAGCGTCAGGGCCGACACCGACGTCAAGAAAGTCTACGCCGCCATCAAGAGCGTAAGCGCGGAAATGCGTTCCGACCCCAAGCTGAAAGACCTGATATTAGCCGACGCGGAAATCTGGGGCGTAGACCAGGTAAATGGCGCCACCCTGACGATTGCGGGAAAAATACTCACGCTCGATCGCGGGCGCTGGCCAGTTCAACGTGCGTTCAATGCCCGCATTCGCGACCGGTTCACCGAGATGGGCATTCAGTTTGCCAACCCTCAGCAGACCTGGATGGTGACGGAGCCAGTCAGTCCGCAGGGCAACGAACAGGGCTAAGCAACGTTAGAACTGTTCATCGGCCCGACTACGCCTGTATTGTTTGCAAAAACTGCTTGGCCCGTTCCGTTTGGGGACTGGCCAGCATGTCGCGCGGATTCCGGTCTTCGACGACCTTTCCCTGGTCCATGAAAATCATGCGGGTTCCGACATCGGCGGCAAAGCGTATTTCGTGAGTCACCACCATCATGGTTCTCCCTTCTTCGGCCAGCGCGCGCATGACGCCCAGCACCTCACCCACGGTTTCCGGATCGAGCGCCGATGTGGGCTCATCGAACATCAGCAAGCGTGGATTCGTAACCAATGCGCGAGCAATGGCCACACGCTGCTGCTCGCCGCCCGATAGTTGGCCCGGATACGCGCCAACGCGATGCGACAGGCGCACTTTTTCAAACAGCTCCAACGCACGCTTCTCGACCTTTTTCTTATCTTCACCGTGAACGATAACGGGGGCGAGCGTAACGTTTTCCAGTGCCGTCAGATGGGGGTAGAGGTTGAAATGCTGGAAAATCATGCCCACGCGTTTTCGCACATCGATGATGTTCCTTGAGCGCGACTCGACCGGCTTGCCATCGAACAAAATAGTGCCGCCCTGGATATCTTCGAGCCCGTTCACACAGCGCAGCAGGGTTGATTTTCCGGTGCCGCTCGGCCCAATAAAGCACACGATTTCACCCGGGGTGATGTCAAGGCTGATCTGATCGATAATGGTGCGCGAGCCAAAGCGCTTGGTAAGATTTTTAATCTGAATAATAGGTGCAGTCATGCTTGTGCTCCGTTTGCGACGGGTCTGTTAACAGTTTCTTTCACGACGGGCTCATTGATGCTGGATCGGTTGGCCACATCATTGCGTCTCTCCAGCGCCGCGCCGCCCAGAGAAATCATGTAATTGATAAGGAAATAAATGACTGCCATGGCCAATAAGGGCGTGAAGCCGCCCCCGGTCGAATCGCGGACCAGCAACCCGGTCTTGGTCAGCTCGATATACCCGATGATCGACGCCAACGACGACTCCTTCAAGGTGGAAATATAAACACCCACCGCGGGCGGCAAAATAACCCGGATCGCCTGGGGACCCACAATGCGGCGCATAATCATCGTGTAGCGCATGCCGGAGGCATACGCGGCTTCCCACTGCCCCTTGCCCACGCTTTCTATGCCGGCCCGCACCACTTCGGCCATTGAGGCACTGGCGTGAAAGGCCAGGGCCAGGGTCGCGGCCAGGAAAGGCTCCAGGTGTATGCCCAGCATCAGCGGAACACCAAAATACACAAAGAACAGCATGATCAGAATAGGTATGGACCGGAACAGCTCGATGTACAACAAGGCCGCCAGGCGCAGCACACGGAAACGAGACACCCGCAGCAACGCGATCAACGTCCCGCCGACCGCGGCGATCACCAACGCAAGCCAACTCAGCCAGATTGTCGTTCCCGTGGCCTTAAGGAACAACAGACCGTATGAAAACCAATCGTTACTCATCGCGCACCTGCTTTATTCTTGAATAGGGAATGCCCGATAGCCAGGCGGATCAAGTTGATGGCCTGACACAACACGACATAGACCAGGGCCGAGATCAGGAAGGTCTCGAAAAACCTGAATGACGAGGCGCCCGCCGTCTGCATCCACGAGGTGACATCCTCGACGGCAATGACCGACGCCAAGGACGAGGCCAGCACCACCGAAATAAACTGATTGCTCAGCGGCGCATAAACCGTACGAACGACCTGCGGGAAAACCACGTAACGAAAAGACTGCCAACCGGTCATACCTTGTGAATAGCAGGATTCGTACTGGCCTTTGGGCACGGCAATGAAGCCGGCGCGCAAAATTTCAGCCATATAGCCCGCACTATTAAGCGAGAGCGCAATTAAGGCCGCATCGAACGATGAAAACCGGATGCCAATAGTTGGCAAGGCAAAATAGGTGATATACAAAATGACGAGTAGCGGCGTGTTGCGCATGACCTCGACATAGGCACTGCCGAAAAAACGCATGCCGGAGTGATTGCTGCGGCGCATGACTGCGACCGCGGCCCCGATCGCCAGGCTGATCGCGATGGCAAGCAAGGAAAGCGAAAGCGTAATTTGCATGGCGCCCCATAGATCCCCCAGATAGGGATATACAGCGCGCAGCGTAAAGTTATAGTCCATAGGGTCTCTGCCTTGACGCTGTCGTCGACACGACAGCCCCTTGAAAAAACAGGCGCCGCAGCCGCGGCGCCTTGGTTACAACTAGTACTGAGCCTGGATGGCGGGTTGCTCGAACCCGAACCACTTCTTGAACAACTTGGCGTTTTCGCCCGAGGCATTGAACTGGTTGACCCATAAATTGGTCACCCGGTACCAGTCAAAATCGCCCGCCGGCAAGCCGATGGCAATCTCGGCCCGCGCCAGCGACCCTTCGACTTCACGAAGCTTGCCTTCATGTGAACTGATTGCGGTACGGTTATAGAACGTGTCCTCGGCCATGGCATCCACCTGCCCGGTCAACAGCGCATTGAGCTCGTCCGCTTGCGCGTTAAAACGCACCATCTTCATGGCCGGCATGACGCTCGGCATGATTTTTTCCGCTGTTCCCCCGCGAGTGGTGGCAATCCGGATGCCCTCTTTATTCAGATCTTCCACCGATTGCGCCGGACTGTCGGCCTTGACCATCAAGCGCAAGCTCGACACCACATAGGGATCGGTAAAAGCGATCGTGGCCGAACGCTCAACGTTGCGCGTGAAATCCGCAATCACGAGGTCGACCTTTCGGGTCTGCAACGAAGTCACCCGCGCCGGAATATCCGTCACGACGAACTCCGGTTTCACCTTCAAGTCCGCCGCAAAACGCTTGGCGATATCGATGTCGTACCCCTCGAGCTCGCCGTTAGGCAAAACCTGGCTAAAAGGAGGCAAACTGCCCAGAACTGCAATACGCACCGTGCCCCGTTTCATGACCTCGGCCAGAATGCTTTTTTCTTGCGCTTGAGCCGTTGACGTGCCCAGCGTAGCGGCCGCAATCATGGCCAGCGTGCCCAATACCTGTTTGATGGAAGCCATACTTTTTCCCCTATCTCCGTTTGGCGCTTTATACGGGCGCGATGCCCTGTAAACGCCGCTTGTTTAAAATCAAAAGGCCCTTCTAAACTCCTTGCGCAACCGGCACCTCACCGCCCTGGACCACAATCGCCGGACGGCCCAGACGCTGATCGCAACGCCCCAAAATTTTTTCAGCCGCCAGCGCCACTTCAAGAAGCTCCAGTTCCCGGCCGCGTCCAGCGCAAAGCTGCAAGCCAATAGGCAGACCTGCCCCGTCCAGCGCAACCGGCATCGTCAATGAACATAAGTCCCAGACGTTGGCCGGATACGAGTTGCGATGAACCAGAACGTTTTTATTGCGATAGCTTTCAACATCGGCCACTTCATCCAGGCGCGGCGCCGTGATACACGTCGTGGGGGAGGCAAACGCATGCAGGCCAAGCTCGTTCAGGCGCTCATTGATGATTGCGCTGTGATTGGCGATCCAACGCCTCTTTTGCAAATACTCACGGGACGAAATATCGCCGCACACCCGCAATCGGTCCCAGACGTTGGGGTCGATCGTGGGAATCCACGCCGCAAACTCGTCTTGAATTAACGCACTGGCCTCGGGGTTGGTTAACGACCCGCCGCGATTGAACGCCACGGTTTCATCAAACTCCGGGAAATCGATATCCACCAGTTCAGCGCCCTGCGCCTCAAGCTGTGCAAGCGCTTCATTGACACAGGCAACAATGTCCGGTGAGCAATCGCGATAGAACTGCCGCGCCACCCCAATACGCCGCCCTTTAATAGAAGCGGCTGCCGCCTTTTTCAGGATCGCGCGCCAGTCGGCCCCGGGCGCATCGATCGACACGAATCCCACCAGTGCATCCTCAACGCTGCGTGTGATGATGCCAATCGTGTCTTGCGTCGGGTACAACGGCAATGCACCCTGCATGGTCCATCGTCCGATACTCGTTTTAAGACCCACCGTCCCCGTCAATGAAGCCGGAACTCGAATCGACCCACCAGCATCCGATGCCAGCGACAATACCGTTGAGCCTTGCAATACACCGACGCCCGCGCCGCTTGACGACCCGCCTGAAACGCGATGGTTTTTGGCATCCCATGGGTTACGCGGCGCGCCCCAATGCGCGTTGGTGCCCAGCGACCCCGAAGCAAACTCAACGGTCTGGTTTTTCCCGAAGAAAACAGCGGTCTGCTGACGCAGACGCGCAACAATAGGGCCTTCCCGATTCCACTGCTCCGGCCAGGCCATCGGCGACCCGCCAAACGTTTTCAAGCCATTCACGCCAAAAATGTCTTTAATGCCGATAGGCAAACCCTGCAATGGCCCCGAGTCGACGCCGACGGCCAAGGCGGCATCGGCGGCGTTCGCCTGGCCGGCCGCGTTAGTGTCCAGACATACAAACGCATTGAGCAGCGAACCCAACCGTTCATGCTTGCCTTTTGCCTCGTCCAGCAAGCCGGCTGCGGTCACTTCCTTCTCGATCAAGGCCTGATGCAATTGCGAAATCGAGGCCGTTTCCAGCGTTACGTTCTTCATAAACCCTTTATTCCATTCTTCCGGCTTGCTGCGCATGCCGGATTCGAAGATGCGACACTTCCCTATCAATTCATGCCGCATGTCATAATAGGGTCATACTAGTGCACTAATGCATTAGTGCATATAGTAATTTCTCTATCTAGACGAAATCGAACAGGTATGTTATTTGCCAAAATGACGCCGATAATCACGAAGCCGGCGCGCAGTCATGACAAGTACAATCCTCTTCGTCGTACGTTATTTCAGCCGCAGGTTGCGGTGTCCTTAATCTGGAAGTCGCTCATGGAAACCGTAATTAACGTTGGAGAGCCCCCCTTTGTTCTTGACCGAACGCGGCAGGTGGCGCCTCAACTGATTTCATACTTGCGCAGGAAAATCCTGTCGCTTGAGCTTGAGCCGGGCACCGCGCTGTCGCGACTGGAACTGCAGGAACAATTTAATTTAAGCCAAACGCCTGTGCGCGACGCCATGATGAAATTGCGCGATGAAGGGCTGATAACCATTTATCCACAGGCCGGCACCGTTGTCTCGAAAATCGACTTGAATCTGGCGCGGCAAGCACATATTTTAAGAATTTCGATCGAGCTGGAAGCGGCGCGTCAACTGGCTTATGAGCCAGGCTCCGATAATATCGCTTTTCTGCACGCGTCCATCGCCAAACAAGAGTTGCTGCTCTCGCCCGAGAAATACAATGAATTTTCAGAGGCGGACGACGACTTTCACCGCCTGATTTTCCTGAATGCGAAGCTGCCCGATCTTTGGCCTATCGTCATCCGCCAAAGCGGTCATATGTTCAGGCTTAGACGGCTGCATTTGCCGGATCCAGGCAAAGCCGAGGACATTGTCCAGCAACATAAAAACATCGTCGCCGCCATCGCCAGCCACGACCCTGACAAAGCGGTGGAAGCCATGCGCATCCACCATACCGGCACCCTTGAGATGGCGGATGAAATCAAACAGCGTTACCCCACATTCATCGAATAAACGCCATACACGCGCCCTGCACCGATAGAAACACATCCGACCCGGACAAGGGAGCCAGTAAAGACGGGGCGCGCAAGCCGAAGCGGATATCGTCCAGCTGAACGTTAAGCAAACTGTGGTCGCCGCGAAATGAGCTATGGGTCACATTGGCAGCCACGCCTTCGCCTTGCGGCGCCAGGGCAACCTGCTCGGGACGCAACATGACCCAAATATCGCCCGCCTGATGGTGGCCGGGGTGCACCGGCAAGCGCCCCAGCGGGCAGACCGCTTCATTGCCCTGCGATTGGCCTCGAAGGAAAATGGAGGCACCGGTCAGGCGTGCGACCGAGGGGGTCCGCGGTTGCCAGTACACCTGCTCGGGTCGTGCGCATTGCATCACCTTGCCGCCCTGCATGACCGCGACCAGGTCGGCAACGGCAAAGGCTTCGCCAGGATCATGCGTCACCAGCACGGTCGTCGTACCCGTCTGGCGCAACACAGACACCACGTCTTCGCACATAGTGCGGCGCAGATCCAGGTCCAGTGCATTGAACGGCTCATCCAGCAGAATAAGCGCGGGATCGGGAGCCAGCGCCCTGGCCAGCGCCACCCGCTGTTGCTGCCCTCCTGAAAGCTCATGCGGGAAGCGCTCGCCCAGTCCAGCCAGCCCCGTCAGGACCAGCACCTCTTGAACGCGCGCCTGCCAGTCCGCCCGTCGAGATAAACCGTAGCGGACATTGCCCGCCACCGTCAGATGCGGAAAGAGCGCCCCCTCTTGAGGGACGTAGCCAATGCCGCGCCGCTCGGGAACGACGAACACGCCGGGAGAGGCCACCGTCTGGCCGTCAAAAACAATCGTGCCGCTATCGACCCGATCGAACCCCGCAATCAATCGCAACAGCGTGGTCTTGCCGCAGCCGGACGGACCAAGCAACGCCATCACCGTGCCGTGCGGTATGGTCAGGTCGATATCTTGTAGAACGGCAACATCGTCATAGCGTTTGCCGACGCCTTGAACGTGTATTTGGCTCATTGCGATTCTCCGTAACGCAGCAAACGCCGCGTAAAAACATAAACGGGCAAAATGGACAGCACCACCAGCAACGCGGCAAAGGGCGCCGCTGCGGCGTATTCGGCATCCGACGTATACGACCACACCTCGGTCGCCAGCGTAATGACCCCGGTGGGCGCCAACATCAGGGTCGCCGTCAGCTCGCGCACGATTTCAAGCATCATCAAGGCCATCGCCGCCCCGAGGCCGGGTGCAATATTGGGCAAGGTCACGGATAAAAACGCCTGCAAGGGGCGCCGGCCCAGGCTGCGGGCCACCAGTTCGATTTGCGGTGAAACCAGCTCCACCGACGCGCGCAAGGACGATTGCGCCAAAGGCAAAAAAAGAATCGCATAGGCCAGCAGCAAAAGCGCCGAGCTCTGGTAAAACGCAGGCGCCAGACGGATAGCCATATAGACCAGCGCGAGCGCCACCACGACGCCCGGCAGACCATGAATGATGTAGGGCAGGCGGTCGGCCAATACCGAGAGTCGACCCCGATGGCGCACCGCCAACAACACCAGCGGCAGAGCCAGGGCGCTGGTCAGCACCGCACCGGACAAAGACAGCACCAAAGAACCCTGGATGGCAGGCCAAATATTGACATGACCGTCGCCCATCGAGCTGCCCTGCGCCAGCCAATACACCAACGTCGCCAGCGGCACGCCCAGCGCAATCAGGGCCAGCAACCCAAAACCGGCCAGGGCAAACGGCGTCACCGCGCCCAATGCCACCGGAATCGCGGTGCGGGCGCTACCGCGTCCCACACGGGCCACACGGCGTCCCGCCCGAAAGCGCATTTCGGCATACGCCGCAGGCAAACACAACGCCATCAAGACACCGGACTGCAACGCCGCCGAAGCGCTGTCGAACTGCAATTCGTACGACTCAAAAATAGCGGTGGTAAAGGTTTGCACACGCAGCATGGCCAAGGCGCCGAATTCCGCCAGCATATGCCCCAGCACCAGCAAGGCGCCGCCGCCCAGCGCGGGCCGGATTTGCGGCAGCAAGGCGCGCGCAAACGTGCGCCAGGCGCCATCGCCCAATGAGCGGGAGACGTCTTCGAAACTGGAGTCCACACTGCGCAGGGCCGCCGCCACGGGCAAATACACCAGCGGATAAGCGGACAACGTCAAGATCAAAATAGCGCCAGGCATGCTTTGAAACATCACATCGATCGACGACCACGCATAGCTTGAAACAAAGGCCGGCACAGCCAGCGGCAGCGCCGCCAAGGCGCGCCACCAGCGCCGACCAGGCAAATCGGAGCGTTCCACGCACCAGGCCGTTGCCGTACCGATCATACAAGCTCCCACTGTCACCGAAATGGCCAGCGTCACCGTATTGACGAGCAAAGTCGCGTTGCGCTCGCGCAGCAGTTCGTTGGCAATGCCCGCCACGCCCGCTTGCGACGCGCGTATCACCACATAAATCAGCGGCAGCACCACTAACGCTACGGGCACAAGGGCGGCCCCCAAAAACCAGCCGGACGGCGCGGGAAGCCGACCCCGCCCGAACATCAGGCCCGCTCTCAAGCCAGTCCGGCCTCGCGCCGTAAAGCCAGCGCATCGGCCGCATCGCCAAGATCGTCCGGCGTCACATGAGGAGGATCAAGCTCATCGAACGGCTTTAACGCAAAAGGCGACGACACACCTTCGCGAAGCGGGTATTCGGCCACCGAGCCGACAATCGCTTTTTGTCCCTCTGCGCTCACCATAAACGCCAGCAGCCGCTGAGCCAACTCCTGATTCTTGGATGTATGCAAAATGCCGGCCGCCGAGACGGTAATCAAGCCGCCCGGATCCTGATGGCCGGAATAATGCAGCGCCGATTTCATATTGGCGTCACCGACTTCCTTGGCCACCGCAAACCAATAATAATTATTCACCAGAGCGGTCGCAATTTCGCCGCCCTCAACGGCCTTCATCGCCGCCATATTGCCGTTATAAATGCGCCCGTATTTTTTAAGCCCCTCCAGCCACTGGAGCGCGGCAGGCCGGCCTTTGAGCAACTCGATGGCAATCAACTGTTCCTGGAACGCGCCGCTCGTGGGAACGAAGGCCACTTTGCCCTGCCACTTTTCGGTGGCCATATCCAGAATGGAGACGGGCAACTCGCTTTCTTTGACCATCGAACGGTTATAAGCCACCACCCGGCAACGCGCACTCACTCCGGTCCAGGTGCCGTCTTTGGCGGTGTAACCGGGACGAACCTGTTTCAGGGTGTCGGGGTCAAGCGGAGCCAGCAACCCGCGCTTGGCCAAAGTGGCCACCGGCGGGCTTTCCTCGGCGTAGAACACATCGGCCGGCGAATGCACGCCTTCTTCGATAATCTGATTGGCCAGTTGCGAACTGCTGCCCTTGCGAATATCGACCATGATGCCGGTGGCCTGCGTAAACGCATCGACCAGCGCCGCCGTGGTGCGTGCGTGCTGCCCGTTGTACAGCGTTAATGTTTGCGCCTGGGCGGCGTGGGCGAAACGCAAGGCGCGTGTACCCAGAACAGCAGCGCCCCCCAGCATGATTCCATTGCGCAACAAGGTGCGACGACTTAACTTGACCATTGCGAAGACTCCGGTGAGAAAACGCAATTTTAAAGCAAATAAGAATCATTATCCTTACGAGTTTCTGAATGGAACCATGTGCGAAATCAGAATCGGTCCCGCAGAATGCAGGTTTGGAATGCATCCTCTATTTACTACAAAACTTTTAGAGTATTGTTAGCCCTAATGAAACGAGCCACCGGAGCCCGACTGAATGCGCCTTCTACGCCCACGCGCCGCGCTGTCGCTGTATACCCTCTGTCTTTTGCTGGCCGCCAGCCTGTTGAATGGATGCTGCACCTCGCCATCCCTTGAAGGCCGCAGCACCTCTGCCGCACTGCCCCAGGCCGAAGCCGTCGCAACACGGCTTGGCCAAGCCATTTCCCCATTGGTTCAGGCCCACCCCGGCAAGGCCGGCATCTATCTCCTGGCGGACGCACACGACGCGTTTACCGCTCGAGCACTTTTGGCGCAGGAGGCCGAACGCACGCTGGACATTCAGTATTACATCTGGCGCAAAGACCTCACCGGCACACTGCTGTTCGAAGCCCTGCACGCGGCCGCCGATCGCGGGGTACGCGTGCGTTTTTTGCTGGATGACAACAACACCTCCGGCCTCGATGCCACACTCGCCACGCTGGACTCCCATCCCAATATCGAAGTGCGCCTCTTCAACCCGTTTTTCGTGCGCTCGCCGCGATGGATCGGCTACCTGACGGATTTTTCACGCCTTAACCGGCGCATGCACAACAAGTCGTTTACCGCCGATAACCAGGCAACCATTATTGGGGGCCGCAATGTCGGAGACGAGTACTTCGGTGCGACGGACGGCGTACTGTTTGCCGACCTGGACCTATTGGCGGTGGGGCCTGTCGTCAACGATGTGTCGAACGATTTCGATCTGTACTGGGCCAGCGCGTCATCGTATCCGGTAGACAGGCTGCTGCCTTCGGCTGCCGGCGCACAGCTTCAAACCCTGACATCGGAAGCCGACGCGGTCGAACACAATCGCTCGGCGTCGGCTTATGTCAATGCCTTGCGCAACACGACATTGATCCACAAGCTATTAAGCGGAAAGCTCGAATTCGAGTGGGCGAAGACCCGCCTGGTCAGCGACGCCCCCTCTAAAGGGCTTGGGCAAGCCGCGCCCCACCAGCTTTTAACGCATGAGCTAGGTCAAATTATTGGAAGTCCCAGCAACGACATCCATCTCGTTTCCTCTTATTTTGTACCGACAGCCGCCGGAGTGAAGGAATTCACGGCCCTGGCCAGAAAGGGCGTCCAGATCAAAATACTCACGAACTCCCTCGAAGCCACCGATGTGGAAGCCGTTCATGCGGGCTATGCCAAGCGGCGCAAGCCTCTTCTGGAAGCCGGAATCAAGCTGTATGAAATGAAACGCCAATCGCCCGAAACCGATGAGCGTGGCGGCTCGGGACGATTCGGCGGCTCAGGTCGGTTCGGCAGCTCGGGATCAAGCCTGCACGCCAAAACCTTCTCCATCGATCATGCACGCATTTTCGTAGGTTCCTTCAATTTCGACCCGCGCTCGGCCAAGCTGAACACCGAGCTGGGCTTCGTCATTGAAAGTCCAAAACTGGCCGAGCAAATCGACAGCGCCTTCGAAGACGCCATCCCCAAAGTGTCGTATGAAGTGCGTTTAGACGATGCCGGAGAACTGTATTGGCTGGAACAGGTCAATGGTCAACAAGTGCGATACGACACGGAACCCGGCACCCGTTTTTGGCAACGCACCGGCGTCGAGTTCCTGTCGCTGCTGCCGATTGAGTGGCTGCTTTAAACAATGGCGCCAGGCGCCAGCGCTACACTAGGCCTCTTTAGCCTTTGAAAGCTTCAAATGAATCATCCCATTGCCTTTTTCATCCTCGGCCATGCCGGCACCGGAAAATCCTTCCTGACCAGCCACTTCGTGGCACAGCAGCAAGCACAGGGCCGCGCCTGGTGCGTGCTGGACAAGGATGTGGTCAGTGAGCGCTGGTCCGGGCCGATGCTCGAGGCCCTTGGGCAAAACCCCAACGACCGGGATAGCCCGCTGTTTAAAGAAAAAGTGCGCGACCTGGAATACCTGAGCGCGCTTCGCATTGCCAAAGACCAGCTCGAATTGGGACTAAATGTGATATTTCCGGGCCCATGGAGCCGGGAGTTGGCCTCGTCAGCTTTGTTTTCAACGCAGGCGCTGGAGCTGCCGGATGAAACATGCCTTCGTCATGTGTGGCTGGAACTGCCGCTAGCCGTACGCAAGGAACGCATTCTTAACCGGGCCGACCCGCGCGACCAATGGAAGCTGGACAATTGGGACGCTTACACCAACGCGCTAAAGCGCCCTATCCCCGTGCAGGACGGCCGCGTTCCCGTTCTGGACGCCAGCCTTCCTGTGGCACAACAGATCGCGGTATTGAATACGTTGATCCGGTAAATCTAGGCTTTTTTCGCGTAAGCGCTGCACCAACCGGCCCGGGCGACCTGCTTGCCGCCAAAGATCGGACAGGGGCCCCATTCATCACCTTCTTTTCCTTGGTATAACTGGCAATTGCCGCAGTCTTCGCCGGCCTTGTATTTAGGCTGTTTGGCCGCGTCGACTTGGGCGGCGTCGTGCTTATAACCCAACGCCACGGCCGTCGGATCGCTTTCGTCGAGCTTGGCCGCGTCCTGGGCCATGGCCTGGCGTGTCATAGCCAATGAAGAAGCAAGACCCAGGCTTGAAATTATAAAAGTGCGTCGAGACGATTTCATATAAAACTCCTAAGCAATTCATTACGTTAAACAAGAGGCGCAATGCGCCCGGCTGCAAACAAACAATGAAGGAGCATGCCCCGTCTCACGCTCGGTCTTATAGCCACATAGTTCTGCTGTACACGGCAATTGTCAAGCCACGCGCGACGCCCGCCGGGCAGTACGAGACGATTTATTTTCAAACGTCCCCCTGGACGTCGGCAGCCTACAGTCGCCATCGGTCATGCTAAATAGCGTATTCTTCTTCGCGTAGCCATGCCTTATTTATTCGACTTCCTTTACTATCTCATCTGAGACTTTTTGACGTTAGCGCGTACAGGATTTGCCAGATGCCCCAACGAACGTCACCGTTAGCGCCGTTTCGACACGCCACCTTCCGTGGTCTATGGACGGCAACGCTTGCTTCCAACCTGGGCGGTTTGATCCAGACCGTCGGCGCGGGCTGGATGATGACCACCATTTCCAGCTCGGACGACATGGTGGCCCTGGTGCAGGCGGCCACCACACTGCCAATCATGATCTTTTCGCTGGCCGCCGGAGCGCTGGCCGACAGCTTCGACCGCCGCAACATCATGTTGACGGCGCAGATCACGATGGCGGTGGTGTCGGCCGTGCTGACCATCTTCGCTCTGACCGGGCTGCTGACGCCCTGGCTGTTGCTGACCTTCACTTTTTTTATTGGCTGCGGCACAGCGCTTCACAACCCATCCTGGCAAGCCTCGATGGGCGACATCGTCCCGCGCGAGGACCTGCCCGGGGCCGTAACGCTCAACAGCATGAGCTACAACCTGATGCGCAGCATCGGGCCTGCCGTAGGCGGCGTGATTGTCGCCGTGGCCGGCGCGGCCCTGGCCTTTGCCCTGAATGCCGTCAGCTACATCGCCCTGATCGTGGCGCTTGCGCGCTGGAAGCCGCAGCGAACCCCCAGCACCCTGCCGCGCGAAGCGTTCGGCAGCGCCATCTCGGCCGGCCTGCGTTATATCGCCATGTCGCCCAACCTGCTCAAAGTGCTGTTTCGCGGTTTTGTCTTCGGGCTGGCGGCCATCGCCATCATGGCGCTATTGCCGCTGATCGCCCGCGATCTGGTCAAGGGCGGCGCCTTCACCTACGGGATCCTGCTGGGCTGCTTCGGCACAGGCGCCATTGCCGGCGCACTGCTCAACGCCCGGGTACGCGAAAAATGGCGCAACGAGACCATCGTACGCGCCGCCTTCCTGGGTTTTGCCTTCAGCGCCATGATGCTCGCCTTCAGCCGCGACCTATGGCTAAGCTGCCTTGCCATCCTGCCGGCCGGAGCATGCTGGGTATTAACGCTGTCGCTGTTCAATGTCACGGTACAACTCTCCACCCCGCGCTGGGTGGTGGGGCGCGCCCTGTCGCTTTACCAGACCGCCACCTTCGGCGGCATGGCCGCAGGCAGTTGGCTCTGGGGCGTTACCGCCGATTCCTTCGGCGTCGATCAGGCCCTGATCGTCTCAAGCATTGTGCTTGTCTTCGGGGCCGCCATCGGACTGCGCTACGCCTTGCCCGAGTTTGGCAAATTGAACCTCGATCCGCTGGACATGTTCAGCGAACCCTCGATACGGCTGGACTTGCGCCCCCGCAGCGGTCCCATCATGATCCTGGTGCACTACGAAATTGCCCACCAGGATGTGCAGGCCTTCCTGAACGTAATGGCCAAGCGCCGCCGCATCCGCCTGCGCGACGGCGCGCGCCAATGGGGCTTGCTGCGCGACCTGGAAAACCCCAACGTCTGGACGGAAAGCTACCATGTACCCACCTGGGTCGAATACATTCGCCATAACCAGCGGCGCACTCATGCCGACGCCGAAGTAACCGACGAACTACGCGCGCTGCACCGCGGCCCGAATCCGCCGCTGGTTCACCGCATGATCGAGCGCCAAACCGTGCCGATACGCGACGATACGCCCATCAAGGATCATTCGGAGATTCCTTGATGCGCGCCGCCATTGGGTAAATAAAGGTCGGCCGTACCGGGACGAACCCACCGCGCGCATTCGCGCGTGGTGTCAATGCAACCGCCTCCCGATCCGCCGCGCCCAACGCGCCACTGCAACATTTCCCGCAAAATTTGCTGAACCTGGGCGGAATCTTGCAACGATAGCCGCACACGCTCCTCGACCACATCCTCATCCATCTGCAACCTGCACTGCGCATCGCGCCAGGTAGCATGACGCCAATGATATATCTCCAGGCTTTTCATGGTCAGGGTATAGGGCTGATCACGCTTCCAAAAATTGGTAAACAAGCCATTCCCCAGATAAATGACCCAAGAACCCTCGTACCCTTTAACGTCCGACGAAGCCTCGTCGGGATTGCGAAACCATAGACGATCACCGGGCACATAATAGTGCGCCGGCAAAGGCTCTTCCATGGAACCGTATTCACGCATGAAGACATCGTGAAACTCGCCCGACATAATCGCGCGCCTCTCCCATTGCCGCTGTAGCTGTTCAAAGAGGACGGGATTGCAATCGGCCAGTTCTTGAGCGATACCCAGCAACATCACATATTCTGTCGCGCGATAGCATGAAAATGAATAGAGCTGGCCCGAAACCTCGGGTTGCGTGGCCTTTTCCAAGGCCGACACCAACGAAGCGCCCGGCAACACCACGAAGCCCGTTTCCTCGGCATACGTCCAGTAGTCGGCTGGCCGCTCGGCCTCTTCCGTGTCAAACGCCAGCGCCGTTCTGCGCGCGCCCTGAACAATATTCCTGCGGATCCGCACGGCCGACAGCAACTCATCAACACTCGGAAATGCAAATGGAATAGGCGCCATCAACATGGCCAGCACGATCTCGCGCTCCAGGTCGTCCGTACTGTCTTGCGGCGACAGTCCTAGTTTTGTACATAGCTGCAGCGTATCGAATTGAGGGCCGCAATCGCGAGTCAATATTTCGCTGGCATGGAAGCGAATCACCCCTGAGTCGCCAGAGCTATCCGCCACCGCGATCCAGGCCTCCAGAGCCAACTTTTGAAAATAATCCCGACACGCTTCGCGAGCTGCGCTTAGCGCACTTGTCGTTGCGCCATGGATCTCAATCCCACCTAAATCCATCCGCTGTAAAACGCCCGCTTCAGACATAGAGCTGTTCCGTGAAAAAGAATTATTGGGCCATTCATACCCAATGAAATCGTCTCACAACTTCCATGACAAAGAAAAGCGAATTTTTGCAGAACGCTGTACTGGGTAACCCTGACATGCCCCGTATAACCGCAGCGACGGATTCAGACAGTTAGGCCGGCGCAGCAACAGCCCTGCGCCTACATCCGGCGTTTTATTTCGCCGAGTTTAATGCCCGGATAGCCATGTCTGGCGCGTGAGCCAGGATTTTCAGAAGTGCAGCGGCCGGGCCAGTTGGGGCTCGACGCCGTTGTTCCCAATTTTGCAGGGTCTTGATACTAACGTGAATAGTACGTGCGAAATCGTCCTGGCTAAGGCCTGTCGTCTCGCGAATTGCCTTCACGTCTTCAGCGGTAACGATAAAGTGTCGCGACGCAGGCGTTTTCCCACTTGCAATGCTCTTGGCTTGTTCAATGCTTCTTACCAGGCTGGTAAAGAGTTTGTCGTCCATATTGATTTCTCTTCCGAATATTTTTGCTGCAATAGACAGCACGGTCTACAACCCTTGGATCAGACTTTTCAAAAACAAAGTTTGCTTATCAGTTAAATCGTCACAAGACGATTTGTCGTAAGCAATCAGCATGTATATTTGGTGCCGCCCCCACCTTTAATCAGATCGCCTTTTGTTGGATCATTAAGCAGTAAATTTTGCAAGCCACGATAGCTTTCATCGTCAAGAAGAGTCGTGATTTGTTCCGTGAATATTTGGGTTTCAATAAACTCTATTTCCATGCAGATTATACGCCAATAGCGTACCTGTGGTTGCCGTTATTTCAAGCATGCTAGAACTAAAGAGATGGCGCATCCGTAGTGTGTCAAAAATGACCAGTGCACCGCAGCCGTCGCCCTATTCAACCCATTGAGGGCACTCCGGGCCGTGCGCGGCGGGTTTCAGTCTGGACAACCCACGCCGGTGCGTGATGGGGGCAGCGGGGTATCCACGGACGTGTTGCCCGCGAACTTTCGTATCTTCTCGGCCAGGTCCTGCGTCGGCTTCTCATAACCGTAGCAGTACGGAGGCTTCGGCGCCAATTCGGGGCGGTAGTCCTGCAGCACCGGCTTCGCATCGCCAAGATACAGATTGTCTTTCAACCGCAGAAAGGCCTTGTAGTCGCGGGTGTAGCCGTACTGGGACTTCCGTTTTTCGTAGGCCTCGCGATCGGATTCGCCGTTACCCAGCGCACTGCGGTTGGGCGCGATGGGAATATAGCGGCAGTAATTCACATTGATGCCTTCCACCGTGGGAAAGAACTCAGGTTCCACGCACTTGCGCTGGGAGTCGTTGTTGAAGATGTTTCCTTCGACCAGGGCTTTGGCCTCCAGGCTGAAGCTCATGCCGTAGAAATCCCAGTTCTCCACCAGATTGTTGAACAGATGGAAGGTGCCGAACTGCGCCCTGGGATTGCGCTGCACGGTGTTGAAGAAATAGTTGTGATGCAGCGTCACGCGTGCGATTGAATCGCGCTCATAGTTATGAAACAGGTTCTTCGAGGTAATGTTGTTGAGCAACATTACCTTGTTCGAATGATGGAACTTCGTCCATGAGATCGTGACGTCGGTCGAGCCGTTCTTCACGTTGAGCAGCCGGTCGGACATCCGCGAGAGATCGAGATGGTCAACCCATACGTCGCGGCTGCCATTGGCCACGTTCACCGCTTGCGTAAGCCGGTTCAGGCGCCCGTCTATCGTGAGATGCGTGAGGATGACGTTCTTGCTGCCATACACGCCCAGGCCATCGTCGATCAGGGTGACCCGCTTGCCGCGCCCGTCGATCGTTACATTCGACGGCACGCGCAGCTGCGAATTCAGGACAATCGTCATGTCGGACGCGAAGCGTATCCACGTGGGTTCTTTCTTGGCTTGCGCCAGCGCGGCGCGCAGCGTCCCCGGTCCCGAATCCGCGTTGGACGCGACCACGATGAACCTTCCCCCCATTCCGCCCGTCGCCTTAGCACCGTAGCCTTCGCGCTGCTGGAGCAGCGAAGCGATGGACGGACAGTGTTCATCGGGGCTCTTGCAGGTATCATCCGCAGCTGCCGCGCCGCCATACAACATGACCAGGGCAAGCAGCCAGCGCCTCGTCGTCATTCCCAGCTTCATCGTGGCTCGCTCCCTATGGCTGCGCGGATCGGTCCACGGCCGTCACATGGCGCCAGATTCCCCCGCTCAGGCGCAGGTTTTCCGGGGGGCCGGCCACATGCTCCCTGAGCCGCTCGAAATAGGCATCTTGCCATCGCCGCGCGTACGCCTCGACATCTTCGCCGGGATTAGCCGAGGGCAGCATCTCCAGCGTGTAGGCCACGCGGCCGTTCTCCCAGCGGGGCGCGTAGAACACCGAAGGCACGCCCATGCGATGGGCCAGGTGGGACGCGAAACTGGAGTAAGTTACCTCCTGCCCTTCGAACGTGGTTCGCGGCGCCGCCGGGTTCGCCGCGCCGTCGATGGCCAGGCACAGCACATAGCCCGATCCGAGCGCGCGCATGCAGGCCTTGGCGACCTGCGCCTCGGTCTGGTCCGCGGTGGAAATCAAGGCCTCGGCATAGCTGCTCTGGGCGCTGTTGGGTGCCGTCGCGAGCCAGCGCGATGGGATGCCGACCAGCTCCAGGGCCATGAGCCCGGCATACATGGGACCGACGTGCGCCGTGGCGACCACGACACCGCGCCCGGCCGCCAGCAACGGCGCAAAGAAGCGCTCGCCGGTATCGAGTTCGCCCAGCAGCTGCATGGCCTCTTCGGCGCGCTCTTCGCGGCATTCGAGCCAATCGAAGAGCAGATGGTCGACCATATGGCCCCAGCGCGCCTGGCGCTCCCAGGTCGCGCGATCGATGGACGTATCGCCGCGCAGCGACCAGGCCCAATCCAGGCGCGCCTGCGGGATCGGCGCGGTGTCCAGCTTTTCCTCCATGCGGGCCATGGCTTCCTGGAACGTGTCCGGAAGCCGCGCGCTACGCGTGGCGATGTATCGCGTGAACAGCGCCTCGGCCTCTTCCTTGCGGCCCGCCTGCGATAGCGCCCCGATGGCGGCCCGCTGCCACAGCAGCTTGTCCGGGGACTTTTCGACCAGTTTCATCAACTGATCGGCCGCATCGCCATACTGCAGGGTGTAGCGCAGTGCGCGGGCATACAGGGCGCGCGTCTGCTCCAGGTCCGGCGCCAGCTCGATGGCCCGCGCCAGCGGCGCCACCGCTTCCTTGTAACGGCCAGCGCGCAGCAGGGTTTCCCCATAAAGCGTCAACAGCCTCACGTCCGCCGGCGCCACCTGCAAGCCTGCTTCAAAATGCGCCACAGCATGCACCTTGCGATCTTGTTCCGTGCCGCGCCGCAGATGCGATAGCCCCAGCGACGAGCGCAGCGCCGCGCAATCGTGGCCCGCGCGCAGCGCGGCGTCGCCTAGCCGGATCGCCGCCACATTGCGGCCGTCCCCCATCAGGGCGCGCACGGCCATCGTCGCCACGCGTTCGTTCGGCAGCTTGTCCGGATCCAGCGCCGACGCGATGCCCGCAGCCTCGGCCACATCGCCGTTGCGCACGAAAGCCGTCATCCAAGCGTACGCTTCGCCTGGCTCGCTTTGGGCCAGTGCAAGGGTCGCGCGGGCCGCTTCGGCCGCCTCGGCCACCCGCCCCGCCTGCACGCGCAATTGAATCCGCACGGCATGCAACGCCGCGTTGCCGGGCTCGATGTCGGCGGCGGCGTCCGCTTCGGCAATCGCCCTATCCCACTGCTGCGTGCGCCCGAAGAGACTGGCGAGCAGGCGGCGATCGTCGGCACGGGTGGGATGGACGGCAATCAGCACGCCCAGTGCGGCGATCGCGGGCCCGAACCGGCCCTCGCGCACGTAGGGAGAAACCAGCAATCGTCGGACATCGCGCCAGCCGTCCTTGGCCTGTCGCAACGCCGGTTCGAGCGCGGCCATGTCGCGCTCGGGATCGGCCGCGCCGCGGATCTGCCCGATGACTTCGCGCAAGCGGGCGGCGGCGTCCTGCGCATCGGTGCCGGCCGCGGGCCGGCGGTTTTGAATAGCCGTGTCAACCATGACGAAGCCCCCTCAACAAAGCCATCGCCACGCGAACGATGAACATAAGCACAAAACCCAGCGCCAGCGCCTGCAACAACAGGATTCCCGTGCGCGGACTGCTGGGCCGGTCCGTCGGAACCGGTTGCGCGATGATGGACAAATACCGCTGCAAGCGCAAAGCGTCCGTCATCGCCTGTTGGTACGACTGCTGCGCCAGGGTCAGGTTTGAATCCGCGAACATCTGGGCATTGCGCAGCGCCTCGTACGATTTGAGCTGCTTGGCTTCCGTATTGCCCTCCCCGCTCAAGCGGGAGCGCACGGACGCGAGCCGCTTTTTCAGGGCGGCGACCTGCATCTGGGCGGGCTTGAGCATGAAGTGGTCTTTGTTGCCCAGAGCCTGGATCTTGTCCAGGTTGATCTGCGCGGAGCTGAGTTCCCCTTCCAACTGGCTGGACAGGTTCAACAGCATCGACACCGTGGCAGTAGGATCGATGTTTCCATGCGCCGTGCGCCATGCCGTCAGCGCGTCCCGGGCCGCGAGCGCCTTCAGTGAAGCCAGCTTGACCGACTCCTCGCTCACCTTCAGCTTATCGGCGACACCCTTCTGGTTCATGGCGCTGACGAACTCCTCGGCCAGACCGATCAGCGCCTTGGACAGCGTAGCCGCGTCTTCCGAGGAGAACGCGCTTACCCGCAGCACATCGATCTGTTCCAGCGCGTTGAACGAGACCTGTACCGACGCCTGGTAGGCGCGGTACAGCTCATCCTCGCTGGAATCCTTGGAAAGATGATTGAGCGGGTCCAATCCCGCATTCAGCAGATAGCGGCGCAGGCCGATCTTCTTGTCGAGCTGCTGCATGCTGTCGCGCGACTTCAGGAAGTCGGCGACCGCCCATCCGTCCACGAATCCGCCGAGCATGCCGCCCGAATTGCCCGTGGTGAGCAGGCTGGCCGCCGCGCCCGCGCCGCCTTGTTGGCCGGACGCCGACTGCACAAAGAACCGCGACTCCGCCTCGTAGCGCGGCGTGGCGACGAAAAACACGTAGACCAGGGCAAGCAGCACCGGCGCGACGACGATAAGCGCGTTGATCCAGCGATGGCGGCGGCGCTCATGCAGCGCCGACTGCCGCTCGCGGCGGCGGCGTTCGATCTCGGACCCGCCTTCAGAACCCGATCTGGCCGTCGTCGAAGCCGCCTCCGAGGACGTCGTCCCCTGTACTGGAGTCGCTCCGTGAGCGTCGGGGAGGGAACCTGCGGAGGCACTGGTCGAGGTCGTCGTCGATGCTGAGCGCGCTTCGTTCATAAATCAAGCCTTTGTAGCAGTAGTCCGCCAACTGATTCTGGCGGTAACTGGAAAAAATAAGTGTCCGGCCCACCAGCCGCTCTTCGAACAGGGCGAGCCAGAGGCGGGTGAAACGGCAAGGCTCGAAGGGAATGCTCCCTTCGACCACGTAGACGTCGAACGCCGGCGCGAGCGCCAGCGCGAACGAAAACTCCTGCCGCGCGTAGAGCGGCCAATGCTCCATGGGCTTGGCCAGGCATTTGGGATCGCTGACCAGGTCCGCGACCAGCTCGTGCGTCGCCTCGGCGTCGATCTCGTATATCTCGCTGACGAGATCGATCATGCTCAGGCCGTTCGCCTTGCCGCGGATGAAGCCTTGCCGGCCGATCGCCCACGATACGTTGCCGTCGTGCTTGACGAAGCCCTGCCGCGGCGGACGCAGGCTGCACAGTATGTCCACGAGCTGGCGATGCATTTCCGGCGCAGGCGACAGCAAGGCGTAGCGCCCCGCCGGGATATCGAGATTGGCGTTGGCCAGCAACGGCTGCCTGCTGCCAAAGGCATAGGGCTCGTCGGTAACACCATTGAGATGAATCATCTTCCTACCTCACATCGGCTGGACATTGGGGCGGGCCAGGCGTTCGGCCACCAGGGCGGCCACCATCAGGAATACCAGCGAGGTCAGGAAATAGCCCAGGCTGGCATCGTGCGACTCGTACGCCTGGAAGTAAGCCGAACGCAGCAGCTGCATGCCATGCGCGAACGGCGACCAGAGCATCCACGGACGCAAATGCTCCGGCAACTGTTCCGATACGAAAAAGACCGCCGCGAAAATCTGTAGGAACCGCTCGATAATCGGCGCAAGCCGAAGAAAGAAGTGCCAGAAGGTCGCGATCGACCCGAACAGCACCCCCATCGCCGCGCCGCAACACCCCATCAGCACGACGAAAAGAATAAAGCCGGCCCAGCTTATCGGCAACGTGATGAAGCCGAGCGCGTGGCCTGCGCTGATCAATACCGCGAACACCACCAGATACACCGACACATAGATAAGCGCCTGCACCAGCGCGCACATCAAGGGCGTGACCCCCTGGAAGTTCAGCAGGCCACGGGCCGACACATAGGCCGTGCTACCCCGGAAGACGATCTGCCGGAACATGATCCAGGTCGTCGCTCCCAACAGCGAGAACGTCTGCACATCCATGCCCAGGATGTAATGCATGCCCATCAGGATATACAACGACGAAATCAAGGTCAGTAACACCGCGGGGCCGACCAGCGCCCACACCAATGCGATGCGGCTCTCGCCGTGCATCACGCGCAACTGGTAGATGAACATCGCCATCAGCGTGCGCCCGACAGGCCGGACCTTGCCGGCCGCGTCCGGCGGGTGGCCTTCGTGCAAGACGCGCAGGCGCTCCCGCAGGATCGCCAAGTCGCCCGCTTCATCCGGCGCCACCTCGATTTCCAGCGCAATGTCGTTGCGCGACGCATGGCGCCGCGCTTCGCGCGCCTCGTCCTGCTTGCGCCGCTCCGCGCGCCGCGCATGCGCCGCGGCCAGGCGCTCGTCCTCGGCCTCCAACTTGGCCGGCATGTAGCCCGGCATGAATACAGCCACGCCCGCGCGAATGTCCTGCTCCAGGAGGCGCACGATGACGCGCAGGCGTCGCCGGGAAAAATCGGCCAGGTTCTCGTCGACCGCGCTGCGCGCGATCTCCGCCTCCAGCTCCGCCTGCACGGCCTCGTACACCGCCCGCCGGGCTGCCACGGAATCATGCGGCTCTCCCTGCAAGCGGGCGAGCAGAGGCTTGAACAGCACGGCCGGCGTGGCCTTGGCTTCGAACAGCGCGGCAGGATCCAACCGCCAGTCGGCGACGCCAGACCCTACCGTATAGCTACTGTCTTTCCGGCGCGATCGCCAGCCTTTGATCCGATCCTCGTTATTCATCGACACATTATTGGGCTATGCTGGAGCCCGAACCGCCGTCAATGGCCCGCGTGGCGCTGAAGCCCGCGCTCATCGTGAAGCGGAAGGCCGACAAGACCTTCTGCACCTGCGTGAACGGCGCATCCGAAATGTAGATCGCCTGGCCTTCACCCACTGTGAATTCGCGCGCCAGCGCCACCTGCTCCGGACGGGTGAGGTCGAACTGGTAGACCACGGGCAGCATGTCCGGCTTGCCTTCCACTCCGGCCTTCGCGGGCGTGAACAGGAACACGGAACGCGGATCCGCCAGCTTGTCGTCCAGGCCCCTGGAATCGGCCAGCGCATCGAGCACGGTGTAATTGCGCTTGCTGATGGCCACGCGCCCTTGTGTGCCAGCCGCGCCCAGCACGGTCAGGAACTCCTTGGAGGTATAGGCGGTAATGACATCGCCCGAGCGCAACAGGATGTCGTTGTTCTGGTTCCGGTAGATATCCGACAGCCGCACTGACGCTACCTGGTTGTCGCGACGCAGGCTGATGATCAGTTGCTCGGGATTTTCCTGCACCGGCGCCGCCTGCGCCAGCGCGCTGCTCAGGCGCTGGGACGTCTGCGTGATGGGATACATGCCGGGCTTGGCCAGGTCTCCCTGCACCGTCACCATCTGCCCGCGCGCGTCCGCGGCGCGCGTCACGCTGACGTCGGCGCCGACCACGAGCTTGCTCAAGCGCTCCACCACGGCGTCATGCAGCTGTCCCAGGGTCAGGCCCTCGGCCCGGAATTTGCCGATGATGGGAAACAAGACATGGCCCGAGCGGTCGACCACCTGGTTGCCCAGATCGCTCACGCCGGACGGGTCCGCCGCGAACACGCCCAGGCCGCCGCGCTCCCACACCTTGACGTTGATGCCATCGCCAGGCGCCAGGCTGTCGAATCCCGCTTCCGTAAGGTTGCGGTAGCGCACGGGAAAATCGACCACCTCGGGCACCCTGCTCTGCTGCACGAGTTCACGCGACACGGGCATCACGATGACGTCCTTGTCATCGTGAGCCCCCGTCATTTCACTCAGCATGGGGCCGGACCGCGGCAGTTGGCAACCCGTGAGAGTCAGTGCGGCCAGCAGCATGACCAGAGTCATGTGGCGCGCGCCCAGGGCCGGGACATTCATTTGCATAAGATCCTTCAGTTTCAGCAACTTAAAAAAGCAATCGCCAATCACGCTTGCATCCGGCGCACGGGCGCGACATCGATGTATTCGTCGTTTTGGGACTCGGTCATGGCAGGCATGCAGATGCTCAGAAACTTGGTGAGCATCGCGTCGAGCGAAAACAACGTCTGCGCCCGCTCGCGGCTATGTACCCTCAAGGCCTCATTGCTGCGCACTTTATCCACCATCGACGTGACCTTCTCGCACGCCTCGTGCAGATCCGGATGATCGACGTCGCTGAGCAGGTGGCCCGTCTCGTTCTCCGCGAAGCACTCGCCCGCACCGCCGGCCGGCGTGGAGATCACCGGAACCCCCAGCAACTGCGCCTCGATCAGCACGTTCGGCAAGCCTTCGTAGCGCGACAGCAGCACGCTGGCATCCATCTGCGAATACCAATAGCCGACATGGTTCGACAAGCCCACCAGCAACAGCCGGTCGGTCACGTCCAGCTCGTGCGCCAGCGCCTCGATGTTTTCGCGCAGGCGTCCGTCGCCCACGATGACAAAGCGCGCCTGCGGACGTTCCTTCAGGTACAGCGCGGCCAGCTTGATCCACAGTTGCGGCCGCTTGTCCGGCTCCAGCCGGAATACGCCGCCGATCGTTTCCGTAGCGTCGTCCGTACTGGCGTGAAAGGCCTCCCATTTTTCCTTCTCGGCGGCCGACGCGTCGGTCGCCAGGTCGGGTACACCGTTGTACAGGATGTGAAAGCGCATGATCGGAATGTCCAGCCACTGCGAATACGCTTCCGCTGCCTTGCGGCTGTTGCTGACGAAGACCACTCCCGGCACCTGGGCCAGGGCCTGGTACAGCTCGGGATACTCTGCGCGGAAGCGATCCTTGCGGATGTTCGGCGGCAAGCCGCGGAACACCAGGTGGATGGTCGGAGCGCCCGCCAGCAACGCCGCCAGCGCACCGAACAGGCAGGTGCCGTCCTGCCACAGGCTCACCACGTCGAACGGGTTGGCCCGCAGCACCGGCGCCAGCCGCGTCACGCCATAGTGGACCGGCGGAGGCAAGTGTTCCAGCAAGCGGCCGAGGCTGCCTTCGGGAACGGTCTGGTGAGACACTGAGATGGCGGGCAACCGGTTGATCTCCGTGACCGGAATCTGCGCCTTGATCAGGACGGGAAGGAAAAAGTCGTCCTGTTTCTTGGGCGACCCCGTCGGCTCGGTGTGCTGCTTGACCAGCACTTCGACCTTCTTGGGTCGCATCAGGATGTCGGGAGGCTGCTGATCGGGAGACTCGGCCATGCGGGTCAGTTCGCCGGCCAAGCGCGTCAGTTGCCGTTCGGCGCCGCCGGGGCCTAGGCTGCCGGTGACCAGCGCCACGGAAACAGGCTTGTCCGGCGCCTGTTCGGCGATCTTCCGGTCGCGAAAGTGCAGGATCGCATGCTTCATCGACACGATCCGGACATCCTTTCCCTCCAGCGCCTCTTCGGATTCGAAGCGCTGGTAGAACGCATAGTCGCTTGCCAGCGCCTCGGCGAGTTCGGCCGCCTTGCTGCCGCGCGCCAAGTGTTTGGCGACTGGCGCGATCGCCTCGAACGCGGCAGCAAGCAAACCACGCTTGCGCAGGCGCTTGGCGAACTCGACACGCATGTTGCGATCCGTGTATTGCGAGATCAACCGGCGGAACAACGCATCGGACTGTTCGTACGCACGGATGTCGCTTAGCAGCTTCGCCCGCGCGAACAGGCGATCGGGATTACTCTCCGACTCGGGCAGATGGCGATCGACCAGCGACATGGCCTCTTCGAGGCGCCGCTCCTTCACGAGGCGCGTGGCGCAATAGCGGACGATTTGCAGATCGTCCGGGCATTCCTGCAACAAGGTCGCCCATTGCTCGGCCATGCCCTCGTTCAGGCCCGCCGACTCCTGCAATCGAAGAAGAAGGAAGCGGACCTTCGAGTCCTGCGCGTGATCTCGGGTCAGCACCTTCGCCCGAGCCAGATTTTCCTGTGCAACTTGAACCCGCCCTGACGCCAGAACGATTTCTTCCAACTGCGCTTGAACCTGTTGAAGATCGGACGTGGCGTCCACTCGCTCGGTAATCAGTGCTGGACTCATGCCGCTTTTCTCCGGTTGAGCTTCTCGATCCACACCATGCAGCGCTCGATGTAATGATCGAACTGCGCCGGGTTCTCGGAACGTTCCTGCAGCTTTTTCCAATACGGCAAAGCCTGCTCGAAGCGGTGCAGGCGCATGGCGCCCACGGCGGCCAGGCGCAGGCCGATGGGATCATCGGGCACAAGCTTCACGATGCGCTCGCCCAGGGCCAGACGTTCGGTCGTGCTCGACGATTCCAGCGCGCGTGCTTCGGCGTACAGATAGGCCAGGATGCGCCGCTTTTCGTGATCCACTTCCGCCATCTCGGGCCACGACTGGGCGACGCGGTCCAGCAGGTTCCAGGCGGCCTGATGATCCCCTTGGGACAGGATCTGGCGGGCGCCGCGGATCGCACGCGGGCCCAGCCTGCCGAGCTGGCGCTCCGCTTCGTCCCGAGCGCTCTGGTCGGCGGATGAATGGGCGAGCACGTCCTTGTACGCGTCGATGGCTTCGCCGAACCAGCCACCGTTGAAGGCAACCCGCGCGAAGTACAGCTTGGCGCTGAACGGCGCGGACTCGCCGGCCGCGGCCTGTTCCAGATGCCGCATCGCGGTCTTCTTGTCCCCCAGCGCATCGGCGGCGCGGCCGCGCATGGCGTGCAGTTCGGGGAAATCCACATTGGTGTCGATGGCCAGGTTGGTCAGGTCGATCACTTCCTTGTGATTGCCGGCCACCAGCGCGGCGCGAACACCCAGGCGCATCGCGCGTTCAAACGCCCGCTGCGCCCGCGCGCCGGCCAGCGCATCGGGATTGAGCAGACGGTGCGCGCAGATGCGCTCGGCCGCGTCGCGCAGGCGTCCTTCCTCCAGCGCGCGATTGCCTTCCTCCGCCCAGGCCGAAGACTGCGTTTGCAGCCATTCACCGATTTCCTCCTGCTCGCTCTTGGCCAGGCCGCAAGACGCCGCCAACGTTGCCGCGGCCATGATGCAACCTCGCCACGAGGCTTCCTTGACCAGCTCCAGGACGTCGGCGTCCTCCAGCGAGGGATGCTCCGAGGCCAGACCGCGCAACGCGTCGCGATCGCCGGCCAGCAGCCGGTCGCGCCACAGCACCGCAAAGCCGCGGCCATAGCCGGGGAGCGCCGCGCGGACCTCATGGACCCAGCGGATAACCGCTACCATGTCGCCGGCAGCCTGCAGCAGCGAAAGCACCGTGTCGGCCGCTTCCACCGCCGTCGCGTCCTGGGGCGAGGAGATGCGGAACAACTGCTTCCAGATGCCCAGGCTTTCGTCCACGTAGCCCAGATGGCCTGCGGACACCGCCGCGATCCGGACGATTTCCGGCGTCTCGATCTCGTCGCCCAGCAAACTGGTCGCCAACGAATACGCCGCCTCATGGCGGCCCAGCTTAAACTCGTTTCGCATCAGGATCTGCTCGGCCTTGCTGCCCGATGCCAGGGCTCCATCCGTACCGCCCAATAGCGCCAGCGAGCCCTCGTAATCGCCCAGTTCTTCCTGGATCCGTGCGAGCAGCAGAACGTGCTCGGGCAGCGCGGGGTAGCGGCGAAGCACTTCGCGCACGCGGCAGGAGGCATCGCGCAGATCGCCAGAATCCCAGAGCTTTTCGATGCGCTCGGCGCTCTCGTCGGCAGCCAGCTTGGGCACGGCGGGCTGCAGGGCGGACGCGCCCATCCGCGGACGCATGAAATTCTTGTACCAGTCCGTGTACAGGCGCTCGGCAAAGACCGGGGTGTAGTGCGTCAGGTCGAGCCCGCCGTTCTCCATTGCCTCGGCCTGGCCGATCTTGTTCATCAGCGGCGTTGGGTCGTAGCAAGGCACGCCGATACGCTGGGCGGCGGCGGTAACGGCAGCGATCAGTTGCGCCCGCTGTTCGATGGTCACGTTGTCCGGCGTCGTGGCGTTGACGTGCGTGACGAACACCGCCTTGTCCGTGCCCAGCAGCTCGACGAGCTGGCGCATTTCCTGCTCGATCTCCTCGTCCGTCTGATCGCGCTTGACGATGCGGGCGAGCAAGTCACGATCGTCCGCGTTGAGGCTCTTGAAGACCGGCTCCTGGTCCAGCACGGCGCGACGCTCGGCAAGCCGTTCGGCGTTGGCCATAGACCAGAACTGGCGGGTACGCGCCCGATCGGCGAAGAACTCGCTGAAATAGCGGACCAGATAGTTGGATTGGATGGGAAAGCCGTCGATGGCCAGGAGCTTGCGCGAAGACAGCTCGACCATATACAGGTCGGCCGGCTTGTGCGTGCCGCGGCGAGCCTGCTCGCCATTCGAAGGCCGGAAGACCAGGCGCTGGACGTCGGCGGGAATGTCGGCCTGGCCGAACATGAATCTCGCCTGCTGAAGCGCTTCGGCGGCCGTGTGCACGAAACCGTAGTTGCGGCCTAGTTGCAGCTTGATCGGGTAGCGCCCCACGGCATCGCGCAACGGCGTATGGATGCGGCAGGTTCCTATCGGAGCGATGGTAAAAGCAGTCATTTAGGGTCTCTCCTGTAGTGATGGATGACGGACCTGAACTTAGAGAGTCCAGTACAAGAGGTCGGCCGGAAGCCGTTTCGTGTCCAGGACGGACTTCAAGTCGCACACCATGCCGCCGGTCTTGACCAGTTGCGGCAGGTCTTCCCAGATGGAGTCCATGGTTTCGTCGTGCGGCACAGCCAAGATCAAGACGTCCATGTGGCGGAACCCGTCACGCTTGACGAGCTTGATGCCGTACTCGTGCTCCATCTGGTCCGGATCGACCATCGGATCGCAAGCGACCGGAGTAATGCCGTATTGGCCCAGAGCGTTGTAAAGATCGACGATCTTCGAGTTTCGAATGTCGGGGACGTTCTCCTTGAACGTCATGCCCAGGATGCCAACGCGGGTCGACGCGCTCAGGCGGCCGTTGCGCGCCAGGGTCTGCACCACGCGCGAGGCGACGTGCGAAGCCATGCCGTCGTTGATGCGGCGGCCCGACAGAATGACTTCGGGGTGATAGCCCAGTTCCTGTGCTTTGGACGTCAGATAGTACGGATCGACGCCGATGCAATGGCCGCCCACCAGGCCCGGAGCGAACTTCAGGAAATTCCACTTGGTTCCGGCGGCCGCCAGGACCTCCGAGGTGCGGATGCCGACCAGATCGCAGATCTTCGACATCTCGTTCATGAGGGCGATATTGATGTCGCGCTGCGTGTTCTCCAGCACTTTTGCCGCCTCGGCCACCTTGATGGAGGAGGCGCGGTGCACGCCCGCGTCGATGATCTGTTCGTAAACACCGGCGATGACGTCCAATGATTCCGCATCCTGTCCGGAGACGATCTTGACGATTTTCTCAAGCGGATGCTCGCGGTCGCCCGGATTGATCCGTTCCGGGCTGTAGCCCAGCTTGAAGTCGATGCCGCAGCGCAGGCCTGATGCCTTTTCAAGCTCGGGGCCGCAGATTTCTTCCGTGGCGCCGGGGTGGACGGTCGATTCGAACACCACGATGCAGCCCGGACGCAGCACGGAGCCCAGCGACTGGCAAGCCCGAACCAGCAAGGAAAAATCGGGATTGTTTTTCTCATCGACGGGCGTCGGAACGGCCACCACGAAAAAGTCGCAGCCTTGCAGTTCCGACAGCTGGTCGGTGAACTGCATGGGCGACGCAAGCAGTACATCGCGTTCGATCTCACCGGTCCAGTCATCTCCCTCTTTCAGCCGCGCGATTCTCCGCTTGTCCACATCGAAGCCGATGACATCAAAACGCCTGGAAAATGCCACTGCCACGGGCAGGCCGACATATCCAAGACCACACACTGCGATTCTTTTTACCAAGGGGACCTCTCTGTTTTCGTCGTGTCGCAGACACTAAAATTGACACCCGCAGGCAAGTAAATCGACATGAAATCGAAATACGTTTGCCTTATACGGGCAGACATATAGCTAAAAATGATTTCGGCTCGCTACCCCGGTTAAATCTCGGGTAGCGAGCCAACGCATGGTAGACGGGGTGCACGGCAAAACTTATTTCTAAAAATTTTTATTTCTATTGAAATTAATCCTGGTAAACCCGTAGTACACCCGGTAAATCCATAAAAAAATTCACATGTGTGAAATAAGCAGCAACATAACAAGCACGCTAATTGTTAACAAACATTAAAAGTGGTTTTTCTTGGTCTGATTTAATCAAATTGAAAACTTATTCATTCGATTTTGTGAGCTGGTGTATTGCAACAGGCAAAATAGGCCGATTCGCGGTGGAAAATGCGAGCGGCCATGATCGGCAAACGCAAAAAAGCCGGCAGCGCTTGCGCGATACCGGCTTTCAGCCAATATTGACCTGCTGCTCGGCCGACGAGCAACGGCAGTCGCTCACCGCTGCCAATGCCTGCATTGAGCGATCGCAGCCGGCTGGACGCCGCTTCAGCGGTGCCGGCGGTCAGGCGTGCGCCGCGGGCTGACGAAGGGAAGACGGGGGCTTTCGGCGGGCGCTGTCTGAGCGTAGCCTCGCGTTGTTTGCGAGGCGCAGCGAGTTCGCCCGACGCCCGTCTGGACGAGGCAGACGCGGAAAACAGCACGCCGTGCCGGCACCGCTGAAGCGGCGGCCAGCCGGCGTCAATAGCACGCTAAATGCCGCTCGACCTTAGCCTCCCGTCAATAATCCAGAGCACCAAAACCAAAAAGCCCTGTCAGATTTTGGCCTGACAGGGCTTAAGCTTCAGCACAACATAACGCCGCTAACGTCCCGAGCGAACGTTAGCGTTAAAAATTAGAACGGAATATCGTCATCCATATCGGCCAGATTCGCCGCAGGCGAAGCTTGCGGCGCTGCCGGACGCGGCTGGGCCGGACGTTGCTGCGAGCGCTGTTGTTGCTGCTGAGGCGCCTGGTTGTAATCGCCACCGCCGCCCATGGAATCCTCGCGGCCACCCAGCATCTGCATCTGGTCAGCCACAATATCAGTGCTGTAGCGGTCGGCGCCGGTGTCCTTGTCTTGCCACTTGCGCGTTTTAAGACGGCCTTCCACATACACCGAACGGCCTTTTTTCAGGTATTCGCCCGCGATTTCAGCCAGGCGGTTGTAAAACACCACACGATGCCATTCGGTTTCTTCGCGCTTTTCGCCGCTGGCCTTATCCTTCCAGGTGGAGGTGGTGGCAATCGACACGTTGCAAATGGCTGCGCCGTCGGGGCTGTAACGTACTTCGGGGTCTCGTCCGAGGTTTCCGACGAGAATAACTTTATTGACTGAGGCCATGGCGGTACCCTTAACTTAAAAATTCAGAAGATTGCTTATTATCGGTTATTTTAACGGCAACCCAACAGCATACTAGAAGAACTACGCAGGCACGGATTTGTCCTTCCCGGCCCTGTTTAATCCGACTTAAATCCGCGCGCCGTCAGGAACCAGGCAAACGCCAGCGCCGCGGCGACCAGGAAGACGTTGGATTCGCCCCCCTGCGACGTCAGCAAGCCACCCACTGCCGCGCCAGCGAATACGCCCAGCGATTGCGCCGTATTGTAAATGCCCATCGCCAGCCCTTTAAACGCGGGCGGCGCCACGCGCGACACGAGCGAAGGCTGCAGCGCTTCAAGAATATTAAAGGCGATGAAAAAGCCGACAAACATCACGACCACGGCGAAAAAACTATGGCTCGCCAGCGGCATTAACGCCAGCACGACGACCAGGCCGGCGACCGCGACCTCCAGCGCCACTTTATGCATACGCCGGGTTTCAGTATAAAACACCGCCGGCACCATCAGTACGAACGACAGCAAAATGACGGGCAAATACACTTCCCACAAGTGCGCCGAATCGTAGCCCCCCAGGCGCGCCAGCATGCCCGGCGCGACGATAAAAATCGCCATCAAGATAAAGTGCAGGCAAAAAACGCCAAAGTTAAGACGCAGCAGATCGGCATGCTGCAGGACATCGCGTGCGCTGACCTGAACAATAGGCGCCACATCGCGCGGCACGGCCGGCACCACAAAGGCAGCGATCAGCAAACACACAAAACCTAGCAAACTGATCGCCCAGAACAGACCCGACAAGCCGAACGCGCCGACCAGCACGGGCGACAACACCAGGGACGCCGCAAATGAAATGCCGATCGAACCGCCGACCATCGCCATGGCGCGCGTGCGCACTTCGGGGCGGGTGGCATCGGCGACCCAGGCGGTAATCGCAGCCGACACCGCCCCCAGGCCTTGAATAATACGGCCGGCAATAATCCAGTTGATGTCGCTGGCCAGGGCGCAAATCACGCCCCCGATAATAAACAGCACCATCCCGCACACAATAATCGGGCGACGCCCATACCGGTCAGAGGCCATGCCCAGCGGAATCTGCATCACCGCTTGAGTCAAACCATAGGCGCCCAGGGCCAGGCCTACCTTGGCCAAGTTGTTGCCGCCGGGAATGCTGGTTGCCACCACCGCAAACACGGGCGTCAGCAAAAACAGCCCCAGCATGCGCGATGCAAACAGCAGGGCCAGCGTAATGCTGGCGCGACGCTCAACAGGCGTTAATTTAAGCTTAACGCGACGGGATTTACCGGCAGCAGCGGTACGTTCTGTCATAAACACTCGTTGGATTTAACAAGACGGCGCATCGACAATGCGCAAGCGCCCGAAAAAGGCCGCCCCATTTTAACCGTAGTGGCCCATTCGGTTTGTGGATGGAGTCAATGGCGGATGGCCGGGGCTCCCAGACAAGGCGCCGCGACGAGTCATAGCACCGCTATGGCGAGGAGCGGCAACGACGTATGGGAGCCTCGGGCGCCGCCATTGAGGATATCGCACGCGGTTTGGCCCAGCGCGCTATAGTAGCAAGTTAGCCGTTGAAAGACTTGAAGGACCAGATGGAAGCTATTCGCATCCGCGGTGCCCGTACGCACAACCTTAAAAACATCTCCGTCGATTTGCCCCGCCACCAGCTTGTGGTGGTGACCGGCCTGTCGGGCTCGGGCAAGTCGTCATTGGCTTTTGATACGCTCTATGCCGAGGGTCAGCGGCGCTATGTCGAAAGCCTGTCGGCCTATGCCCGGCAGTTTCTGCAGCTTATGGACAAGCCCGATGTCGACCTGATCGAAGGGCTGTCGCCGGCCATTTCCATCGAGCAAAAATCGGCCGGGCACAATCCGCGTTCGACCGTCGGCACGATTACCGAAATTCACGACTACCTGCGCCTGCTGTATGCACGCGTCGGCACGCCGTACTGCCCCGAACATGGCCTGCCGCTGCAGGCGCAAAGCGTCAGCCAGATGGTGGACAAGGTCATGGCGTGGGCGCCCGATACGCGCCTGGGCATCCTGGCGCCTTTGGCGCGCTCGCGCAAGGGCAGCTTCGAAGACGAGTGCGCCAGCCTGCAGGCGCAGGGGTTTGTACGCCTGCGCGTGAACGGTGAAATGGTTCAGATCGACAATATTCCGCCGCTGAAGAAAACGGAAAAACACGATTTCGATGTCGTCATCGACCGCTTGCGCATCAAGCCTGAAAGCAAGCAACGCCTGGCCGAAAGCTTTGAAACCGCGCTCAACCTGGCCGAAGGCCGGGTGATTTCACTGAATATGGACACCGGCGAAGAGCATGCGTTTTCAAGCCGCTACGCCTGCCCGGTGTGCCAGCACAGCTTGACCGAACTGGAACCGCGGCTATTCAGCTTTAACAATCCGGTGGGCGCCTGCCCCAGTTGCGACGGCCTGGGCCTGGTCGATTTTTTCGATCCTAAACGCGTCGTTGCCTTTCCCAGCCTTAGCCTGGCCAGCGGCGCCATCAATGGCTGGGACCGACGCAACGCCTTCACCCACACGCTGCTCACCAGTCTTGCCGCGCATTACGAATTCGATATTGAAACGCCGTTTGAAGAACTGAGCGAAGAAGTCCAGCAACGCGTGCTGTACGGCTCGGGCGACGAAGAAATCCCCTTTTTGTACTTGAACGAAAAAGGCCGTACCAGCGTCAAAAAACACCCCTTCGAAGGGATTATTCCCAACCTCGAACGGCGCTGGCGCGAAACCGACTCCAGCGCCGTGCGCGAAGAACTGGGCAAGTACCGGCACACCAAAATCTGCCCGGCCTGCGAAGGTTCGCGTTTGCGCGTGGAAGCCCGCAACGTGCTGATCGGCCACGAAGTCGGCGCGGTCGAACGCCGTGGGCGCGCCATTTTCGAGGTCGAAGCCCTGCCCTTATCGGCCTGTCTGGCCTGGTTTCAAGCCCTGGAGCTGACCGGGGCCAAAAAGGAAATCGCCGATCGCATCGTGCGTGAAATCGAAGCGCGCCTGCAGTTTCTGAATAATGTCGGGCTTAATTATTTATCGCTGGATCGCAGCGCCGACACCATTTCCGGCGGCGAAGCCCAGCGCATCCGGCTGGCCAGCCAGATCGGCTCGGGCCTGACCGGCGTGATGTATGTGCTGGATGAACCGTCCATCGGTCTGCACCAGCGCGATAACGACCGCCTGATTCAAACCCTGCAGCATCTGCGCGACCTGGGCAATAGCGTCATTGTGGTCGAACACGACGAAGACATGATACGGGCCGCCGATTTCGTGGTCGACATGGGGCCGGGCGCGGGCGAACATGGCGGGCAAGTGGTGGCCCAAGGTACGCCCCAGGCGCTTGAACAAAACCCGAAATCCCTGACGGGCCAGTACCTGAGCGGCTCGAAACGCATCGAGATCCCTGCGCGGCGCCCCGTCACCCCCGATCAGCCCTGGCTTCAGCTCAAGGGCTGTCGCGGCAATAACTTGAAGTCGGTGGATCTGGCCATTCCGGCCGGACGCCTGGTGTGCATCACCGGTGTATCGGGCTCGGGCAAGTCCACCCTGGTGAACGACACGCTGGCCACGGCCGTATCGCAAATTTTGCACCGTGCCCAGACCGAACCCGCGCCCTATGATGCGCTGGAAGGCCTGTCGCACTTTGACAAAATCATCAATGTCGACCAAAGCCCCATTGGTCGTACGCCGCGCAGCAACCCCGCCACCTACACGGGTATGTTCACGTCCATACGCGAACTTTTCGCGGGCGTGCCCGAGTCGCGTACACGCGGCTACGACCCCGGGCGTTTCTCCTTCAACGTAAAGGGCGGCCGCTGCGAAGCCTGCCAGGGCGATGGCGTCGTCAAGGTTGAAATGCATTTCCTGCCCGACATGTACGTGCCCTGCGACGTGTGCGCAGGCAAACGCTATAACCGCGAAACGCTGGAAATCCGCTACCGCGGCCGCAACATCAGCGAAGTCCTGAACCTGACCGTCGAGCAGGCGCTGAATTATTTTGAAGCCGTGCCCGCCATTGCGCGCAAGCTGACCACCTTGATGGATGTCGGCCTTTCGTACATCAAGCTGGGTCAAAGCGCCACGACCTTGTCCGGCGGCGAAGCACAACGCGTGAAGCTGTCGCTGGAGCTATCCAAACGCAGCACGGGCCGCACGCTTTATATTCTGGACGAGCCCACAACGGGCTTGCACTTCCAGGACATTGCCCTCTTGCTCGAAGTATTGCGTCAACTGGTCGAAGCCGGCAACACCGTGGTCATTATTGAACATAACCTGGATGTCATTAAAACCGCCGACTGGGTCGTCGACATGGGTCCTGAAGGCGGCAACGGCGGCGGGCGCATCGTGTCTCAGGGAACGCCTGAAACGATTGCCAGTTGCCCCGAGAGCCACACCGGACGTTATCTAAAACCGCTGCTGGCGCACTAAGGCGCACCACGCATCGGGGACGGCCAGCTTGCCGCCCCCGATGGCGCTAGTCCATCAGGAATAGCTGTCGGTGTTCGCGAATGGCGTATCGGTCGGTCATGCCGGCAATGTAATCGGCAATGGCGCGCGCCTGCGCCATCTCGTCGTCGCTGCGATACTGGTCGGACAACAAGCGCGGCTCGTTCAAAAAACCCACGAACAGTTCACGCACGATGGTGCGCGCCTTGGTCGTCATGCGCATGACGCGATAATGGCGATACAGGTTTTCAAGCAAGAAACGCTTTAACGCGTCGGCCTGCGCGCGCAGCGACGTCGAGAATGCCGCCAGCGCCGGCGCCTGGCGCACCGCATCGGCGCTGCCGGGCTTGTGCGCACGTATATTGGCCAGCGTGGTCTCGGTTAAATCGACCACCAGCGTATTGATCATGGCCCGTATCGTTTCCGACACCGAGCGGCGCCCTTCCAGCCCGGGGTATTTGCTCATGACCCGCGCATAGTGCGAGGCGAAAATCTCGACCCCCTGCAACTGCCCGAGCGTGATCAGCCCCGAACGCAAACCGTCGTCAATGTCATGATTGTTATAGGCGATTTCATCGGCCAGGTTGGCGATTTGCGCTTCGAGCGATGGCTGCGTTTTATTCAGAAAGCGCTGGCCCACCTCGCCCAGAGCGCGCGCATGCTTGGCGGAACAGTGCTTCAGTATGCCTTCGCGCGTTTCAAAGCATAGATTCAAGCCGTTAAATTCGGCATAGCGCTCTTCCAGCTCGTCGACCACCCGCAAGCTTTGCAGATTGTGCTCAAAGCCCCCGGCCAGCGTCAGTTCGCGCAGGCACGCATTCAGTTCATCTTGCCCGGCATGGCCGAACGGGGTGTGGCCCAAATCGTGCGCCAGCGCGATGGCTTCGGTCAAGTCTTCATGCAAGCCCAGGTTGCGCGCCAGCGTGCGGGCGATTTGCGCCACCTCGATACTGTGGGTCAATCGTGTGCGAAACAAATCGCCTTCATGATTGATGAACACCTGGGTTTTATATTCAAGCAGGCGAAAGGCATTGCAATGGATGATGCGGTCGCGATCGCGTTGAAACTGGCTGCGTCCGGCGGGCGGTGCTTCGGGGTGCAGACGGCCCCGAGTGTGTTGCGGATCGCATGCATACGGAGCCAATGTCATCTTCTATGCCTTATAAAACGGGGACGGCGGTCTTGTGCAAAACCTCGCGTACGGCGTCCATGGGCGCAGACTGGAATACCGCCTGCCCGATTTTAGGCAGCAGCACAAAGCGCAACTGCCCCCCTTCGGTTTTCTTATCGACCTGCATCAGGTCAATCCAGCGCTCCGTGCCCAGATTAGGCGGCTGTACGGGGCAGCCTATGGCGCGTACGAGCGCATGCACGCGAGCGGCGCTGGCCGGATCCAGACCGGTGGCCGCGACCGAGAGCTCAGCCGCCTGCACCATGCCGCAGCCCACGGCCTCGCCATGCAGCCATTGGCCATACCCCAACCCCGATTCGATCGCGTGGCCGAACGTGTGGCCGAAGTTCAGTACCGCCCTCAGGCCGGACTCGCGCTCATCCTGCGACACCACCTGGGCCTTGAGCTCGCAAGAACGCTGTATGGCATAGGTAATGGCGTCGTCATCCAAAGCCCGCAACGCCGCCACGTTCCGCTCGCACCAATCGAAAAATTCGGCATCGATGATCATGCCGTACTTGATCACTTCCGCCAGGCCGGCGGCAATTTCACGCTGGGGCAGCGTCTTCAGTACGTCGGTATCGATCTCCACGGCGATAGGCTGGTAAAACGTGCCAATCATGTTTTTGCCCAGCGGGTGATTCACCGCGGTTTTCCCGCCCACCGACGAGTCCACCTGCGCCAGCAAGGTGGTGGGCACTTGTACAAACCGGATGCCGCGCATGTAGCACGACGCGGCAAAGCCGCACATGTCGCCGATGACGCCACCGCCCAGCGCCACCAAAACCGCCTTGCGATCGAAGCGATTTTGTAACAAAGCATCAAAAATCAGATTCAACGTTTGCCAGTCTTTGTGCGCTTCGCCATCGGGCAATTCAATCGTTATGATGCGCTTGCCGGTTTGTGCCAGGGCTGTTTGCGCCCGCTTCAGATAGTGCCCCGCCACGGTGGGGTTCGTGACGATGGCAATGGCCGTGGCGTCGTGCGGAACGCTTTGAGCCAGGCGGTCGAGCCGGCCGGCCGCGATATGAATGGGGTAGCGCCCTCCGGGCGTATCAACGTGAACCGTCGTCATAAAGAGATCTCGTGGTTTTGCAGTAACGGAATTAAAGAGCGGACAACGTGGCTGACCGGCATCGTGCCGGTTTCAAACACCAGGCTCGCCACCTCGGTATAAAGCGGTTCGCGCACCTGCAGCAGTTCGGCTACGCGGGCCCGGGGGTTGGGGGTCTGCAACAGAGGGCGACTACGGTCGCGCGCAACCCGGCGATAGAGCTCATCGCCGTTGGCTCGCAGGTACACAACCACCCCCCGCTCTTTCAAATAGCGACGATTTTCAGGCGCGAGTATCGCGCCCCCGCCGGTAGCCAGTACAATGCCTGGACGCCTTGAGCATTCGTCCAGTAAAGAAGTTTCGCGTTTACGGAACCCTTGCTCGCCTTCAATGTCGAAAATTAACGACACCCGAACTCCGCAACGCGCTTCGAGCTCATGATCCAAATCGACAAACTCGCGGCTCAGAAGTCGGGCCAGGCCACGCCCAATTGTCGTCTTGCCAGCCCCCATCATCCCGACCAGGAAAATCGGAGCATCGTAAGGCAGCACAATGGTCTCCAACGTATCGGAACCGGTATCATCGTTAAACTCCACGGCGGCAGAGTCCAGGGGTAAGGAATTATTCATTTGTGTATTATCCCACTTACAATCTCGCGCCACTCCAATAAACCGCATTATTCTGTTACACAAAGCTAATGCGCAAATCAAAGCCTGACCTGAGTTAGACTTAAAATCGCCTGCAATGAGTTCCTCTACCAATTCCTCCAAAGATTCCTCCCCGCCAGCACGCTCCTGGTTCGGGCGTTTTGTGCTCAAGTCGGCGATTTTCATCGCCGGGCTCGGGCTATGCGGGGCGCTGCTTGGCGCCCTTGCCTTAGCCTTGGCATGGCCCAATTTACCCGACTTGTCGGCGATGATCGACTATCGCCCACGTGTGCCGCTGCGCATCTATACGGCCGACAAGGTGCTGATTGGTGAATTCGGCGAGGAACGCCGTAATGTATTGCGGTTTAACGAAGTGCCCGATGTCATGAAGTCGGCAATTTTAGCAGCCGAAGACGATCGTTTTTACCAGCATGGCGGTATCGACTGGGCAGGCGTCGCACGCGCGGCCGCCGCCAACGTGGTCAATATGTCCAAGACCCAGGGCGCCAGCACGATCACCATGCAGGTGGCGCGCAACTTCTACCTGTCTTCCGAAAAGACCTATACGCGCAAGTTCTACGAACTGTTGCTGACCTTTAAAATCGAGGCCACACTCAGCAAAGACCAGATTCTCGACCTGTACATGAATCAGATCTTCCTGGGGCATCGTGCTTATGGTTTCGCTGCGGCTTCGCGTACGTATCTGGGCAAACCGCTAGGCGAAATCACCGCCGCCGAAGCCGCGATGCTGGCAGGCATTCCCAAGGCGCCGTCGCGCTTTAACCCGATTGCCAACTTCCCGCGCGCCAAAACCCGGCAGCTTTACGTACTGGGCCGCATGAAATCGCTGGGGTATTTAACCGATGCCGAATACCAGGAAGCGGTCGACCAGCCTATCGTCATTAAATCGGCCCCCGGAACGCCCGCGGGCGGCTACGCCATTCATGGCGAGTATGTTGCGGAACTGGCACGCCAGCTGCTGTACAGCGTGTATCAGGACAATATTTATTCACGCGGTTTCAACGTCTACACCACGGTCAAGTCAACCGACCAGGAAACCGCGTACAACGCCGTACGCAACGGTATCCTGGACTACACCCGGCGCTCGCGCTACCCCGGCCCCGAGGAAACCATTTCCTTGCCCGAAGGCATTGAAAAAGACATCGCAAAATTCGACCTGCTGCTCGACGAAGTGCAAGAAAAGTACCCCGACAACGACGACCTGCTGACCGGTGTCGTCGTCTCGGCCAGCCCGACCAAAGTCGTGGTCGCGCGCAGCGCTCAGCAACTGATTGAAATCACCGACAAAAATGCGCTGAAAGTCGTCGCCCGAGGCTTGGTTAAAAATGCCAAGGAGCCGGAAAAAATACAGCGTGGCTCCGTGGTCTACGTGCGCGACACCGGCAAATATTGGGAATTGCTCAATATGCCTTCGGTGCAGGCCGCTTTTGTCTCGATGCGTCCGCAAGACGGCGCCATCCAGGCCTTGGTGGGCGGCTTTTCGTTTTCCGAAGGCAAGTTCAATCGCGTCACGCAAGCGTGGCGCCAGCCCGGCTCGGCCTTCAAGCCCTTTATCTACGCCTCGGCCCTGGAGCGCGGCCTGACTCCGTCCACCCAGGTGTCCGACGAGCCCTTCATGCTGACGGCAGCTCAGACCGGCTCCAAGGCCTGGGCGCCCAAAAACTACGGCAATACCTACGAGCCCATGCTGACCATGCGTCAGGGCCTGTACAAGTCCAAGAACATGGTGTCGATTCGCATCATGCAGGCCGTAGGCCCCAAATATGTGCAAGACTACATCACGCGCTTCGGCTTTGACCGGGCTCGCCAACCCGCGGTACTGCCGCTGGCGCTCGGCTCGGGCAGTGTAACCCCGCTGCAACTGGCGGGCGGCTTCTCGGTTTTTGCCAATGGCGGCTACCGCGTCCCACCCTATCTGATCGATCAGGTCACCGACAGCACCGGCAAAGTCATTATGCAGGCCAAGCCGACCATTGCAGGCGATGCCGCGGCACGGGCCATTGACCCGCGCACGGTATATGTCATGAACGACATGCTGCGCGGCGTGGCTACCTCGGGCACGGGTGCGCGCGTGCATCGCGAACTCAAGCGTAACGACATCGGCGGCAAAACCGGCACCACCAACGACTCGCACGACGCCTGGTTTGCCGGCTTCACGCCCAAACTCGTGGGCATTGCCTGGATGGGCTACGACCAGCCCCGCTCGCTGGGCTCGCGCGAGACGGGCGGCGGAGCGTCGTTGCCCATCTGGCTCGATTACATGCGCATCGCGCTTAAAGACCAGCCCGAAACGCCTCCAGGCCCAATTCCTGACGGCTTAAGCACGATCAACGGCGACTTTTACTTCTCGGAATTTCCGCCCGGACAAGCCGTCGCGCGGGTCGGCTTGCCGACCTTGTCGGAAATGCCTATCGATGGCAGCGGCGTCGACGGTATCGGCAACTTGCTGAATCAGCTCAGCAACAGCGGTTCAGGCGGCACCGCCCAAACACAACGCATACCGTTTTAATCTGGCAGGCCGGGTCATTTATAATGAACCCGGCTTTTTTTAAGTCCAAGTCTGGAAGCGGCTACACCATGACTTTGATCGGTTCCCCGGTGGCTTCAGAGACAATTTGCGATAACGCCTCGGCCAAGTTCGGCCCGCCACGCGTATTATTCCAATGTTGTCCGTCGAACCGATAATGAAACCCGCCGCTGGGCGCCGCCACCCACATTTCCTGCATAGGCGCCTGGCTGTTGATCACCACATGAATGGCATCATCGAACACCAGCGTCAATACGTTGCCGCTACGATTGGCTTCTATATCAAGATCATGCAAAGCAACCCAATCGTCCGACTGGCTTTCCAGACTATCTAGAATGGCTTCGCTACGCGCAAGAAATTCTGTTTCGTTCATAATCGCAACCTATCTGCATTTGGAGTTTTAGTTATGCAAGCGTCGATCACTACGACCCCCGCTCACTCTATGTACCGCATTGTAGCCAGCTTCGCGCTGATAACGATGCTGGCCGGCTGTGGTTACAAAGGACCCTTGTACATGCCCCCGCCGCCCCCGCCCGATGCGTCGCTCACCACGCCGCCCGCCGCGCCCGCCATGCCCGACGACGCTGCGCAAACGCCGCCTCCCGCGTTAAGCAAATAGGCCATTCCGTACGTTAAACCCAACCCTGAATAGATTGCTTATGACTGTTGCTCCCCACTTCCATTTTCAGAACGGCGTACTGAACGCCGAAGACGTTCCGCTGACACAACTGGCCCAAGAATTCGGCACCCCTTTGTACGTGTATTCGCGCCAGGCGCTGCATGATGCCTGGGACGCCTATCGCGTCGCCATCGGCGAGCGCGATGTCCTGGTGTGCTACGGCATGAAGGCCAATTCGAACCTGGCTGTCCTGCACGAGTTCAAGACGCTGGGAACGGGTTTCGATATTGTCTCGGGTGGCGAGCTGGCTCGCGTCCTGGCCGTTGGCGGCGACCCCGCGAAAATCGTTTTTTCCGGGGTAGGCAAGCAAACCTGGGAAATGGAAGCCGCATTAAAGGCAGGCATCAAGTGTTTCAACGTTGAGTCCGAAGCCGAGCTGCTGCGCCTGGCCGATGTGGCGGAACGGCTGAATATCGTTGCGCCCGTCTCGTTGCGGGTCAATCCCGATGTCGACGCCCAAACCCATCCATATATTTCCACCGGCCTGAAAGAAAACAAGTTCGGCATTGCCATCGAAACCGCCGCGCGGATTTATCAGCGAGCCGCCCAGCTTAAAAGCCTGAACGTCGTTGGCGTCGACTGCCACATTGGCTCGCAATTGACCGATGTCAGTCCCTACCTTGACGCCCTCGATAAGCTGCTGACGCTGATCGAAACGCTGGCCGGCCTGGGCATTCATCTGAAGCATCTGGACCTGGGCGGCGGCATAGGCATCCGCTACACCGACGAAACCTTGCTCACCCCAACGACCTTGCTCAGCAACGTATTCAAACGTCTCGACGCGCGCAAGCTCGGCCATTTACAGATTGTGCTCGAACCCGGGCGTTCCCTGGTCGGCAACGCCGGCGTGCTGCTGACCACCGTCGAATACCTGAAACACAGCGAGGCCAAAAATTTTGCCGTTGTCGACGCCGCCATGAACGACTTGATCCGGCCCACCTTGTATGACGCCTGGCACAGCGTGGAAGCCGTGCAGCCGCGCGACGCTTCCAGCGCGGTTGCCGCGCAGACCTACGATATTGTCGGCCCGATCTGCGAAAGCGGCGATTGGCTGGCACGAGACCGCCGTTTTGCGCTGCAACAAGGCGACTTATTGGCCATTATGTCGGCAGGCGCCTATGCCTTCACCATGGCCAGCCAGTACAACACGCGCCCCCGTGCGGCCGAAGTCATGGTCGACGGCGATGCGCACCATCTGGTGCGACCCCGTGAGGCGCTGCAAGACCTGTTCGCCAGCGAGCGGGTATTGCCCCAGTAGCAACACCCTGCGCCGCCACGGCAGACCTGCCATGGCGGCGACCTTAACTTATTCCAAGTTGAAAGCAGTATCGCTGCTGATCGGCAGACTTTGCTTGGCTTTTTTTTCCTGGTACATGCGCCTGTCCGCCAAATGCATGGCATCTTGCAGCGAACCCGCTTCGGACTTCAGCGCGACCCCTATCGACGCCCGGATGCACAGCGCATGCAATGCCTGTCTCAGCCGCCCTTTAAGTTCCATGGCATCGGCCGCCGAAACGGCGGGAAGCATAATGGCAAACTCGTCTCCTCCCAACCGGGCAACGCAATCGCTATTGCGCAGCACCGACAGGATGGCGTTGGCCGTTAACTGCAGTAATTTATCGCCGGCCTGGTGTCCGCGTGTGTCGTTAACGTATTTCAGGCAATCCAGGTCCACAAACGCAATAGCGGCATCATCATCCGTATTGAGCGTTTGACACAGGTGCTCGCTCCAGCCCGTCCGATTTAATACTTGGGTTAATGAATCGGTGTAGGCATGCCGCTGCGTTTCACGCACACGCTCGTGGGCGGCGATCAGGTCCAGCTTTAAACTTAAGGTTTGCTCCAGCGCCGTCAGGCACAGCGCAATTTCACGTGCATTCGCCGCCAGACGGGTCTGCGGGACCGTCTCATCGGATAAAAGCCCCAGTACTTGTACGCTTTGCTCGCCCAGCGCCACCCTGAGCTTGGCTCTCAGAGCAAACCGGGGGAGCAGCCGGAACGATCCCACAGCGGCCAGCCAGGTCAATTCATCGCGACTAAGGCTGCGGTAGCAAAACTGGTCAAGCTTGCCCGGAGCGTCCCAGCCGCTGGACAGGAGCAATGCCAGGCGCGAGGCCTTGGCGAAATCGGAAGGCACACCTCCCCAAGTAGCCACCACGTTCGCGCTCTGCGCATGAAAGCGTCCGATCAGCCAGCAATCGGTGGGCAAAAAAACCTGCAATAAACCCAGGTGGGATCCCAAGCCATATACAGACGAGCTATCCGCGTTATTACCCAGCGCTTCGTTCTTATTTATTAGACGAGCCATGGCATACAACCTCTAGCATTTATAAAGGCAGAGAAATACCGGTTCGACTTAGCAAACCAAAGGCATTTCTTTACCCCTTCCATCTGATATATCTGCTTGAAAAGTTGATTGTTGCAAAAACCAAGGCGTTTGTACACAGCTGTTTGTCACGAGTCTTGCGATACGCTTCGCAAAAAAGCATAAAGCATGTCGTACGCATCCCGGACGACATTATTTTTAGATACAAAAAACCGGGGCGACTCACGTCGCCCCGGTATCTGCCATTCGCTCAGGAACCTGTTTAGAGCTCGCCGTAGGAATGCAAGCCGGACAAGAACATATTCACGCCCAAAAAGGCAAAGCTGGTGATCAATAGCCCCGCTAGCGCCCAATAAGCCGCCATGGTGCCGCGCAAGCCCTTCATAAGCCGCATATGCAGCCAGGCCGCGTAATTAAGCCAGACGATCAGAGCCCAGGTTTCTTTCGGGTCCCACTGCCAGTACGTGCCCCATGCGTCGGCCGCCCACAGCGCGCCCAAGATGGTCGCGACGGTAAAGAAGGCAAAACCGACCGCAATCGCCCTGTACATGATGTCGTCAAGCACTTCCAGCGACGGCAGCTTGGCGGCAATAGGGCCGCGCGCCGCCAGGATGGCGCCGACGATCAGGGCGCCGATACCGAAATACAGCATCCAGGTTGCCGACAGCTCTTTCGAGCCGAACACCATGGGTTCCGCGCACAAAATGGCGCCAAGCACAAACAGTGGCGCCAGCTTGGCCCACGATTTGGTCTGACTATGCTCTTTGACCAAATAAGCAAACCCCACCATCGCGGCCAGCGAGAAGGTGCCGTAACCGATAAAATTGGCCGGCACATGGATTTTCATCCACCAGCTTTTCAATGCCGGGACCAGGGGCTGAATCTGGAACGCGTCGCGCGTAAACGAATACCACAGCAAGAACACAACGGCTGAACTGACCACCAGCAGTACGAATCCGCCCAATGCCCGGGTGGCGTAGCGCCGCTCGTAATACAAATAAAACAGGGCGGTTATCAGGGCAAACAGTACAAACACTTCATACAGATTACTGACCGGAATATGGCCGATATCAGGGCCCAGCAAATGCCCCTCGCGCCAGCGCACCAGCAAACCTGTTGTGCCGGCATACACCGCGCCCCAGGTCAAAAATGTGCCGATCCAGGCGGCTGTCTTGCTGAAGATGCCGATCCAATAGCTGATCATGGCCAGCACAAACAGCGCGCACATCCATAAAATGGCCGATTGGGAAGACAATAAATACTTCAAAAAGAAAACCGTTTCGGCGCGTGTGATATCACCCTGACCCAGCCCGCCGCCATTGCTGTACAGCCATATCGCAAAAAACGCGCTAAAACCACTGGCAATCATCAGGGTGCGCAATGGGCGCCAAAGCCAGGCCGCCCAGCTGAAGCCCAGCACCGCGCCGCCTAAAATGACTTTTTCGTAATAGTCCATGCTGGCGCTAAACGCCACCAGCACGTAGGCCGCACCGCACGCCAGCGCCAGGAAGAACGCAATGTCGCTCCAATCGGGCCTGCCCCGCTGGCCGCGCGAATCGCCGCTGCTTACCATCGCCTCTTGCCATAGCGGCAAGTGCGAGTGAGTTGTTGTATCAGACATGTGTGTCACCTCGTTACGTCGTAAGGCGCTTAAAAGCTTCTTTAAAGCGTTCGAACTCGTGATTAAAATCTAGCGTGCGTCGCTGCGACGTCATGGCGGCCAGCACCTGGCTACCCTGCCCTTGCGGCTTCACCCAGACCCAAATACGCCGATCTCGAATGTAGAACATCGAGAATACGCCTAACACCAGAAAAATACAGCCCAAGTACACCGTATTCTTGCCGGGACTGCGCGCCACCTGGAATACGCTGGCTTCGACCTGCTCAAAGTTTTTAAGCGACATGAACACCGGCGCCGGATAATCGGGTAAATTGGCCAACGCCAGCAAAGCCAGTTGCGTCCAACGCGCATCGGCCGGTGCGTCGGACCCGGAAAAATCCAAAGGCGCCTGCCCCGCGTTGACACGGGCGATATTGCGCAGTTCGACCAACGACAACTGAATCATGGGCACGGCAAAACCCAGCACCTTTTCGCGTTCGGCCGGGGGAACCCGATCGACGATGGCGTTAAAGCCGCCTTGGGAAAAAGCCTCGAGAGCGCCTTGCGCCGCTTTAAGCAACAAGGGCCGCTGCGATTCGGTCTCGGCGTTTTTTTCGGCAAACCGGGCGGCCGCTTCAGTACGTAGCGCGGGATTTTGCAAGGCCGAACGCAAACTCATGAACTCGGCCACCGAGTTATTGGCATCGGCGGGAATACGCATATAGCGATAGTTGTCGGCGGGCGTCTCGCGTACACCGGCCAAAAACACCGCGCTACCGTCCAGCACCATGGGCAGCATGTAGTTATTGTACTCGTGCGACTGGCCGTCGCTGCCCGTCACACGGTATTGCACGCTGGGGCCGACGTTGCGCAAATGGTCGTTCTTGGCGCCCGCCGCGCTTCCCGTCACCGCCGCCACATGCTCCAGCATGGCCTTCGGTTGCGGATCGCCGCTGGTCAGGTTCTCGACGTTAATTACCCGCAGACCCGTCAGGTCGAGCGTCATCGCGCCCGCGGCCGCTGGAATTTCAGCCGGTTTGCCTACGACGCCCTGCAATTCGAAGGGTTGGGAGTCGGATCCCGTCAGGGGATACCCCACCAGGTCGAGCTTGCTGCCCCCGTCGTCAAAACTGGACTGATACACCGTTACGCCTTTATAGCGCAACGGCTCGTTGACCTCGATGGTCTGATTAAACGACTTGCCCGTGGCCGGATCGGTGACCTCGACCTCGCTTTTAAAACTGCTGGGCATGCCGGTGGAATAATAGTCGACGATGAATTTATTCAGCTTCAGGCTGAAAGGCAGCGGCTGTACCAGCACGCCCTGGCCGACCGCCACAATACCGCTGCTGGTGCGACTGCCTTCGGGCACCAGCATATTAGCGCGGAAGCTGGGGTTGGCGGCCGACAGGCGACCCGATTCGGGCACCTCGGAAATCAGCATATTGTCGGTAATGGGCTGCTTGGAACCCAGCCACACCTGCAACCGCACCGGCAGTTCGCTATCGAGCAAGCCTCCGATACAGATAATGACAATCGCCACGTGGGCGAATATATAGCCGAACCGATTGGCGCTGCCCTTTTTAGCCGCCACCATGGTGCTGTCGCCATCGTGGCGCAATTTGAACTTATACCCGTTGGCGCTTAGCCACTGCTGCATGCGCTGCACGCTTTGATCGGCGCCAAGCGGTGAAACGGCTTCGACCCGATGATGGAACGAGCGCAGGCTGTTGTCGCGCACGTACTCGCGAAACGACTGGGCATCCCGCAGCATTTTAGGCGCATTGCGCAACACGCAAATGCTGGTTGAAATGACCAGAAAGGCCATGATCAACAAGAACCACCAATTGTTATAAACGTGCCAGATCGAAAATTTATCGAATACGGCAAACCAGAACGGACCGAACTGGTCAATATACGTATTAATAGGCTGGTTTTGGGGGAGCACGGTACCGATCAGGCTGGCAATGCAGATGAACATGAGCAGGCTGACAGCAAAACGCATGGAGCCGAGCAGCTCGAAAATATCAGTGCCCCAACGTCGCGAGGAAGAAGGTCGATTCACAAGAGTCTTTCATAAAAAAAGGGGGGATGCCGACAATAGCTCCCCCCGTTGGACAGGACCCGGCGGCGATAGTTCCGCTTGGCCTGTTCTTATAGCGACACCAGGAACCCTAGCGCAAACCCGCCGCGTAGTCGGAAACCGCCGCGATGTCGGAATCGGACATACGGTCGGCAATATCGAACATCATGGGGCTGTTGGCCCGATCACCGCTGCGAAACAGCTTGAGCTGTTCTTCAATGTAGGCCGGATGCTGGCCCGACAAACGGGGAAATTGCGCCGGCAAGCCTGCGCCATTGGCCGAGTGGCAGGCGGCACACGCTGGAACGCCGCGTTCGGGCAAGCCGCCGCGCCAGATTTTCTGGCCGCGTTCCATGGTGGCTTCTTTCGTGGCCGTACCGGCAACGGCCAGGTCAAGCGGCTGCTGCGTCAGGTAATAGGCAATGTTTTGCATATCGGCGGGCGTAAGCGCCGCGGCAATGCTGGTCATGACCGCGGGCGCGCCATTGGCGCCACGGCGCGATGCCGATTTAGCGCCTTCCTTAACTTGGAAGTCGGTAAGCTGCTTGACGATGTATTCGTGCGGCTGTGCGGCCAAATTCGGGTTGGCAGGTATGGTGCTGTTACCCGCGGCGCCATGACAGGTCACACAGGCAAGAATACCGCGACCCGCGTCGCCGTTGGTATAGAGCTGTTCGCCCTTGGCCGCATCGGGCTTTGGAACGCCGGCATCGGCGGCATAAACTACGGAAGAGCCTAGCAGCAAGCCACTAGCAACCAACATACTGGAAAGCATACGCTTCATGAAGACCTCGACGACCGCGATTCGATCCGAGCGCCGTAACCACTACGACGCCGCTAAGATAATGTCATTGGGAAACTGGATTATACGAGCATGCGGCAACAACTGGCTTTCCGCCCGATTTGCGCACCGGATTTCACACCCGCTTTTGCACATTTCTTTACCAAATACAACGTTTTACCAGCCCACTGCAAATGACCGCAACAGTTTCAAACCCACGATTATACAATAGCGTATAAATTAAACCGAGTCAGGTACCCCCATTGTCTATTTTGCATCGCGCCTCTTTTACTGTTTCAGCCGCCCGGCTGGATCAGTTGCCCCCTCCCACCGCCCCCGAGGTGTGCTTCGTAGGCCGCTCCAACTGCGGTAAATCAACGGCGATCAACGTCCTGACCAACCAGCGCCGCCTGGCCTTCTCCAGCAAAACGCCGGGGCGCACCCGCCTGATCAACCTGTTTGGCATTCCCGACCCGCTCGACCCCGATGGTTCACTGGGTTTTCTGGTCGACTTGCCCGGCTACGGCTATGCGGCCATTTCGCGCGAAGCGCGTGAAGAGTGGGCCGACGTGCTCGGCGGCTATTTGCGCGAACGCGAATCGCTGGCCGGTATTGTGCTGCTGATCGACATTCGCCGCGGCGTCACCGATTTGGACCGCCGACTGGCAAACTGGATCGCGCCCACACGAAAACCGGTTTTGGCGCTGCTCACCAAAGCCGACAAGTTTCCATACGGCCAGCGTATGAAAGCGGTATTTGCCGTTAAAAAAGAGCTGGCTGAAATTGGCGCCTTAAACGCCGTCCCCTTCTCGGCCACCCACCGGATCGGGCTGGAAGAAGCCGCCCATCACATCGAAAATTGGATTTCTCCGAAGGTAGTTCCATGACGCAATTCATTGTTAACGCCGATTTCCCCGCGGCGCGTCCGCGGCGCAACCGTCGCGACGACTTTTCACGCCGCCTGGTGCGCGAAAACGTCCTGACCCCCGCCGACCTGATCTACCCCGTCTTCGTCATTGAAGGCCAGGGCGTGCAGGAACCCGTCCCCTCCATGCCCGGCGTCGTGCGCTATTCGCCCGACACGCTGATGAAAGTCGCCGAAGAATGCGTGGCCCTGGGCATCCCGGTGATTGCGCTGTTTCCAGTCATTGACGCCAGCCTTAAAACGCCGGACGGCATCGAAGCCGCCAACCCCGACGGCCTGATTCCCCGCGTCGTGGCTGAATTGAAAAAGAACTTTCCTGAACTGGGCGTATTGACCGACGTGGCGCTCGACCCCTACACCAGTCACGGGCAAGACGGCATTATTGACGCCAACGGCTACGTACTGAACGAACCCACGGTGGAAATCCTGACGCGCCAGGCGCTGGTACAAGCTCATGCCGGCGTCGATATCGTCGCGCCCAGCGACATGATGGACGGACGCATCGGCACCATCCGCGAAGCCCTTGAAGCCAAAAAATTCATCTACACCCGCATCATGGCGTATTCGGCCAAGTACGCCAGCGCGTTCTATGGGCCGTTCCGCGACGCCGTGGGCTCGGCAGCCAATCTGGGGCAATCCAACAAATTCACTTACCAAATGGACCCGGCCAACCGCAACGAAGCCCTGCGTGAAGTCGCCGCCGACATCCGCGAAGGCGCCGACATGGTCATGGTCAAGCCCGGCATGCCCTACCTGGATATCTTGCGCGACGTCAAAAACGCCTTTGGCCTGCCCACCTACGCCTATCAGGTCAGCGGCGAGTACGCCATGATCAAGGCGGCGGCGGCCAACGGCTGGCTCGATCACGACAAAGTCATGATGGAATCCTTGCTGTCGTTCAAGCGCGCCGGCGGCGACGGCATCCTGACGTACTTCGCCATCGCCGCGGCCAAGATTTTGAAAGAACAAGCCTAGGCGCGACACGGCCATAAACGGCTTCGTCTTATGGCCATGGTCCAGTAAAAAGGCGTCTTCCTGTCGTGTCAGGAAGACGCCTTTGTATTGCAAGACAGAACTCGGCGGTGGACCGCGTCGCCAACCCGGCGCCGTTGCCGTTAGTTGTCCGCCGCTCGGGTGTCGTCCGCCGTGGCCAGCACCTGCTCCAGCACCGCGCTGAAGTCCTTGGCATTTTTGAAACCCACCACCCGAGCCTGGCTCAACTGGGCGCCTTGCTGATCGAAAAAGATAATCCCCGGCGGACCAAACAAGTTAAAGCGCTTCAATAGCGCGCGATCGTCCTCGGTATTCTTCGTCACATCCGCCTGCACCAGCAACAGTTGCGACATTTGCTGTGCAACCTTGGGATCGGTGAACGTGAATTTTTCCATTTCAAGGCACGAAACGCACCAGTCCGCATAAAAATCGAGCATGACGGGGCGATTGGCATTGGCCAGTAAATTGTCCAGTTCGGCCACGGAATACACGCGGGTGAACGAATCTTTATTGATGACGGGACCGGTTTCACCTTGACCCACGGCAACGCCCCCAGAAAGGCCGCCAGCCGCCAAACCGTTCGAACTGCTGATGAACCCCCGCCCTGATGATGAAAACGGCGCCAGCGGCCTGAAAAGATCTCGACCACCCGCAGACAAGCCCACTATCCACATCACGGCCCACAGCGCCAGGATGAGGCCCAGGGTTTTACGCAGATAGCGGCCCGCTCCTGGCGCGGCGACACCACTGCCGCTATCGGCCGAACCGCTTGCCAGCGACTCGAACGCGCCCAGCATGACCGCGCTCCATAAGGCCAGGAAAGCCCAGCCCAGCATCAATATCCAATCCGGCAGGACCGAGTTCAGCATCCACCACGCCGTACCCAACAATAAAATACCGAACAGGCGTTTAATGCCGCCCATCCATGGGCCCGCTTTGGGCAGCAAGGCGCCCGAGGTCGCGCCCACCACCAGCAGCAGCAAACCCTCGCCCCACGCCAGGGCGAATAAAGCCGTGCCTCCCAGCGTTACATCGCCGGTTTGTGAGATGAACAACAAAACGCCGGCCAGCGGCGCCGCCACGCAAGGCCCGACGATCAGGGCTGACAACATGCCCATCAGGAACGCGCCGCTGTAATGCCCACCGGGAATCTTCGACACTTTGGCGTTCAGCCAGCTCTGCATGCCGGTGGGCGCTTGCAAGGTAAACACGTCGAACATCGCCAGCGCAAACAAGGCCAGCAGCACGGCGAACACCGTCAAGACCCAGGGGGTTTGCAGCCATACGGCAAGGCTTGCCCCGATCAATCCGGCGGCCACGCCCAACGCCGTGTAAACCAGCGACATGCCCAGCACATACGATGCAGCCAGGGACAAGCCGCGCCAGCGCGATACGCGCTGCGTGCCGCCCGCCGCCCCTGCGGCACCCGACTTGCCTGCCACGATCGCCAGCAGGATAGGCACCATGGGCAAGACGCAGGGCGTAAACGACAGCAAGACACCCAGGGCCAAGCACAGCGCCACCACCTGCAACCAGCCGGCCTGGCCCAGGTACGACGCAAACCCGACATCGCCCAGGCCAAGTGCGGAACCAAAACCAAGGTCCGCCGTCAGGGCCTGGCCCTCGTCCGCTGCGCCTGCCGCATCGGAAGGCAGCTCATCGCGCGGCGCCGGTACGCTATCGACCACGCCCGCCCCTGAAAGCGCATAGCCCCCCGCCACCGGCAGCAACTGCACTTCGCTGGTCATCGGCGGGTAGCACAAGCCGGCATCGGCGCAGCCCTGGCTGGTCACGGCCAGCGTCAGCGGCTGCGCTCCGGCCGCGTCCGCCGCGTTCAACGGCAGGCGCACAGTGACCTGACGGTGATAGACCTCGAGGTCGCGCTCGAACGTGGGGTCGTACTTGACGATGCCTTTCGGATAAACCGGCTCGCCTAAGGGCGCGGCATCCGGCGCCAGCGCAAACTCGAAGCGCTCGCGATACATGTAGTACTTGGGCGCAATCTTGAAATGCACATCCACCTGGGTCGGACTGACCATGGCCGCTGAAAAAACGAAAGCCACTTTCGGATCCAGGAACTCTTCTTCGGCTTGCGCCACACTGGCCGGCATCAGCGCCAGGGCCATCGTTACGCTGGTCAGCAAGAGCAACAGCAAGTAAGGCAAACGGTTGATGAGCGCACCGAGCCCAAAACCGGATTTCAAGGTAGTCGCTCGCGGCAGCGCAAAGCCGATAGGCCTAAACAGCATTAACTTCGTTTCCTTACAGTAATTCCACTTCGGGTTCGACCGCGAACGTGTCAATAAAAACAGCAGCCTCAGTGCGGCAGCGTCTGCTCGCGCACCCAGCTTAAATAGCGTTCTGAACCATCGATAACCGGCAGCACCAGGAGTTCCGGCACCTCGTAGGGATGCAACTGGGCAAGCCGCGCCGACAGCGCGGGCAACATCGCCCGCGTGGTTTTCATGGTCAGCGGAATCTCTTCCGTCCCCTCCAGCTCGCCCTTCCACATGTACATAGACAAGCTCACCGCGCCAAGGTTCACACAGGCGGCCAAACCTTCTTCAACCAACATATGGGCAATACGCTTGGCCAGCAACAAATCAGGCGCGTTACTTAACACCACCACCACATCGTCCGCCATTGCCACGCCCACCTAATCCGTTGATAAGACGCTCATTTTACCCGCTGGATGAAAAGCGGCCGCCACAATGCATAAAGCCTCCGCAAGGGAGGCTTTATGACCAGAGCAAAACAAGCCGTCAGGCCTGTTTACGCACAAACGACGGCTTATTCAGCGTCGTCGGCTTCTTCGACTTCTGGACGGTCGACCAATTCCATAAACGCCATGGGTGCGTTATCGCCCTGACGGAAGCCCATTTTCAGAACACGGGTGTAACCACCGTTGCGCTCTTTATAACGGGGACCGATTTCGGCAAACAGCTTGATGACCGCATCGCGGTCGCGCAGGCGAGCAAACGCCAGGCGTTTGTTGGCCAGCGTAGGCTCTTTACCCAGCGTGATCAGAGGCTCGACAACGCGACGCAACTCTTTCGCTTTAGGCAAAGTGGTTTTGATGGCTTCGTGAGTAAGAAGCGAAACAGCCATGTTGCGAAACATAGCCAAACGGTGACTGCTGGTGCGATTTAATTTACGCAAACCACTACGGTGACGCATAACGATTTCCTTTGAATCTAATTTTGACGGAATGACAATTCAATCCGCCAGGTTAACCGGCTCTTCTATCAACTTGCGCTGCGGGCCGGGTGAAGGGGCAAGACTTTAACACATGTCAAAGCCCTGCACAAAAGCAATTACGGACGCTCTAGGCCAAGAGGCGGCCAGTTTTCGAGCTTCATGCCCAACGTCAAACCACGTGCAGCCAGTACTTCCTTGATTTCGTTCAAGGACTTGCGGCCCAGGTTAGGCGTTTTGAGCAGTTCGTTTTCGGTGCGCTGAATCAAATCGCCGATGTAGTAAATATTTTCGGCTTTAAGACAGTTGGCCGAACGAACAGTCAGTTCCAGATCGTCGACCGGACGCAGCAGAACCGGATCGATGAGTTGCTGACGGGTATTGCTCGGCGCCAGATCGCTGCCCACTTCCGCGCCTTCCAGAGCGGCAAAGACAGAGATTTGGTCCATAAGAAGGCGGGCCGACTGGCGAACCGCTTCTTCCGGCGACACGACACCGTTGGTTTCAATGTCCAGCACCAGCTTATCAAGGTCGGTACGCTGTTCAACACGAGCGCTTTCGACGGCGTAGCTGACGCGGCGAACCGGGCTATACGATGCGTCAAGCAAGATACGGCCGATGGTGTGCGTACGATCGTCGGACAAAGCACGCACGTTACCGGGAACATAGCCACGGCCTTGCTCTACCTTGATCTGCATTTCCAACTTGCCGGCGTCGGTCAGGTTGGCAATGACGTGATCAGGGTTGATGATTTCAACGTCGTGCGGCAATTCGATGTCGCTGGCCAACACCACGCCCTGACCCTGCTTGCGCAGCACCAAGGTGACTTCTTCGCGATTGTGCAGCTTGAACACCACGCCTTTAAGATTCAGCAAGATGTCGACGACGTCTTCACGTACGCCGGCCAATGTCGAATACTCGTGCACGACACCGGTCATTTGAATTTCGGTTGGCGCATAGCCCGTCATGGACGACAGCAAAATGCGACGCAGCGCGTTGCCCAATGTATGGCCATAACCGCGCTCGAACGGCTCCATCACGACTTTGGCGTGATTTTTGCTGACGGGAACGACTTCAATGGAACGCGGCTTCAAAAAACCTTGAGACGACATGTAGTTTCCTTTTCAATACCCTCGGCTCGTTACACCGATAAGGCTGATGGATAAACCGCGGCCCGCATACGCGGCCAACGGTACGCCGGTAAAAAACCGGCGATTGACACCGCAAAGCCCACCCTGCAGTTTATGGCTGAAAGGTGGGCTCGCGACGTTGCTTAAATGCTGATGAAGACTCAGCAGATTAGCGGGAGTACAGCTCGACGACCAACGATTCGTTGACGTCGCGGGCGACATCAGCGCGATCAGGAGCCTGTTTGAAGGTGCCTGTCAGTTTGGCGGCATCAACTTCAACCCACTGCGGCAGGCCCTGGCCTGTAGCCAAGTCGAGCGCTTCGCGAATACGCAATTGCGCTTTCGCTTTTTCGCGGATTGAAACGACGTCGCCAGCTTTTACGAGCATCGAGGCGATGTCGGCCGTTTTGCCGTTGATTTCGATGGAGCGGTGGTTGACCAACTGACGTGCTTCAGCACGTGTCGAGCCAAAGCCCATGCGATACACGACGTTGTCGAGGCGCGATTCCAGCAATTGAATCAGGGTCTCGCCAGTGTTGCCACGGCGACGCTCAGCTTCAAAGAAGTATTTGCGGAACTGCTTTTCGAGTACGCCGTACATGCGTTTGAGCTTTTGCTTTTCGCGCAGTTGCAGACCGTAGTCGGAAGTACGGGCACCGGAGGTGCGGCCGTGCTGACCAGGTTTGGACTCGAGTTTGCACTTCGAGTCAAGCGAGCGACGAGCGCTCTTTAAGAATAAATCCGTACCCTCGCGACGCGAGAGCTTGCATTTAGGTCCAATATAACGTGCCAAGATGCTTCCCCTTAGATGCGACGACGCTTGGGCGGACGGCAGCCGTTGTGCGGCACCGGCGTGATGTCTGAAATGCTGGAAATTTTAATTCCCAGGGCATTCAAGGCACGCACCGATGATTCACGGCCAGGACCGGGGCCCTTAATGCGAACTTCGAGTGTTTTGATACCGTATTCCAACGCTACGCGTCCGGCCGATTCGGCTGCAACCTGAGCAGCAAACGGCGTGGACTTGCGCGAGCCTTTGAAACCTGCACCGCCCGACGTAGCCCAGGACAACGCGTTGCCTTGACGATCGGTAATGGTGATGATCGTGTTGTTGAAGGACGCATGAACGTGCGCAATGCCGTCCGAAACGCTCTTCTTGATTTTCTTGCGTACGCGCGTTGCGCCGCTGTTGGAAGCTTTCGCCATCTTCTATTCCTCGATTATTTCTTCAGGGAAGCAGCAGCGCGACGCGGCCCTTTACGGGTGCGGGCGTTGGTACGCGTACAGGCAGGCCACGTTTGTGACGCATGCCCCGGTAGGTTCCCAAGTCGATCAGACGCTTGATCGATAATTGTACTTCGCGACGCAAATCGCCTTCAACCGAGAACACATTGACGTGTTCACGAATACGCTCGAGCTCAGCGTCGGTCAGATCTTTCACTTTCTTGGAGTATTCGATACCCGACGCTTCGCAAATTTTGCGTGCACGAGTGCGACCAATACCAAAAATAGCGGTAAGTCCGATTTCGGCGTGTTGATGCGGCGGAATGTTAATGCCAGCAATACGGGCCATGACTGTTCCTTGTTAAATCCGTTACGTTTCGGCGTTAGCCTTGACGTTGCTTATGACGTGGGTCGGTGCAAATTACACGCACCACGCCGTGACGTTTAATGATCTTGCAGTTGCGGCAGATCCGCTTTACCGATGCCATTACCTTCATGGTTGACTCCTAGTTTCCTGTAGCCCGGCCGCTTATTTAGAGCGGAATACAATTCTGGCACGCGACAAGTCATAGGGCGTGAGCTCCACTGTGACCTTGTCACCCGGCAGAATCCGGATGTAATGCATGCGCATCTTGCCAGATATATGGCCTAACACAACATGGCCGTTTTCAAGCTTGACACGAAAAGTTGCGTTGGGAAGGTTCTCGAGAACCTCACCCTGCATTTGAATGACGTCGTCTTTAGCCATCGTCTTCTATCTTTCTTACCGCGTTGGCATTCCCGTGCCTTTGAAGTTCGCCTTCTTGAGCAACGAGTCATACTGGTGCGACATCATGTAGGCTTGCGCCTGGGCCATGAAATCCATCGTCACCACCACAATAATTAACAACGAAGTACCACCAAAGTAAAACGGTACGTTCCAGCGCATTTGCATGAACTCGGGCACTAAACAAACCAGAGTAATGTAAAGGGCGCCGGCCAGCGTCAATCGCATCAGGATTTTATCCACATAGCGCGATGTTTGCTCGCCTGGGCGGATGCCCGGAACGAAAGCCCCGCTTTTCTTCAAGTTGTCTGCGGTTTCGCGGCTGTTAAACACCAGGGCCGTATAGAAAAAGCAGAAGAAAATGATTAAAGCCGAAAACAACGTAATGTATAAAGGCTGGCCGGGCGATAAAGCCGCTGCCAAGTCACCCAACCAACGCATGTTCGGATTACTGGAAAACCAGCTTGTAACGGTGGCGGGCAGCAAGATAATGGATGAAGCGAAAATGGGAGGAATAACACCCGCCATATTCAGCTTGAGCGGCAAATGCGAGCTTTGCCCACCGTAAATCTTGTTGCCAACCTGGCGTTTAGCGTAATTGACCGTAATACGGCGCTGTCCGCGTTCAACAAAGACGACAAAATACGTAACTGCAATCGCCAGGGCCAGAATGAACAGGGCCGAAAGTACAGACATCGAGTCGGTGCGAACCAGATCAAGAATGCCTGCCAATGCGCTGGGCAAACCGGCCACAATCCCTGCAAAAATCAGGATTGAAATACCGTTACCCAACCCACGCTCGGTAATCTGCTCACCCAGCCACATGATGAACATGGTTCCGGTGATAAGCGTAACGATCGTCGTAAAGCGGAACAACATACCCGGGTCGATAACCAGGCCCGGCTGCGATTCGAGAGCGACGGAAATGCCAACTGCTTGAATTAACGCCAGAAACACCGTGCCGTAGCGGGTGTACTGCGTAATCTTGCGTCGGCCCGACTCGCCTTCTTTCTTGATCGCTTCCAGGGTCGGCACCACGACCGCCATCAATTGCATAATAATTGACGCGGAAATGTACGGCATGATTCCGAGGGCGAAGACCGAGAATCGTTCCAGCGCCCCGCCGGAAAACATGTTGAACAAGCCTAGGATGCCGCTTTGGTTTTGCTGGAACAGGTCAGCCAATGCCGTGGGGTCGATCCCCGGCACTGGAATGTGCGTTCCCAACCGATAGACGACCAGGGCGAGTACCAGGAACACGACCCGGCGTTTAAGGTCGCCGTACCGTGAACCTGTTTTACTCTGTGCCTGAGCTTTAGCCACCGTTACCCCTTAAGCCAGCGAGCCGCCGGCCGCGAGCGCCTGCCGTTGCAGCCAAACCCTTGAGGGTGACCTTACGGGACAACTCGCCAGACAGGATGACCTTGACGTAACGTACGCTCTGGCCGATTACGCCGGATTGCTTCAGTACTTGTACATCAATGTCTTCGACCGGAATGCGTTGCAAATCGGACAGGCGAATTTCTGCGCTCAGGTGTTGGTTGCGTGCCGTAAAGCCGCGTTTTGGCAAACGACGGTACAAAGGCATCTGACCGCCCTCGAAGCCGACTTTATGAAAGCCGCCCGAACGCGATTTTTGACCTTTATGACCACGGCCAGCGGTTTTACCCAGGCCCGAGCCAATACCGCGACCAACGCGACGACGAGCGTGCTTGCTGCCCGCGGCCGGCTGTAGTGTATTTAATTGAGTTTCTGACATCTCGATTCCTTTTAGGCTTCTGAGACGGTAACGAGGTAATCCACTTTACGGATCATCCCACGCACCTCGGGCGTATCGACCAGCACGCGGCTCGTGTTCAGACCGCGCAGACCCAGGCCGCGGATAGTGTCGCGGTGAGACTGTTTGGTGCCGATAACGGAGCGCACGAGGGTTACTTTGATTTGCTTCTGTGTCATGACTTACCCCAGAATTTCTTCGACCGACTTGCCGCGCTTGGCAGCAATTTCAGACGGAGTCGAGCAAGCACGCAAGCCGTTGAGCGTTGCGCGGACCAGGTTGTAAGGGTTGCTTGAGCCGAGGCTTTTTGCAACCACGTTACGCACGCCCATTACATCAAAGATTGCGCGCATTGGGCCGCCGGCGATAACGCCAGTACCTTCTGCCGCAGGCGAGATGAGAACGGTCGATGCGCCATGCTTACCTACAACGGTGTGGTGCAAAGTGCCGTTCTTAAGAGCGACCTGAACCAGACCACGGCGTGCTTGTTCCATTGCTTTTTGAACAGCGACGGGCACTTCACGAGCTTTACCTTTGCCCATGCCGATGCGGCCATCGCCATCACCTACCACGGTTAGCGCGGCAAAGCTCATGGTACGACCACCCTTGACCACTTTGCTGACGCGATTAACCGCGATCATTTTTTCACGCAAGCCGTCGTCGTTTTCTTTTTCGGCGGGATGCTTGCCTTGTGCTTTAGCCATTTGACAATTCCTTGCTTAGAATTTCAAGCCGGCTTCACGCGCGGCGTCGGCCAACGCTTTCACGCGGCCATGATAACG
>LNAP01000199.1_pt1 | contig 67961 bp, 66 predicted proteins | sample 602601 | NCBI WGS metagenome assembly LNAP01 (sample SAMN02440304, study PRJNA202911) | soil metagenome | biome: Subtropical and temperate rainforests or woodlands; isolation source: soil samples (1 kg each in a 20% v/v slurry with milli Q water) were... ...
ATCTATAACGCTCGGCAGGTTGTGGATCGCATCGGGCATTTGTGCGATTACATTTTGTTCGACTCCGCCTGGGTAGGTTACGAGCAGTTCATCCCGATGATGAAGGACTGCTCGCCGATGCTGCTGGAACTAGGCCCGGAAGATCCTGGCATCTTCGTGACCCAGTCGATCCACAAGCAACAAGCGGGGTTTTCCCAGGCCTCGCAGATTCACAAGAAAGACCGGCACATCAAAGGCCAGGATCGCTATTGCAACCACCATCGTCTGAACAACGCCTTCATGGCTCAGGCCTCGACCAGCCCGTTTTACCCGCTATTCGCCTCGCTGGACGTCAACGCCCGCATGCACAGCGGACGCAGCGGCCTGCGTTTGTGGAGCGAGTGCGTTCATGCTGGCATCGAGGCTCGCAAGCTGGTCATGGACAACTGCACCTTGATTCGGCCGTTCGTGCCGCCAACCATCGACGGTCGCTATTGGCAGGATTATCCGACGGACGTGATCGCCAACGATCTGCGCTTTTTCAAGTTTCACCCCGAAGAGCGTTGGCACGCATTCGAAGGCTATACCGACGATCAATACTTCATCGACCCGTGCAAGCTGCTGTTCACCACGCCGGGTATTGACGCCGTCACCGGCGCCTACACCGAGTTTGGCGTGCATGCCGGGATATTGGCCACTTTCCTGCGTCAGTACGGCATCGTGCCGGAAAAGAGCGATCTGAACTCCATTCTGTTCCTGCTCACGCCCGCTGAAGGCAAAGCGAAGATGCAGCATCTGGTGGCGCAGATCGCGCGTTTCGAGCGCTTCATTCATGACGATGCGCAGCTCTCTGAAGTGCTGCCCAACCTGTATCAGGCCAATCAGGTGCGTTACCACGACTACACCATCGGCCAACTGTGTCGCGAAATGCACCAGCTGTACGTGCGCCATGACGTCAAGCGTTTGCAAAAGGAGATGTTCCGCAAGGTCAGCATGCCGCCCATTGAGCTCAACCCACGGGATGCTCACCTGGAATTTGTGCGCGGGCATTGTGAATTGATAGCCCTGCAGGACGCCGAAGGCCGCATCGCTGCGGAAGGCGCCTTGCCGTATCCGCCGGGTTTGCTTTGCGTGGTGCCTGGCGAGGTCTGGCAAGGCCCGGTCCTGGAATACTTCCTGGCCCTCGAAGATGCGATCAATCTCTTCCCCGGCTTCAATCCCGAGCTGCAGGGTGTGTATCTGCGCGTCGAAGACGACGGCCGAACCCGTGCCTACGGTTATGTCATCAAGCAATGATCCATCTTGAAGGGCGCCGGCAAATTCTTGTCGGCGTTTTCACTGGAATACCGCGCTTTGTAAAAGGCGCAGGAGTGCGACATGGTTAGCGCAGTCAAGAAAATGAACGTGGTCCAGCTGACAGTGCTGACCGCGATCAACATGCTGGGCTCGGGGATTGTCCTGTTGCCATCGAAGCTGGCACAGGTGGGGACGATTTCGATCTTTTCCTGGATCGTCACCGCGCTGGGTTCCCTGGCGCTGGCCTATGCCTTTGCCAAGTGCGGACGCTTCAGCCGCAAGCCTGGCGGCATGGGCGGCTATGCCGAATATGCGTTTGGCCGGTCCGGCAACTTCATGTCCAACTACACCTATGGCGTATCGTTGCTGATTGCCAACGTGGCCATTGCGATCACCGCCGTGGGTTACGCAACGGTGCTGTTCAACATGACGCTGACCCCGATTGGCGTCGCGATGGCTACCGCAGGCCTTCTGGTGTTGACCACCGTGGCCAACTTCGGTGGCGCGCGGATTACCGGGCAAATCGGCAACGTCACGATTTGGGGCGTGGTCATTCCGGTCTTGGGCGTTTCGGTGCTGGGCTGGTTCTGGTTCGATAAATCCTTGTACGTTGCAGCGTGGAATCCCCATGACATGCCGCTCTTTGAAGCCGTGGGCGCCTCCATCTCGATCACCCTTTGGGCGTTTCTCGGTCTGGAGTCTGCGTGTGCCAACACCGATGCGGTGGAGAACCCCGAGCGCAATGTGCCAATCGCCGTATTGGGTGGCACCCTTGGGTCGGCGGTGATTTACATCATGTCTACCAACGTGATTGCCGGAATCGTACCCAACATGGACCTGGCGGCCTCCAATGCGCCGTTCGGTCTCGCGTTTGCGACCATGTTCACCCCCATCGTGGGGCAGATCATCATGGGCCTGATGGTTATCGCCTGCATCGGTTCGCTGCTGGGCTGGCAGTTCACCATCGCCCAGGTGTTCAAGAGCTCGGCAGATGTGGGTTATTTCCTCAAGCTGTTCGCCAAAACCACTGCCAAGGACGTACCCATCGTTGGCATGCTGGTGCTATTGGCCTGCCAGGTGGCGCTGACGCTCATGACTATCAGTCCGGACCTGAGCAAGCAGTTCGACATGATCGTCAATCTGGCGGTCGTCACCAACCTCGTTCCATATCTGATGTCCATGGCCGCACTGATGACCATGCAGAAAGCCGCGGGCGTGACGCCACGCGATGCCATGTTCACCAATGCAATCGCCTATATCGCTGCGGCGTATAGCTATTACGCGTTGTACAGCGCCGGGGCCAACGCAATGATGCTGGGCGGCATCGTCACCATGCTGGGCTGGACGCTGTATGGCACAGTCAGCCGCCGATTCATGACGATCGATGCCATTGTGGTGTCGGATCCGGTGATAAACGCGGATGCGGGGACCGCAAGAGGTCAGTAGACTGAACACCGGATATTCCACGGCGATTAACGTCAGTCACTCGGACAACAGCAGATCAATGAGACGTATCGTCAACGCTTTAACCGGGCTCGCCATGCTGGCGAGCCTCGCCGGTTGTATTTCCGCCCCGATTCCGTTGACCGCAGAGACGTCCCAACGTCTCCAGGTACAAGCTCCGATCCGGTTTTTGCTGACCTTTGACGACGGTCCAAGCGCGTCCGGCTTCTCTAATCCAACCCTGACGATTCTGGACAGCCTGAAGAGCAATCCATTGCAGCCGGATATAAAGGCCGTGTTTTTTGTGCAAACCGGTGCTGCGCGAGCAGGCGGCAGCGAGCGTGGTCAGCGGGTCATGCGTCGGGAGAACGCGGCGGGGCATCTCCTGGCATTTCATACCGCCACGCCCGGGCACACCAATCATCGCTCCCTATCGCCTGAGGCGCTGGAGCAATCCCTGAGCGCAGGCAGTGCTGCCATCGCTGCGATCACGGGTGCGCCGCCTGCGCTGGTCCGCCCGCCGTTCTGGAATTACGACAAACGCACCTTTGCCGCTTATCAGCGCCACGGCATGCAGGTTTTGCTGACCGATGTGAGCGCCAACGACGGCAAAATCTGGGGTTTCAATGCCAGCCCGCGCAGGCGTGCCCATATGCTCAGGCAACTTTCCGAGGTTCGCGAGCGCATCGCCGCCGGTGAACTGCCCACGGTGGATGGCGTGGTTCCGGTAGTAGTGACCTTCCATGACTTGAATCGCTATTCAGCCCGGCACGCTCGGGAATACCTGCAGATCCTGCTGGACAGCGCCAGGGCAACAGGGGTGAGGACTGCGGAAAAACCGTTCTACGATGATCAGGCGACATTGCTGCGTGCGGCACTGGCGCGCACGGTGCAGAACGGCGACGAGCCGGTGCATTTGCCTGGGATGTGGAACTGGATCTGGGGTGCCAATTCGCAGTGATGCAGAGATTACAGCCGTGAAAAAGGCGACCTGTTGGTCGCCTTTTTGCTGGATGCTGCCAGCTGTCAGTAACGTTCCAGCCAGTGAGCGTAAGGGGCTGGCAGTGTCCAGGAAGCGCGTTCCACACCCAGCTCCTTGGCGGCGAAATAGGCCCAGTGCGGGTTGGCCAAATGAGCACGGCCGACCATGACCAGATCCAGTTGCCCGTCCTTGACCACTTGCTCAGCGATTGCCGGGGTGCCGAAGCCCCATGCCGAGGACACTGGAATACCGGCTTCACGACGTACACGTTCGGCAATCGGGCCCATGAACGCTGGCGCCCAGGGAATATTGGTTTCCGGGATCGTGAAGCCAATGCTGACGCTGAGCATGTCCAGCCCGGCAGCTTTGAACTGACGGGTCAATTCGATGGACTCCACCAGCGTTTGCTCGTCGCGGCCATCGAACTCAAGCACACCGAAACGGGCGGTCAACGGCAGATTTTCCGGCCACACATCGCGCACTGCCGCCAGGGTTTCCAGCAGGAAGCGGCTGCGATTTTCGAAACTGCCGCCATAAGCGTCTTCGCGATGATTGGAGTGCTCGGAAAAGAACGTCTGCGCCAGGTATCCGTGGGCAAAGTGCAATTCCAGCCACTCGAAACCCGCATCCCGCGCACGACGGGCCGCCGCAACAAAATCATCACGAACACGGGCGATATCGTCCAGGGTCATCGCTTTGGGCTGTTTCGGCAGATTGGCACCGAAGGCGATAGAAGAGGGCGCAATGGTGTCCCAGCCGCGCGCATCGTCAGCGGCAATATGATCGTCGCCTTCCCATGGACGGTTGGCGCTGGCCTTGCGACCGGCGTGGGCGATCTGGATGCCCGGCACTGATCCGGCAGCCTTGATGGCTTGCACCACCGGCACGAACGCCTGGGCCAGCTCGTCGTTCCAGATGCCGGTGCAGCCCGGCGTGATACGGCCCTCGGGGGCGACGGCCGTGGCTTCCACGATGACCAGGCCCGCACCGCCGCGAGCGATGGCGGCCAGATGCACCTGATGCCATTCGTTGATCAGGCCATCGACAGCGGTGTATTGGCACATAGGCGGCACGGCAATGCGATTGCGCAGCGTGACGTCTTTGAGGGTGTAGGGTTGGAACAAAGCAGACATGGTCAGACCTCAGGTCAGTTGCAAATTCGGTTGTTCGATACTATTCGAACAATGGCCGTCTGGCAAACCCCTGTGTATGATCCGCCCATGCGACCATTCAAACATCCTCCAGTCACCGATTTCAGCCTCGAACGGGTCTTCTATGCCCTGAGCGATCCCGTGCGCCTTGAAATCGTTCGCCACCTCGGCCGGGTCATCGATGCCAGTTGTGGCGAACTGGACGGCGGAAGACCCAAGTCGAGCATGTCCCACCACTTTCGTGTATTGCGCGACGCCGGCCTGGTCAGAACCCAAAGCGTGGGCACCACCCACATGAACTCACTGCGCAGGGAAGAACTGGACAGTCGCTTTCCGGGGTTACTGGCGGTGATATTGGCGCAGCAGAGCTGATTCGACCTCCGATTCGATGGCATAGGGTTCGAATGCAGGTTTTGCTCAGTTTGCGATCAGACAACATTCAAGATCGGCGCAAGAAAGCACAGGCAGGTTTTCGTGCATATGCCTTGCATAGGCCTTGGCGTCTTACTACAATGCATAGGTCAGACATATGTAGAGGAAGCGATGTTATGCGGACGGTCTCAATTTTCAAAAACGGCAAAAATCAAGCGATCCGCTTGCCCAATGACATGGCCTATGACGGTGTAGGCGAGCTGGAAATTACTCGCGTGGGTGACACGATTACCCTGCGCCCGGTGCGTCCAAGCTGGACATCTCTAGCCGAACTACCCAAGGCGGACGTGGATTTTCTAAACGAGCGGCCGAGTATTGTCAGTGATGAAGGCAGGTTCAATCTGTGACAACGTACATGCTCGATACCTGCATTTGCTCTTTCATCATGCGCGAGCGGCCAGAGTCTGTTCTGCAGCGTTTGGCAGCCGAAGTAGCGGGCAATAACCGGATCGTTATATCTGCAATCACTTACGCCGAAATGCGTTACGGGAAGATCGGCAAAAAAGCGTCGCCCAGACATAAAACACTGGTTGATGAATTTGTGACGCGACTGGACGAGGTCTTACCCTGGAATCGAAGCGCAGTAGACGCCACGATTGAGGTCAAGCAAATCCTCACTCAGTCAGGGCAGGGCATTGGTGATAACGACACCGCTATTGCCGGCCATGCGATTGCTATGGGCTGCACGTTGGTCACAAATAACGTGCGTGAATTCAGTCGCGTAGAGGGACTCTCTTACGAAGACTGGGTTCATTAATCATCGATGTGGACGTTTTGCGGACAGTTTGGTTCTTTCGCCAATTTTGAGCGGGCCTGTGCAGAACCTCTAAAACGACGAAAGCCGCGCAGTGCGCGGCTTTCAAGAATGGTGCCCCGAGCCGGGGTCGAACCGGCACGTCCTAGAACGAGGGATTTTAAGTCCCTTGCGTCTACCAATTTCGCCATCGGGGCGGTCTTGCAGAAGAGCAGCGAGGATATACATCCAGCTCCCTTGAAGCAAGCTTGCAAACCCCTTATCTGCAACAGAATCTTGCCAGGTCACCAAAATAAAACGCTTGAGAATCATGGCTCTACGCGGCTTGCCCATGATAGCCAAGCCGAGGCAAACGTGATCTGCGTCTGATACTGAGCATTGGCTTCGTCCTCTCGGCACGGACATTGCGCTGTTTTGTTTTGGATCTCGGTGGTGTATAGCTTGGGCTCCATTTTGTGTAGCACGGAGGCAACAATGACAGACGCACGCCAGAACCAGCAGTCGGACACGTCGGCCAGCGGTGAAATTGAGGACGCGCTTTCGCATTTGAAGTGGCAGGGCAAACAGATCGATTGGCTGCTGCAGTGGCTGGTCAAATTTGTCGCAAACACCAAGGTCGAGATGGGCATCACGTTAACTGTCGGTGGCAACCTTGTCTCAGGTCAGCTGATTTCCCATGACGCGTACTTTGAGCAATTGGCAGCCGATATTTCTGCGCCCTTCGCTCAGTTCAACAATGGTACCGACGCCTCCATGAAGGAAATGATTCTGTCGTTTCGCCCGGGCGAATCCTCGGACGATACCCCGGAGTTCCACTTCATTCATTTGAAGGACTGCAAGACCTACTCGAGCGAGCAGAATCCTATCTGCGCAGAGGGTGTGCTCTGGCGTGGGAAAATTGCTTCGGTGACCGGATTCACCATCGGGCTTATTGCTCGGAAATAGGCGTTCGCTCCTCCAAGGCCCCGATTCAAGCGGGGCCTGTCACCTTGACATGAACGCACTCATTGCCCAGCGAGCAACTTCAACACAGTCAAGTTGCGCCGAGAAGGTGGCGGTTCGGCAGGCCGCGCGATTGATATGACTTTCCCGATACCCGCGTCAGATTCAACACGCTCGCTCTCGATCGCTTCCAGCAGGGTTTTAGCCAGAATGGTTGCTCCGTATGGCCCTCTATAATCCGCTGGACGGATACCAGAAACCCCATAGACCGCATGCGTGTAATTGTGGATTAACACTAAGGAGATCAGGTTTATATCAGTCTCTTTACACGACACCTTGTAATCACGAAGTCGGGTTTCAAGTACATTGCCTATTTGATCATTGGACAGCAGCTTCATAACGACTCCTCTTCCCTAGAGTACGAAAGGCGTGGCCTGTACTTAATTGTTATCCATTGAACATTCTTGCTGCATCGATCCCGTCATGGAAGGCAACTCTATGCGCTTCAGGGCTATTGTCCACAAAGCCATTTAATCGAAATAGAAGATGCTCCATGAGCTGTTTGTCGACGGCTTCTATATTCCGATAGGCCGCGATGAATATTCGTTCGTGGCCGACGAGTTGCGACAGTCCGACCGAGCGTTTTCCTGTGACAATGAACAGCAGGTCGATCCCGGTGCTGGCAATCGCGGCCAGGTAGTCACCACGAGGCTGCCGACGTCCACTTTCATACTTGACCTGCGCGTTAGGCTTGACGCCGCCTATGGCCGCGAAGGAGTACTGAGGCATGCCTATCCTGATTCGCTCGTCACGTAACCTGATATGCAAAGTGTTCATACAATGGACAAAGGAATACTGGCAGCTAGCTCCGAGTTTTTTACAGAGCGATGCTCTGTCTTGCGCTGACGGGTTGCAGGTCGATAGCCAGAGTTCAGAAGACTCAACCTTTGACATGTTTCAATTTCGCACAGTAAAAAATCAGCCAGCCGCTTCACGGCAAGCATATTGAAATAACTCATTTTAGCGATCCCTGAAATGGCGTATGTTTCGTGACTGTCAATATGGGTTAACACCAACTCCAATGTTCCATTCTTGAGAAATTTACACTGAACTCTATAATCCTGCAGGCGAGCGCGTAGTGCCTTTGCCAAATATGAGGATGCTAATGAAATCATGCCGTAAGTCCGAGCCATTTGCTGATAACTTAGCAAGACATGTTTTATGAGTAAACAGTGCTGATAACCGAATGCTGCTCGCGCGACCAGCAATGGACTAAAGAAGCTCTCTAGCGTGGGCGTCAAAGAGCCGGAGGTGCGTTGTAGAAATATTTGATATGCTCAATAAGTCCGACTGTTAATTATCCATTCGAGTGTAGATATTGCGTTATGTCGCGCGTTTGGATATATCGACAAGCGGGCACAATCTTTAGTTGAGGACATGCCGGATCCACTGCGGTGGGACGGCTGACAACCTGGGTTCTGTTTCATCGCTTTTACCCATCCGCTCCGGCAGGCCGGAGCGGACAGGCTACAGATCAATTACGGCGATGATTACGCTTGTTCTTGTGCTTGCGGGAGTGACCTTTATCGTTGCCACTGCTGCCGATGTTGTTACCCACTGCGCCGCCTGCTGCGCCACCCAGGCCAGCGCCAATGGTAGAGCCGGTGCTGCCGCCCAATTGGTTGCCGATCAACGAACCACCGGCAGAGCCGATGCCGCCACCAATGGCTGCCTCGGTCTTGCTGCCTTTGCGTGCGCCTACTGCGCTGCCTGCAGCGCCGCCGACGCCTGCGCCTACCGCCGCGCCGGTGCTACCGCCCATTTGTTGCCCGATGACATTGCCCAGCGCGCCGCCCAAGCCGCCGCCAATAGCTGCAGTACCGTCGCCAGCTGCCATCGCGCCTTGGGCGATCAGAAAACTCAGTGCCAATGTTGGAAAGATAAAACGCATGCCGTGAACCTCAGAAATACACACTGCGTGTAGTGGCGTCCTGATGGCTACCACTGTACAGGCCGCCACTCTACCACCAACTGACCGCATGGCATCTGCGATCAGATGGAATGCGGGTGTTGACGCACAACGGGACTGCCGACCGCTTTTGATTACGGCCAGCGAACCCACCCGTCAGTGGCCCAGTAATGGCTTGAGAAAAGGTGCGGTCCGACTCGTCTTGACCTTGGCGACGGTTGCCGGAGTGCCGCTGGCTACGACGCGGCCACCGTCGTCACCCGCGCCCGGGCCGATATCAATCACCCAATCACTCTGCGCAACCACGCGCATCTCGTGTTCGACGACGATTACCGTATTGCCGGCATCCACCAGTGTGTTGAGTTGTACGAGTAGCCGATCAACGTCGGTCGGGTGAAGACCTGTGGTCGGTTCATCGAGAACGTATAAGGTCGCGCCGCGTTGCGTGCGCTGTAGCTCGGTTGCCAGTTTGATGCGCTGCGCTTCGCCACCGGACAATTCAGTTGCCGGCTGGCCTAAACGTAGATAGCCCAAACCGATATCGCGCAGTGCTTCGAGAGCGCGAAGCACGGCCGGCTCATCCGCGAACCGAATAACCGCCTGGTCGACGGTCAGTTGCAGGACCTGCGCGATGTTCAGCCCTTGCCAGGTTACCGTCAGGGTCTGCGGGTTATAGCGGGCGCCATGACAGGTCGGGCAGGGCGCGTAGACACTGGGCATGAACAACAATTCAACGCTGACAAAGCCTTCCCCTTCACATATGGGGCAACGGCCCTTGGCGACGTTGAAGGAAAACTGGCCAGCATCGTACCCTTCGCTTCGAGCCTGGGGTGTTGCGGCAAAGATTTTCCGGACCTGATCAAACAACCCGGTATAAGTCGCAAGATTGGAGCGGGGAGTTCGCCCGATGGGTTTCTGATCGACCTGCACCAGACGACGAATGCCTTCAAGCCCGTCGATGACTCTGCCGTCGCTGGTCTGCGGTGCATCGTCTTCGAGGCTGGGTGTTTCCTCGGCTTGATTCTGAGTCGGACGTCCCAGATGCGTGCCGACCAGCTCCAGTAGAGCATGGCTGACCAGGCTGGATTTGCCGGAGCCTGAAATTCCCGTCACGGCGGTAAAGCAGCCAAGCGGGAATTCGGCACTGAGGTCGTTCAGGTTATTTCGCGTAATACCTTCCAGACGTAACCAGCCCGAAGGTTCGCGTCGGGCATGCGTCTGGGGTTGGTGTTCGGCAAACAGGTGCAGCCGGGTGCGCGAAGCCTCGACCTCGGCCAGCCCCGCAGGAGGACCGCTGTACAGAATGCATCCACCTTGTTCCCCTGCCGCCGGACCAACATCAATCAGCCAGTCAGCCCGGCGCATGGTTTCCAGATCATGCTCCACGACAAATAACGAATTGCCTGCGGCCTTCAGCCGTTGCAAAGCGCTGAACAACGCTTCGCCGTCAGCCGGGTGCAAGCCTGCGGACGGCTCGTCGAGTACGTAAATCACGCCAAACAGTTGCGAGCCCAATTGGGTGGCCAGGCGCAGGCGCTGCAACTCGCCGGATGACAGCGTCGGGGTACTGCGGTCCAGTGAAAGGTAGCCAAGCCCCAACTCGGTGAGTGTGCTGACTCGGGCCAGCAGATCCTCGGCGATACGTTGCGCGGCCAAACGTTTTTCGATGGAAAGACTGGGGGTCAGTCTTACGTCCGGCGCCGCCGAGTGAGCAGATTTGCCTTGGGCCGTGCGCTGTTTACGGGTCTGTTTGGACTCTTCGGGAGTAAGGACTTCACCCTCGCCAAGGTTCTGGGCAAGGAATTTCTCGTCGGCCACAGGCTTCAACACCTGGGCCAGCTGCAATAACGGCATCCGCGACAGCTCGCCGATGTCCAGGCTGGCAAAGGTTACCGACAGCGCCGCGCGGGTGAGGCGTTTGCCGTCACACAGCGAGCACGGGCTGCCGATCATGAATTGCGCCACGCGCTTCTTCATCAGCGCACTTTGCGAATGGCTGAATGTGTGCAGCACATAGCGCCGGGCACCCGTAAACGTCCCTTGATAGCTCGGCTCGAGTTTGCGTTTGAGCGCGATTCGGGTCTCTTCCGGCGTCAGGCCTGCGTAGACCGGAACCGTTGGCTGCTCGTCGGTAAACAGAATCCAGTCGCGCTGCTTTTTCGGCAGGTCACGCCACGGCGTATCAACGTCATACCCCATGGTGACGAGGATGTCGCGCAAGTTCTGGCCCTGCCACGCGGTCGGCCAGGAGGCTATGGCGCGCTGGCGAATGGTCAGCGAATCGTCCGGCACCATCGTTTGCTCTGTTACCTCATAAACCCGGCCCAGCCCATGGCATTGCGGGCACGCGCCCTGCGGGGTGTTGGGTGAAAAATCCTCGGCGTAGAGCATCGGCTGGCCGGGCGGATAACTCCCGGCACGGGAATACAGCATGCGGATCAGGCTGGAAAGCGTCGTGACGCTGCCGACTGAAGACCGGGCACTGGGCGAACCCCGTTGCTGCTGCAGCGCGACGGCGGGCGGCAACCCTTCGATGGCGTCCACATCCGGCACGCCGACCTGATCAATCAGGCGTCTGGCATACGGCGCCACCGATTCAAAGTAACGACGCTGCGCCTCGGCATACAAGGTTGAGAAGGCCAATGACGATTTACCGGACCCCGAGACGCCGGTAAAGACCACCAGTGCGTCACGGGGTATGTCGACATCGACGTTCTTTAGATTGTGCTCGCGCGCACCCCGCACCCGCACGAAGCCTGTGTGATTCGCTATCGGCAGGGCGGACGAGGTGCGGTTGTCTGGCGTATTGCGCTGTGAAGTCATCGTCCAGCCTTGTACAAATGAATAAACCGGCGAGACGCCGTGACGTCAATGCTTGTGCGAGAGGGTCCGCTCAGCGAGGATTGGTCGAGTCTGGCACCTTAGGGGCGTGGCCCTGATCATCGTTATCGCCGCCGGTTTGCTCCTGCTCCTGGCGGGTTTCTTCAGTGCGTTGTTGATGGTCCGCGATGTCGGCCGGGCTTGCATCAGGGTCGTTGATGTTGTCGCCGCGAACGGTGCGTTTTTCATGTGCCATCGCAAATGTCTCCTTGAGTTGATATGACTACGATCCGGCAACGGGTCGGATCGTTCAGTTCATATCGGCAACCTCAGGGGTACATTACGGTTTGAGCGGCTGCTCCAGGCGGCGAAAGCTCACCACCCAGACCCATGGGTTTTCGTTCCATGAATCACTGCCATGCAGACGCTGCCAATACAGGGCGAAGGCAATCACCGCCGTGATACTCATGCCAGTGCTCGGATGAGGCAAGTGATTGACGAAATACGTGTGGACCCCGTCATGCATCGGCGAAAACCCCTCCGCCTGCGCCTGTTCATCGGTGATGTCACGCAAGCGCTCGATGCGTACATCGGTGACTTCCAGGCCGACCCGGGAAGCGCGGCGGGGCATGAACAGACTTGGCCGCAGCCACCATGCCGGGCCAGGATCGTCGCGTGAAGTTTTGACGTAGCTCGCGGGCTCTTCGAAGCAATAATCGTGGCCGGACTGGAGGGTCATATCGATAAAGCGCCAGTCATCACGGCTACGTTTTTTATTGGGGTGCTTTTCCCAACGACCAAAAGCGTAAAAAGCCTCTTTGAGCCACAGCCTCGTGCCCGCATCTCCGTAAGGGCAAAGACCTGCGGCACCTTCCGCGAAATGGCTTTGCAGGTCAAATTGTGCCGGGCTATCGTCTGATTCCCGCTGCATGCCGCCTGCGTAGTGCGTCTCAGGTCCGGCCTGATCCTTGAAAACCATCGGACGCAGAGGAAATTTGACGATGCGACGAGTTACGTTTTTTTTGCCCGCCAGAATCGCATTGACCATGGGGGCACTAAAGATAATAGGGCGTTCAGTCACAAGTTTTCCTTGGAGCGATAAACTACGTTTATCAAGCTTTAAGTTTCAATAGCCCTTATTTAATACTGCAGCCAACGGCGCGAGGGCCATCAGGAAAATGTGAAGGGTTGGCACTGGAACAGCTAACACTACTGTTGTAGCGTAGGAAACGGCTTATTGCCAAGTGCGAATTGTCCTACGGTAATGTTTGGTATCTGGAAAGCCCGACAGACCATTTTAATCCGTCGTATTTTTTGAGAAACTTGCGACTCGTGATGGCGGGAGTATCCAGATCCATGAGTGAAATAGGCACAAGACTGAGAGAAGAGCGCAAGCGCCTGGGCTTGTCTCAGCGGGAAATGGGCCAGTTGGGCGGGGTGGCTGCGAATGCTCAAGGCAAGTACGAAAGTGGGGAGCGTGTGCCCAAGGCCGACTATCTAGCATCGCTGGCAAGCATTGGGGTAGACGTTTTGTATGTACTGACCAGTCGCCGCGCTACGGGGCTTGGCGTGGACACCTTGTTCAGCCGGTTTGAAAACCCTGCTGTGCAATCCGATCTTCTGTTAACCGAGGTGCAGCACGCGGTCAAGCATTTCCTTACCACGATCGAGGAACTGTCCAATACCTATGACGTAAACGGCAAGCAGAGCAACCTCGGCGCTTGATATGTCGCGAGACCCCGTCAGGAAACGATGAAAAGCTAACTAACTAACTAACTAACTAACTAACTAACTAACTAACTAACCAACTGGCCAGTGAGCGGACGCAAACCACTCGCCGGCCACCCGGACAGCTCCCTCGCTCAATCACCCGGCACAACCAGTGCTGTGGCCTTATCCATTAGGTTTTGCAGGAAACTCGCCAGCGCCACCTCTTCGGCGCGAAGCCCCTTGCGCTGTCGGCTTCGCGGCAGTTTGGCAAGCTCGCCCTGAAGAAATCCTTCCATGACAGCGGGATGGATGTAGCACTTGCGACAAATCGCAGGTGTATTGCCCAGCTGTCGGGAAACCGCCTTCACCATGTCGACGATATGTTTCTTCGCATCACCTTCCGGCTCCCAGTCAAGCTTGCGCAACGTAGCCAGAGCCAATGCGCTGCCGGCCCAGGTGCGATAGTCCTTGGCGGTGAAATCCGCCCCGGTCAGGTTTTGCAGATACGCATTGATGTCCGATGAACTCACGGTGTGGCGCTCGCCGTTGTCGTCCAGATACTGAAACAGGTTCTGCCCCGGCAGTTCCATGCAGCGCTTGATAACCTTGGCCAGCCGTCGATCGGTCACGCTGATCTTATGCTCGACGCCACTTTTGCCGCGAAACTCGAACAAGATTGAATTGCCACGTACGGCCACGTGCTTGTTGCGCAGGGTAGTCAATCCATACGAACGATTGTCGCGTGCATATTGACTGTTACCGATGCGGATCAGGGTTGCGTCGAGCAATGAAATTACTGTCGCCATCACCTTGTCCCGGCCAATACCCGGCTGTGCGAGTTGTGCCTCGATTTTCTTGCGCACCTTTGGCAGGGCAAGACCGAATTGGACCATGCGTGAATACTTGTTCTGATCACGAACTTCCCGCCAGCGCGGGTGATAGCGATATTGTTTGCGCCCCCGCGCGTCGCGCCCAGTCGCCTGCAAATGCCCCTGCGGATCGGCGCAGATCCACACATCGGTGTAGGCGGGCGGTATCACCAAGGCATTGATGCGTTTGATTTCAGCTTCATCTTTGATGCGTTGGCCTTGTGCGTCGAAATAGACAAATTTGCCCCGCAGGATCTTCCGGCTCAGGCCAGCCTGAGTATCTTCAACGTAGTGCAGATCAGAGGGAAGTTGTGCGATGACGGTCGTGTCGGGCATGGCAATCGGTCCGTAGGGCAGTTAAATCCATTGACCGCAGCCCTGCGCAGTGGTGCCGACAATTTACAATGCCCGAGGCTCCGTTTGTTCAGGCAAGCACCGCCACCGATTTGATTTGTGCCCATAGCTGCTGGCCCGCAGACAGCTGCAACTGGTCGCGAGAGTAACGGGTGATTCGCGCAAGTAAAGGCGTGCCAGCTGCATCGAGACGTACCAACACATGTGCAGTGTTGTCCGCAGCAACTTCGCTGATCACGGTGACGGGCAAACGATTGAGGATGCTGCTGTGCTCGTCCGGTTGCCGGGTGAGGCTGACATCACGAGCCTGGACCTTGAACCGCAGCGACGTGCCTGTTGCCAACGGCGTATGAGCAACGCGCATTAAAAGATCGCTGCCGGGCAGGCGCAGGCTAAGCAACTGGTAGCCCGCATCATAGGCGCTCACTGAACCCTGAACGACCACGCCCGCGTCGTCGCCCATGGCCAGCGGCAGATCAAGTCTGGCCAGGGTTTCGCCAATCGGCCCACTGGCCAGCGCTCGCCCTTCGCTGAGCAACACCAGATGGTCGGCCAGGCGCGCAACTTCATCCTGGGAGTGGCTGACATACAGCATCGGTATATCCAGCTCGTCATACAGCCGCTCCAGATACGGCAGGATTTCACTTTTGCGTTTGGCGTCCAATGCGGCCAGCGGCTCGTCGAGCAGCAGCAGGCGAGGGCTGGTCAACAGCGCCCGGGCGATGCCGACTCGCTGCCGCTCACCTCCGGAAAGTTTGTCCGGCCGCCGCCCGAGCAGATGCTCGATGCCCAACAGCTGCGTGGCTTGAGTCAAGTCGATGCGACGCTCTGTTTTGCGAATCCGCCGCATGCCGAATGCGAGATTGTCCTGCACCGACAGATGCGCAAACAGGCTGGCCTCCTGAAACACATAACCCAGCGCGCGTTTATGGGGCGGCAGAAACACGCCGCTGGCGCTGTCCTGCCATACCTCGCCGTTGATGTTTAGGTAACCGCCTTGAGCTTTCTCAAGACCGGCAATGCAGCGCAGGCAAGTGGTCTTGCCTGAACCGGAATGCCCGTACAGCGCGGTAACGCCTCTGCCCGGCAGGGCCAGATCCACATCAACGGAAAACTCCGGGTAGGCAACCTGCAAGCGCACCTGTATTTGCGACGTCATCGGTCAGCTCCAGCCAGGTTTGGTCTTGCCGCTGGAGTAGAGCGCCAGCAGAACCAGGAATGAGAACACCACCATGGCACCCGCCAGCCAGTGGGCTTGCAGGTACTCCATGGACTCCACGTGATCGAAGATCTGCACGGAGACCACCCGGGTTTTCTCGGGAATATTGCCGCCAATCATCAGTACCACGCCAAATTCACCGACAGTGTGGGCAAAGCCGAGAATGGCAGCGGTGATAAAGCCTGGTTTGGCCAGGGGCAAAACCACGCTGAAGAAGGTGTCCCATGGATTGGCCCGCAAGGTTGCGGCCACTTCCAGCGGCCGTGGGCCAATCGCAGCGAAGGCGTTTTGCAGCGGCTGCACCACAAACGGCATGGAGTACAACACCGAACCAATCACCAGACCCGGGAAGCTGAAGGTCAGCGTGCCAATGCCAAGGTACTGGGTGAAATGACCTACAGCTCCGTTAGGACCCAGCAGCAGCAACAGATAGAAGCCGATGACCGTCGGTGGCAATACCAGCGGCAGCGCGACAATCGCCCCGACCGGGCCTTTGAGCCACGAGCGAGTGTGCGTCAGCCACAATGCAATGGGCGTGCCGATCAGCAGCAGGATTAGCGTGGTCAACGACGCCAGCTTCAGCGTCAGCCAGATGGCAGCAAGATCAGAGGCGTCCAGAGGCATTTACAACTGGTACCCGAACGATTTGATCACGGCTGCCGCTTTCGGGCCTTTGAGGTATTCGATCAACGCCTTGGCGGCTGCGTTGTCCTTGCCCTTGTTCAGGATGACAGCGTCCTGTTTGATCGGTTCGTGCAGATTGGCGGGCACGATCCAGGCCGATCCGCTGGTGAGTTTGCCCTCCTTGTAAATCTGCGAGAGCGCAACGAAACCCAGCTCGGCATTGCCGGTGGACACGAACTGGTACGCCTGCGTGATGCTCTGGCCTTCAACGATCTTCGGCTTGGTGGCAGCGGTCACGCCCAACTTGTCGAGCACTTGAGTCGCAGCCAGGCCATAAGGCGCTGCCTTGGGATTAGCGATGGACAGGTGTTCGAACGTGTTGCCCTTGAGCACTTCACCTTTGTCGTCGACGTAACCTTCTTTGGCCGACCACAGGGCCAGGGTGCCGATTGCGTAGGTGAAGCGCGAGCCTTTGACGCTTTCGCCTTCCTGCTCAAGTTTGGCAGGCGTGGTGTCGTCGGCAGACAGGAAAACTTCGAAAGGTGCGCCGTTCTTGATCTGAGTATAGAACTGCCCGGTTGCACCGAACGAAGCCACCAGCTTGTGGCCGGTGTCTTGTTCGAAATCCTTGGCAATGGCCTGGATAGGCGCGGTGAAGTTGGCGGCAACGGCCACTTGCACTTCATCGGCGAAAGCACTGCCCATTGCCAGCGCGGCAAGCATCCCGGTCAGGGACTTGAACGCAACACTCGTGGAGGGAAAACCCATTGAACAGCTCCGAAGGCAGAGATACGACCATTGACTGGCCGGATGCTATCGGCCATTCGCTATATATCGAAATATATAGCGTCAGGTCATATCAGGGGAAGCGGAGTTTCAACGGCCTACAAGTTTTTCCAGTGCATGCTGCGCCATGGTCTCGGTCAGCTGTGCGGCCGAATACTGATGTTTGATGCCCACGGCTTGCCCCGCCCAGAGACTCATGAAGTCAGGATTGCCCTGCGGTTCGGCAATGGCCCGCAGTGGTATCAACGGACCGCCCGCCAAGGGAAATGCCGACGCAATCGGGCTGATTGGCCCCAATTCACGCATCACGCGGTTGACGATGCCGCGGGCAGGGCGCCCGGTGAAGATATTGGTGAGGGCGGTCTGGCTTTCGTCAGCGGTGCGCAGTGCTTCCCGGTGCAGTTTATTGGTGGTGGCTTCCGGGCAGAACAGATAGGCCGTCCCCACCTGCACCGCCGAGGCACCAAGAATGAAGGCTGCCGCCATCGTACGACCATCGGCAATCCCGCCGGCAGCGATCACCGGCAGGCTGACGGCGTCGACGATTTGCGGCACCAGAGCCAGCGTGCCGACCTGCGAGTACAACGCTTCGCTCAGGAACATGCCGCGATGCCCACCAGCTTCGTAGCCCATGGCGATGATGGCGTCACAACCGTGCTGTTCCAGCCAGATTGCCTCGGCAACGGTGGTTGCCGATGAAAGCACTTTAGCGCCAGTGGCTTTGACACGCGCCAGCAGCGCCGCATCCGGCAGGCCGAAGTGGAAACTGACCACCTCTGGCTTGAGTTTTTCCACCAGTTCACAGCTGGCGGGATCGAACGGCGCGCGGCTGGACACCGGCGAGGGCGCAGTGAAATCGGCGCCCAGCTCTTGATAATAGGGGCGCAAGGCGTCCTTCCAGCCAGCCACTCGCTGCGGGTCATCTGCTGGCGGTTGGTGACAGAAGAAGTTGAGATTCAGTGGCCCTTGGCTGTGCTGACGGAAAAGCGCGACTTCATCGCGAATCTGCTGGTGGGTCAACATCGCGCAGGGCAGTGAGGCCAGACCTCCTGCGTTGCCAACTGCGATTGCCAGCGCCGAACCACTGGCACCCGCCATGGGAGCTTCCAGAATCGGAAGCTGAATATCGAACAGTTCAAGAATGCGACGATCAGGCCAGGCAGTCATGTGTGCTCCGTTGCGCGCGAATGTGAAGTCGCTATTGAGCGTGGATTCCGCCTGTTTGGCAACCTGAGCAAAGGGCGTATTGACATAAAAGACGATCGGTCTAATATTCCGCTCATGACGACAGAAACTCACCACACAGACGTTCGGAAAATCCGCCGACCGGGCCGTCCGCCCAAGGTGGATCGGGAAAATTTCGAAACCCGCGCGGCACTGATCCGCTGCGGCACGCAAGTGTTCACCGAACAGGGATTCATGGCGACCGGCATCGATTACATTCTCAAGCAGGTGGGCGTGCCGAAAGGTTCTTTCTATCACTACTTCGAGAGCAAGGAAGCATTCGGGCGCGCGGTGCTGGACAATTACGCCGAATATTTTGCACAAATGCTGGATCGCTGGTTGCTCAACGAATCCCTGACTCCGCTGGAGCGGCTGGTGGGGTTCGTGCAGAACGCCAAGGCCGGGATGGCCAGGCATGACTATCGACGTGGCTGCATGGTGGGCAATCTGGGGCAGGAAGTCGGTATGCTCCCTGAAGGTTTTCGAGAGACGCTGGAAACGATCTTTCTCGCCTGGCAAACGCGTTTGAGCCAATGCCTGAAAGCAGCTCAGCAGGCCGGAGAACTGGCCAGAGGCGCTGACTGCGACGAATTGGCCGCGTTTTTCTGGATCGGCTGGGAAGGAGCGGTGCTGCGCGCCCGGCTGGTGAAAAGCGACGCTCCCCTTAATACATTCATCAGCGGATTTCTGCGCGGACTGCCGCAGTGATTCTTTCGGCGCATTTAAAGACGATCGGTCTAAACAGGAGGCAGCATGGTCAACGGTACTGAGTTCAGAGGCATCTTGATCGAAAAAGACGACCCGGCAAGCCGTGACATGGCGGGTTACCGCGCTTCCTTGGCGAAGCTCAACGAAGATTCGCTACCCCAGGGCGACGTCAGCGTCGACGTTTCCTACAGCACGCTGAACTATAAAGACGCTCTGGCGATTACCGGCGCCGGTCCTATCGTACGCAGCTTTCCCATGGTGCCGGGTGTAGATCTGGTCGGCACGGTCAGCGCCAGCAGCGATGTTGATTTCGCCATTGGCGACGCGGTGCTGCTCAATGGCTGGGGTGTGGGGGAAGGGCACTGGGGCGGTCTGGCGGAAAAAGCGCACCTGCAAGGCAAATGGCTGATCCCGCTGCCGAAAGCTTTCACGCCGGCTCAATCCATGGCCATCGGCACCGCTGGCTACACCGCGATGCTGGCGGTGATGGCGCTGGAGAGCAATGGCGTAACACCTGACAAGGGAGACATTCTGGTCACCGGCGCCAACGGCGGCGTGGGCAGCTTTGCCGTGGCAATTCTGGCCCGATTGGGTTATCGAGTCGTTGCTTCAACAGGACGCTTGAACGAGAGCGCTTACCTTGAAAAACTCGGAGCGGCTGAAGTCCTCGACCGTGCAACGTTGTCCGAGCCGGGCAAGCCGTTGACCAAGGAGCGCTGGGCGGGCGCCATCGACTCCATTGGCAGCCACACCCTGGCCAATATCTGCGCCGCCATGCGTTATCGCGGTACCGTCGCGGCCTGCGGGCTTGCCCAAGGCATGGACTTTCCCGGCTCAGTGGCACCCTTCATCCTGCGCGGCGTAACCCTGGCGGGTATCGATAGCGTGACCCGGCCCCGGGCCGACCGCATTGAAGCCTGGGACCGGCTGAGTCGAGATCTGGACCTGTCACTGCTGCCACTGATCAGCCATGAAATCGGCTTGAGTGCAGTGATCGAAACCGCCGCGCAACTGCTCAAAGGCGAGGTTCGCGGCAGGGCGGTGGTCGATGTCAGACGTTGAAGGGTGGCGGCGCGGACGATTTCGCCTCCCGATCCAGCAACTCCCGCTTGCGCTCCACCCCCCAGCGATAGCCTGAAAGATTGCCATCGCTGCGTACCACCCGATGACAAGGAATGGCCACGGCCAGACGATTGGCGCCGCATGCCTGGGCCACGGCGCGAAATGATTTGGGCGCGCCAATCTGCTGGGCAATCTCGGCATAACTGGCCGTGGAGCTTGGCGGAATGTCTTTCAAGGCGCTCCAGACTCGCTGCTGGAAGGCTGTGCCGCGCAGGTCCAGCGGCAGATCAAGGCCCATGGACGGCGATTCGACGAATCCCACGACCTGAGCCACCAGCAACTCAAAATCCGGATCGGCGCCAATCAGCGTGGCGTTGCGAAACTGGTGCTGAAAGTCGTCAATCAGGGTGTGCGGATCTTCACCCAGCAAAATCGCGCAGACACCCAAGGCGCTTTGCGCGACCAAAATCGCCCCCAGCGAACATTCCCCCACCGCAAAGCGGATTTCCGTATTGGCCCCTGCGTCACGATACTGCCCGGGTTTCATGCCCAATAGCGTGCCGGACGCCTCATAGAAACGGCTGTTGGAGTTGAATCCTGCGTCATACAGCGCATCGGTAATGGAGTCGCTGCCGGATAATCTCTGCCGGATTTTCTGACCTCGATGCGCGTTGGCATAGCCCTTGGGCGTCAGACCGGTCACTGCCTTGAACACCCGGTGAAAATGATAAGGACTCAGGCCGCTGACCTCAGCCAACTGCTTGAGGCTCGGCAGCTGTTCGGCCTGCTCGATGGCGCGGCATGCGTTGGCGACCAGCACCGCGTGCTGCGCGGCAACCAGGGTTTGATCCGCCGCAGCGCGTTTGCTCGGGCGATATCCGGCGGCCTCGGCGTCGGCCGCGCTGTCGAAAAACACGACGTTTTCCCGCCGTGGCAATCGTGAAAGACTGCTGGGCCGGCAGTACACGCCGGTGGTGCGCACCGCATAGACAAACTGCTCATCTGCCGAGGCATCCCGAGCCTGCACGGCAATCCAGCGCAGATCGTCTTCGGCAAGGGGCTTAGTCATCGCAAGGGGGCTGTTCATGCTCGGTTACCTGTTACTGAACTCGATGACCTTAGAGTAGGGCGCTGCGAGTCCACGAGAACTCCGAGTCTTGCGCTCAAACTCGAGAAACTCAAGCAGCCAGCATCGGTGGTAACGTCCCCAGCAACGAAACGGCAGCAACGGCCGCGAAGCCGAATGCACACTCCAACGCAATGCTGATGCGTAGCCTGCCCAAATGAACTTCACCGCCGCGCAGGAGGATCCTGTTCAGTGCTGCCAGCAACACCATGCACAGCACCAGGCTGACCTTGATGGCGAGGATCAACCCGAACCCGGAAAACGCCGGGATTGGCCAGGGTGCGCCACTCAAGACCCGAACGTTGATCAATCCAGTGGCAATAATCAGCGCCACCAACCCGTAGCCGATGCCGCTGAACCTGAGCAGCACTGCGCGTATATCCAGTGCTCCAGGCCGTAACACCAGCGCCAGCAATAAACATAATGCGCCGAGCCAGGCAGCCACGGCACCCAGGTGCAGCATCTGATTGAGGATCAGCAACTGGCCGAACATACCGCTGAACATCGCGCCATGGCCAACCGGAGCAAGCGTTGCCAACAGTAGCGCGCTGACGATCAACCTCAACCCGGAAAACCCTGCGAGCGCGCGCGCCATGGCAACGATCATCAGCACGGCAAGGCCCAAATGCCAGACCCAGACCTTGCCGAAAAACGTATTGCCCAGCACCAGCAGCAAGGTCTGCGAATCAAGCGCATCCCGCCAACTTCCGGCCATGCTCGCAGCGGTGAACGACAACCACACCACAGCGCTGGCCAGCCCCAACGCCGCAAGCCAAGACTGGACGCGGCGCAACTGGCGGTCCAGCAAGGTGAGGCGCGCCGAAACCAGGCTGGAACGGAAAATAACGTCTCGCGACAGGCACAGACCGAACAACACCAGCACCACCGAGAAATGCACGAATCGGCACAGGATCAGCGCGGTCGCCATGCAGTTAAGGGCTTACTGTAAAGCTGTAGGTGCCTTCGCTTTTATGGGTATCGACCGAGACCGCGTGCCATTCGATTTTGTATTCGCCAGCGTTCAACGGAGCAACCGGGGTCACGATCAGGACTTTGTTGTTGGCAGGGTCGGTGGCAATTTCGGGGACCGCTTCAACCATGGTTTTACCGCTGTCAGCCGTGGACGTGATGCTGACTTTGGTGAATTTTTCTTCGACGCCTTCGGAAAAGTGCAGGCGAAGTTCCTTGGGCGCAGGGACTGTGCTGTCTGCGGCGGGCAGTTGGCTTTCCAGATGAGCGTGGGCAAAAACCAGACTGGACAGAGACGCCGAGGCGAGGAGGCTGAGGGAGAGGGCGATGGTTTTGAAGCGCAGGGCAGACATTGAAGGTACCTGTTTGCTTGAACTGAATTGGTGCGTAAACGGCAGTTAAGCGGGCTACTAGACCAGAAACTGCCGATCGACTCCAGTATTCAGGTCAAGAACAGGGTAATAAAAGCGAGCACAATCCTCCGCATCGGGCTGCAGGATTGTGCTCGTGTCTGCGCGAACCTGGTCTTAAACCTTGAAGAAGCTCACCCGTTCAGTCAGGACATCGGCCAGGGTCGACAGCTCTTTACTGGAACGTGCCACCTGATTGGAACCTTCGGCAGTTTCAATCGCTGCATCGTGAATACGATTGATATTCAGGCTGACGTCCTGGGCAGCAACGCCTTGTTGCGCGGCCGCCGTGGCGATTTGCGCATTCATGTCATTGATGGCCGCGACCTCATGACGAATCTGAATCAGCGCTGATTCCGCCAAGTGGGTTTGCTCAACGGTATGCTGGGCCATTTCCCGGCTGTTACGCATCAGATCCGCTGTTTTGCCTGCGCCAGCCTGCAATTGACCGACCATCTCGCGAATTTCACGAGTGGAATCCTGGGTCCTGGTTGCCAGCGAGCGAACCTCGTCAGCCACAACCGCAAAGCCTCGGCCGAACTCACCGGCACGGGCGGCCTCGATGGCAGCGTTCAGCGCCAGAAGGTTGGTGCGCTCGGCAATCGAATTGATCACCGCAACGATGGTTTCGATCTGCTTGCTGTCTTGCGCGACCTGACCGACTGATTGCGCAGCGGTTTCCAGAACCTGCGCCAACTCGTCCATCGCCAGCGCCGTGCCTTCGACCACGCGCTTGCCTTTCTCGACTTCCTGATCGGCGGCCTGTGACGCGTTCGCAGCCCGGCTCGCATAACCTGCTACTTCATGAACCGTAACGGTCATCTGAGCGATTGCCGATGCCATGCGTTCGGTTTCGCTGCTTTGCAGGCGCATTTGTTCACTGTTGCTGTCGGAACTGGCGCGCAGACGGGATGAAGAACCCATCAACTCCATTGCCGCCGAGCGAACCTGAGTAATGGTGCCGGACAAATGCGTGGCGGTTGTTTTCAGCGCACCCATGACGCTGTCCGGGTAGCGCGTGTCGATTTTGTCGTTGAGCTCACCGCTGGCCAACCGGCGAATCAGCCGCGCGACTTCATTGGGTTCGGCGCCCAGAGTCGACTTGATGCTGTTGATGATCAGTAACGAAGCGATGATGCCAATCACCACGGCCACGGCGGTTGCCAGCGACATCAACCAGGCGAAATTGGCGGCAGTCACCCGCACGAAACTGACATCGCTACCGATGGCGGCTTCTTCGTTATCAATGAGCGCATTGATCCGTTTTAGCCATTCCTTGTAGGCAGGGGACACATCAGCCATCAGCAAGGCTTGCGCGCCAGCCAGATCGCCCTGTTGGCGTAGGTTCAACAGCCGCCCGGTCAGCGCTAGCGTGATGCGTTCGCTGCTCTTGATGTCATCCAGCAGCCGTTTTTCGTCGGCGCTGGCGCCTTTGGTGGCATAGATCTGGTCCAGGCCCGTCGCCGAGGTCTGGTACAGGCCGTTGAGCCGTTCAATGTCACGCAGCTGAATCGCCAGGTTTTGATCATCCTGCACCAGCACCGCATCGCGAATGGCAATCGCCCGGTCGTGGACGCTGCCACGGAAGTTGATCGCATAACGCTGCTTGACCGTGGCGTCTTCGCTGACCCGGGTCAGGCTGTCTTCGATCAACCCCACGCGCTGCACGCCGATGGCAGCCACGGCGATCATCAACGCCAGCACCAGGCCGAAGCCCAGCCCAAGGCGTTTAGCTATTGTAAGTTGTCCGAGCATGACGAATTTCCTGAACCGAGAAGGCGGGGCTCCATGTGATATCACACGGCTACTATTGGTTCATTTTGCACTAACAATTGTGAATGGCCGTCGTCGTTTGGATTAATGATGGCTATATAAATTAGTGATGGGCGCCTGAGCACTGTGGGTGGGAACTGGATATCCATACAGCCCTGTTGTAAAGTTGCGTTTTTTGAGCGATTTGCGATCCATTGAATACCACCGATTCCATTTCTCCAGGCCAACAGCTGGCGCCCTTGACGCTCTACCTGGCGCGACTGGCCCCTTCGAGCCGCGTGACCATGACTTATGTTCTGCAGGACGCTGCAGATCGGCTCGGTATGGCCGACATCGACATTCACGACGTCCCCTGGCATTGCGTTGAGCCGGGGCATGTGACGGCGCTGGTGGCAACCTTGCGCGCCGACGATTACGCGCCCAACACCACATCGCTGTACGTCAACGCCATTCGCGGCGTCATGAATGAGGCCTGGCGCCAGAACCTGATCAGCCATGAGCAATTGTTGAAGATCCGCTCGGTCAAGCCGGTCAGCGGCACTCGTTTGTCCAAAGGCAAGAATATCCGCCGCACACTGATCCGCGAACTGATGGAAGTCTGCGCCGCCGACCCGCGTCCCCAAGGGCGGCGCGATGCCGCCATCATCGCCATTCTCTATGGCTCGGGGATGCGCAAAAGCGAGTCGGTCAACGTGGATCTGGCGCAAGTCGATTTCGTCGAACGCAGCCTGCAGGTGCTGGGCAAAGGCAATAAACAGCTGATCAAATACGCCCCGGCGTGGGCCTTCGACACCCTTGACCAATGGCTGGAACTGAGGCGTTCATGTTTGCCGGCAGGGCAGAACGACGACCCGTTTCTGTTCAACCGGATCCGCCGCGGGAACCACATCACTCGTGAGCGAATTACCAAACATGCCATCTATTTCATCGCCAAGCAGCGCGGCCGACAGATTGGGGTGGAAATCATGCCTCACGACTTCCGGCGGTCCTTCATCACGCGGGTGATCGAGGAGTTCGATCTTTCCATCGCCCAGAAACTCGCGCACCACACCAACATCGCCACCACGGCGGCCTACGACATGCGCGGCGACAATGAACGGCGGCGGGTGGTGGACCGATTCGACCTTTGATCAACCCCAGCAGGACGCTGTGGTTGAACGAACCTGCGGTTTTACTTAAGGTTCGGCTTTTGCTGGCGCCGTGCCGTTGGCTTTTTTCTTTGTGGCAGGGAGGCATGGATATGCGTTTTTCACCTTTGGTTGACCGGATTGCCGGCCATGGCGTTGCCGCCTGGGACATTCATTACGCCGCCTGTGAGGCGCAGGAGCGGGGCGAGGACGTGATCCTGCTCAGCGTGGGCGATCCGGATTTCGCCACTCCGGACTTTATTACCGAGGCCGCGATCACTGCACTGCGCGCCGGCGATACCCATTACACCCACATTGCCGGGCGTACCGAGTTGCGGCAGGCGATTGCCGCGCGTTACGCGAAATCCCTGGGGCGCGAGGTGCTTGCAGAAAATGTGATCACCATGGCCGGGGCGCAGAACGCCTTGTTCGTCGCATCCCTGTGTTTGTTGCAGGCAGGGGACGAAGTGATCTCCCTTGATCCGATGTATGTCACCTATGAGGCGACGCTCAGGGCCTCCGGTGCCACCCTGGTGCGAGTGGCTTGTGATCCGGACGCGGGGTTTCGCCTTGATGCTGCGCGGCTGGCCGCTGCGATTACTTCGCGAACCCGGGCGCTATTTTTGTCCAACCCGAACAATCCGACCGGCGTGACGCTCGATCTTGCCGAGTTGCAAGCCATTGCCGAGCTGGCGATTGCTCACGACTTATGGGTAGTTGTCGACGAAGTCTATGAAAGCCTCTGCTATGAGCATGAATACGTCAGTCTGGGCAGTTTGCCGGGCATGGCCGAGCGCTGCGTCGTGGTCAGCAGCCTGTCCAAATCCCACGCGATGACCGGCTGGCGTATGGGTTGGATAGTCGCCACGCCCGCACTGATCCGCCATGCGGAAAATCTGTCGCTAAGCATGGTGTATGGCTTGCCCGGTTTCGTCATGGAAGCCGCTTTGGTCGCGGTGACCGCGCACGCTGAAGTGACGGTTGGCATGCGCGAGATTTACCGGCGACGGCGCGACCTGGTGGTGGCGGAGTTGCAGGACTGTCCGGCGATAAGCGTGCTCAAGCCCGATGCGGGCATGTTCGTGCTGCTGGACGTTCGCGCCACCGGGCTCAGCTCGCTGGAGTTCGCCTGGCGCTTGTTGCGCGAGACGGGTGTCTCGGTGCTCGACGCTGCTGCATTCGGTGAACCGGCGCAAGGTTTCGTGCGGCTGGCCTTCACCGTAAGCGACGAACATCTGACTCAGGCATGCCAGCGTATCAAGACATTCGTGGGCAGCCTGGCGCTGTAGCCCGCGCAAAAAAAAGCCACCGCACTAACGTGTGGTGGCTATAAAGTTCTAACCAAAGGAATGATGAAGTGGAGCAAAGTATTCGATTGCTTTCCGATGCGGAGTCGGAAAGTGATGGAAACGTTGTGCTTCATCGCCGCAAACATTAACACCGGATCATAGGGACCAACTATTACAATAATCGATAATGACTATTATCAAACTAACATGATGGCACTTGGCGAAAGATGCTAAAAAATCCGGGCATGGGAGCACAGCATGCGCAGTAAAGCGGCAGCGGGTTGTTGAAGTGGAACGCTAGAGTCCTTGCTCAATCCTGTCTTGTCAACCCTATAGACCCTTAAGAAATTCTGCCGATCACATGTTCATTTATCGTTCAATTCGGTAGAGTCCGGGCTCGCCCTGCAACTCCCGAATTGAAACGATAAGAATTATTCGAGATACAGGGGAAAACAATGAAGTTTGTAAAGTGCAATATCTTGACGCTGGCCGTTTCACTGGGCGTGAGTCAACTCGCCGCTGCGGCTGCGGTCACTGATCAGTCCGAAGCCACCGGTTTCGTCGAAGGCAGCAGCCTGAACGTCCACCTCAAGAATTACTACTTCAATCGCGACGGCAAGAACGGCGGTGGCGATCGTAAGGACTGGACACAGGGCGTACTGGGTAACTTCAGTTCCGGCTTTACCCAGGGTACCGTCGGTTTCGGCGTCGATGCTTATGGCTACTGGGGCATCAAGCTGGACGGCGGTGCAGGCACCTCCGGAACTGGCAACCTGCCGGTACGGAATGACGGATCTCCGGAAGACGAATACGGCACGGCTGGCGGTTCGGTGAAGGTTCGGCTGTCCAAAACCGAGCTGCATTGGGGCAACCTGCAACCCACGGCACCGGTATTCGCCGCAGGTGGCTCGCGTCTGTTTCCGCAGACGGCCACAGGCTTCAACCTGTTGAGCAGTGAAATTCAGGGTCTGGATCTCGATGCGGGGCATTTCACCAGCAGCAACGGCCCGGTCACCACCAACAACAGTCAGGAACTTTACGCCTCATACGCGGGCGTGACGGCCAAGAGCATCGACTACGCCGGTGGCAAGTACGCGATAAACGATAACCTGACCGTAAGCCTGTACGGTTCGGATCTGGAAGATGTCTGGAACCAGTACTACGCCAATACCAATTTCACTCTGCCATTGTCTGATCAGCAGTCGCTGAATCTGGATTTTAATATTTATCGCACCAATGATTCGGGTCAGGCGAAGGCGGGCGATATCAGCAACACCACTTGGTCGCTGGCGGCTGCTTATTCTTTCCTGACTGCACATACCGTGACCCTGGCCTTTCAGAAAGTTCATGGCGATACGCCATTTGATTATGTTGCGTTCGGCCATAATGGGCCCGGTGACACTGCCGACTCCATATTCGTCGCCAACTCCGTGCAGTATTCTGACTTCAACGGACCGGGAGAGAAATCCTGGCAGGCACGCTACGATTTGAACATGGCAAGTTATGGAGTGCCGGGCCTTAGTTTCATGGCGCGCTATATTACGGGTGATGATATCGACGGCAGCCATATGGACGCTAACAGCCCGTATCGCAACTACGGCTATGGTGATGACGGCAAACACCACGAAACCGATGTAGAAGCCAAATATGTGGTGCAATCCGGCCCGGTCAAGGATTTGGCATTGCGCATGCGGCAGTCCTTCCACCGAGGCAATGCGGATCAGGCCGAAGGGGATAACAACGAACTGCGTCTGATCGCCGATTATCCGATCAACATTTTCTGATCGGCTAAACGTGATCGGTTGAAGACAGCCAGGCCGCTCGCAACGAGCGGCCTGGCTCAAAGGACAAAAATTGCATTACGACTGGCGAATCGAGAAGTTCGCCATGTGTTCCAGCCCCTTGATCAACGCCGAATGATCCCACTGGCTGCCACCCAAGGCCGCGCAAGTGCTGAACACTTGCTGGGCATTGGCGGTGTTGGGCAGGTTCAGGTTCAGTTCACGCGCCCCCTCAAGTGCCAGATTCAGATCCTTCTGATGCAGGGCAATGCGAAATCCGGGGTTGAATGTGCCCTTGATCATCCGTTCGCCATGCACTTCGAGAATCTTCGAACCGGCAAATCCCCCCATCAATGCCTCACGAACCTTGGCCGGGTCAGCGCCATTCTTCGCTGCGAACAGCAAGGCTTCGGCCACCGCCTGAATGTTCAGGGCGACGATAATCTGATTGGCAACCTTGGCGGTCTGACCATCGCCGTTGCCGCCCACCAGCGTGATGTTCTTGCCCATGGCTTGCAGCAAGGGCAGGGCGCGCTCAAAGGTGTCCTGATCACCGCCGACCATGATGCTCAAAGTCGCGGCCTTGGCCCCGACTTCGCCGCCCGACACAGGCGCATCCAGATAACGGGCGCCGGTGGCGTTGATCTTTTTGGCAAACGCCTTGGTCGCGGAGGGCGAGATGGAGCTCATGTCGATAACGACTTTCCCTTCTGCGCAGCCTTGCGCAATGCCGTCCTCGCCGAACAACACCCGTTCCACATCGGGTGTGTTGGGCAACATGACGATGATGAATTGAGCCGCTTGCGCCACCGCTTCAGGGCTGTGCAGTACTTGCGCGCCACTGTCTGTCAGGGATTCGGGCGCTGGCGAGTGATGGTCGGAAAGCAGCAGGCTGTGCCCGGCCTTGATCAGGTTGAGGGCCATGGGCAGGCCCATGATGCCGGTGCCGATAAATCCGATAGTAGCCATGGAATTGTTCCTTATTGGAGTGATTGAACAGGCTGGCGATCAAAGAACGTTGTGGGCTTTCATCCAGCCCAGGCCCGCTTCGGTGCTGGTCAACGGCTTGTATTCGCAGCCAACCCAGCCTCGATAACCGATGCGGTCCAGATGGCCGAACAGGAAGTGATAGTTGATCTCGCCAGTGCCTGGCTCGTGGCGGCCCGGATTGTCGGCCAGCTGTACGTGCTGGATCACCGGCAGGTTGTTTTCAAGGGTTCGGGCCAGATCGCCTTCCATGATTTGCATGTGATAGATGTCGTATTGCAGCGCCAGATTGCTGCTGCCAACCTGCTCCAGAATGTTCAGGGCTTGCCGCGTGGTGGTGAGGTAAAAGCCCGGAATATCCCGGGTGTTGATCATTTCCATGATCAGGCGAATGCCCGCCTCTTGCAGTTTGTCCGCCGCGTACTTGAGGTTGTTGACGAATGTCTGTTCGGTCAGCCTGGCACTGGCTCCCGCCACAGGAATCCCCGCCAGGCAGTTGATCTGGGTATTGCCCAGCACTTTGGCGTAGGCGATGGCCAGATCGACCCCGGAACGAAACTCCTCGACCCGATCCGGGTGGCAGGCGATGCCCCGTTCGCCGCTGGCCCAATCGCCCGCCGGCAAATTGAACAGCACCTGGGTCAGTCCATGGGCATCCAGTTCTGCCTTGATCTGTGCCGAGCTGAACTCGTACGGAAACAGATACTCGACGCCGCTGAAGTCGGCACGAGAGGCAGCTTCGAAACGCTGCAGAAAGTCCATTTCGGTGAACAGCATGGATAGGTTGGCGCAAAGACGTGGCATGTCAGTTCATCCTCTCGGTTGGGGTCAGTCCATCAGGCTGACGGAAGTCGGTGCATCGGCGCGGGTTTCGGCCAGCGCTTCGAATTCGTTGATGGCGTTGATTTCAGTGCCCATGGAAATGTTGGTAACGCGCTCCAGAATGACCTCGACGATCACCGGCACCCGATGCTGCTGCATGAGCGACCGGGCTTCGGCGAAGGCCGCTTGCAGATGGGCTGGATCGGTCACCCGAATCGCCTTGCAACCCAGCCCTTCAGCCACCGCCACGTGGTCGACGCCATAACCTTCCAGCTCGGGGGCGTTGATATTGTCGAACGCCAGCTGTACGCAATAATCCATGTCAAAGCCGCGCTGCGCCTGGCGAATCAGGCCCAGATACGAGTTGTTCACCACGACATGGATGTACGGCAGCTTGAATTGCGCGCCAACGGCCAGCTCCTCGATCATGAACTGGAAATCATAGTCGCCGGATAACGCCACCACGTTACGACCCGGATCAGCCTTGACCACGCCCAGTGCGGCCGGGATGGTCCAGCCCAGCGGACCGGCCTGGCCGCAGTTGATCCAGTGCCGAGGCTTGTAGACGTGCAGGAATTGCGCGCCGGCGATCTGCGACAGGCCGATGGTGCTGATGTAGCAAGTGTCCTTGCCAAAGAAGCGATTCATTTCTTCGTAAACCCGTTGCGGCTTGACCGGCATGTCGTCGAAGTGGGTCTTGCGTTGCAGGGTGCGTTTGCGTTGCTGACAGCTGGCCAGCCAGTCGCTGCGGTTTTTCAGCTTGCCAGCGGTGTGCCACTCACGGGCCACCTCGATGAACATGTCCAGCGCCGCGCCCGCGTCGGAGACAATCCCCAGGTCGGGCATGAGCACGCGGCCGATTTGGGTCGGCTCGATATCGATGTGGATGAACTGCCGACCTTCGCTGTACACCGACACCGTACCGGTATGGCGATTGGCCCAGCGATTGCCGATGCCCAGCACCAGATCCGATTCCAGCAGCGTGGCGTTGCCATAGCGATGTGACGTCTGCAAACCGACCATGCCAGCCATCTGCGGATGATCGTCAGGGATCGTGCCCCAGCCCATCAACGTGGGGATGACCGGAATACCTGTCAGTTCGGCGAACTCCACCAAGGCTAACGAAGCATCTGCATTGATAATGCCGCCGCCAGCTACGATCAATGGGCGTTCGGCAGCGTTGAGCATCGCCAAAGCTTTTTCGATCTGCTTGCGACTGGCCTGCGGCTTGACGATGGGCAGCGGTTCGTAGACATCGATATCGAATTCGATCTCCGCCATCTGCACGTCAAACGGCAAGTCGATCAGGACCGGGCCGGGGCGGCCGCTGCGCATCAGCTGGAAAGCTTTCTGAAACACGTAAGGCACCTGGCCTGGTTCCATGACCGTGGTGGCCCATTTGCAGACCGGCGCGGCGATGCTCGCAATGTCCACGGCCTGGAAGTCTTCCTTGTGCATTCGCGCACGCGGCGCCTGGCCGGTGATGCACAGGATCGGGATCGAGTCCGCCGATGCCGAATACAGGCCGGTGATCATGTCGGTTCCGGCGGGGCCGGAGGTGCCGATGCACACGCCGATATTTCCAGCCACTGCGCGGGTATAACCCTCGGCCATATGCGACGCGCCTTCAACGTGGCGGGCCAGCACATGCTCGATGCCGCCGAGTTTTTTCAGCGCGGCATATAACGGATTGATGGCCGCGCCAGGAATACCGAATGCGCTGTCGATACCTTCGCGACGCATGACCAGTACAGCGGCTTCGATGGCTCTCATGATGGTCATTTGCTAGTCTCCTGAGCTCGATAGTTTTTGTATGGGCCTAGACTGCGTTCAATCCATATCGATGGGAATTGCAGTGCCGGGCATTTCTGTCGGTATCAGGAGTATCGAATGGATCGTTATACCGAGCTGCATAGCTACGTTCTGGTCGCCACCCGTGGCAGCTTTGCCGCCGCCGCTCTGGTAGAGGGTGTAACGCCGGTCATCATGGGTCGCCGCTTGAGTGCGCTGGAGGCAAGGTTGGGCGTGAAGTTGATTCACCGCTCGACGCGCGGCCTGACCCTGACTGAGTTGGGCGAGTCGTATCTGGAGAACGCCAGGGCGCTGCTGCGCAGCTTTGATGAGCTGGACGCCAGCGTCAGCGAGAACGAAAGCGCGGTGCGCGGGCATCTGGTGGTGTCGGCTCCGGCCGGTTTCGGGCGGCGGCATGTTGCGCCTCATGCCCCGGAATTCCAGGCACGGTTCCCCGAGCTGAACCTGTCGTTCAACCTCACCGATAACGTGATTGATCTGGTGCGCGAGGGCTATGACATGAGCATTCGCATCGGCGAAGTGCTCGATCCCAACTACGTGGCCATCAAGTTGTATGAAAACCAGCGTGTGGTGTGCGGTGCGCCGTCTTATTTTGCCGCCCACGGCTATCCGCAAACTCTGGAAGAGCTCACCGGGCACAACTGTCTGGCGTTCAACCTGCAAGGCGGGCAGCACCGAGGCTGGACGTTTCAACGCGATGGCAGGCAAGTCGCGGTAAAAGTCGCGGGGAATCTGTATTGCAACGATGGGGAGCTGTTATTCGACTGGGCCAAACGCGGCTTGGGATTGAGTTGGCGTTCGGTATGGGAAATCCAGAATGAACTTAAAACGGGCGAGCTGATTACTGTGCTGGATGAGTTCGCGCTGCCTGACTACGACATTCAAGGCGTCTATCCGCAACAGCATTATCTTCCAGCCAAGGTCCGCTTCTTTATCGCGTTCCTTAAAGAAGTTTATAACCGACCGGGGTACTGGATTCAGCAATAAACGAACTGCAGGAGCGAACGTGTTGGAGAAGTCCTGGACTTCGCCAACACGTTGGCTCCTACAAGACGTGTGCCTCAACCATTCTGGCAACCGCTGCCAGCACGGGTGTATTCAAGATTGTGTCGAACGCCCTGGCTGTCGAGGTAGATCATGTGCGCATCCACCTGGCCGCAGACGTTGTCATTGTTCGGTGTAGTCTTGATAACTTTCGCAATATCAAGGTGTTGTGAGTAGTTGTATTGCACGGCCGGGGTCGATTGCTGTGCGGCATTGTTGGCATTGGGCACCTGGCCATTGGCCGAGGCAAATACCGAGAATAACGATAAGGCTGCGAACATTGCATAAGTTTTCATGAGTGGCTCCAAGTATTAAATAAACAAGTCTGCAAAGCTTCAAGGTTGCTTTGCTGTTGATGTGGATTCTAGGCGCCAATCCAATCGCGCTGAAATGGTGGTTATCGATACACGTCATCATTGGCAGTGATGCCCATTTAAAAATCAGATTTGTGCCGTAGGTAATATCTATTAATGAGATAGCCGGAACCTATCGCTGATCGCATGCTGGCGGCCATCTAAAAATGTACGGGCCAAACCATGCATAAGTTCGCCATACACCGATCAACCGATTTTGCCGGTCTCGTTCATGAGTACGGTCTGGACGGCAGCCGTCTGTTACCGTGGCCGGGCTATCCAATGCCATTTGCCGGCGGCTGGTGCGTGGTGCGTCCGGGGACCCGCAGCGAAGCGCACACGCAGATCGATCAGGAGCTATTCATCGCCATCAAAGGTCGATGCCGGTTGATCGTCGGCGAGCGTGAACTGGAGTTCAGCGTCGGCGATATCGCTGCAATTCCCAAACATACCAACCACTACATCATCAATGACTCGGAGGACGACTTTCATTTCTACGTCATTTGGTGGGACATGAATTACGTCAACGGCTTCGTTGCCCAGCACGACGCAACAACGGGGTGTCTGGATGACTAAGTACATTGTCACCATCACGCCGCCAACCCCTAACGGCGATCTGCACATCGGACATATCGCCGGACCTTTTCTGGCCGCCGACGTCTTCACCCGTGTTCAGCGCCAGCGCGGTCATGAGTGCGTGCTGGTTTCCTACTCCGATGACTATCAGTCGTACATGGTGCGCAAAGGCCTGGAGCAGGGCGTCGATCCAATGCTGCTGGCCAGTCGCAATTCAGACCGGATTCAAGCATCGCTGGCAGCGATCAATATCCAGCCGGACAACTGGATGCGGCCGTTTGACAACGCTTTTTTCGCAGATGCTGTCCGCGAAGTGTTCGACAAGGCTCGCGTTGCCGGGGTAATCGAATTTCGCGATTCCCAGGAAGCTTATTGCCCCGACTGCGCGCTCTGGGGCTATGAGGCATTTGCCCGGGGCTTGTGCAATTACTGTGGCGCAGAGTCCGACGCCAGCCAGTGCGAGAACTGCGCCCAGGCCCCGGATGCGCAACTGATGGCTGATTTGCGCTGCAAGCTGTGCAGCCAGCCTGTGCAGTGGCGAAGCACGCATCGTGGTTTTCTCAAGCTGGCGCAGTTGAAACCAGCGTTGCGGGACGTGTTGCTCAATCGCCAATGGCGCCAGCCGCTGGATACCTGGCTGGTCGACACCCTTGAGCATCTGCATGACTGGGGTGTGACACGCCCCGGCGATGCCGGGCTGGATCTCGCCGCTGATGGCTCATGCCGGATTCATACCTGGTTCATGGGGCTGGCCGGATACATGGCGGCTTTTCGCGAATATGCCGCGCAAGTCGGCAAACCGGAGTTGTATCAGCAGTATTGGCAATCGGGGCAGGGCACGCTGGTGCACTTTCTCGGTTTCGATTGCGTGTTCAGTCACGCCATCGTCTACCCAGCGCTGCTTTCGACGATGGATGACCTGCTCGTCAGCCAACATTTCGTGCCGAATCAGTTCCTCAAGCTGGACGGCCTGAACCTGTCCACCAGTCGCGATCACGCCATCTGGGTCGCGGACCTGGCGCGTGAGGCCTGCGCCGACAGCGCACGCTTATATCTGGCCAGCATCGCCCCGGAAGAAAGCGAGGGCGATTTCCGTTTACAGCAGTTCCTGACGTGGCGCGAAGAGCTGTTCGGCGACTTCTTCCCGGCCTTGCTCAGTGTCGGCGGGTCAGTTGGCGACAGTTGGTGGAGCGGCATGTGCGGTCAGGACGCTGCGCTGCTCGAAGCTCTGCGTCTGCAATGGCTCAAAGCCTCCCAGCCAGACAGGTTCTCCATGAAAGGCATGGCTTCGGTGCTGCTCGACGTGATCGCGATCACGCGAACGCGCCTGGCGGAGGGTCGTGCGGTCAGCCATTTCGCTGCGTTCATCGCGGTCATCGGCCTGGCGCTGATCCCGGACACGGCGCAGCGCATCGCCACGGCGTTTTCGCTGCAAATGGATCGGGTCAACGCGACGATTCTCAACGGCTGCGCAGCCGATTACTCCATCTGACAGGTTGCAACGCAATGTTCATGGATTACCAAGTTGCCGTTATTGGTGCCGGCATTGTCGGCGCGAGTATCGCGGCCAGGCTGTGCAGCGCCGGCATTTCGGTGGCGTTGATTGACAAGGACGGCAGCGCGGCGAGCGGTGCCAGTGCGTTATCCGGTGGTCTGGTGCGCTTGTACGACCCGGATCCGCTGCTGATGGAATTGGCCGCCTATTCCATTGGGGTGATGCGCGAGGGGATTTTCGCCGGCACTTACGCCCGCGCATTGCGCCGCAGCGGCGTGCTGTATCGGGCTGCGCCGGACCAGCAGGAGCGGATTTCCCAAGCCATTGAAAAACACGCCAACGCCCAATATCCGATGCGTCTGATCTCCAGTGAAGAGTTCAGCAGTGAGCATTTCCGCCTGTCTGCGAGCATGGAACGGGTGAATCTGTATGAGCCCCAGGCGTGCGTCGGCAATGTTCGTCTGGCAACCGCATTGCTGGCCAATACGGTGCGCCAGGACGGCTTGTTGCTGGAGCACTGCGAGGTCAAGTCCATTGAGTGTCGCTCGCGGCATCAAGCTCACGTTGATCTGGGCGCAGCAACGTTGCGCTGTCGGGCGGTGGTGGTTGCCGCAGGTGCCTGGAGTCGACGTCTTGTGCCTGAACTGCAATTACAAACCCGGGCGATCCCCTTGGCACGGGTCGTCACCGCCACTGATTGCAGCATGCCGATCATCGACAGCGAAACCCAGGCGTATGCCATTCCGTTGACCCGCCATCTGGTGCAAGCCGGATGTGAGTTCCGCGAGGTGGGCGAGTTTCCTGAAAACCTCGGGCTGCCCGATGTGCGCAATCAGCAGAACGCACGGGAGCGCGTGCAACACTTACTCGGCGCCAACGATTCAGCGGTGCTCGACATGTTGCCAGGCTTCGACAGCTACAGCGTGGATGGTCGGCCGCTGGTGGGCTTTTGCAACGAGCAAAGCCCGATTTATCTGGCGACCGGCTTGTGTGGCCTCGGCTTCAAGCTGGCGCCAGGGATCGCGCAGATTGCCTTTGAGCAGTTGCAGCGCCACTTGCAGCATCAGGACCCGGATGGCGGCTGGTCGGCATTGTCGCCGGATCGAGCGATGAGCCGCTCGGGCAGTCGGTCGAGCATGCAGCCATGAGCCGATTCAAAGTCGGCGTCAGCGCGCTCTTCGATCCAGCGGACACGCCCCATGCCCGAACCTTTCTGCGGGCGATGACCATGGCCCGCAACGGCATACCGGGTTTTGACCGGGTGCACTGGCAGTTTTGCGATGACGGCGCCCATGCCGAACGCGCAGAGCAAGTGGCACGGCAAATGGTCGCCGCCAAAGTGGATCTGGTTATCGGCCACTTTTCCTCCGACGCGGCAATGGTGGCGGCGGGTATCTATCGGCAGGCCGGTATCGGATTGCTGAGCCCAGCCGCCACCATCGATTGCCTGACCCTGGACAACCCCAATGTATTTCGCTTTTGCCCTGCGGACCGGCATTTGGCGAAGGATCTAATCGCCTGGTTCAGGCACCAGCAATGGAGCTGCGTGCATATCGATGCTGATCCCAGCGCCCACGGTCAGGCGTTGGCCAAGGTGATTGCTCAAGTTGCCAGCGATTGCGGGATACGTCGCACCATCGACCGCGAACAGGCGCAGGTTGAAGTGTTCGCCGGACGTCTGGCCAGCAGCCGCGAGCACTGGCATGCACGTCGCCGCTGCGGCAGCCAGCGACCGCTGGTGCTCACTGACGACGCCGCTTCGCCTTATCTGGGCAACGCCGCACCAGGGGACGCGAACACCTACGTCATTGGTTTCGGCGCGGCCGGGTCAGGGGCCAATGAATTCGCTGCTCACCACGCGCTGTTCGACGCTGAACCTGAAACGTACTTGCGCGAAAGCCTGCTGATGTTTCACGTACTCGCCCAATTGGCCCGGCGCGTATGGCGACCGACTGAACTGCTGCATGCCTTGAATCACCAGACGTTTGCGACGCCGCTGGGCGCGGTCAGTTTCGATCAGGGCGAATGCCGGGGTGCTCGCACCCGCCTGTGGCAGATCGGCCCGACAGGACTGGCGCCCATCGCCGACTGACGTTGCTCTGACTTTCGATAACCGCTCCACAACAATTTCAACTCTATGGATGGGTACTTCTATGTCTGATTCACCCGTTGGCGACGTTCATGCGGACGCCCTATGTATTGGCTTCGGACCCGCTGGCATCGCACTGTCCTGCGTTTTCGCCGACGCGCAGGAAGTGGACGCGCCGTTGGCAAAGCTGTCGGTGCGCTATCTGGAAGCCGCGCACGATACCCAGTGGCATCGCGAGCTTTTGCTGGCCGGCACTGACATCAATCACCACGTTTTTCGGGATCTGGTGACGCCGCGCAACCCTCGCAGCCGGTTCTCGTTTGCCATGTACCTGAAAGCACGCGGGCGTCTGTTTGACTTCGGCTTGCTCGGTCGCCCGGCCAGCCGCCATGAGTGGTCGGATTACGTCAGCTGGGTCGCACAGCAGGTCAACGGCCATACCCATTTCAACGCATCAGTAAGTGAAATCCTGCCGGTCATTCGCGACGGTCGCCTGAGCCAGGTTCGCATCGAAACCGCACAGGGCAACTTCGTGACGCGCAATGTCGTGCTATCGAGCGGCACCGCGCCACGCGTGCCGGAGCAATTTCAGGCGCTTTTGGGGCCAACGCTGTTTCATACCTCGCAGTTTCTGACCCGTCTGCAAGCCTTTGGCCAGACATTGCCCAAACGCTGGATGGTGATCGGCTCGGGGCAAAGCGCCAGTGAATCGGTGCTGGAACTGACTGGACGTGACAGCGCCATTCAGGTGCATTCCGTGCATCGCTCGGCGGGTTTCAAGCTGACTCAACTCGGGCAATTTCCCAACCGGGTGTTCGCCCCGGATCACGTGGATTATTTCCACAGCCTCGATGCTGCGGCCCGGCATCAGTTCCTCGACTGGAGCCGCGCCACCAACTACGCCGGAATTGATCCGGATGAAAGCCAGAAGCTGTTCTCGCTGATGTACGAAGACGCCATCGTCGGCCGTCAGCGCTTGCAAACCTACGCTTACCGGGCGATTACCCAGCTCGAACACGGCGAAACGGGTTACCGCGTGACCCTGACCGATACCTTCAGCCAGCGCAGTGAAGTGCTGGAAGTCGACGTCATCGTTCTCGGCACCGGCTATCAGCAGTACCTGATGCCGCCGCTGTTGAGCAACCTGCAACCCTGGCTCAAGGCTGACGTGGACGACGGGCTGGTGATTGATCGTGATTACAACGTCGCCACCCAGGACGATTGCGACGTGAGGCTGTGGGTCAACGGCCTTTCCGAACGCAGCCACGGCATCAGCGACAGCCAGTCATTCTCCCTCATGGCCTTGCGCGCCGAGCGTATCGCCAATGGTCTGCAACAGACTATTCAGGCACATAAACATCCTCAATCTGCGCTGGCTCAGTGAGTGACCGCCATGGACGAAAGCATGTACGACAACATTTCCGATATTGTTCACGATCAGGCTTTTCTCAAAGTCTCGGGGCTGGGCCAGACGTTTTTCCTGAAAATGGAATCGCTGAATCCGGCGGGCTCGATCAAGCTCAAGACCGCAGTCGGTCTGATCGATGATTTGCAGGGCAGGGGGCTCATCACGGCGGACACCCGGCTGATCGAATCGTCATCCGGCAATCTTGGCGTGGCATTGGCGATGATCTGCGCCGAGCGCGGCATCAGCTTCACCTGCGTGGTCGACCCCAATAGCTCCGATCACAACATCCGCATGATGCGCTGTTACGGTGCCGACGTTATCCAGGTGGACGAGCCGGACGCCAACGGCGGGTTCCTCGGCACGCGCATCGCGCTGATTCGCAGCATGCTCGGCACCGATCCCCGACTGGTCTGGCTCAACCAGTACGAAAACGCCGCCAATCCCCGCATTCACGCGCGCACCACGGCACGCTCCATTGCCCAGCGTTTCGGCCATGTGGACTATCTGTTCATCGGCGCAGGAACCACCGGCACGCTGATGGGGTGTGTGCAGTATTTCCAGAAGCATCACCCGACCACCACGATCATCGCCGTCGACAGCGTGGGCTCGGTGACGTTCGACACGCCGCCCAGCCGCCGTTTCATCCCCGGCCTGGGCACCAGTCAGCGACCGCCGATTTTCACGGCCGATGGTATTGATTATCTGGAGATGGTTCCTGAAGCGCGCACTGTGGCGATGTGTCGGCTATTGGCGCGCAACAAAGGGCTTTTGGTGGGCGGTTCGACAGCGACGGTGATCTGTGCCGTGCATGCCTGGCGCGAGCGAATCGAGCCGGGCTCCGTGGTGGTCGCGTTGTCGCCGGATTGGGGCGAGCGCTATCTCGACACCCTGTATGACGATCAATGGGTCGAGCAGCGTTTTGGCAAAGCCGTATTGCAGACGAAGCTGGATGACCTGCACATCGAACCCGGCTGGACCACTGACTTGCGCGCCGCGCGCATCAAGCAGGCACCTTTCCATGTGGTGGACGGCAAAGTGGTGGCACAGCTTCTGGCGGCTGATCCCTGCGCCTGCATTGAAGATGTCGAACGCGCTTATCTGGAGCACCAAGCCGGACGTTCGATCAACCCGGACAGCTACTTCTTGCGTTTCCCCGACGCACCCGAGAATCGGATCATTGCCTTGCCCGCCAGCGTTTCGGGCACCCAACCGGTCAGTGGACTCAAGTGGATTTCCAGCTTTCCCGGCAATCTCGACTCCGGCCTGCAACGGGCGTCAGCGGTGCTCATTCTCAATCGGCCGGCTACCGGCTACGCCTACGCCTGCCTTGAAGCCTCACGCATCAGCGCAATGCGCACAGCGGCATCGGCGGTATTGGCGGCGCGCTGGATGAGTCGACAGCAACGCAAGATCGGCCGCCTGGCCATCGTCGGCGCCGGGTTTATCTCCCGGACGATCCTCGATCTGTTTGTCAGTGATGGTTGGGCGATTGGCGCCGTGCAGGTTTGCGATTTGCACGCGGAATCGGCGGACGCGCTGTTGCGGCATGTCAGCACCCAGCATCAGCTGCCCGCTGAGCGCGTCGAACTGCAAGAGGCCTTACTCGCCGACATGGTGTTGTTCGCGACCACCGCGCCAACGCCGTATGTGCTGCAGCACAGGTTTCGCCCTGACCAACTGGTGCTGAACATTTCTCTGCGCGATCTCGGGCCGGACATCATCGCCCAGGCCAATAACGTTCTGGACGACATCGAGCACTGCCTCAAGGCCCAGACCTCGCCGCACCTCGCTGTACAGCAGTATGAGGACCGTTCGTTCATCACCGGCACCCTGGCGCAATTGATGCTCGGCCAGGTGGAACTCAGCCCTGATCGGCCAACGATCTTTTCGCCCTTTGGCCTCGGCGTGCTGGATCTGGCGGTGGGCAAGCGGGTTTACGACACGGCCATCGCGCAGGGCAAGGCGTTGCCGGTTGCGGACTTCTTCTTTGAGTCGAACCGCTGGTGAGTGCCCTGCACGCAGTGCGTAACGTCCAGCGCGTGGCGGTCATCGGCATGGGTTCTCGAGGCCTGAGCATCCTCGAACAGCTGATTGCTCTGGCGCGAAGAAATCCCGAGCGACGCCTGCTGATCGAGGTGTTTGATCCGCAGACACCCGGCGGCGGCCTGCATCTGCCAGAACAGCCGGATTACCTGATGCTCAACACCATGGCCGGGCAGATTTCGGCGTTCTCCGCCGCATTCCCTGCATCGCTGCCGGATGAGCCTGCGGGGCCGACTTTCCTGCAATGGTGCTCGGCACAAGAGGTGCGGCTCGATCCACGCGGGCATCTCGACGCAACGGGCAGGCCTGCCGAGTTTGGCGACTTCGCGCCGCGTCGCTTGCTCGGGCGCTATTTGCAGGACAGCTACCGCCACTTGCTGGAGTTATGTCCGGCCCATGTCCAGGTGCGCCATCACCCGGAATTGATCGTCGGTTGTTGTCCGCGCGCGGGGGAGCCTGGGTTTCAGCTGACCTGCAGCAACGACCAGCAAATGGCTGTCGATGGCGTGTTCCTCACCACCGGCCATGCGCCGCGCGAGTGTGAGTCGGTGACTGGAAGGCGCGTAGCCATCGAAGGCCTGGGCCTGACGGCGATGGACACCCTGGCAGAGCTGACGCAGGGACGCGGCGGGCGCTACGTGAGGGACGATAGCGTCAGCGGCTGGCGGTATCAGCCCTCGGGCCGTGAGCCACAGATCTATCTGTACTCGCGCAGCGGCCTGCCGTTTCATGTACGGCCGCAATGGCAGCCCGATCAATCTGCGCCTGCACCGCCAAGGATTTTTACCCCAACGGCGATCCGCGCCTTGAGACGGAAAAGCGTCGATGGGCGTCTGGATTTCGTGAAGCAAGTGCTGCCGTTGATCGAAGACGAAATGCGCGCGAGGTGCGGATCGTTCAATCCGAAAATTCATTTGCAGATCGAGCAATGGCAAGGCGAGCCTGGCGCTTATGAGCAATGGTTTCGCCAGTGGGTCGAAGCCGATCTGCTGCGCAGTCGCCAAGGCACGGTCGCGAGCCCGCTGACGCAAGCGTTGGAAGTGTGGCGCGACTGTCGCGATGTGTTGCGTCTGGCAATCGATCACAACGGCCTTACTGACGCCTCGACCCAAGCGTTCTACAGCGTATGGGCGGCGCTGGGTAATCGTCTGGTGGGCGGTCCGCAGAAAGAACGCTACGAAGATTTGCTGGCGTTGATCGATGCGGGAATCGTCAGGGTGCTGGCGCCCATGCAAATCGGTGGGCCGGATGGTCAGTTCGACACGCTGATCAAGGCCCGAGCTGCACACAGCGGCCTGTCAGGCAGCCGGTCTGCGCTGCTTGATGGCTTGCTCAAGCAGGGATTGGTGCGTCCAGCCCACCCATATCCGGCCGACGGCATCGACGTCGACCGGCAAAACCGCGCGGTAGGCAGCGACGGCAGGGTTCAGCCGCGCCTGTGGGTTCTGGGCCCGGCTGTGGAGGGCAGCACGTTCTACAACCATTACGTGCCAACGCCAGATCCCGCCTGCCATGCGCTGCTGCAGGCGCGTAGCGCCGCGGAGTCGTGCTTCGCCGCATTGGAGGTCGACCTCGCCTGCGAACAGTTCACCAACTGACTGAATTCCCGTACCGCAATCAACTTGAACACTACTCAAAAGGATCATCTCTATGTCCGAGATCACTTTGCTGACGGCGCTCGCTGGCGCTTTCATTGTCTTGATTATCAGCCCCGGCCCGAACTTCCTGGTCATCACCCAACTGTCGTTCAGTCAGTCCCGGCAACAGGGGATCTGCGCCGGGCTAGGCGTTGCCTCGGGTAGCATTATCTGGGCACTGCTGGCGGCAACGGGTCTGGGCCTGATGTTTCAGCAATTGCCTTGGTTGCAACCGGCTTTACAGCTGCTGGGCGGCGTTTATCTGACCTGGCTGGGCAGCAAAAGCCTGCGCAATGCCGGCAGCCAGCCCGCGCCGCGCAACATTGCCGCGCTGGGCATTGGCAGCCTGCGTCGGGCCTATCACTTCGGCCTGCTGACCAACCTGACCAACCCCAAGGCGTTGGCGTTTTACACCAGCGTGTTCACCACCGTTACCACGCCGGGCCTGCCGATGTGGGTGCGCACCGCCGGGGTATCGATCATCGCTGTGCTGGCGATTTCCTGGTTTGTCTTGCTGGCGACGCTGTTCTCGATTCCGGCGGTGCAACAGCGTTATCAGCGCATGAAAAAGGCCATCGACATCATTACCGGTCTGTTCATGATCGCGTTCGGCTTACGTCTGTTGATCGGTTTATTGCCCGCCTGATTCCAGCAACTTCATCCAAATCGATTCAAGGAGTGCAACCATGCACAGTAATGACTGGAATTACCCAACCTCCATTCGCGTTGGCACGGGGCGGGTCAGCGAACTGGCCCAGGCGTGCCAGAGCATTGGCATCCGCCGACCGTTGCTGGTCACCGACCGTTTTCTGGGAACCTCCGACATGATTCAGAGCGCGCTGGCCGACTGCCGCGCAACCTTGGGCGAGTGCGGCTTTTTCGATCAGGTCAAAGGCAACCCGACCGGACGCAACGTTGCCGACGGTTTGGCGGTTTACCACGCTGGCAGCTACGACGGCGTCATCGCCTTTGGCGGCGGATCGGCGCTGGATGCCGCCAAGGCGATTGCCTTGATGTCGGGGCAAAGCCGGCCACTGTGGGATTTCGAAGACATTGGCGAAAATCACCTGCGCGCCGATCCAGCAGGCATCGCGCCGATCATTGCCTTGCCGACCACGGCGGGCACCGGTTCCGAGGTGGGCCGCGCGTCGGTGATCACCGATGAGCAAGCGCGGGTCAAACGCACCATTTTGCACAGCCGGATGATGCCGAGGATCGCGATCCTCGATGCCAATCTGACGTTGGACTTGCCCAGGCACCTTACGGCAGCCACTGGCATCGATGCCTTGACGCATTGCATGGAGGCTTATTGCTCGCCGGTTTATCACCCCATGGCCGAGGCCGTGGCGGTCAAGGGCATGCAGTTGATCAAGCAGTTCCTGCCGTTGGCGGTTGCCGATGGCACCAACCTGCATGCACGCCAGGAAATGCTCGTGGCTTCAAGCCTTGGCGCAGTGGCATTCCAGCGCGGCCTGGGTGGCGTGCATGCCGTCGCCCAGACCTTGGGCGCTTTGTACGATCAGCATCACGGCCTGCTCAACGCGATCCTGTTGCCTTATGTGCTGCAGGCCAATCAAACGGCGCTCGGCCCGCAGATGCAGGCGCTGTCCATTGCCCTTGGTTTGCCCGGTTCGGGATTTGTCGCTGTGCTGGATTGGGTTCTGGCTTTTCGCGAGAAGATTGGCATTCCCCATACCTTGAGTGCGCTGGGCATTGATGATCGTGACGCGAAGCTGGTTGGGCGTATGGCCTTTGCCGATGGCTGTTCGCATACCAACCCGATACGGCATTCGGCGCAGACTTACGCCGGGATCTTCTGTCGCGCCGTCGCGGGCGACTGAGCCATGGCGATGATCGACGCCGCGAGGGTCAAGCGACTTGCCAAGGTCTGGCAGGATTACGTCGAATCGGGACGCATCGTTGGCGGGATGTTACTGGTTGCCGAGCAGGGCGAAGTGCGCTTCGCCTCGGCGCGGGGCTGGGCGGATCGGGAAAACCGGCGAAGAGTGACGCCACACACGCAGTTTCGCCTGGCGTCACTGACCAAGCTGCTGACCTCGGTGCTGGCGTTACGGCTCTGTGAGTTGGGGCGCTTGTCACTGGACGAACCGATCACCCGCTGGCTCGTGGACTTCCGACCACGTTTGGCCGATGGCGCAGCAGCGACCATCACCTTGCGTCACTTGCTGTCGCACACGGCGGGCTTGTCCTACGGATTTGAGCAGCCCGTCGGCAACGCCTATGAACGGGCAGGGGTGTCGGACGGGCTGGATCACATGGGCTTTGACCTGCGAGATAATCTGACCCGCTTGGCTGGCGTGCCATTGTTATTCGCACCCGGGAAGGCCTGGGGCTATTCCCTGGCGACGGATGTGGTCGGCGCGATTATCGAGCAGGCCAGCGGCGTGTCGCTGCCGCAAGCCATTGCACGCTGGGTGACGCAGCCGTTGGCGATGCATGCGACCGGGTTCGTTGCCAGCGACGATCAATCGCTGGCGGTTGCTTATCGGGATGCAGCCAGTGAGCCGCTGCGCATCGGCCGTGCTGATGTCCTCAAACTCGACAGTGGTGAAGCGCGGCTGTCAGCAACGCGCGTGGCTGATCCGCAGGCTTACCCATCTGGAGGCGCAGGCTTGATCGGTACGGCTGCGGATTACCTGAAGTTGCTGGAATGCCTGCGCAAAGGCGGCGAGCCGTTGTTGAGTCCTGCCAGTACCGCCAGCTTGTTGGGCAGTGCCATTGGCGACCTGCCGATCAGCAACCGGGGGCCCGGCTGGAAGTTTGCTCTGGGCCCGATGGTACTGACCGATCCGGCGCTGGCCAAGCATAAGCAGGGGCCCGGAACCTGGTCGTGGTGCGGGTTATATGGTTGTCACTATTGGGTCGATCCCGCCGCTGGCATCAGCCTGGTCGCGCTGACCAACACCGCTGTGACCGGCGCCTGGGGCGGGTTTGCCGAGGCACTGGTCGATGCGCTGTACGACGCGGAATAAATCTCAGACCCTGGCGAATTGCTTGCGATAGCTGCTGGGGCTGACGCCAACCAGATTGCGAAAGTGGCGACGAAACGATTCTTCGGAACCGAACCCGGCAACGTCCACCAGCTCGGCCAAACGCATGTTGGAAGACTCAAGCAGCTCTTTGGCATAGGCGATTCGTTCGCCCAAAATCCAGTCGTACGGTGTCAAACCGGTGCTTTCCATAAAGGTTCGGTGCAGCGTGCGGGTGCTGATGGCTGCCCGGTCCGCCATTTCCTTGATGCTATGGGCGTGTTTGAGATCGCCGCGAATCCAGTCCATCAGGTTCGATATCGGCCCGTCGCTGGCAGACACCAGCTGACGCGACGCATATTGCGACTGTCCGCCTTCACGATGGGGCGGAATCACCATGCGCTGCGCGACCATATTTGCCACCCGGGCGCCGTGATCGGTGCGTACCAGGTGCAACATCATGTCCAGACCCGCTGCAGAGCCGGCCGCCGTGACGATCTGGCCTTGGTCGACATACAACTCATTGGGCTGGATGGTCAATTCGGGATACATGCTGGCCAGCATGTCGGTGTAGCGCCAGTGCGTGGTCACCCGCTTTCCATGCAGCAATCCGGCAGCGGCCAGCACGAACGCGCCGGTGCAGATCGAACAGATCCGCGCGCCCCGCGCATGGGCTGCCTGCAATTGCGCGATCAACTTGGGCGGTACTTCGCAGTCCACGCCACGCCAGCCCGGCACGATGATGGTATCGGCGTTTTCCAGCAGCACTTCGCCCGGCGTCGGCACGATCGTGATGCCCCCGGCAGCCGTGATCGCACCTTCATCCACCGAGTAGGTTGCGAACTCGTACCAGGTCACGCCCAGCTCGGGCCTTTTCAAGGCAAACACTTCAACCGTGCAGCCAAATTCGAAGGTGCACAGCTGGTTATAGATAAGCGCGACGACAAGATGATTTTTCATGGCGCGATGTTACCGGATATTGGCATTTCAGACAGTAGTTCAGTGCAAATGTACTGGTTAACCTGAGCACTGCAATCAGGCCAGAACCTGACCCATTGACCAAGGTCGCACACGCCGCCCGGGAGTCCTTTTTCGTGACAATCAACATCGGTATCTACGTCTACGACGACGTTGAAGTCCTCGACTTCGCAGGTCCTTACGAAGTATTCACCACCGCCACCCGTATGCACCAGCGCAAAAGCCGCGACGAACGGCCACTGTTTACGGTTTTCACCATCGGCCGTACGTTGTCGTCGGTTCGCGCTCGCGCCGGTTTGAAAGTCGATCCGGATTACACCATCAATGATCACCCGGTCATGGATTGCCTGGTGGTACCGGGCGGGGTGATCACCTCCGAAATGGAAAAACCTGACGTGATCCGCTGGATCAGCGGCCAGGCCGTGCCGGAGCGGGTGATCGCCGCGGTATGCACTGGCGCGTTCCTGGTGGCCAAGACCGGCAAGCTGGCCGGCAAGCAGGTCACCACGCACTGGGAAGACATCAACGACCTCAAGGAAATGTTCCCGGCCGTGGATGTGCTGAGTACCTTGCGTTGGGTCGATGAAGGCGCGTTCGTGACTTCTGCCGGCATTTCGGCCGGTATCGACATGAGCCTGCACATGGTCGAGCGCCTGCACAGCCGCGAATTGGCCGAGCGTACCGCCTTGCAGCTGGATTTCGACTGGACTGAAAACGACTGATTGATTCAGTCATCGATCCACGAGGCTGACAGGGACCGCCAGCCTGTGGATTGACCGGGCAAATCTCTCCTGATAGATCCCCGACCTGCCGAAACAAAGCCAGTCCGCCGTTTCCTTTCTTGCGGCACCTGGCGGCTGGAAACGTGACCTGCGCCTCGTGCAATCGCGCCCGCGCCTACCATCGCTCACGCCAGAGTTCAGGAAAATGAAAACCCACTTCTTCAAAGTCGTCCAGACCGTCGCCCTGCAAGGATCTTTTTCGGAGGCCGCCGCTATCCTGGGTTGCAGCCAATCGAATATCAGTTACGCCATCAAGGAAGTTGAGGCGTTCTTCAACAAACGTCTATTCGTACGCAGCCGTACTGGCTGCACGCTGACGCCTGATGGACAAGTCATCACGCGTACTCTGGAAACGATGTTGGCAACCCTTGAGCAACTAAAAAAAATGAGATCAATGGCCGCGTAACGGTCCACTATTTCACCCACATTCAAGAAACCACGCTGACTGCGTGCATTGCCTCGCTGGGCAAACTCCACCCGCAAATCTCACTGACTGCGGTGCATGGCAGCGAACAAAACCCTTCGCTGGATAACGCGAAACGGGACGTGGCTGACATCCTCATCATGCCGAGTACGGTGCTTGATGACCATCACCTGGAACATCTGCACTGGGCAGACACCTATATGTTGGTGACTGCCAGACACCTCCTCGGCATTCAGCCGACATTTACCCAGTTGGCAGAAACCGTGCGGTATGTGGCATGGCGGCATGCGGGCGTCGAAGCGCTGCACCATCAGTTGCATGGCGCCCAGGTCCGGCTCAGCCATCGTGGCGAACTCAGTTGCGTCGAAACACTTCTGGATCTGGTCAAGAAAGGGCATTGCATGTCGATCCTGCCTCGCACGCTGCTGCCGCTTAACGACAGCAGTTTTTATTGCATGCCGCTGCCCGTGACGGTGGAGCGGCGGATCAGCGTCATTGCCCGGCCGGCGTCGCTGATGTCCAACGCAGCGAATGCGGTGCTCGATGCGCTGAGGCAAGGCACGCGCCCGCAAGGTTGAAAACTAAAATGCAACGTTTGGCGACGACGAGGCTCATAGCAATAGGTATTTGGCAGCAGAATCGCAGTTTCGGCTCGGTTCACTTGAAGCGGATGATTGGAATTTATGACCACACCGGATAAGCAATACGTGGATTGGCTGGTAGAGCAATCGATGCTGAACGCGGCAAAACAACGGGCCAAATTGTATTCGGGGCAGGGCAGGCTCTGGCAGCGCCCCTTCGCCGAGGCCCGGCCGCGCGACGCTTCAGCCATCGCTTCTGTATGGTTCACAGCTTATCCAGCGTCCATTGTCACTCGCGAAGGGGGTTCCGTTCTGGAAGCCCTCGGTGATGAAACCCTGTGGCACGCGTTGTCCGAAATCGGTATTCAGGGCATTCATAACGGTCCGCTGAAAACCTCCGGCGGCCTGCAGGGCCGCCAGCGTACGCCAAGTATTGACGGTAACTTCGACCGCATCAGCTTCGGCATCGACCCGGATCTGGGCACCGAAGCGCAGCTGTTGACCCTCAGCCGTATCGCTGCCGCGCACAACGCGGTGATGATCGATGACGTAATTCCTTCGCACACCGGCAAGGGCGCGGATTTCCGCCTCGCGGAAATGGCCTATGAGGATTACCCGGGTCTTTACCACATGGTCGAGATTCGCGAGGAAGACTGGCACTTGCTGCCTGATATCCCGGCAGGTCGCGATGCGGTCAACCTGATGCCTGAAGTCGTCGATCAGCTCAAAGACAAGCACTACATCGTTGGTCAGTTGCAGCGGGTGATCTTTTTCGAGCCCGGCGTCAAAGAGACCGACTGGAGTGCGACCAGCATCGTCCAGGGCGTGGATGGCAAGGCGCGGCGCTGGGTGTATCTGCATTATTTCAAGGACGGCCAGCCTTCATTGAACTGGCTCGACCCAAGTTTTACCGCGCAGCAGATGATCATTGGCGATGCCTTGCATGCCATTGATGTCATGGGCGCGCGGGTCCTGCGCCTGGATGCCAACGGTTTTCTCGGCGTCGAACGCAAGGCCGAGGGCAATGCCTGGTCGGAGAGCCATCCGCTGTCCATCACCGGCAATCAGTTGCTGGGGGGCGCGATTCGCAAGGCGGGCGGTTTCAGCTTCCAGGAGTTGAACCTGACGCTGGACGACATCGCCTCGATGTCCCACGGCGGCGCGGATCTGTCATACGATTTCATCACGCGTCCGGCCTATCAGCACGCATTGCTGACCGGCAATACCGAGTTTCTGCGCCTGATGCTGCGTCAGGTGCATGCCTTTGGCATTGACCCGGCATCGCTGATTCATGCGCTGCAAAACCATGACGAACTGACCCTGGAACTGGTGCATTTCTGGACGCTGCACGCCCATGACACTTATCACTACCAAGGCCAGACCTTCCCCGGCAACATCTTGCGCGAGCACATTCGCGAAGAGATGTACGAACGCCTGACCGGTGAGCACGCGCCGTACAACCTGAAGTTTGTCACCAATGGCGTGGCGTGCACCACGGCGAGCATTATCACCGCCGCACTGGGCATTCGCGATCTGGACACGATCACCGACGCGGACATACTGAAGATCCAGCACATTCACCTGCTGCTGGTGATGTTCAACGCCATGCAACCCGGTGTGTTTGCCTTGTCCGGCTGGGATCTGGTGGGTGCGCTGACGCTGCCAGCCGAACAGGTTCAGCACCTGATGCAGGATGGCGATACGCGCTGGATCCATCGCGGCGCCTACGATCTGGTGGACCTGGACCCCGATGCGGAGTTTTCCGCTGGCAACATGCCGCGTCCGAAGACGCTGTATGGCAGCCTTGTGGATCAGCTCCAGCGTCCGGACTCGTTCGCTTCACAGCTCAAGAAAATCCTCGCCGTACGCCGCGCCTACGACATCGCGGCGGGCAAACAGATCCTGATTCCGGATGTGCAACATCCCGGCTTGCTGATCATGGTCCACGAACTGCCTGCCGGGAAAGGTACGCAAATTACTGCGCTGAACTTCAGCTCCGAGCCTATCGTCGAGACCTTGCATCTCCCTGACGTAGCGCCGGGCCCGGTGGTGGATATCATCAACGAGCGGGTCGAAGGCGACTTGACCGAGCAGGGTGAATTCACCATCACGCTGGACGCTTATGAAGGTCTGGCATTGCGCGTGGTCAGTGCGCTGCCCATCTAAAGTGCGTCAGCAACGCGGTTTCAGTGTTCACTGAGCCGCGTTTGCCTGCGAACACGCACGCGTTGACGAAATAACGACATTTCCCCTCTGATAATGCGCGCCTGACTTTGGCCCAAACGGCATGCATTCATCGGAAATTTCATGGATATAAAACACAGTCTCAAGCAGCGGATCGTGATCGTGTTCACGCTGATGAGCACACTAGTGGCTGTCGTCTTCGCGGCTGGCATCGTTGTAACTGTTCACTTTGTCGAGAAAAAACTCACCGTCCTTTCCCTCGGCGGCGATCTGCGTCGCCTGTTGGTCATGGAAGATGCTGCCAATTGGAGCCATCGCCCGGATAAGCTCTCGCGGTTCTACGTTGAAGGCGGGGCAGGTGATCTGGCCATGACCGATGACCTCAAACAGCTGACGCCAGGCTTTCACAGCTTTACGCGGGGGAAGAAGACTTATTACGCCATGGTCGAGTCGGTCGACGGGCGCAGCTATGTGTTGTTGCGAGACCAGCGCAGCAGCGTGAAGCGCGAACGAATTCTCTTCGGTGTGGTGCTTGTGGGCTTTGTACTCAGCGTATTGCTGGCATTACTGCTTGGCCGCTTGCTGGCGCAACGCGTCATGGCGCCGGTGGTCAAGCTGGCCGGACAGGTACGCCAACGGGATCAGATCCTTGAGGCAGCCCCTTCGCTCGCTCCCGATTATGCCAACGACGAAGTTGGCGAGCTGGCCGTTTCCTTTGATGAAACTCTGGGTCGACTGCGCGCCGCGCTGGGACGCGAAAAAATGTTCACCAGCGATGTCAGTCATGAATTGCGCACGCCATTGATGGTGCTCGCCAGCTCCTGCGAACTGCTGCTGGAAAACCCGCATCTGGACTCACGCTCGCACGCCCAAGTCACCCGCGTCGCTCGCGCCAGCGAAGGCATGCGTCAGTTGGTGGAAACCTTCCTGTTATTGGCGCGAATCGAGAGTGATCACCCCGGGCGTGGGCCGCGCTCCACCGTTAAAGCGACGGCCGACGAGCTGATGGACATGTGGCGCAAGCCTATTGAAGAAAAGGGCATCGTCCTGCGCTACGAACCGGGAGAGCCATCGACTGATCTGTACAACGCGACGTTGTTGCACTCGGTCATGAGCAATCTGTTGCGCAATGCCTGGCATTACACGGATGAGGGTTTCATTTGCCTGACGCTCGACCCGCACGGCTTCAGCGTTCAGGACAGTGGCATTGGCATTCCACTGGAGAAACAGCAGGCCATGTTTCAGCCCTTCGTGCGTGGCGATGAACAACGCGGAGAAGGCCTCGGGCTGGGCCTTTCCCTGGTGCAACGCATTTGCGCTCATCAAGGCTGGAGCGTGACGCTGCATAGCCGGGTTCCCCATGGTTGCTGCTTCGACGTTCGGCTTTGAACGCCCCCGGTTAGAGCGGGGCTTGAGCTTTCAATCAATTTTCGAACCTTAAAAATCGCCTTCGCGGGCAAGCCTGCGCAAGCGCCACCCGAATCACCAATTGAAAATCACTTCCAGATAAAAGGTCAATCGCAGCCGCGAGGGCTCAAGAACGCGGCTTGCAGCGTTGCGCAGGTCAAATCGTTTTAAATTGTCCAGTCGTCATACCATCATCCCAGTATACAAATGAAAAAACCCATGCTAAAAATTCAGCCAGGTCAGCTCGCTTCGTTCGGAGCTGACTCAGGTTTGGAGGCTGCCTTATAGCGTCCATAATAAGAAATCATCTCATCACATAAGCCTTGAACCGCGCTTGCGACAGGCCGTAGATGAGCCGGAGAAATGACATGCCCACGGTCTCCGCATCTCCCAGTATCGAGAAATCAGCCATTCGCAAAATCTCACTGCGACTGGTCCCGTTTGTTGCTTTGATGTTCTTCATTAACTTCCTCGACCGCACCGCAATTTCCTTCGCTGGCCCCAACGGCATGACCCAGGATCTGGGGCTGACCATTGCCCAGTTCGGCCTGGCATCCGGGATCTTCTTCATCGGCTACATCCTGCTGGAAGTGCCGAGCAACCTGGCATTGCACAAGTTCGGTGCGCGCAAGTGGCTGGCCCGGATCATGGTGTCCTGGGGTGTCGTGTCACTGTTGTTCACCTGGGTCAGCAGTCTGGAAGGGTTGTACACCCTGCGCTTCCTGCTGGGGATTGCCGAAGCCGGTTTCTTTCCGGGCGCGATCCTGTTTTTAAGCCTATGGGTACCTTCACGCTACCGCAGCAAGATTCTGGCGCTGTTCTATCTGGCCCAACCCTTGACCGTGGTGATCGGCGCGCCGCTGGCGGCGTGGTTGATTGGTCACGATGGTTTGTTTGGTCTGGCGGGCTGGCGAGTGATGTTCCTTGGCGTATCGCTGCCGGCGATTCTGGTCGGATTCATTGCCTGGTTCTATCTGGTTGACCGTCCTGCCGAGGCCAAGTGGCTGAACGCAGACGAGAAGAAATGGCTAGTGGCTGAGCTGGAAATCGAACAGCAGCAGACCCAGGCCAAATCCAGTCATCTCAGTGTCGGCCGCGCCATGCTCAATGGTCGGGTGTGGGTGCTGTGCTTCATCTACTTCGGCTTTATCTACGGCCTGTATGCACTGGCGTTCTTCCTGCCGACCATCATCGGCGGCTTCCAGGCGCAGTTCGGCACCACGTTTACCGTGTTCGAGAAAGGCGTGATCACCGCGATTCCTTATCTGCCAGCGGCCGTCGCCTTGTACCTCTGGTCCCGCGACGCAACACGCCGGGGTTGCCGCACCTGGCACATCGCGCTGCCCGCGTTGACCGGTGCCATCAGCATTCCCTTGGCGCTGGCGATGGGTTCGCCAACTGCCACGGTGGCCGTCGTGACCATCACCGCCTGCTCGATCTTTGCCGCGCTGCCTAACTTCTGGACGCTGCCAACCCAGTTCCTGACGGGTGCATCGGCTGCAGCCGCTGTGGCGTTGATCAATACCGTGGGTAACGTTGCCGGGTTCTCGGCTGGCTTTATCACCGGCGCGCTCAAGGAATCGACCGGCAGTTACACCGTGCCGATGTTCGTGGTTGGCGGTTTGATGCTCATGTCTGCGGTGCTGATGGTTGCCCTGGGCAGCCAGCGGCGGTTATCGGTCGATGGGCTGACGCCCGCACGCCCAGCGCAGCAATAAGGAGACTACCAATGACTCGTTTATTCAATCAGCCTTCTGCGTTTGCCGGCGAGCTTGTCGAAGGGTTTGTCGCCGCTCACGCGAGCATGGTGCGCCAGGTCCCCGGCGGCGTGGTGCGCAATACTCGCAGCACTGAAGGCAGCGTAGCCGTTGTCATTGGTGGCGGCTCTGGCCACTACCCCGCGTTCGCCGGGCTGGTCGGACAAGGCCTGGCACATGCAGCTGTCATGGGCAACCTGTTCGCATCGCCTTCGGCGCAGCAGATCTACGGCGTTGCCAAACTGGCTCAGCGCGGCGGCGGTGTTTTGCTCGGCTATGGCAACTATGCGGGAGATGTCCTGCACTTTGGCCTGGCCAAGGACCGTCTCAATGCCGAAGGCATTCCTTGCGAAGTCATCGCGGTGACCGACGATATTTCCAGCGCGGCGGTGGATGAGATTCACAAAAGACGCGGCATCGCCGGTGATCTGGTGGTCTTCAAGGCGGCCAGTGCAGCCGCAGAAGCAGGTTATGGTTTTACCGACGTCGTGCGCGTCGCGCGGCATGCCAATGAAAGAACCCGTTCGCTGGGCGTGGCCTTTTCCGGCTGCACCTTGCCAGGCGCGGAACAACCGTTGTTTGACGTACCCCTGGGCAAGATGGCGTTGGGCATGGGCATTCATGGGGAGCCGGGTATCGATGAGGGTCCGGTGCCAACGGCTGATGAATTGGCTGAATTGCTGGTCGGCGCGTTGCTCAAGGAATTGCCTAAAGGCGTCACTCAGCCTCAAGACCAGCGAGTTGCGGTGATCCTCAATGGGTTGGGCAGCGTCAAGTACGAAGAACTGTTCGTGGTTTACCGGCGTGTCGCACAGTTGCTGGGCAACGTCGGGCTGACGGTAATCGAGCCGGAAGTGGGCGAACTGGTCACCAGTTTCGACATGGCCGGGGTCTCGTTGACCTTGTGCTGGCTGGACGAAGAGCTGGAACGCTTTTGGTGCGCTCCCACCTCAACACCGGCTTACCGCAAAGGCAGTCTGCAAGTTGCCGAAGCGTTGAACGAGCTCGACTTGCAACCCATCGAGCAGCAGATCATTCCTCAGGCCAGCGCCAGATCCAAACGTTCGGCGCGCTGCGTGGTGCAAGTCCTGGATATCGCCAGGCACACGGTTCTGACCCATGTCGACGAGTTAGGCCGCATCGATGCCGTCGCCGGTGATGGCGACCATGGCATCGGCATGCAGCGCGGCGTGTGTGCAGCGGTTGCCAAGGCCAACGAAGTTCTGAAGTCCGGCGCAGGCGCTGGCACTGTCCTGCGTTTCGCCGCCGATGCCTGGGCGGACAAGGCGGGCGGGACGTCTGGAGCAATCTGGGGCGTTGCACTGACTGCATTGGGCAATTCTCTTGGCGATGTGCGCAGCCCGGATGCGACATCGGTCGCCGAAGGAATCCGCAAGGCCAGCGAAGGCATCATGCACTTTGGCAAAGCCCGAGTTGGCGACAAGACCCTGGTCGACGTCCTCGTGCCGTTCTCCCAATCGCTGCTGGACTCTGCTGCGCAGGGTCTGGAACTGCCGGAAGCCTGGAGCATCGCCGCCGTGGTCGCCGAACAAGCTGCCGCCGCTACCGCGCAACTGCGTCCCAGGATTGGTCGCGCCCGACCATTGGCAGAAAAAAGCCTCGGCACCGCCGACGCTGGCGCGGTTTCCCTTTCCCTGATTATCAATGCGATCAAGCCGGCAATGCTGGCTGGCGCGCCTGCCGCTTCCAGCCGCATCAAGGAGACAGTCCATGAATGACAAACTACGAATCGTGATCGGCTGTGACGACGCCGGCTTTGAATATAAAGAAGCGCTCAAGCGTGATTTGCTCAGCAATCCGTTGGTGGAATTGATCAAGGATGTGGGCGTGGACAGCCAAAGCCATACGTCCTATCCATTGGTCGCCATCGCCGCCGCAGAGCTGGTCGCCGCCGGAGAGGCGGATCGGGCGCTGTTGATCTGCGGCACCGGCCTGGGTGTCGCCATTGCCGCGAACAAGGTGCACGGGATTCGCGCCGTGACTGCCCACGACAGTTTTTCCGTCGAGCGTGCCATTTTGAGCAATAACGCTCAGGTGCTGACCTTCGGCCAACGCGTTATCGGTCTGGAACTAGCGCGGCGCTTGCTCAAAGAGTGGCTGACCTATCGTTTCGACGAGGGCTCGGCCTCTGCGCAAAAAGTGCAGACGTTGAACGACTACGAGCGAGTCAGCGCCCGATGAACGCGCCCGTCGTCACACTGGGCGTCAGCCTGAAGATGTATTTCGGCTACCAGCAGACTCTGCAATGGTGCCAATCCATTGCGGCGCTGCTGGAGCAAGAGCCGAGTGTGCGCAATGGCCAGGTCCAGGTGTTTGTGATCCCCAGCTTTCCGATGCTGGCTCCTGCTTTGGAGATATTTGAAGGCCTGGCCATGGTTGGTGCGCAGAATCTGTTTTGGGCAGACGAGGGCGCCTACACCGGGGAAGTGAGTCCCAAAGTACTCAAGGAGATGGGCTGCGACCTGGTGGAAATCGGCCACGCCGAGCGCCGCCGTTATTTTGCCGAAACTGACCAGCAGATTGCCGACAAAACCGCAGCCGCCTGGCGCAATGGCTTGACTCCGGTGTTGTGCATCGGCGAAGACCGCCAAAGCTTGCCCGCCGAGGCCGCCAGACTGTGCGCGCAACAACTGACTGCGGCTTTGGACCGCGCTCATGGTGCGGGCCTGTCGGGTGACTTGATCATTGCTTACGAACCCCAGTGGGCGATTGGCGCGGCGCAACCCGCATCCTCACAGTACATCGGCGCGGTGTGCGCGGCGCTGCGTCAGCACTGTGTCGATACGGGCCTTGAAAATACCCGGGTGATATATGGCGGCAGCGCCGGGCCGGGCTTGCTGACGCAGCTCGGTGCTCAGGTAGATGGCCTGTTTCTCGGCCGCTTTGCCCATGAGCCAGAAGCCTTTGCATCGATTCTCGGTGAAGCACGCTCGCGGGTGCAGTCCCGGTTGGCATTGTTAGAGGAGGGCGTCCAATGGCAATCGGCCTGAGCACTTATTCATTCTTCTGGCGCGCGAGCGAGCGAGTGGCAAATCCGCTCGATCTGCCCGCGATGCTGCAACAGACCGCAGCGCTGGGCGCGAGGGTTTTCCAGATCTGCGACTACAAGGGGCTGGAAGCTTTTTCGGTCAGTCAACTTCGTGACCTGAAGCAGCAAGCCGACGCGCTTGGCCTGACCCTGGAGCTGGGCACGCGCGGCCTGGAATCGTCCCATCTGCGCAAATACCTTGAATACGCAGCGATTCTCGATGTTCGTCTGCTGCGCAGCATGTTCAACAGCAACACCAGCAAGCCGACGCCTGATCAGGCTTTTGCGCTGCTGGAGGCGATCATGCCGGCGTTCGTCGAGCAGGACGTCAAGCTCGCCCTGGAAACCTACGAACAGGTTCCGACCCGCACCATTCTTGATGCGGTCGAGCGCGTTGACAGCCCATGGCTGGGCATTTGTCTTGATCCCGGTAACTGCGTCGCGGCGCTTGAACACCCGACCCAGGTTATCGACATGACGGCCAATCGGGTGCTGAACCTGCACGTCAAGGATTTCAGTTTTTCCCGGCGCGACGGTTGGGTCGGCTTCACCTTCGCCGGCTGCCCGATGGGCGAGGGATTGCTGGACTACGACTCCATGAAAGCCAGGGTTCGACCGAACGAACGACACATCAATCAGATCATCGAGCACTGGCTGCCCTGGCAGCAGGATGCGGCGACTACCTGCGCGCTCGAAGATCAATGGACTCGACACAACCTGAACTATCTAAATACAAAACAGAGTGAGGAGTGACCCCATGACATACGAACTGAAGAAAATTGCCATTGTTGGTGCTGGCGGCAAGATGGGCATGCGCATTTCCGCCAATCTGCAGACCAGTCATTACAGCGTGACCTACTGCGAGAACTCGCCGCGAGCGCAGGAACAAATCGTGGCGGCAGGACGCGAACTTTCTGTCACCAACGAGGTGGTGCCCCAAGCCGACGTGGTGATCCTCGCTGTTCCGGATATCGCCCTTGAAGCAGTCTCCGCGCAAATCGTGCCGCAAATGAAAAGCGGCGCAATCTTGCTGACACTTGATCCAGCCGCGTCTTATGCGGGTTTGTTGGCCCAACGGGAAAATATCCATCAAGCCGTGGCGCATCCCTGCCATCCTTCGGTATTTCTGGAACGCACCACCAAAGAAGAACATGCCGACGCCTTCGGCGGCAATGCCGCCGTGCAGGATGTTTGCGCGGCATTTGAAAGCGGCAATGATAAACAGCGTTCGGAATTGGCCAATATCATCGCGGTCATGTACGGGCCGGTCGGTGTCGTACATTGGGTGACGGTAAAACAACTGGCGTACCTTGAACCCACTCTGGTGGAGACAGTCGCTTGTATGGTCGGCACCTTCATGAAAGAAGCGCTGGATGAAACCATCAACCGTATCGGCGTGCCCGAAGCCGCTGCAAAAGCCATGCTTTACGGCCATATCCAGATTGCCCTGGCCGTCGCATTTCGCAGCACCAATCCGTTTTCCGATGCGTGCATGATTGCCATCGACTACGGCCGCGAAAAGATCATCAAACCGGACTGGAAGACCATTTTTGATGAGGAAGAACTGGACCTCATCATTGCGCGCATGCTGAAAATCGATGCCGTACGCAAGGTCAAAGCTGACGCGGCTTGATCCGGTTAGTCAGGCCTGACACCACTCGGCCCGATACGGTTTCTACGGGCCCGGGTGGTGATTGACTGCAATGCTGTGCTCAAGGCTGGCTTATAATGGTGGCCGTCGTGTCTACCGTCATGCCTTTGCCTGGAGCTACTTTTCGCAATGCCCGAGATAAAAAAACGCCTGATTCAACGCAAGAAGCTCTCCGATGTGGTCTTTGAGCAGCTGCTTAGCCTGATCGAGGAAGAAAATCTTAAGCCGGGCGACCAAATGCCCGCCGAGCGAGAACTCATGGAGACATTCGGGGTAGGGCGCCCGGTGGTTCGCGAAGCAATGCAGCGTCTGGCGGGCATGGGCATGATTACCATCCAGCATGGTGAGCGGGCCAAAGTCGGCCAGGTCGACATGCACTCGATGATTGGCCAGATCGATCTTGCGGCACGCCATCTGTTGTCGAGCTCGGCATCCAATGTCGACCATCTGCGTCAGGCACGTACATTTTTCGAGACCGGTCTGGTCAAGATTGCCGCACAGAAGGCCTCACCAGCGGATATTTCCCGTTTGGAAGCCATTGTCGCCAACATGCACAAGCTAAAAGACAGCCCGGACTTCATTACCATCGACATGGAATTCCACGGTGAAATCGCGCGTATTTCAGGCAATCCCATCTATTCGGCAATATCCCGCGCGATTCTTGAATGGATGGCTGATTATCGCCAGGAAATGCTCAGAGCCAAGGCGCGCGAACTGACCATCGCTGAACACGAGGAAATTCTCAAGTTCATCAAGCAAGGCGATGCCAGCGGTGCCGAACGAGCGATGCATGATCATCTGGTGACACACATAGGCGAGTGAGCCGGATAAGGTGACATCCAGGCGCGAGGTTTTTCGCGATCGCATGTTTCTAGCTCGAAAGGACCAGGTGGTATGCGTCTTCCGTCTGGCCGTTGCCGGATGAAGGGGTAGCTGTAAATCCACACCGGCTGAGCACTTTTCTGGAGCCGACGTTACCTTCGTAGACCTTGGCAATCAGTTGCGTAAGCCGCCAGCGCGTCTGCGCCGTTTCGATCAGATGCTTCAGTGCCAGCGTTGCCAGTCCTTGCCCGCAAAGGAGCTGGTCAATTCGATAGCCAACTTCTGCACATTCGGGTGGAAAGTTGATGTTTTTCAGGTTGGCTCGACCAACGATTTGCCCACGTGAATCTTCGATAACGAACGGGTGCCAGTTCCCGAGGGCTAAATCGGCCAAATAACCGGCAACATGATCAGTGACCCCCTGCAATGAATAAAAAGCAGGGGCACGCGCATCGATATGCGCTTCGAACCATTCACGGTTGCGGACCTCGAACGCCAGCAACGCCTCAACATCAGTAATTTGCAGCTGGCGAACTTTGAACGTATTCATTGCCGCTGGTCCTTGCGCCTTTTATTCTGCGAGCAGCACCGCCGCATCAAACCCCATGCGCAGGTTGCCCCAATGGCGGCCATCGAAGAAGAACGGCACGTCAATCTCGGTCATGATTTCCCCGGTGTCGCGCAGGTAAGTCTGAAGCAGGAAGCGTTGTTGATTACTCGCTGCACGCAGGCCAATCGGGTCGCTGAACATCCGTTTGTTACGGCAGACCGGCAGGTCGACCACGCGGTCGCCGGTTGGCTGTTTCGAAACCCAGCTGTTGTTGACCGGGCAATAGCCCTTGTTGTCGACGATGAACGACACCTTGCCACCCTTCGTGCCCTTGGTCAGCTTGTCGCATTCTTCCTGACATACCTGCGCAAAGCGTTCGGTGTAGCTGGTCATGTACTGCTTGGGATCGGTGTTGGGGATCAGTTTATAGCTCTGGTCGAACAGATTGAGCCCTTCGCGTTGCAGTACAGCCAGGCGCCGCTGCAGGCTATCGCGGCAGTCACTTGCCCGGGTAATGGCCGCGTCCAGCGCGCCATGGCCCAGGACAAACTTGCCGAGCATCGTCTGCACCCGTTCGGCAACGCCTAGCAGGTCGCGGGTCGCCGTGGCCGAAAGCACCATACGCTGGTCAATGGACTGGCTGTCGGCGTAGATCTGGGTGACGCGCTCGTTGATTCCGGTATTGCTCTGGGCGAACTGCTGAATGTGTTCAGCGATGTCGGCGAGCTTGCCGTTGGTGGACTCGAAGTCACCGATCATGCTCTCGAAATGGCCAGAGGCGCGCTCGACGACCTTGCGGGTTTCCCGGGCGCTATGGCTGATGTGAGCGGTTTGCTCATGAGTGGAGCCGACTTCCAGCAGCATGGCATCGATGTTCTGCGAGATATCGTCGGTGGCCTTGCTGACGTTCTGCGCCAAAGTGCGTACTTCATCAGCCACAACCGCGAAGCCGCGCCCGCTTTCGCCCGCACGGGCGGCTTCAATAGCGGCGTTGAGTGCCAACAGGTTGGTTTGCGAGGAAATCTTCTGGATCAGCCCAACGATGGATTTGATGCTCGACGAACGCTGGTTCAATGCGGAGACCAGCGTGCTGAATTCGTTGAGGTTGTTGGAGATTTCACTGATATTGCCGGTGACTTCCAGCAGTTCGGCGTAGGAGTTACGCGCCATGCTCAGGTTCTGTGCCGTGGTGCTGGAGATCCCTTGAGTCTGCTGCGAAACTTCCTGGATATTACCCACCGCCGTGTTGCTTTGATCCATCACTTCCTTGGCGAAGCGTGCCTGATGGGTTGCGCTGTCGCTGGAGTCGCTGATGTTTTTCAGGGAACGAGCCGACTCGACGGCAATTTGCACAGTCAACGCCTGGATCGTACTAATGATTTCCCGTTGCTTGCCCAAAAAGCGGTTGCAGGTGCTGGCCAGTCCGCGAATTTCGTCATGGGTCAGCAGCGGCAGGTCTTTGGACAGGTCGCCGCTGCCGCTGGCAATTTCCTCAAGGACCTGGGTCATATGCGTAACCGGACGCACAATCAGGTGGCGAAAATACCAGACCAGAAAGCTGACCATGCACAGCGTGAACAACGTGCTGAATAAAATCGCGTGGTTGAGCGAGTTCAGGCTGCCTTCAATCTGGCTCAGCACGGTCGCATCCAGCTGCGAGGTGCGCAGTTGCTGAACGATATCCGCACGGATGCTCAAAGCTACCCAGTAGAGCAGGGCGCTGACGACGACAAGCAGGAAAAGGCTTGAGAGCTTTTTGGTGAGTGAATCGAAAAATTGCATTTCGATGGACTCATACAAAGCCTTGAACATCCGCATGCCGCTGCTCCTTCGCAAGGTCATAAAAACCATTCTTCAATGGGTAGTCGTCGACCGCAAAGAGCAAAGCTTTAATAAAAGCTGCTGTTGCCTGCGGATTCTCAACGCGCCCCTGCGACCACTGCGGCACAAGATCGAAGCCGATCCGCCTGAAAAGTGATCGTTAATCGCACGCTTTATCATCTCCAGGCAGCAAATGCCTATTTGGATGTTGACCGAATTAACCAGTTAGTACATTTTTAACCTATACCTGGATCGACATCGCCAGGAAAACAATAAAAAAATAGAGGCCTTCCCCATGCAGCCGGCATTGCTCGCTTTCCATCTTCCCCGTTGTTCTTCTACCAGACAGCCCATTTCGCGAGGCAGCTGTTCGTCCGCAGATTTGCTTTAACGCTGCCGCCGCGCCACAGGGCATCCACCGGAATCAGACCTGCTTTTTGCCTGTGCGGCGTCGCGTTAAGCGTTTCGGTTTTGGGGTACTTACGAGGTAGACAATGACAAGAATCGTTGGTCTGTATTTCAAACTGCTGAAGTTGCTGATTGTGCTGTGCATGGTCGCAATGATCGTGCTGGTCTTCGGCAACGTTGTGCTGCGTTATGCGTTCAACTCAGGGATCAGTGTTTCGGAAGAGCTGTCGCGCTGGTTTTTTGTCTGGATGATTTTTCTCGGTGCACTGGTAGCACTCAAAGATCGGGCGCATATGGGCCTGGATAGCCTGGTCAGGCGTTTACCCCCTGGCGGCAAGCGCATTTGTCTGGTGATCGGTCATGTCTTGATGCTTTACATCTGCTGGCTGGTGTTCAGCGGCAGTTGGCAGCAAGCGATCATCAACCTGGAGGTCGTCGCGCCCGCATCAGGATTGTCGATGGCGCTGTTCTATGCCGCAGGCCTGGTATTTGGCGCCAGCGCCGGCGCAATTCTCTTGTACGAGTTGTACCTGGTGGTCAGCGGCAAGCTGGGCGATGGCGAGTTGGTGATGGTCAGGGACAGTGACGCAGCCGAGGAAATCGACGCTATTCAGAAACAGCAGTCCACTACCAAGAGAACGCACCCATGACCCTGGCCATTTTCCTCGGTTCGCTGATTGGCACCATGGCGCTGGGTATCCCGATCGCCTTTGCCTTATTGCTGGTCAGTGTTGCCCTGATGCTGCACCTGGACCTGTTCGATGCGCAAATCATTGCCCAAAACCTGCTCAACGGCGCGGACAGCTTTCCGCTGATGGCGGTGCCGTTTTTCATGCTGGCTGGCGAGATCATGAATGCCGGCGGCCTGTCCAAACGCATCGTCAACATCGCCATGGCATTAGTCGGCCATAAACGCGGCGGCCTGGGCTATGTGGCAATCATTGCCTCGTGCCTGCTGGCGTCCTTGTCAGGCTCAGCGGTGGCTGATGCGGCGGCGCTTGCCGCACTGCTGGTGCCGATGATGGTCCAGGCCGGGCATAACCGCGCGCATTCGGCTGGTCTCATCGCTGCGGGCGGAATCATCGCGCCGGTGATTCCCCCGAGCATCGGTTTCATCGTCTTCGGCGTCGCTTCCGGCGTATCGATCTCCAAGTTATTTCTGGCGGGAATCGTGCCGGGGCTCATGCTTGGTGTCGCGCTTGCAGTTGCCTGGTGGTTTGTTTCCCGCCGCGAGAACGTCGCACCACCTGCCAAACAAAGCCCGGCCCAGATCATGCGGGCATTGGTCGAAGGCAGCTGGGCGCTGGGCTTGCCATTGATCATCGTTTTCGGCCTGAAGTTCGGCATTTTTACCCCTACTGAGGCGGCCGTGGTCGCGGCGGTTTATGCGTTATTCGTGTCGCTGGTGATCTACCGGGAGCTGAAGGTCAACCAGCTGTATGACCTCATTCTGGCCTCAGCAAAGACCACATCTGTGGTGATGTTTCTGGTGGCGGCGGCCATGGTTTCGTCGTGGCTGGTGACGATCGCCGAGTTGCCCGAACAACTGGCGGGGGTGCTGGAACCCTTCATGGATAACCCGACGATGCTGTTGATGGTGATCATGCTACTGGTGATTCTGGTTGGTACCGCGATGGACATGACCCCGACGATCCTGCTGCTGACTCCCGTGTTGATGCCGGCCGTGGTTATGGCAGGGATTGATCCGGTGTACTTCGGCGTACTGTTTTTGATCAACTGCGCCATTGGCTTGATCACGCCCCCCGTTGGGACGGTGCTCAATGTGGTGTGTGGCGTTTCGAAGATAGGAATGGACGAAATCATCAGGGGTGTCTGGCCGTTCATGCTCGCCCAGTTCGTTGTGCTGTTTCTGCTTGTGCTGTTTCCTTCGCTGATCCTAGTGCCTTTGAAGTTTTTCACCGGTTGATGCCGGTGAGCATCCCAGTAACTCGACCTCTAAAAACAATATGGAGAGTGACATGCAAAAAATCATTAAATCCCTGCTGGCCGGAGCCTGTGCAACAAGCCTGTTGCTGGCCAGCATGACCAGCAACGCGGCGGAGATTCGCGAGCGAACCCTGCGTTTCGCGTTCCAGAACGTCAAAGAACACCCACAAGGGCAGGGTGCCCAGAAGTTCGCTGACCTGCTGACCGAAAGCAGCGGCGGCAAGATCAAAGTGCGGCTTTTCCCGGGCGGCACTCTGGGCGGCGATGTGCAAACCGTGTCGGCGTTGCAGGGCGGAACGCTGGACCTGACAGTGCTTAATTCCGGCATCCTGGCTGCCCAGGCCAAGGACTTCGCGATGCTGGACTTCCCATTCCTGTTCAACAACGTCGAAGAAGCTCACGCCGTGATCGATGGTCCAGTAGGGCAGAAGCTGGCCGCGCAGCTGGACAGCAAGGGGTTGATCAACCTGGGCTACTGGGACCTTGGGTTTCGCAACATCACCAACAGCAAACATCCGATTAATAAACTGGAAGATATGCAAGGTCTGAAGATCCGCGTGATTCAATCACCGATCTATCTGGAAACCTTCTCCGCTCTGGGCGCCAACCCTGTGCCGATGGCCTTTCCGGAGGTGTACACCGGTCTGGAGCAGCACACCATTGATGGCCAGGAAAACCCGTTTACAGTGATCGAAGGCAGCAAGTTCTATGAAGTACAAAAGTATCTGTCAGTGACCGGCCACATCTTTAATCCGCAGTCATTCATCATCGGCAAGAAAACCTGGGATCGTCTTAACGATGATGAAAAGGCACTGATCAAAGATGCTGCGGCAAAGGCTCAGTCCTATCAGCGCGAGGTCACTGCAACGAGTATGGGCAACGCGCGAGGCAATCTCGAAAAACATGTCGCGGTAAACGACATCTCAGCCGAAGAGAAAGACCGTTTTCGTGAGCGAGTGCAGCCGGTTATCGAGAAGTTCTCCAAAGAACTTGATGGCAGTCTGGTGAAAATGATGTACGACGAAATCGCCAAGGTCCGCGCCGGGCAGTGAAGCTCGCGAGTGGGTTATGAGTTTGCTGCGCAGCTTGTAACCCACGGTGAGGTTCTGGAGACTTCTCTACAGAGGCGGACGTTGCAGTGCGACCCATTCCTGCACACTGGGTCGCTGCCATTGGCGTTGTGTGTAATCCACCAGCGTCGATGGCACCGAATCACCGTTGAGTACCAGGCGGTTGAGCATCAGTGCCAGATCCACATCGGCTATCGACCACTGGCCAAACAGATGCCCTGAGCCATCGGCAAGCAGCGTCTGGGCGGCAGCAAACAGCTTGCGTGTTGCCGACACGGCGGTTGGCGACAATAGCCCTGATTTCTGACCATAAAACACAACCAGCGTGGAACGTTCCTGCCGAATGGGCAGCAAATCACTGCGCAGCCATGCCTGGACTTGCCGGGCCTTCGCCCGAAGTTTCAAGTCTTGAGGGTAGACTGACAACCGGGGGAAAACATCTTCCAGGTATTCAGTAATCGCCGACGATTCTGACAGCGCGAAGTCGCCGTCCACCAGCGTGGGAACCCGCTGAGTCTGTGAGAGGCTGGCATAGTTATCTGATTGGTTTTCGGACGCGTCAAGATCCAGGGGGACCATATCGAAGTCGATGTTTTTCTCACGCAAAACTACGAAAGCCGACATGGCGTAGGGGCTGGTAAAACGGGAATCAACATACAAACGTTGGCGAGGATTATTCACAAAGCCATCTCCTTATGTGGTGGAGAATAAGCTACGAGATTCATGGTGATAAATAAAATTCATATTTTTTATGGGCGTATTCCTGTGCGGAATACTGCGTGGTAAAGCACCGGGACATATAACTAAACTAAACACTGTAACGGACTATAAACGGGTAGGGTAGACTTTATTTTTAAACCGAAAGGGACTTTAGAAATGAAGGAAAAATTATCTCCTTGGATGATTGAGAGCGCTTATCGCTATTTGCAGGCTGCCAGGCATCTTAGACGTGGTCATGACATGCTGGACATTGCCCAGATCAATGCTGCGATTGGCATGGAAAATCCTGCCTAAAAGCTTCGTGTCTAAGCCCAATGGCAACCTTGGCCAGGTCAATGAAACCTACGAACTGGACTACGACGCTATCAAGACTGCGCATCAGCATTTGAAAGCGGCAGAATCGATATGAAGCCGGTGCTCCTGGAGGTTATGACGATTTTGATTGGTGTCTTGGACGAACTGATTGAGGACGTTGTGCACTGGTATCGCGAACTGGGCTGCAAAGACCTGTTTATCGTGTGTTACGGAATGCCGCCGTTGGAGCTGCTGTCGGATTCCGATCTGGAGTCGGTGAGCCTGTGAGCCGGGCTTCAAATCTGACCACCACTGACGCCCATGGATGAATCCATGGGTACGCATAATGTATATTATGTTAAATCATGCATCCACACCATGGTAATCCAAAAAATGAAACCTCACACAAAATAGTACCTGGAACTAAAGATCTAAATTACGGCCCAGTAAAGATCTAAATTGGGGAATAAATCCCCGATTTAGATCTTTACTTACGTGAATGCTGGGGATTGGCATAAGTAACCACGCTTAGGGTTGGCCCGCTCTCAGACCTGCGTCCCAAGTCCGGCAATCGAGGCGCGGGCTGGCGCGACCGTTTTGAAACTAAACAAGGCCCCCGTCTATGATCGGAGCCTGTCTGTCGCTTCGCTCAAGTCGGCTCTTGCCGAGGCAATATCTCGAATACTGGTGGCTAGCTGCTGTTCGAGTCGCTCATTATCTCTAGTCAGATCGACATTCCTTAAGTAACCGTCCGGCCAGCACCCTCTCCTGACAGCCCTCCAAATTAGCCAAGATAGTGGACACCATTTTTAGTGGACACTATCTTGGATACCGTTGCCCCAGCCCGTCGAACCGGCCGCCGCCCCAACTTCTCTCTGGACTTTAAACGCCAAGTCGTCGAAGCCACCTTGCAGCCGGGAGCTTCGGTGTCGTTGATCGCTCGCGAGCATGACGTCAATGCCAATCTGGTGTTTCGCTGGCGGCATCAATATCAGCAAGGGTTATTCGGCGCCGCCAGCCAGAGCGCAACGCTTTTGCCCGTCCAGGTGATTGAGGCGCCGATCGATCTGCCGCACGTCGTCCAGCCACAGACGGAGTGTCATTCCGAGATCGCAGTTGAGGTCGGAAAAGCCAAGCTGCGTATCACCGGTACGCCCGATCCGCAGACGCTGCAATTCGTCTTGCAGCAGTTGCTGCGATGATTGCCCCGCCCGCTGGAACCCGTATCTGGATCGCCGCCGGCGTCACGGATATGCGCCGTGGCTTCGATGGTTTAGCGGCACTGGTGCAGACACAGTTGGAAGCCGACCCGTTTTCCGGTCAGATATTTGCCTTTCGCGGACGGCGCGGTGACCGGATCAAGCTGTTGTGGTGGGATGGCGACGGCTTGTGTCTGTTTTGCAAACGGTTGGAACAAGGGCGCTTCGTCTGGCCGCAAGCAACCAGCGGCAGCGTGTCGCT
>LNAP01000322.1_pt1 | contig 67830 bp, 62 predicted proteins | sample 602601 | NCBI WGS metagenome assembly LNAP01 (sample SAMN02440304, study PRJNA202911) | soil metagenome | biome: Subtropical and temperate rainforests or woodlands; isolation source: soil samples (1 kg each in a 20% v/v slurry with milli Q water) were... ...
TGGCCTGGTTTGTTTGGAATCACTTGTGTGTGCAGGTCGGTTGCGTAGAAGCAGGCAGTGCCTTTGATTTCCGGTTGCAGTGCCGCACGGAATGCGAGGTGACCGCCGATACAGAAGCCCATGGCGCCGATGTTGCCGTTGTACCACGCTTGTTTTTTAGTAAAGGCAATCATGGCTGCGTTGTCTGTATCGTAGCCTTGTACGTCTTTGGCCGATTTGTCGGTATTGCCTTTGTCACGGCCTGCGTCATCGTAGCCAAGCACCGTGCCTATTGCGTTCAGTTCATGGAACACTTCCGGTACCAGCACTGCATAGCCATGACTTGCCATGATTTTTGCCGCACGTTCGATCGGGCCGGTCTGCTGGAAAATTTCTGAATAAAACAGAATAGTCGGGTATTTGCCATCGCCAACCGGGCGGTGGATATACGTGCGCATTACACCGGTAGGTGTGTCGAGGTCTGCAATGTGGCTTTGAATGTTCATGATCAGTTTTCCGGAATGTGTTTCAAATAAACTAAATTTTCGATATTGTACAACGAGGTACGTGATTTTTTGGCTGATATGCAAAGGTCTCCTTAAATAATCTATATAAGGTTTGCTAAGTAGCCTGTTAATTTCGTAAAATGTTGTTTTAAAATCTGTTTCTATGTCATTGCGGCTTCACATGGCTATATTATGGTTTGATGTCGCATTGCATGTATTCTTGGCTTAATTCACTACATACAAACCATGTTAATCACAATCAATGGCAAACCCCGCAGTTTTGAAGCTGCAAATCTCTCGGTAGCCGAACTTGTTCAGCACCTTGAGTTGGTCGGCAAGCGTCTGGCGATAGAACGCAACGGTGAAATCGTACCGCGCAGCCAGTTCGAGGCTACCCCGTTAGCAGACGGCGATAAGTTGGAAATCGTTGGTGCGGTCGGTGGCGGTTAAAAAGACCCCAGTATTCATTACAGTTGTAAATCAAAGGAATTCGAATTGTCAGATTTATTAAAAATTGCAGATAAAACCTATCACTCTCGTTTACTGGTAGGTACCGGTAAATATAAAGACTTTACCGAAACACGCGCGGCAATCGATGCCAGCGGTGCTGAAATCATCACGGTGGCAATCCGTCGTACTAATATTGGCCAGAATGCAGGCGAGCCTTCGTTGCTGGACTTCTTGCCGCCGGAAGAGTTTACTTACCTGCCAAATACCGCGGGTTGTTATTCAGCGGATGATGCCGTGCGTACTTTACGCTTGGCACGTGAGCTGCTCGATGGCCATAAACTGGTCAAACTGGAAGTGCTGGGTGACCCGAACACCTTATACCCAAATATGATGGAAACTCTTGCTGCCGCTAAAACACTGGTGAAAGATGGTTTTGATGTGATGGTGTATTGCTCAGATGACCCGATTATCGCTAAACAGCTGGAAGAAATCGGCTGTGTTGCAGTGATGCCGCTCGCGTCTCTGATTGGTTCCGGTATGGGTATTTTAAACCCGTGGAACTTGCAGATCATTATTGAAAACGCCAAAGTGCCGGTGCTGGTGGATGCCGGCGTTGGTACGGCTTCTGATGCGGCGATTGCGATGGAGTTGGGTTGCCAGGGTATATTGATGAACACGGCGATTGCGGCTGCGGGTAACCCGGTTTTAATGGCGGGTGCGATGAAAAAAGCGGTTGAGGCAGGCCGTGAAGCATATCTCGCTGGACGCATGCCTAAAAAACTATATTCTGCGAGCCCTAGTTCGCCGACTTCGGGTTTGATTAGTTAATGATCATGAGTAATGCTAATCAATATGAATGCTCAGTAAAAGTCGAGGTTTCCTTCTTACCGGAGCAGTCTGATATTGAGCATAACCGTTATGCGTTTGCGTACCATGTCACAATTACCAATACCGGCAACATCCCTGCACAATTGATCAGCCGGCATTGGATTATTGCCGAGGCTAATGGTGAGCAACAGGAGGTTAAGGGCTTGGGTGTGGTAGGTGCGCAGCCGCTGCTTAATCCGGGTGAGCACTATGCATATAGCAGCGGTACTGTGATTAACACACCGATGGGTGAAATGTACGGTACCTACCAGATGGTGGCTGAAGACGGCACCAAGTTTGATGCTGTGATCCCGAACTTTCAGCTGAATATGCCGCGAGTTTTGCATTAGTTCAGGTACTTAGTTCAGACACAAAGAAAACTCACAAAAATATGAAAAAAATTACGCAGGCCACATTACTGATTTTGCTAAGCTTATTGGCTACCAGCTGTGCCAATAAGGTGGCAAAGCCGGTAACCCCGCCTGCGCCGCCAAAGGTGGTATGTGACTGCCCCGCTGAAAAGCCGCCGGTGCAGATTCCTGAAACCAGCAAACCTGTTGAGACTAAACTGCCTGATGCAAAAGTTGCAGAATACAGCCTGTTAAAACCGTCGCAGTGGGATGATGTAGATGGTATTCAGCTAGATAATTTAAGTCAGGCGTGGCCAGCCTGGATGCAGAGTTGCTCTACTTTAATCAACAAGCCGGTCTGGAAAAATGTATGTACAGTCGCCAACCAGCTCAATGAGCAGACCGCTAAAAAGCCGACATCCGAAGCGGTGCAGACTTATTTCAAACAGTACTTCTCTGTTTATAAAACCACGAATGTGGATGGTACCGATAGCGGCATGATCACCGGCTACTATCAGCCCATACTTAAAGGCAGCCGTACTAAGTCTGCACAGTATCCCAACCCTCTGTATGCAGCGCCTAACGACTTGATTACCGTAGAACTGGATAGCCAATTTCCGGAGTTAAAATTTAAACGTGTGCGTGGCAGGCTGGTAGGTAACAAGCTGGTGCCATATTACAACCGTGCAGAAATCGAGACCGATGCTTCACCGCTTAAAGGTCGTGAATTTATCTACATCGACGACATCATTGATGTGTTCTTTTTACAGATTCAAGGCTCCGGCCTGGTGCAGCTGGATAATGGTGAGCAGGTGCATGTAGGTTATGCTGACCAGAATGGGCATCAATACAATTCGATAGGCCGCTTACTGGTAGAGCGCGGTGAAATGACGCTGGCGCAGGCTTCGATGCAGGGTATAAAAAACTGGGCACGCAATAATCTGACAAAACTCAGGGAGTTACTCAATAACAACCCAAGTTATGTCTTTTTCAGAGAACTGCCGGCCGGTTTGCCTGGCCCTTTAGGTGCGCTTGGTGTGCCTATTTTAGGTGAGCGCAGCGTTGCGATAGATCCAAAATTTGTACCGCTGGGTGCGCCGGTGTTTTTATCTACTACTGAACCCAACAGCAGTAAGCCGCTTAAACGCATGATGATGGCGCAAGACACCGGTGGCGCCATTAAAGGCGGCGTGCGTGCAGACTTCTTTTGGGGTGCAGGGCCTGACGCGGGTGCCAGAGCTGGTGCTATGAAGCAGACGGGCAAGATCTGGGTATTCTTACCTAAGGATTTTGTGTTTAACGGCAACGGGGCTGGTATTGGAAATGGCCAGATCAAGAAATAACATCAGTATGGTCGTCAGCAAATAAAAAAGGGTGCCTAGGCACCCTTTTACATGACACGTAGGAACAAATTACTTGTTCATTACGTACATTGTAACTTCGAAACCGAAACGCATTTCAGTAGCAGCTGGTTTTGTCCTTATAAATTCGTACCGCTAGCGCTTAACAGCATTCGCCTTACGTGAGACACATCATAAGCCTAAGCTGAAAATGCAACATGACATGAGTCATTAAAACGCCCTAGTGATAATCATGAGAAGCGCCTGCGCTTGATTTCCGGGCTTTACATTTAAATCAGCTTGTACTCTTGAATCTTTTGATGAGTTTTTTGATGCCCTTGCGGCCGTATTTACGTTTAAAGGCTACCTTGAAGTCGTATAAATAGAAAGCCAGCCTGATTCTAAAGCTGACTTTTCTGCGCATATTTGCGAGATACAAGCCCAGAAAGCGTTCGCGGCCAGCCCAGTGCAGCTTGTTACAAATGCGTGCCAAGTCAGAAATACGCTGATTAAGTGGTGCTGGGTAATTATAGAAGCGTGCCCGTGCCGTATCAATCAGCGAGAAATGCAGTTGTTTATCAGCCCGTACTTGTACCAGTATGTTGCCACCGGATAAGTCCCGGAAGAAAGTGCCGCGATGGTGCATCAAGGACAAATACTGCGATAACTGTATGTAAGTCTGCTCCGCACTGATAGTGATGTTCTTGGCTGCGATATGAAAATCATTATTACCTTTGGCAAAATGCACAAACATCTCGCCAACCGAGCAATCTGCTGTCACGTAATCACAGATGTAGAAGTTCTGTTTGAGAGTGGTGTCGTCTTTTTTCTCAAAGAAGGCAACTGGTTGAGCTGAATCTATGCCGCGCCGTAATAACTCTACCGTGCCGTTCCAGCTGCGCTTGGCTTTGCTTGGTTTGAAGCGGTCAAAAAACTGCTTGTGCGGATACATCTTTACCGGCTGTTTTACGGTTATTTTGCGCTCTGGGTCGCGCGGATCCGGCAATGCCCAGATCGCGTTACGTGCATGACGCAAGGCATTATTTTTTTCCGGGCTGCTTAAGTTTTGCGGATTTAGCTTCTCCGCCAGTAATGCCGCCTCATCTGCATCTTTTGCTAGTATCAAACCGAACCAGTCATTTTGATGAAACGGGTAGTATTTAAGATTTGCAATATGGGCGTGTATTGCCAGGTTTTTGGCAAGGCTAGCGTTCGGCTTCACAGTCACGGTCTGGCTGATTGGCCAGCGCAGATAAATCGGGCTTTCAGTAATAATATGCGTAGCTTCGGCAGGGTGTTCGCCGTCACGGTTAATGATTTCGGCTTGTTGCAGGTCAGCGGCGTGGTAGATATCTTCTAGCAACGCGACTTTGCCGTTAATCGTCCACGCGGCATGAATATTATATTGTGCAGTTTGAAAATGGTGAATCTCCAGACCATTGGCCGTTGCAATGGGTGCTTTGTAAGTAGTGTCTTGCACCATGTTTGCAACGGTCTTCATTGCATAAAAGCTGGGGTGGAGTCTGAAGTTATCTTGATTGCCATCTACATTTGCATAGTGTGTCACACGTTCCAGTACTGGGTATTCGGCATCGGTCAAACCATCGTCAATCAGGCCCTCGCGATGGCAGATCATGGCTCCCCAGAATGCCTGATCAAGCGCACCCGAAGCGGCATTGAGCAGCATGTAACGAGCTGCATAGTCGGCCTGTTTCTGTTCACCCTCAGGCAGCATACGCTCTATGCGGTAAATAGCCCAGAATGCGACAGATGAAATGAAGTGCTGGATGCCAAAGTCTGCGCTGATTTTTTTTAGAAGACGCGCTTTTTTAATCAGGTTATATTTGAACCAGGTTGCCCAACGGTACTTGAAAATGCGGTGATCAAAGCGTTCCGGTTCAGAAACGCGCTCGCTGAATAAGTTGTCGGTATGAATATCCGGCAACTGATTTCTGGCCTTGAGCATGCTCAGTATACCAATGTTATAAATCGGCTCGAAGTCTGTGACGTTGGGGCCGGCCAGTGTAATGCCACGCCGTCTACTTTCTTTATAGGCAATATCCCACGCCTGAAAGAATCCTTTTATGTTGTAACCCGCCCAGCGTTTTCTGTTGATGGTCGTGCCTATTTCAAGACGTACAATCTTGCTGCCAAAGCGCTCCAGTACTTCGCGCACAAAGGTCTGCCACAGTAACTGCTCGGCAGCCAACCCCATATTCCGGGCGTTGGCAAAAGGCTGCACCAGATGCAGTGTGATCTGGAACTGCTCATCAATCAGGCGCTGCAGAAAGCGTGTATTAAAGTTTTCCAGATCGCCGTAACTGAAGTCTAGGCGTACCTGATTGATGGCCAGCAGGCGCAATTGTCTGATGACGTAGTCATCCATCGCATCATCCTGCGCTGATGCCACACAGATGCCGACGAAATCGTCAGGTACTTTGTGTTCGGCTGCTGGCAGATGGCCGCGCTTCACATAAAGTTTACCGCTCAGAATGTAAGCGAGGCCTTTAAAAATCACCGGCCACGTAAGCATGCTAGTTTGCTTTTTATTCATGCGCATAAACTATTGTGGCAGGCGGAAACGCTGTTCGTTATACAGCAAGTCAGGCAGCAGCACGTTGGCAAGTGCGCGCTGTTCCAGTTCTTTGGCATTGGCTGGCGGGCTAGCCTCTTTCAGTTGCTTGGTTTTTGTGTCATAAATGGCATGCGCAGGCGCTTTGTCTGAACGTAGCACCACAACTTGATTGCCATCCTTGGTTTCCTCCATCCAGCCGAAATTCGCGTTATATTGCATCATGGCGCGGCCAAGACTGTCGGGTGCCGCGCTGGATAAATCACGCCCTGTCATCGGGTGCTGCGCTTCAATACCCATCAGTGATAGCAAGGTGACAGGTAAATCAATCTGGCTGGCCATGCCTTTGTAGCGTAAAGGCTTGATATCTGCGCCCAGAATCAAGCCTGGGATATGAAAGCGCTCGACCGGCACCAGTGACACACCGCGCACGCGGATGTCATGGTCAGCAACGATTAAAAATACTGTGTCTTTCCAATATTCACTTTGCTGTGCTTTTTTGAAGAATTCGCCGATTGCGTAATCTGCATATTTCACCGCATTGTTATCTGTGCCCTTTGGTTGTTCGTAGAGCTCTATGCGGCCATCCGGAAACTCAAACGGCGCGTGGTTGGAGGATGAAAATGCCAGCGTGAAAAATGGCTTGCCTGTCTTGTGGTGGGCAAGCAGCTGTTCATGGGTTTTGTTGAGCAAATCTTCATCAGACACGCCCCAGCTGCTGACAAATACCGGGTTCTTATAGTCTTTCTGTTCTACGATATGGTTGAAGCCGTTACCGGTAAAAAAGCTGCGCATATTGTCAAAATGCGATTCACCGCCATAAATAAATTCAGTGTTATAGCCGCGTTTTTCAAGTAATGCTGCCAGCGTGAAAAAGTTTTTCTGTGACTTGGAAAGCTTCACTGTGCTATCAGCAGGCGTAGGTGCAAAACCGGCTGTCACTGCTTCAATGCCGCGCACTGAACGTGTGCCGGTCGCATAAAGCTGTTCAAACCAGATACCCTGTTCTTTAAGTCGCTCAATATTCGGCGTAACCGGTACGCCGCCTAAAGATTCTACAAAGGTTGCGCCCAGGCTCTCTTGCAAGATGATGACGAGGTTAAGCGGTTTTTCGCGTTTATGGCTGGGGGTTAAAGTCGTGAGTGTAGGGATGTCGGTATCTTTTGCACCTGTGAGTTTGAGTATTTCTTCGCGCGGCATTTTGCCGTAAATATCACTGGATTTTGTTTCCTTAAGCAGGCTGTAAGTTGCATAAACTACGGAGTAACCAGAGTTCAGAACCAGGCTATTGACCATGCTGTCTGCAGTAATGGCAAACATGGCCGGGTTGGCAGGACGGTGACCCAGCGATGAGCGGATACCAAATGCAGTGAGTATAAAAATCAGCGGCCAGATCACCCATATTTTTTTATTAGACCAGCTTGGCTGCATGCTAAGCCATGTTTTCATGTAGCTATGTGCAGCCCAGGCGGTAAATATGGCAGAGATTAGTACGGAAAAAATCTCAATTTTGAATCCGCGCCAGAGCATGCTGAACACTTCATTCGGGTATTTGAGATATTCAACAAAAATACGGTTGGGGCGCACATCGTATTCGTTAATAAAGCCTGGTGTGGACACCTCCAGAAATACTAATAAAATGATGGCAGCCATAACCCAGACATAGGTGAATTTCTGCCAGATTTTGAATAATCGCTGCGTAGCGAGAATCGGTGCCAGTAATAACGGCACCAGAGAGATCAGGAAAAGTTGAATAATATCGACGCGTACACCCTGCAGCAGCATTTCGACTAATTTACCGGTATTCGCCACACGATCAAACTTCCAGATGACGAGGCCGATACGTGATGCTGAAAGCAGAATCAGCCCCAGTATCAGCATGGCGACAAACGGAGCGAACGGGCCTAGCCTGGACGACAGCTGCCAGATTGATTGATGCAATTTCTTAATCAAAGACATATGTATGTAGAGTGTTGAAATAGGTCACTATTATAAGGTTAAAGCTATTTTTCGTATGTAGTTTAGGGATTTGATTTTTTTAAACCAATCCAGCTCATAAATGATTTGTAGTAGGCCGGCTGGCGTGCGCACAGATAAATCATCACCACGATATTGAGTAGTGCCGTGGTTAGAAATAGTTCCGGAATATTGAGGCCCTGATTGAAAATCCATAATGAAAAGCCGGCAGATACGACCATAAACAGTGCGTTGAGGATGTTGGTAGCCGCAATGACACGTGATTGATGACTTTTTTGGGCGCGAGATTGTACAAATGCATACAGCGGTACGATATAAAATCCGCCAAACAGCCCGATCAGCATGATGTCTGCTATCAGGCGCCAGTGACTTAAAATGATATTGCCATGCATATCAATATGTTTGTGAATAAACGTCATATAGTCGGCAAGCGTTTGATGATTCCAGTGTTCGTTGATATGTGTGCTTGAGTAATATAAGTCGATACTGAACAATGTCAGGCCGATTGCGCCGAATAGCACCAGGCCAAGCTCCACTTTGCCTTTGGAGAGTCTTTCGCACAGCAGGGAGCCAACACCGATGCCGAGCGAGAAAGTTGTCAGCAAGAGTATAAATACACTTTCATCGCCATGCAGCACACTTCGGGCAAAATTCGGGAACTGTGCCAGCAAGGTTGCGCCGTAAAACCAGAACCAGGAGATGGCAATAATAGCGAGCCATACCGTTTGGTGCTGCCAGATGAACTGAATGCTGCGATAGGTTTCAGTAAACGGATTCCAGTTGATTTTCAGCAGCGGCTCCTGCGCCGGTGAGTCTGGCACACCGCGGCTGTGCCAGTAGCCTAATACCGCGATGACCAGAATGGCGACGCTGGTGATGAGTTCGTGCGGATGCTGAATTGCAAGCCATGCGCCTAGTACCTGCCCGAGCAGAATGGCGACAAATGTGCCCATTTCTACCATGCCATTGCCACCCATCAGTTCGTGTTCACCAAGATGTTGCGGCAAGTAAGAGTATTTGACCGGGCCAAACAGCGTTGAGTGCATGCCCATCATGAACAGCGCAATTCCCAGCAGCCAGATGTTATGCAGAAAAAACCCGGCACTGGCAAATAGCATGATGCCGATTTCAAAAATCTTCACGAGGCGGATAATTTTTGATTTTTCAAATTTATCCGCCAGTTGGCCCGCAGTCGCCGAGAACAAAAAATACGGCAGAATAAATACCCCGGGCAGTATCGTGACCAGCATGGCTGAATCAAGGCTGGTGAGGCTCGCCGCATGAAATGCAACTAGCGTGATGAGTGCGGTTTTGAACATATTGTCATTAAACGCACCCCAGAATTGCGTCATGAAAAATGGCCTGAAACGCTTTTCTTTCATCAATTTAAATTGGTTGCTCATGCAGTTCTTTCAGTGGTTTTCCAGACAAGCATCTTGCTTGTGCTATTCGTATGATGCCTTTTATATAGGACGAGTGGAGGCATTGATAATAGGATTCATTATGCATTCTCTGCCATATTCTTCAAGGTCACATAATCCGTTTTTCCGGTGCCTAGCATAGGTAGTTCTTCTACCACGATCAATTTTCTGGCAACCGCAAGTTCCGGGTTGCCTAATTCTTTGGCGCTGTTGCTGAGATGCTCTCGATTTAAATTGGTATCGGTAGTAAACAGCAGAATGCTTTCACCGCGCTGCGCATCTATTTGCGTGGTCGCAGCGTGCTGGTGATGTGGCGATGCATGGTTGGCGATATTTTCTACAGTTTCCAGCGAGACCATTTCACCAGCCACTTTGGCAAAACGTTTAACGCGGCCTTTAATAAATAAAAAGCCATCTTCATCAATAGTCACAATATCACCGGTGCTGTGCCAGCCTTCGTGGCTAGTATCAATGACTCCCGGATTGTCATGTAGGTAATATCCCAGCATCACGTTTGGGCCGCGTACTGATAGTAGTGCCCCGTCTGTTATGCCCGGTACAGGGTCCAGTTTGGATTCCAGTCCCGGTATCAAGGTACCTACTGAGCCTGACCGGTTGGCCATGGGGGTGTTTACGGCTAAAACTGGTGCGCATTCTGTCGCACCGTAGCCTTCCAGAATGCGAATGCCGAATTTATCTACCCAGGTTTTTCGCACTTCTTCATTGAGTTTTTCGGCACCGGCGACCACATAACGTAATTTATAGAAGTCGTATGGGTTGGCAAACTTGGCGTAGTTACCTAAAAACGTGCTGGTACCGAATAATACGGTGCAGCCGCGGTCATAAATCACTTCAGGAATCACGCGATAATGTAGGGGTGACGGGTAAATAAACATACGGCTGCCGACAACTAAAGGCATGATCGCGCCGCAGGTAAAGCCAAACGCGTGAAACAGCGGTAGCACCATCATGAATTTATCCTGCATAGAGAAATCAATGATGGATTTAATCTGCGCAACATTTGCCAGAATGCTGCGGTGGGAATGCACAACCCCTTTTGGTTTGCCTTCAGATCCCGATGTAAACAACACAACCGCAGGGTCGTTCGGGTTACTCTTTACAGTAGCAAGCCTAGGCAACCATAATGCAAAACCCATCAGCCACAGTTTATCCAGCCAGCTGAATTTTGGCCTTAAATCTTCCAGATAGACAATATTCAACCCATGTAATCCGGCAATGGTGTCTTCCAGCGCGGCAGCCTTGATAAATTCGCGCGAGCTGATAATAGTTTTGACGCAAGCTGCCGTGCACGCATTCTGAATGCCCGCGCTGCCTGCTGTGTAATTGAGCATGGCAGGAATGCGCCCAAATGCGCTTAAGCCGAAAATAAGGCAAATGGTGTTAGTGACGTTTGGCATCATCACACCTACGTTTTCGTTCTGCTGCGTGACTTTTTTGCTAAGTTTGCCTAATGCCAGGCTTTTCTTTAGAAGTTCCCCGTAGGTTTCTTCAACCTGGCGCATATCTTCTACCAAAACCGTACTGCGGCCGTAAGTTGAAACTGCTTCTAAAAAGGACTGAAACAGCGTGTTGATCTGCGTAGAGCTGAATAGCATACTCTGCATTTCACGACGCATGGCATCGCCGGCTAGCCTGCGACGTGCTTTTGCGGTAGCCGCCTCTGGCATGGCAATGTGGCGTGTAGGCAGGATGGTGATATTGACTTTGGGAAGCAGCTTTTTAATGTGAGGTTCAGATAAACGGCTAAAGTAGGAGTGCGAGGCACCTTCAATGCGTACCGGCAAAATCATTGCCCCGGTTTTTGCAGCCACAAAGCCGGGGCCGTCATAGACTTTCATCAGGGATCCTGTGAGCGTGATACGCCCTTCGGGAAAGATCACCACCGGTTGTCCGGATTCCAGCAGCTTGATGACTTTTTTCATTGCCAGCGGTGATGATGGGTCTACCGCCAGGTAAGGCGTTAATTTTAAAATTAGCCTGAAAAATCGGTTATTCAATACGCTGGTATGTACAACAAAGGTGGCGCGTATCGGCAGAAATAGCCCTAACAGCAGGCCATCCAAAAATGACTCATGATTGGCAATTATTAACAACTTGCCTTGCTGGGGCAGGTTGGCAATGCCGTTAACACTTACCCTGAAAATTACGCGGAAAATCAGTTTTAGAAATCTTGCAATCATGGGTTTACCCTCTTGTTGATATTTCAGGTTTCATTTTTGATATAGCTAAGTACACGTTGTAAGGCATCGGCAACTGCTTCAGTTTTAATCCAGAAATACACTTCTTTGCCAACTTTTTCAGAATCAAGCACGCCGGATTGTCGCAATACTTTTAAATGATGGGTGACCGCGGTGCGGCTGAGTGTGGTGGTAGAAACAATCTGCAGAATATTCAGTTTCTCACCTTTTTCAAAGGTAAGCAGAATGCGCTGCCTATGCTCGTCGCCCAATGCTACAAAAATGGCGGCAGTGTTTTTAAAGTCAGCAGGAATGTTGGCGATCAAATTCATAACTATATAATTAGTTATTTAGTTATTTGTGTCAAGTTATTTCAAGGCAGTACACACAATAAAAAAAGGGACGCTTGCGCGTCCCTTAAGCTTACTACTGGGTTTCTTTCTGTTTAATTTGCTACTTAGCTGTGATAAGCACGCTCACCATGTGCGCTGGTATCTAAACCTTCACGCTCTGATTCTTCAGTTACACGTAAACCAACCAGCATGTCTACAATCTTGAATGCGATTACTGAAACAACCGCTGAGAGTACCACTGCAGTGACTACAGCAGTGATCTGGGCAGTCATTTGAGCACCGAAGTCATATGCCGCTACACCATTTGCAACGTAGTCAACTACACCTGCGCCGCCTAGTGCTGGGTTAACAAACACACCAGTAGCCAGAGCACCGAAGATACCGCCGATAGCGTGGATACCGAATACATCCAAGGCATCATCGTAACCTAACCAGTATTTCACTTTAGCTACGAAGAAGTAGCAGATTGGTGAAACCAGTAAGCCGATGATGATTGCACCCATTGGGCCTACAAAGCCGCAAGCTGGAGTAATTGCAACCAGACCTGCTACCGCGCCAGAAGCTGCACCCAACATAGATGGTTTGCCACGTAATGACCATTCTGTGAATGACCAGGCTAAAGTAGCTGCTGCTGCTGCGATGGTTGTGTTAACGAAAGCCAATGCTGCATAACCGTTAGCTTCAAGGTTAGAGCCAGCATTAAAGCCGTACCAACCCACCCACAGTAATGCTGCACCAACCATTGTTAAAGTCAGGCTGTGTGGTGTTAACGCTTCTTTGCCGTAGCCGATACGTTTACCAACCATGATTGCACCAACTAAACCTGCAACACCAGCATTGATGTGAACAACAGTACCACCTGCAAAGTCCAGTGCACCTTTAGCCCATAACCAGCCTGCATTTGCTACTACAGTTTCAAGTGAAGCTGCGTCGGTAATTGCATCAGGACCATCCCAGTACCAAACCATATGTGCCAATGGCAAGTATGAGAATGTGAACCAGATCACCATGAATATCAGAATTGCAGAGAATTTCATGCGCTCAGCAAATGCACCTACGATCAAAGCCGGAGTAATTGCTGCAAAAGTCATTTGGAAAGCAACAAAAGTCAATTCAGGAATGTAAACACCTTTACTGAAAGTCGCGCCTAATGATTCAGGCGTGATACCAGCAAGGAATGCTTTACTAAGGCCGCCAAAGAAAGGGCTTCCACCAGTAAATGCCACGCTGTAACCATAGATTGCCCACAATACTGACATCAGTGAGAAAATCATGAATACTTGCATGAGCAATGACAGCATATTTTTCTGACGTACCAAGCCGCCGTAGAACAGGGCTAAACCAGGGATTGCCATCAGCGTTACCATGATGCTAGCAACCAGCATCCATGTGGTATCGCCTTTGTTAGCTACCGGCGCAGGTGCGGCAGCGGCTTCAACCGGTGCTGCTTCTGCGGGTGCAGCAGCAGGGGCTGCATCTGCTACTGGAGCAGCATCAGCTGCAGGTACAACTTCTGCTGCAACAGCATCAGCTGCAGGTGCAACATCTTCAGCAAACGTAGTGCTTGTAGCACCAAGGCCAAGCATCATGACCAAGGCAAACATCGAGAGTATTTTTTTCATGTTTATCTCCTTATAAAGCTTCAACGCCGGTTTCACCGGTGCGGATGCGATAAACTTGCTTGCCGTCACCGATTTTGCCGGTAGCTGCTGATTTTTCAATAGCTTCAATCACCTGGTCCAGCAAGCTGTCATCAATAGCGATTTCAATTTTTACCTTAGGCAAAAAATCTACAACGTATTCAGCACCGCGATACAGCTCAGTGTGACCCTTCTGACGACCGAAACCTTTTACTTCGGTTACGGTGATGCCTTGTACGCCAATAATAGATAAGGCTTCTCTGACCTCATCCAATTTAAATGGCTTGATAATTGCGGATACAAATTTCATACGTACCTCCTGGTTCTTTAGGAAAGCGGCAGCTGATTGAATCGTTCAGCTGCCACTGTGTTTGCAATGTAAATTCTTGCAATACAAGTTAAACTATTAGAAAGTTTTTTGTACAAATACTGTGAATTGATCTTTGCCTAAGTGCTGACCAGATACATCGGTGAAAACTGATTTTTTAGCATCAGTATCAGTGTAGTAACCGCCTACATTAACGCCGTTAGCAAATGCTTTTGTCAAGCCGATTTTCCAATCAGCATAATCGTATCTGCTGTTGCTTGTACCATTGGTTTTACCAGTAAAGTCTTGGTAACCGTAATGAGCAACTGCAGTAAAGCCAGTGCCGAATGGAACGTTCAGATTAAGTTCTGAGTAAGTTGTGCCATCAGCATCGTCGTAACCAAACGCGCCATCAGAAACCACTGCTGAAACTTTACCGCTTAACCAGCCGTAACTCAGGCTACCGTAAATTTCTGTTGTTTCCGCTTTTTTAACGCCTGGGTTTTTGCTACCTGGGTAAATGTATTGCAGTAAACCAACGTTGTAGCCAATGCCGGTATCACCAATAGTATTTGCATAACCGCCATATAAGTCTAATTCCAGACTTGAACTTCTGTAGTAATCACCGTCGCTTAACCAGCTGATGTTTGAACCCCATGCGCCAACATAGAAACCGCTGGCATGTGTGTAATCAACACCGCCTTGTAGCGCTGGATCTTCACGGGTTTGTGTCAAACCACGGAAAATGTATTGGCTATACAGGCCCACATTGTAAGCAACAGTATGAGGGGAAGCTGGTGCAGCTGCAGGTGCAGCATCTTCAGCCATTGAAATGGTAGGCACTGAAAGTGCGCTTAATACTGCAAGTGATAATAATGATTTACGCATATTGCTAACTCCTGTTAAAAATAAAAGTGATTAATTAAAAACACACAAAGGATGTAAAGCAAGGCGTATGCCAACAATTTTTATCTTATTAATCAGTAGGATAGATAATTATATTATTATATCTTGCATGTAATTTTATTAATTAATCTGATAAACTGGCTTAAATTATTAAGGAATTTAATATGCTGGACTCACAAAAAATAAATGAAATATCTAATAAAATCAAAGAGGTAGTGAATTCTTCACCTTTAGGGGATGTTGAAAAAAACATTAATGCACTATTAAGGGGCATGTTCACCAAAATGGAGCTCGTGACTCGTGAGGAATTTGAAGTGCAGGCAGAAGTGTTACGTAAAACACGTCAAAAACTTGAATTGCTAGAGGCCAGGTTGGCAGAGCTGGAGTCCTCAGCATCTGATACACAGCAAGCATCATGATCCCGGAGAGCGCAGTCAAATGAGCCTCGCCGTACTATATAGTCGCGCCCTCACTGGCATGGATGCCCCTGAAGTGGTGGTTGAAGTGCATCTGGCAAATGGCCTGCCCAGCTTCACAATAGTAGGTCTGCCTGAGGCTGAAGTTAAAGAGAGCAAGGATCGTGTGCGTGCTGCACTACAGACGGCGCAGTTTGAGTTTCCTGCGCGGCGTATCACTGTTAATTTAGCGCCAGCTGATTTGCCAAAAGAGAGCGGGCGTTATGATCTGCCTATTGCGCTTGGTATCTTAGCCGCCAGCGGACAGATCCCGGCTGATAGCTTGTCTCATTATGAATTTGCAGGTGAGTTGGCGCTCACCGGCGAGTTACGACCGATACGCGGCGCATTGGCGATGACGTACAAATCGTACAAAAGTGGTCGCGCTTTTGTGCTGCCGGTTGATAGTGCCACAGAAGCGGCGTTGGTGAGCGGCGCTGTTATCTACCCTGCAACCTCATTACTTGAGGTTTGCTCACATTTGTGCGGGCGCACTGCATTAGTGCAGATTGACGCGGCCACACAGCAAACGAAAATTTCTTACGCCGATTTTGGCGAAGTTAAAGGGCAGTCAGGCCCCAAGCGCGCATTGGAAATTGCTGCCGCTGGTGGGCATAGTGTGATTATGAGCGGCCCGCCCGGTGCCGGTAAGAGTATGCTGGCCAGCCGCTTTGCAGGTATTCTGCCGAGCATGACGGAAGAAGAAGCATTGGAGTCTGCCGCGCTGCAATCATTGAATGGCAGTTATAAGCTTGAAAACTGGAAACGCAGACCATTCCGTTCGCCACACCATACTGCATCTGGCGTTGCTCTGGTTGGCGGAGGCGGTATCCCGCGCCCTGGAGAAATATCGCTGGCGCATCGCGGTGTTTTATTTCTGGATGAGCTGCCAGAATTTGACCGCAAAGTGCTCGAGGTTTTGCGAGAACCTTTGGAAAGTGGTCAGATCACGATTTCACGTGCTGCGCGCCAGGCGGATTTTCCAGCGCAATTCCAGCTGGTTGCCGCCATGAACCCTTGCCCGTGCGGATATTTGGGCCACTATAACAATAAGTGTCGCTGCACACCTGATCAGGTCACACGCTATAAAGCCAAGATTTCAGGCCCATTGCTGGATCGCATAGATCTGCATATTGAAGTTTCTGCCTTGAAAGAAGATGAACTGACGAATGCAAATACAGCTGAAGGCAGCGATTCTATTCGTGCGAGAGTGGAGTTGGCACGTGAAATCCAGCTACAGCGCCAAGGCAAAGCGAATTTCATGCTGGGCACTGCGGAGATTGAGCAATATTGCCAGCCTGATAATGCCGGGCTCGCTTTGCTGAAAACGGCTATCGCTAAGCTCAATTTGTCAGCACGTGCTTACCATCGTATTTTGAAAGTAGCACGCACGATTGCAGATTTGAATCATGCCGCCAATATCCAGCCTGCGCATATTGCAGAAGCAATTCAATATAGAAGGCATGGTGTATGAACTGCTTTACTGAAGCTCATGCTAAATAATGCTGTTTGTATTCAAATTTTTTTGAGGTATCACAGCAGTTTGTAATTTTTTAGGTTGCTCGGATCTCCTGCTGCAATAGCAGGCCATACGAACAAGTTAACGCATAATTGATGTCATGTATTCTCGCAATATTGAGAAGCCTTTCTCATGCAAGTGATACAATTCTGAATTAAGTCTAATCCACTGCTTTATTTATGTATAACAGAACAATATCTGCCACTGAACACACGCTTAGAGAATTGCTCGCACAGCGCATCCTGATTCTGGATGGCGCAATGGGGACCATGATTCAGCAATACAAGCTTACTGAAGCTGATTACCGCAGTGAGCGCTTTGCAGCGTTCAAGGCGCCGGCTGGTGAGCGTGAAATATTCGTTAAAGGTAACAACGAATTACTTACCTTAACGCAGCCGCACATTATTCAGGAAATCCACGAAAAATATCTGGCCGCGGGTGCCGACATTATTGAAACCAATACTTTTGGTGCAACCAGCGTCGCGCAGGATGATTACCATATGGCGCATCTCGTCTATGAGATGAACGTTGAGGCGGCTAAATTAGCTAAAGCTGCTTGTAGCAAATACAGTACGCCGGATAAACCGCGTTTTGTTGCCGGAGCCTTGGGCCCTACGCCTAAAACGGCTTCAATTTCACCAGATGTGAATGACCCGTCGGCGCGTAATGTGAGTTTCGATCAGTTAGTGAACGCTTATCTGGAGCAGGTGCGTGGTCTGGTTGAAGGCGGTGCTGATATTCTGATGGTAGAAACCATATTTGATACGCTCAACTGTAAAGCTGCCCTGTTTGCGATTGACAGCTTCTTTGAGGAGTATGGCAGCACTCTGCCTATCATGATTTCCGGTACCGTCACTGATGCATCCGGACGTATTTTGTCAGGCCAGACCGTAACAGCATTCTGGCATTCTGTGCGTCATGCCCAGCCACTCACGATTGGTTTGAATTGTGCATTAGGTGCAACGCTGATGCGTCCCTATGCTGAAGAGCTGTCAAAAATCGCGGATACCTTTGTTTGTATCTATCCTAATGCCGGTTTACCTAACCCGATGAGTGATACCGGTTTTGATGAAACACCGGATGTGACCTCCAGCCTAGTCAAGGAATTTGCACAAAGCGGCTTTGTAAATATTGCTGGCGGCTGCTGTGGTACAACGCCGGCGCATATCAACGCGATCTATGAGTCGATTAAAGATTTGCCGCCTAGAACCGTACCTCAAGTGCCGCCTTACACCAGACTGTCTGGTCTGGAGCCGTTCATTATTGATGACAACTCACTGTTTGTGAACGTGGGTGAGCGCACCAATGTAACCGGCAGCAAAGCGTTTGCGCGCATGATCATCAATGAGCAATATGAAGAAGCCTTGAGTGTTGCACGTCAGCAGGTGGAAAACGGCGCACAGGTCATCGACATTAACATGGATGAGGGCATGCTGGATGCGGTAAAAGCGATGACGCATTTCCTGAACATGATAGCTTCCGAGCCTGATATTGCGCGCGTGCCCATCATGATCGACTCATCTAAGTGGTCAGTGATTGAAGCCGGCCTCAAGTGTGTACAAGGCAAAGCCATCGTTAACTCGATTTCGATGAAAGAAGGCGAAGCCGAGTTTTTACGCCAGGCTAAATTGTGCCGTCGCTATGGCGCTGCCGTCATCGTGATGGCGTTTGATGAAAAAGGCCAGGCCGATACTTACGAGCGCAAGACTGAAATTTGCAAACGTGCTTATGATTTGCTGGTGCAGGAAATTGGTTTCCCGCCGGAAGATATTATTTTTGATCCAAATATCTTTGCAATTGCAACGGGTATTGATGAGCATAACAACTATGCGGTAGATTTTATTAATGCAACACGCTGGATTAAAGAAAACCTGCCACACGCCAAAATTTCCGGCGGTGTTTCCAATGTGAGCTTCAGCTTCCGCGGAAACGACCCTGCGCGTGAAGCGATTCATACCGTGTTCCTCTATCACGCTATCAAGGCGGGTATGACCATGGGTATTGTGAATGCCGGCATGATGGGTGTTTACGATGATCTGCCAGCGGAGCTAAAAGAGCGTGTGGAAGATGTGGTGCTGAACCGCAGGCCGGATGCCACCGAGCGCATGATCGAGATTGCCGGCACCTTGAAAGCTGGCGGTAAAAAAGAAGAAGCAACGCTGGAATGGCGCGGCACTTCAGAAAATCCAGTCAGTGTGCAAAAGCGTTTAGCGCACGCCATGGTGCATGGCATTACCGAGTTTATTGTAGAAGATACTGAAGAAGCGCGTCTTGAAGTGATGAACAATGGCGGCCGCCCAATCCATGTGATTGAAGGTCCGCTCATGGATGGTATGAATGTAGTCGGTGACTTGTTCGGCCAGGGTAAGATGTTCCTGCCGCAGGTGGTGAAATCTGCGCGTGTCATGAAGCAGGCGGTTGCACATTTGATTCCGTTCATTGAAGAAGAAAAAGCACTCGAAGAAAAACGCACCGGTATTGTTGCCAAGCCTAAAGGCAAGGTGGTGATTGCCACAGTTAAAGGTGACGTGCATGACATCGGCAAAAACATTGTTTCTGTGGTATTACAGTGCAATAACTTTGAAGTGGTGAACATGGGCGTGATGGTGCCCGCAGCTGAAATTCTGGCGATGGCAAAAGCTGAAAATGCAGACATTATCGGTTTATCCGGATTGATTACCCCGTCGCTGGAAGAGATGGCCTATGTTGCGCGCGAGATGCAGCGTGACCCGCATTTTCACGGTTTAAAAACACCGCTGCTGATAGGCGGCGCGACGACTTCACGTGCGCATACCGCTGTAAAAATTGCACCGCATTATGATGGCCCGGTGATTTATGTACCGGATGCATCGCGATCAGTGGCGGTGATGCAGTCATTACTTACACTAGAGAGCCGTGATGCGTATATCAGCGAAGTGCAGGCAGATTACGAAAAAGCACGCACGCAGCATGCCAATAAAAAAGGCACGCCTTTACTTACGATTGCCGAGGCACGTGCCAATAAAGCCAAACTTTCATTCGCAGGTAATGACGCGCCGGTAAAACCTAAATTCATCGGGCGTCGCGTGTTCAAGAACATTGATCTGAGCTTGATTGCACAATATATCGACTGGTCGCCTTTCTTCCAGACCTGGGATCTGGCCGGCCCTTATCCTGCCATTCTCACGGATAAAGTCGTGGGTGAAGCAGCAAGCAAGGTATTTGCTGAAGCGCAGGCCATGCTCAAGAAGATGATTGATGGGCGCTGGTTAAGTGCCAGCGGCGTCATTGCGCTGATGCCTGCCAATACTGTGAATGATGACGATATTGAGCTCTACACGGATGAGACGCGTAAGGAAGTTGCACTTACCTGGTACGGCATGCGCCAGCAGACCGTGAAACCGGTCATTGACGGTGTTGCACGTCCCAACCAATGTTTGAGTGATTTCATTGCGCCTAAAGGTGCTGATGACTATATCGGCCTGTTTGCCGTGAGCGCAGGCATGGGTATGGAAAAGCGCCTGGCACAGTTTGAAGCTGCACATGATGATTACAGTGCAATTATGTTCAAGTCACTGGCAGACCGTCTGGCAGAAGCTTTTGCTGAATATATGCACGAACGTATACGTACCGATTTCTGGGGTTATGCCGCTGATGAGCATCTTGATACTGACGCATTGATCAAAGAGCAATATCAAGGGATTCGTCCGGCGCCCGGCTACCCGGCTTGCCCGGATCATACTGTAAAAGCGGATATGTTCAAGCTGCTGCAATGTGAAGAAGTCGGCATGACACTGACTGACTCATTTGCAATGCAACCTGCCGCAGCAGTATCTGGTTTTTACTTTGCGCACAAAGAGGCTAAGTATTTCAGCGTGGATAAAATCGGCACAGACCAGTTACTGGATATGGCAAAGCGCAGAAACCTGCCTAAAGAATATTTAGAGCGTTGGTTGGCACCAAACTTGGGTTAATTTGCTTAAGCTAATCTAATACTATTTTTATAATAACTACAAAATTATGCATATCCATATTTTAGGTATCTGCGGTACATTCATGGGCGGTATAGCAGTGCTGGCCAAGCAGGCCGGGCACAAGGTTACCGGTTGCGACGCCAATGTTTATCCGCCTATGAGTACGCAGCTGGAAGCGCAGGGCATAGAGCTGATAGAAGGCTTTGCGCCGGAGCAGACCAAACTCAACCCGGATATTTACGTGATCGGCAATGTGGTATCGCGCGGCAATCCGCTCATGGAAGAAATCCTCAATCGCGGCCTGCCTTATATTTCAGGCCCGCAATGGTTGGCTGAGAATGTATTGCAAGGTAAATGGGTGCTGGCAGTGGCCGGTACGCATGGTAAAACCACGACAAGTTCCATGCTGGCATGGATACTGGAATACGCAGGTCTGGCACCGGGCTTTTTGATTGGCGGGGTACCGGAGAATTTTGGCGTATCAGCAAGGTTGCCGCAAACGCCGGTGCAGGATGCTAAAAGTACATCTCCTTTCTTCGTAATAGAAGCGGACGAATACGATACCGCTTTTTTCGATAAACGCTCCAAGTTTGTACATTACCGTCCGCGTACCGCCGTGCTGAATAACCTGGAATTTGACCACGCAGACATCTTTGAAGATTTAGGTGCCATTGAAAAGCAATTTCACCATCTGGTGCGTACTGTGCCGCAGCAAGGGCTAGTGGTTGCCAATGGTAAAGAAGCCAGCCTGCAGCGCCTGATTGATAAAGGCTGTTGGACGCCGGTAGAAAAATTCGGCACCAATGATGACTGGCAAGCGGCTAATGCGCATGGCGATGGCAGTTTTGATGTGGTTTATAAAAGTAAATCGCAAGGCCGTGTGGCATGGGGTCTGCTCGGTGAGCATAACCGCATGAATGCACTCGCAAGTATTGCTGCGGCACGCCATGCCGGAGTGAGTGTTGATGTCAGCATCGCGGCATTAACCGAATTCCGCAATGTGAAGCGCCGTATGGAACTGCGCGGTGTGGTGAATGGCATCAGTGTCTACGATGATTTCGCACATCACCCGACGGCGATTGAAACCACAGTGGCAGGTTTACGTGGCAAGGTCGGTACGGCGCGGATTCTTGCCGTATTAGAGCCGCGTTCCAATACAATGAAGCTGGGCGTCATGAAAAGCGCTTTGCCGGCGAGTTTAAAAGAGGCTGATCTGGTTTTCTGCTATCAGGCCAACCTAGGCTGGGATGCTAAAGAAGCACTGGCACCTATCAGTGCAAAAACTTTGGTGAGTGACGATCTTGAGCAGCTGGTAGCATCCATAGTGCAGGCTGCAAAAGCGGGTGACCATGTACTGGTCATGAGCAATGGTGGCTTTGGCGGCATACATCAAAAGCTGCTCGACGCATTAAAATCCGTTGTGTAAAGTACAAAATTTGACAACAGTGCGTACTAAACCCAAGTTAAACAATATGAACTCACTCATATTCAAGCTTAAATCTATGAGCGGGATGAGCATTGCGCTATGGTTTTCAGTGTTGCTGCATGTGATTTTGCTGAGCATACATTTTGAGCCGCAACTCAGTAAATTCAAAGATAATCTGGCGATACTCGAAGTTGTACTGGTGAATGCAAAAACACAATCCCGACCTGATAATACCGAGGTTTATGCGCAGGCAAATCTGGATCGTGGCGGTAATACCGAGCAAGACCGTAAACTGAAAACCGCGCTGCCGGTATTGAAATCGCAAAAGCCGGTGGAAACCCCCAAGCCGGTAGCCAATACTAAGCAGGCTGCACAGGCAACGCTGCAGACTAACGCTGAACTGCGTGAGCAGAAGCGTGTTGCCGAGTTGGAAAAACACGCGCAAGAACTCATGACCCAAATCAATGCTGCAAAAGCTGTTGAATCACAGGCAGTGCAGAAGGCTGCAGCTAAAGAAGCTCAGTCGGGAAGCCAGACAGCGCCCAAGAAACTTGATTTGGAAGCCATTGCATCAGCGGCAATAGAAATGGAAAAGCTGGAAGCGATTATTTCCAAGCAGCAGGATGAGTACCAGAAACGCCCCAAACGTAAATTTGTGGGTGGGCGCACCAAGGAATATAAATATGCGCTCTATGTTGAATCCTGGCGACAGAAAGTAGAAAAGATCGGTAATTTGAATTACCCGGAAGCAGCCAGAGATTTGAAATTGTACGGTCAATTGCAGATGACTGTATCCATCAAGCCGGATGGCAGTGTAGATGCTATAGAAATCAACCGTAGCTCCGGGCACAAAGTGCTGGATGCCGCAGCGCAGCATATCGTTGAACTGGGTGCACCTTATGCGCAGTTTCCAGAGGATATCCGCAAGGAAGTTGATATTTTGAGTATTACGAGGACTTGGACATTTACCAAAGAAGATAGCCTAGCCACCGAATAGCGATTATCTTTTTAATTTCTACGTTGTTATTCTCGCTTGCCGTACTATTTGTACTGTCTGCACTCGAATGCCTAGTAGAAATTAAAAATCTTAATCGCTAGTGATTTTCTGAAAATCTGAATATCCTGCGTTGGCTTCGGTTCGCCGTACTATCCGTACTGTCTTCACCTCGCCGCCTTGGCTCTTTGGATTTTGAGAAAATTATAGTGTCTGCGCTCAAATGCCTAGTAGAAATTAAAAATCTTAATCGCTAAATGATTTTCTGAAAATACAAAAAATTCATCGTTGGCTGCGGTTCGCCGTACTATTCGTACTGTCTTCACCTTGCCGCCTCGACTTTTTTGATTTTGATAAAATCATAGCTTAGGTTGATGCAACTCTGAAAAACCAAACAAAAACCTTACAGATTTGTTAGTGTATTTTTAACAATTTGAATTGTTAGCCTAGTAGGGTGGGCAGATTCACTGCCCACGCGGGTAAGTTGATAAATGACGTTAATAAAGATTATTGCGAGAACCCTATGACAAACTATTACGAACATCACATATTTTTCTGCCTGAATCAGCGGGAAGATGGCGCTGCCTGTTGCATGGATAAAGGTGCGGGTGCGGCCTTCGATCACATGAAAGCGCGCGTGAAAAAGCTGAATTTGAATGGCAAGGGAAAGGTGCGTGTAAATCGTGCCGGCTGTTTTGACCGCTGCGGCGAAGGCCCGCTGTTAGTCATTTATCCGCAGGCGGTCTGGTACACCTTTGTTGACAATGAAGATATCGATGAAATCATTGAAAGCCATTTGCAAAACGGCAAAATCGTAGAGCGGCTCGTGGTTGCTTAAGCTGTAATGTATTAGTGCCAGCAGTCTGGCACTAATCTGTGTTGAGCGCGCATGTAATATGCGCGTTTATTTTTTGTGTGAGCATTTCAATTGTTGCTGTATCAAGTTTAGCCGGCTTACTTTCGCGCAAGGCTTCGCCCCAATGTGAATTGGGAAAGTGCCTGTCATTCTCAAAGCGCGGAATCACGTGCCAGTGGATATGTGGCGTTTTATTACCCAGACTTGCCAGATTGATTTTATCCGGATTAAACATTTCCCTCAGCGCGAGCTCAACTGCAAACACGGTTTTCATCATTCGTGCACGTTCAGTTGGCACCAGATCGGTCATTTCTTTAATATGTGCCAGCAGTTCAACCCGACAGTAAGCCGGGTAATCTGCATCATTTAGCAGCACGACGCGGCAGAACTGATCCTGCCACAGTATCGGGTGCGGGCATGGCTGGCAAAGTGCGCAAGTCATGCTATGAGGCTGCCAGCATGCGGTCTAAGGTCAGTTTCGCCAGCTTGGCTTCGTGTGCCGGTACTTTGATCTGATTAACGACATTGCCTTCAACCAGGTTTTCCAACACCCATGCCAGATGCTGCGGGTCAATACGTGCCATCGTTGAACATTCACACACTACATGGCTCATGAATTGTACGAGTTTGCCTTGCGGTTTCATCTGCTCTGCCAGGCGCGTTACCAGATTCAGTTCGGTGCCAACCAGCCATTTGGTGTTTGGTGCCGCTTCGCTCACGGTTTTCAGAATATATTCGGTGGAACCGACGAAGTCTGAATGCTGGCAAACTTCAAACGGGGCTTCAGGGTGTGAAATAACGAAGCCGTCCGGATGTTCTTTACGGAACTGCGTAATATTTTGCAGGCGGAACATCTGGTGAACCGCGCAATGCCCTTTCCATAGCAGGATCTTGGCATTTTTGATTTGCTCTTCAGTCAGGCCGCCCATAGGCAAGTCTGGATCCCACACCGGCATCTGCTCTAATGGAATACCCATCTTGTAGCCGCTCCAGCGGCCCAGATTCTGATCCGGGAAGAACAATACTTTTTCACGCTGCGCAAAGCCCCACTCCAAAATCTTGGGTGCATTGGTGCTGGTGCAGACAATACCGCCATGCTCGCCGCAGAATGCTTTCAAATCAGCAGCAGAGTTGATGTAGGTGATCGGCGTAATCTGCTCATCAAAATTCAGTACTTTATTCAGTTCACGGTAGCTGCGCTCAACTTTTGCGAGGTTAGCCATATCTGCCATGGAACAGCCTGCAGCCAAATCCGGCAGAATGGCAATTTGCTCCGGGCGGCTCATGATATCGGCGACTTCGGCCATGAAATGTACACCTAGAAACACTATGAATTCAGCATCCAGATTTTCGGTATAGCGCGACAATTTGAGTGAGTCGCCAGTGAAGTCTGCATGGCGGTATACGCTTTCATGCTGGTAGTGGTGACCCAGAATCACCATGCGTTTACCCAGTTTTTCTTTGGCTGCAAGAATGCGGCGCTGACAGTCAGCGTCTTCAGTAGCCTGGAACTTCTCAAATTTAATCGGTGATACTTGCATATAAAACCTTTGTACAATGAATGCTTGGGCGACCAAAATATTACTCAGTGTCATTGCCGCCAAGGCAGCAATCACTAAGCGGAAAATTCAGGTCTAAATATAACGACTATTAGATGTTAATGTTATGTTCAGCATTTTACATTTTAAGACCGTTGCGTTCACCTAATCTTTTCAAGGCATCGACATTAGTCCAGGAAAAAACGCGTTTAGCAGCCTCGCGCCAGTCTACCCATTCATAGCGCACATGCTCATCTGGCGCCAGTTTAACCGGCAGAGCTGACGGTAATGTTAAACCAAACAGATGCTCACGATTTTCTGTAACACCGGGTGCGTATCGGTGACGCCAATGCGGATAAATTTCATAGACATTGCTGGTGTGCCAGTCCTGCAAATCATATGCGGTTGCATCTATACCGGTTTCTTCGAGCACCTCGCGAATGGCAGCTTGCTCAGGTGTCTCGCCCTGCTCCAAACTGCCGGTCACAGATTGCCAGTAACCAGCTTTGTCTGCACGCTCCATAATCAGTACCTGTAAATCAGGGGTGTGAATCAATATCAGTGCCGAAATCGGAGTTTTATAAGGTTTCAAAAATCTATAATACCTAGTGATTAGAGGGTGATTTCTTGACTGCGTTCGTTAAATTTTTTGGTAGCTGGAATACCACGTTTTCTACCACACCATGCAATTCCTGCACTTGATTGGCGCCAAGCTGCTGCAGTTTCGCAATCACTTCCTGCACCAGCACTTCAGGGGCAGAAGCGCCTGCTGAAACGCCGATTTTCTGTTTGCCCGTCAGCCACTCCGGTTTAAGGAAACTTGCGTTATCTACCATATAAGCTTCAACACCCTGATTCTGGGCGACTTCGCGCAGGCGATTAGAGTTGGAGCTATTGGGCGAGCCGACAATAATCACCAGATCACAATCCTTGGCCATGATCTTGATCGCATCCTGACGGTTTTGCGTGGCATAGCAAATGCTGTCGCTTCTTGGAGCCTTGATATTGGGGAAGCGTTTTTGCAGCGCTTCTACTACCAGTGCTGCATCATCGAGCGACAGTGTAGTTTGTGTGACGTAGGCGAGCATGTCAGGGTTGTGTACCTGCAGCGCTGCTACATCTTCCGGTGTTTCAACCAGATACATGCCGGTAGCATCTTCTTGCTCATCAGCCTGACCCGGTTCCACTTGACCCATAGTTCCTTCGACCTCAGGGTGCCCCTTGTGCCCGATCATTACGATCTCCAGACCGGCTTTGCGCATTTTTTCCACTTCGATATGCACCTTGGTTACCAGCGGGCAAGTGGCGTCATATGCGGTCAGGCCGCGGGTCTCTGCTTCAGCGCGAACAGCTTTTGAAACGCCGTGGGCACTGAAAATGACCGTGCTGCCAGCTGGAATTTCATCCAGCTCTTCGACAAAAATTGCACCCTTGGCACGCAGCTGGTCTACAACAAATTTGTTATGCACTACCTCATGACGCACATAAATCGGTGCGCCGAATTTTTCCAGCGCCTGCTCCACGATAATAATTGCGCGATCTACCCCGGCACAAAAACCGCGAGGGTTGGCAAGTACAATACTCGAATTTGTGTTCATTTGTTTTATATCTTTGTTCAATAACTTTAGTTCAATTAAATGGGCGCCCAAAATTTAATGGTGTGTATTCAAACTAACTGATTTTTCAGGTAGCAGGCGCATCGGGTATAATCGCACAAGTTTTAATTAATGATTAATAAAGTCTCACTATGAAAAACACCGCAACCCTACTGATTACCTGCCCGGATGCCAGAGGCATCGTGGCGGCCATTGCAGATTTTTTACATCAGCACAATGCCAACATTTTACACGCAGACCAGCATCAGGATGCAGAAAATAATCTATTCCTTATGCGCGTTGAGTGGGATCTTGCCGGTTTTAATCTGGAAGAAGCAAGCTTTAACACGGCATTTGCAGTCATTGCCGATAAATTCAGCATGCAATGGCAATTAAAATTATCTCAGCATAAAGCGCGTGTTGCGATCATGGTGTCGCAATATGACCATTGTTTGGCTGATTTGTTGCACAGACATAAAAGCGGCGAGCTTGCTTGTGAAATCCCGCTGGTGATCAGTAATCATCGTGATACTGAGAAATTGGTGCAGTTCTATGGTGTAGATTTTCACCACATTCCTGTAACCAAAGACAATAAGGCTGAAGCAGAAGCTGCCCAGTTTAAATTGTTTGATGAATACAATATCGATTTGATCGTGCTGGCGCGTTACATGCAGATTCTGTCACCGGATTTCGTAGGCCGTTACCCGCAGCGCATTATTAATATTCATCACTCATTTTTGCCGGCATTTATCGGTGCTCGCCCTTATCACCGTGCGTTTGAGCGTGGCGTTAAGCTGATTGGTGCAACTGGCCATTACGTTACGGAAGTGCTGGATGAAGGCCCGATTATTGAACAGGGAATCGAGCGCATTTCACATCGTGACCAGGTAGAAGATCTGATTCAAAAAGGCCGCGATCTTGAGCGCGTAGTGCTGTCAAAAGCGGTGCGCTGGCATATTGAAAACCGTATCTTGTTATATGCGAACAAAACTGTGATTTTTGATTAACTCAAGTTTTCAGTGAAAGTTTGATCATAAAAAAAGCGAAGAGTAATCTTCGCTTTTTTTATTGCTTCCCTGTTTATTGCTTTTTAAGTCGGCAACTATTCAATGATAGTTTCGAGTGCGAATAAGTCCTGCACTTTTTCACGCTGGCGAATCACGATAGATTTATCACCGTCTACCATGATCTCTGCTGCACGAGGGCGCGTATTGTAATTGCTGGACATGCTCATGCCATAAGCACCGGCAGACATAATTGCCAGTAGATCGCCTTCAGCTAATGCCAGGTCTCTGTCATGTCCAAGAAAGTCACCGCTTTCACATACCGGGCCGACGATTTCATAGTTTTGGGTAGTGGCAACGCGTGGCTTTACCGCTTCAATCGCATGGTATGCATCATAAAGTGCCGGACGCATCAGGTCGTTCATGGCTGCATCGACAATTGCGAAATTTTTGGTTTCTGTATGTTTCAGATACTCAACCTTAGTCAGCAATACGCCTGCATTACCTACCAGTGCACGGCCTGGTTCAAATACCAGTTTGATGTCACGTTTGCCTAGTTTTGCGCGCATGGCTTTGGCATATTCGGTGAATTCTGGTGGGGTTTCATCGCTATAGCAGATGCCGATGCCGCCGCCAAGATCAATGTGCTGAATATGAATCTGATTTTTCTCCAGCGCATCCACCAATGCCAGTACGCGGTCAAATGCATCCAGAAATGGTGATAATTCTGTGATTTGTGAGCCGATATGGCAATCTACGCCGTGGATCGCAATGTTAGGCATCGCAGCCGCTTGCAGATAGATATCCAGCGCGTCTTCATAAGCCACGCCAAATTTATTGTTTTTTAAACCGGTAGAAATGTAAGGGTGTGTTTTTGCATCCACATTCGGGTTCACACGCAATGAAACCGGCGCCACTTTACCCATGTAGCCTGCAATGTCATTCAAACGCACCAGTTCACTGGCTGATTCAACGTTAAAGCAGAAAATGCCTGCTTCAAGCGCGGCACGCATTTCATCAGCTGTTTTACCTACGCCCGAGAACACGACTTTTGATGGGTCTCCGCCAGCGGCAATCACTCTCGCTAGTTCACCGCCCGATACAATATCAAAACCGGCCCCCAGTTTTGCAAACAAATTTAGAATAGCCAGGCTGGGATTGGACTTAACCGCAAAACATACCAGATGGTTTGAGCCTTTAAATCCGGCATCAAAACGCTCAAATGCCTGCGTCAGTGCTGATTTGGAATACACATAACAAGGCGTACCAAAATTTTCAGCGATTTTGTTAAGGGCTACATGTTCAGCATGCAGTGTGTTGTCTTTGAAGTTAAATGCGTTCACGGTAATGGCTTATCGATATATTTAATAATAGAGTTATGCTAATTTATTTGGCAGCTTTGGATGGCTGCGGGTACTGTTGTTCAGGGATGTATAGCGGACCTTTGGTGCCGCATGCATTCAGGATGAGGCAGGTAGACAGTAATAACATCATTTTTTTAGTAAGTTTTTGCATAAGTGATAATGATGATGGTGAGTTTTTAATAAAACAAATCAGCTATAGTTAAATCATCCATTCATTCTATCATTTTTTGTTGGTACGCACTTTCCATAAAATTATCATGTATATTTCAGGTGTTATATTTGATGCGCAATGTGGCTGCACAACCGCTTATTTGTTAAAACTTACCGATTGTCAGCTACCGGTAGACGCACAAAAAATCAAAGTGCATTATGTATTTTGCTTAAAAGGTAAAAATAAAATGGTCAGTTTATTAAAATCTCAATATAAATATAGCGCTAGCAAAGCTTGGCAGGCCAAGCATCGTGGATTTACCTTGATTGAATTGGTGGTGGCAATCGCTATTATCGGCATAGTGGCCTCAATTGCACTTCCAAGTTATCTGGAATATGTAAAAAAAGGTAGACGAGCGGCAGCGCAGTCGCATCTTATGGATGTGGCGCAGCGTCAGCAGCAGTATCTGCTTGATAACCGCAGCTATGCAGCGAGCCTCTCAGCGCTTGATGTGACAACGCCTTCCGACGTTTCTGGTTTTTACACTATTACAATTGCGGTCGGAGACGGTGGGCCACCTTCATTTACAGCTACGGCAGCTCCAATTTCAGGGTCGGCACAGGCATCTGATCCCACATTAACTTTAAGTAGCACAGGTGCCAAAACGCCTGCAGATAAATGGTAAATAGCGCTGTATTAAGCAAGTTTTATGTAAAGTCTGTAAGGACTAAAACTGCTACGCGCCTTAGCTCAGGATTTACCTTGATTGAATTGGTAGTGACGATTGCTGTGGTTGGTATATTTGCGGCAATAGCAATGCCTTCATTTTCTGGAATGATCGCTAATAACAAATCCAGTGGGATTGCCACCGACCTGTATTTTAGTTTAGCCAAAGCACGCAGTGAAGCGGTAAAGCGCAATACGGATGTCACTTTGGCACCAAATAGTGGTGGGTGGAAAAAGGGATGGAGTATATATCCAACAAATGAAGCGGATAATATTTTGGAAGATCATAGTATTAGTGGCGCGAATGTGAGTATGAGTGGGCCTGGAAGTGTTAAATACAACAGTTCAGGTCGTATCGGTGGCTCGGCATCTTTTGATATTGAAGCTACAGTGGGTTCTGCCTCAGCTAAGACCTGCGTTACAGTGAGTCTGAGTGGGCTGCCGAATGTGAAAAAAAGCGCATGTTAAATCAGCAACTACTAAATCGGGAACGTCAGGCCGGAACCACCTTGTTGGAAGTGATGGTTACTATTGTGATTCTGGCATTTGGCTTGCTTGGACTTGCCGGATTGCAGATGAAAACCCGCTCTATTGAGCTTGAATCTTACCAGAGAAGCCAGGCAATGATCATTCTTAATGATATGGTCAATCGATTTCACATGAATCGTGTCAATGCAGCTGGTTATATCAACGGAGACGTTTCCGGTGAGGGTGATGTAGAGCAGTGCACTGGCAAAACTGGTGCTGCATTTGATTTGTGCGAATGGGGTAATGCGCTTCGTGGTGCTGGAGAATCCTTGGGGGGCACAAATGTTGGTGCAATGATAGGGGCTAGGGGATGTATTACCCAGATACAGGCACCTAATACAGCTGCCGGCACATGCGCACCGGGAATTTACGAAATTACAGTGACATGGCAGGGTATGTTTAAGACTGCTGCACCTAATAATACTTGTGCTCAGGATTTGGATATGTACGGCGGCGATAACTTGCGTCGCGCAATTTCACTTCGAGTGTCATCTGGAACGGGGAGTTGTATATGATGAGCGCATCTCGTTCCCATTCGCGTAGTATTCAAAAGGGGCTCTCTCTGGTTGAGTTAATGGTAGCAGTGACTGTAAGCTTGCTGGTGCTGACAGCACTATCAGCAATCTTTATTAGCAGCACTCGCTCCCGCAACGAAATGCAAAAATCAACCCAGCAGCAAGAGAGTGGTCGCTATGCTGCGGAATTACTTGCTAACAATTTGAAAATGGCGGGTTATTTGGCAGAGTTTGATTCTTCGCCGCTTACAACACCTGCTGCGCTTCCAGATCCGTGTTCAACAACAATCGCAAATTTATTGACTGCATTGCCTCTTCATGTACAAGGTGTGAATGATGCAAGCGCAATTCCATCATGTATATCAGATGTGAAAGAGGGAACAGACATCATAGTGGTACGTCGTGTATCCACTTGTGCCGCCAGTGCGGCAGGCTGTGCTGCATTTGTAGAAGGGGAGCCGCATTTTCAGGCGTCTTTATGCACCCCAAACGATGGCAGTGGCGCTGAACTCGCGCACGCAGTCGTGACTGATGCTGATTATGCTGCATATTATTTTGCCTTGAGCACTTCAGCCGCCGATTTCACGCGACGTAAAACCAGTTGCGTAGCTACTGATTTTGCGGCAATACAACGTTATTTAGTGCATATTTATTTTATTGCTAATAATAATGTATCTGGTGATGGTATCCCTACGCTGAAGCGGGCGGAATTAGGTGCCGGAGTGTTCAGTATCGTTCCTCTTGTCGATGGTATCGAAAATATGCAGATTGAATATGGTATTGATACCAATACTGACGGTGTGCCGAATAGTTATACATCGGCGCCTACTAGCACTGCAGACTGGCGTAAAGTGATGGCGGCGCGCGTGCATCTGCTCGCACGAAATACAACAAGCTCACAGGGCTATACCGATAGCCGTGTTTACACTTTGGGCGACAAGGAGGTATCCGCGCCAAATGACGGATACAAACGTCACGTATACAGTACCACTGCACAGTTTGTAAATCCATCTTGGAGGCTGCAATGAGACAGTTCTCCATCTATAGTGACCAGCGTGGTGTAGTGCTGCCGGTGGCCTTGATTATGCTGGTTATGATGTTGCTGATCGCTATTGTCAGCTTCAATATGGGGCGTCAAAACACGATTATTGCGGGTAATATGCAGCATAAAGCTGAAGTAGTGACTGCTGCAAATCAGGCTGTTGAAGAGGTGATTTCTAAAACGGCTTTTATTACCAATCCGAGCGCGGCGTTACCTGGTAATAAAACCAGCTATGATGTAAATGCAGACGGTAAAAATGATATAACCGTGACTCTTAATCCTCCACCTTGTATTAAAAAAGCCCAGGTAATCAAGAATGCAGAATTAAGTATTAGCAACACTAATGATGCCGCATGCATCGTCGGGGCAGCTCAGAACCTCGGTGTGGAGGGCGCTGTGACTGGTGATTCCCTCTGTGCAAATACTATCTGGGAAATTAATGCGGTGGCTGAAGATGAAGTCACTGGTGCAGAGGCTACAGTAACCACCGGTGTCGGTGTACGCGTAGCAGCCGACGATGCAAAAAATCCTACAAGTACATGTCCTTAAAGAGAAATTAGCCATGAATAACATCCATAAAAAAGTCTTATCTGCGCTGATAATGTTAAGTTTTGTGCTTAACCCTCTGGCTACAGTCGCTGAAGATATTGATATTTTCACCGGTGACTCAGGTGGCACTGCAGAGCGGCCGAATGTACTGATTGTGTTGGATAATACTTCAAACTGGGCAAGGCAGAGCCAGCAATGGCCAGGAGGCATTACGCAGGGGCAGGCAGAAGTGCGTTCGATCAAGAATGTACTGGATAGGGCGGGTAGCGATATTAATGTCGGCGTGATGGAGTTTGTAACCAATGGCAATGCAGGTAATATCGGTGGATTTATGCGCTTCCCGATTCTGCCTATGAATGCTACCAACAAGGCAGCCCTGAAAGCCGAGATGGATGAGATATTTGGTGATATCAACGGCACGAACGAAAAGCGTAACTCAGGCACTCCATACGGAAACATGGCTTATGACATGTATAACTATTTTGCTGGTGCTAATGTGGGCATCAACAGCAGTAGTTTGAATCCACCAAGCCCCAGGGTTGATGACCGTGCTTATGACACCCTGTTTAGCAATTTTAAAACACCGCTTTCGAGTGCGGGGAGCTGTGCCAAGAATTATGTGGTCTTTATAGGCAACCCTAATGCAAGCGGCCCTTCTGCTGACAGTTTATCCAACAAAGCAGAGTTAGCCGCGCTAGGTTGTAACACCGATAATATCTCTTTGCCAAACTTTACTTTGGTAACCACGCCAACAGCCACTAATCTTGGCAATACCGCGACCTGTTATGCCAACCAGACAGAATGCAGCGCTGCGGTTCAAGCCGAGTATGCGGCTTCCGGCGATACGACCTATGAAAGCAAGACTTGCGGTGATCCTTATGTTCCAACCGGAAGCTGTGCTGCAGGCAGCCTGCTATATTCGGTAGTGGCTACTGACAATCAGGGGTCAAAGAACTTGGGTCAACTGTCGTCATGTGTGCAGAATTCAGCCAAGTGCACGGATGCCATTGCCAGCCAATATGCGGCTCAATGTACGGGTACGGGCGTTTCATGCTCATGTACCAATCAGGTAACGACAGGGTGTGCAGGTGGTAATGAGAAATATAATTACACTGTAGTCCGCACTAAAACTTTAACTGAAGTTAAGTCTTTGGGTTACTCTTCTGACTGCTATGCAAGTGCACCTGCTTACACTTCAGCCTCTACGGATTTTGCTACGCAATGTACGGTTTATGCAAATTATGCTGCTGGTAGCGGCTGTACTTACGGTACCCCTACAAGTACCGGCGCATCCTCATGTGAGTCAGGTAAATCGCTATTTACAATGATTGGCAACACAAACATCACTTCAGCAAAAGCTACCGGTACCTATGATACTACCGGCAAGGGCAGCAACTGGCATCTGGATGAATGGGCAAGGTGCATTTTTCAGAAAGGCGTGCCAGTTACTGGCGGTGAAAATCAGACAGCCGTTATGTATACCATTGACGTTTACAATGCGCAGCAGAACAATGACCATACGGCATTGCTAATGAGTGCAGCAAAAGCCGGAGGCGGTAATTATTATTCTGCGACTAATGAAAATGCCTTGTTCGAGGCTATGAGTGCGATCTTTGCTGAGATTCAGTCTGTTAACTCTACTTTCGCTTCGGCTTCCCTGCCTGTGAATGCGACCAATCGCGCACAGAATGAAAACCAGGTATTTATTGGTATGTTCAGGCCAGACCCGATGACGAAGCCGCGCTGGTATGGCAACCTTAAGCGTTACCAGCTGGTTTTTGAAGCTGATGATATTACGGTAAACCTGGGTGATAAAAACGGTACTGTTGCCGTGAATAACCAGACCGGCTTTATCAGTGATTGTGCGGTTAGCTATTGGACGACAGACTCACTGCTTGATGCGGCTGATCCATCCAAAGGTTATTACTGGGCTAACGTACCTGTGAGCCCAAGCGCTGCAAGCAAGTGTCAAGGTTTGGATCCAAGCAAAGTCTATTCAGATTTGCCAGATGGGCCTACTGTAGAAAAAGGCGCGATTGCTGAAGTAGTTCGTAAGGGCAACAACCCGCCAACTACAGATGACACGCCGACCTGGGTACCAACAAGTCGCACTCTTTATACTACTGATAGTGCGTTTGGCACCACATTCAGTTCACTATCAAGTGCTGCGGCATTAGATGCAATACAGCGCTCATGGGTGGTCGGCGCCGATACCCAGAACGAAGACAGTGATACATTGACTACTGAAACCCGTGCCTCTATACATGGCGATGTAGTGCATTCACGGCCACTGCCTATTACATATGGTAATGGTGACGGCGTGGTTTATTATGGCTCTAATGATGGCATGTTCCGTGCGATTAATTCCGAGACTGGCAAGGAGCTATGGGCGTTTATGCCGTTCGAGTTCGCACAGCCTGCCTTTGTAGATAGGCTACGTAACAATTCGCCGATTATCAAGTATCCAACTACTGATATGACTACCTTGCCAACGCCGCTTGCCAAGACCTATGGCTGGGATGGTTCTATCGGCATTGCACAAAATAAAGAAAATACCAAGGTGTGGATCTACCCGACCATGCGCCGTGGCGGCCAGATGGTTTACGGGTTGAATGTAACAGACAAGAGTGCGCCATCAATTATGTGGAAACATGGCTGTTACAATGGTGACTGTAGCGCTGGTTTTGAGAACATGGGGCAGAGTTGGTCTGCACCGGTAGTGGTGCCTGTGGCTGGCTATACTACCGAGAAAGTTGCGCTGTTCGGCGGTGGCTATGCCGCTTGTGAAGATATCGATACTGCATCACCCTGCAGCACCGGGCAGAAAGGTTCTAACGTCTATGTGGTCGATGCTGGAAATGGTGCGCTGTTAAAAACTTTTACAACCAGCTACAGCGTGGTTTCAGAAGTTTCAGTGGTTGATTTGAATAGTGACGGCAAGGCAGATTACGGTTATGTCGGTGATACCGGCGGCAATCTGTACCGCATTGACATGGTGACCAGAACGGTTAGTGGCGGTGTATCAACTTACACTGCGCTTGCACCAGGGGATTGGACAATACGTAAAATCGCCACCGCAGGCGGCGGACGTAAATTCCTGTTCCAGCCTGCACTGCTGCCGATTGTTAAGGATGGGCGTGTTTATGTGGCTATCGGTTCGGGTGACCGAGAGCACCCTTTATTATCCAATTATGCCTACAATGTGACTAATCGTTTTTATGTGTATCTTGATAATTTAGCGGTAACAACAGGTACTGTCGATTTGAATGGCCTGGAGGATAAAACCACTGATGCAGGATGTGACTCTGCAAGTATATTGCCTAGTTCAACACAGGTAGGCTGGTATATGGATCTCAACCAGAACGGACAGGGTGAGCAGACTGTTTCCTCGGCTTTAATTCTGGGTGGTCAAGTGGTATTTAGTACCAATATGCCTATACCGCCTGCGGAGGGTACTTGCTCAACTATACTTGGCAAAGCCAGGGGGTATTGGGTTAACCTGTTTAACGCATCCGGGACAATAGGGATAAACAATGCCACATGCGGCGGTACCCGTTCTTCTGTATTTGCCGGTGGCGGTTTACCGCCATCTCCGGTGACTGGTAATGTCTACATCGATGGTAAGCCTGTAACGGTTGTGATCGGTGCGGTTGATCACGATGGCGGCGCCAGTACACCAATCTCACCAGGCAAGGTGACACCTGCTGTGAACCCGATACGTAAACGCATATACCATAAGGTTAAAGGTGTTGATTAAAAGACGTTAGCTTGCAGAAGTCTTAAACAAAAAACGGCTCTTGGGCCGTTTTTTGTTTTTCGGAGAACATATTGTCATCGGTGCTACCTTTGAAAAATGACAATGTATTAATTGAGGATGGACGCTACCTGTATCAATGCGCGTTAGAATACATTATGCACAATCCAATACTGCTAGTTTAGTTAAGTTCCTTGGTTAGAATATTAGTGGCAATCTGCTCAATCACCGTACCATCTTTCTCCGTTTTACGGATTTTCACCGGTAAGTATTGATAGTCAGTAGCAAGCCAGATTTCAGTTTTATCTTCATCACTGCTGCCTTTTAGCAGGTGAATGGTTTTTAATTCGCCCAGTTTGGTGGTAATGGTTTCTTCACCTTCAAAACTATAGGTGTAGGTGCGCAGGCGTTTGCCATTGGTCATGGTGATCTGCATGGTTTCCAGCGCTGGTGCGAACATGAACTGGTACATAAAGCTCAGAAAGTCTTGTGTGCCGACAACAAGATTGGCAGTGCTGTCGCCTTTGTGGGTGTGCATATGCAGAACACCATCACTCCAGTTGAAATTTGCAGTTTGCGATCTCTTTGCATCATTACCGTATTGATAAGCGTAAAAGTCAGGCTTTAAGCCGTTTTCTGTGACGGTACCTTCACTCTTTTGTATCAGGTTGCCGAAGAACAGAGATACTAGGCCTTTGGCTTCTGTCGTGCTGATAATGGAATAGTGTCCGCTCTCATCTATATTAAACACAACTTTTGTCACACCAGCAGCAGATGTATTACTGCCGCGCATCACTTCAAACTCTGTTTCTACATGCTGATAGACAGTTTTTTCAGGCTCTGTTTCTGCCTTCGTTAAGCTGTTTTCTACAGTTTCACTATTGTCATCTGCAGCATTGGTTAATTCGGTTCCAGATGGGATGGTATTGCTGGATTGATCGATATTTGCTGGCTGGTTAACTGGCACATTCTCCGCTGAGTCTATAACTTCTGTTGGTTCCGCAGTTGCTTCATGTGACGGTGCTGGTTCATTTTTCGGTTCAGGTACTTCGTGATCAGGCACTGTTACATTATTGTTATCCAGAGTTTGGATATTCTCTTGTCTGGCTTGTTTTTGAACCAGATGCATATCCAGTGTTTGCTGGTCTTCATTAATCTTTGGCAAAGAGATAGAAAATTCACTAAAAAGTGCAGCATGCAGAAGTGTGGAGCCTACTAGAGTAAGCAATAGCAGCTTGTGTTGCACAAGTTTCAATTTCAGGCGGCTAAGCGCTTTAGGAGTCGGGTGCTGTGGCTGCATATTTTAAGTTGAGCCGGGCTCTGTTTTTTCGGGGTCTAATAGCTGAGCTTTATTGTAGAGGAGTTTGGCGGTAATCAGGCCATTAATAAGACCAAAGAATAGTGCAGCCGTAGCAAAGATAGGGATCAGATAGGCAACGCTGGCATGCGGAATAAGCCATAACCGCACCACAATCAGCTGCCCTGCAATATGTGCAAATGCAGCAAGGATACTTAAGGTGATAGCACTGAAATATCGCCTGGGTAAGTGCTGAGCTACCCATAATGTGCTGAGGCTGAGTAAGGCACCGCTTAAACTGAGTGCAAATGCGGGCGACATAAACTGCCCTAACAGCAGGCTGCTGGCGAATACACGCAAAATGCTGACCCAAGCTGCGGTGGCAAAGTCGTACTGTAGCAGTACATAGAGTGTGACAATATTGGCGATGCCGGGTTTGACCCCGGGCAGCGGTGATGGAACCACTGCTTCTACCATGTGCAGGGCAATGGCAAAGGCTGCCAATTTTGCAATGCGGTGGTCGTCAATAGTAGTCTGAATTTGCATCTGTGATTACATCAGCTTAATAATTAAGTGAATCATAAGGTTTTTGCTCGCCAATCAGTTCCAGACTGATCTGGTTGGGCAGGCAGATTGCAGCTTGTCCGCTGCGTGTCAACCAGCCCTGATGTACGCAATACTGATTATGGCATGGCGATTTGGAAAATCTTACTTTGCCCTGGCTGATGTGAATGAATGCATCGCCCATAGCACCTTGAACCTTGATGTAACGCTGTTGATTAATATCGTAGACGGCATGCACCTTGTCGCCTATGCGGATCTGCACTTTAGATGCATGCTCATGTGACCATAAAACCTGAAACAGGTAAACGGTAATGATCGTGCTGAAAATAATGGTGAGCCAGTCACCAATCAGTAGATGCCTGAAAATTGGTTTAGGGGAGCGTAACAAGCTTAACATGGCTGTTGTTTTTCACTTCCGGATCTAACCATTCTAGTTTATGCGCTAATGCGCTGCTCACAACAATATTGGATTGCTGGTCTATGACCATAAAATATTGTATGCCAAGCATAGCGGCAGTTTTGGGTTTATCTCTGGTAGCTGCAATAAAGATAGGCTTTGATGCAACATCAGACAGTACCCCGGCATTTTTCTGTGGCGGGATGAGCACCGTTACGGCCTGTGTGTGTTGCGCCGGGTAGCCGTCGCGAGGATCGATAATATGGCAATAGCGTTTGCCATCCAGCATGAAGTAACGTTGATAGTCGCCCGAGGTGCCGACAGCCCAGCCATCGGCTAAATCGAGTGTGGCAATCGCTGCAGGTTTGCGCGGGTGCTGTATGCCCACACGCCATGGTTTGTCACCATGCTGGCCGATAGCAATGATATTGCCGCCTATATTGATCAGCGCATTCTTAACGTTTTGTTTACGCAGGTAGTCGGCAGCCAGATCAAGTGCGAAACCCTTGGCATAGCCGCCTAAATCAACTTTTACAAGCGGATTCGTGGAATAGGCAGTGTTATTGTTTACCACGATGTGAGTCATGCGCGGATTGGCTTTGACCAGCCCCCTGATTTTTATATCATCAATTTTTACCGCGCCAAATTCATCGTTCTGAAAGCCCCAGGTGCCTATCAGTTGACCGATAGCCGGGTTGAACAAGCCATTTGATTTGATATATAAATTGGTTGCGTCAGTCAGTATGGCTGCCAGTTGCGGACTGATAGGCACAGGTGCGCTGCTTTTTGCAAATGCTGCGTTGAGCGCGCCAAGTTCGCTGGGCTGGTTTGCGCTGATAGGTTTCCACGCATGCAGCCGGTTGTGCAGGTCCTGAAAATTCTGCATCACTTGATTAGCCAGTTGTTTTGAGCGATCTACCGGTTCACCGTAAATACTGATATCGACCAGCGTACCGAAGACGTAACTCTGCGTATGATAAAGCGGCTCTTTCTTCAGTGTGCGTATGCTAACTACTGCAACAACCAGTATCGCAATCACTATCAGGCTGATAGGCCATTTACGCATTGTCTGGGCTGTTATTGTGCGAGATGCTGTTCTAGTGCATCCAGCATGATGCACGCTGGGTTGCAGTCGGTCTGCGCTGCGATTTCCACCATGCCGGTCGGGCTGGTTACGTTGATCTCGGTTAAATGATCACCGATCACATCCAAGCCTACCAAAAACAGGCCTTCCTGCTTGAGTGTTTTGCCGACGGTTGCTGCGATTTCGTAATCACGGCTGCTAAGCGGCTGGGCTACGCCAGTGCCGCCTGCTGCCAGATTGCCGCGCGTTTCGCCGGCAAGCGGTATGCGTGCCAGGGCATAGGGTAATGGCTCACCATTAATCACGATGATACGTTTATCACCTTGTAGGATTTCCGGCAGATAGCGTTGCGCCATGATAGTGCGAGTACCATGCTCGGTGATGGTTTCCAGAATCACGCTGATATTGGGGTCGCTTAATGTCAGCCTGAAAATACTGCTGCCGCCCATTCCATCCAGCGGTTTTACGACTATATCCTGATGTGTGTTCAAAAAATCACGAATAAGCGCATTGCTGGCAGTCACCAGAAATTCCGGTGCAAACTGCGGAAAGCGCGCCACTGATAACTTTTCATTCCAGCCGCGAATGGCAGCCGGATTATTAAAAACCTTGGCGCCTTGACTGGCCGCAATCTCAAGCAGATAAGTACTGTAAAGGTATTCGTTATCGAACGGCGGGTCTTTACGCATGATGATGGCATCGAAGTCTGCCGGACTATACTCAGCAGCCAAGCTGAACTCATAACCATCAGCGCTGAATTCAAAAGACTGCGTAATGATTCTGGCCTCGCTGCCGCGCAGAAACAGATCATGCTGCATGCTCACAAACAGCTTATGTCCGCGCTGGCTGGCCTCGCGCATCAAGGCCATACTCGTATCTTTGTAGATTTTCAGGCTTGGTAGCGGATCCAGAATAAAAAGTATTTTAATCACAAAAATTCCAATGTCGTCATATCAGGGCATGCTGGTATGACGGGTAGATATTACGATTGATTCAAAGGGTTCTGCTCTTGCAGTTCAATCGCCGCTGCCAGCAATGCCAGACGCGCAACCACGCCATAGGCATAGAATCTGTTTGGCGGTGCATCCGGTGCGCCAGCGCAATCAGGCAGGGTGCAAGGTTTTTCAAACGCCAGCGGTACAAAATGCGAACCCGGAGCGTTCAGATTTTCATCTACGCCGCGGCCGGTATGCACGCGGTAAAAGCCGCCAATCACAAAATGGTCCATCATGTATACCACAGGTTCAGCGACGGCATCGTTGATGCTCTCAAAGGTGTATACACCTTCCTGAATGATGACCTCAGAAACTTCCAGGCCTTCTTTCACTACAGACATTTTATTGCGTGCTTTACGGTTAAGGCCGCGCACATCATCCGGTGATTTCACCGTCATGATGCCCATGCCATAAGTGCCGGCATCTGCTTTCACAATTACAAATGGCTCTTGTGTGACACCATACTCTGCATATTTCAGCTTAATCTTTTCGAGTAATTGCTCTACTTTAGCGGCAAGGCAATCTTCACCGGTGCGTGCATTAAAGTCTATTTCACCGCAGGTCTCAAAGTATGGGTTCAACAGCCATTCATCAATGCCGATGAGTTGCGCGAACTCACTTGCCACGCGGTTATAAGCTGAAAAGTGCTGCGATTTACGGCGCGTACTCCAGCCCGCATAAAGTGGCGGAATCAAATCCTGCTCCAGATTTTCCAGAATTTCCGGAATGCCGCCTGAAAGGTCATTGTTGAGCAAAATCGCGCAGCTATCGAATGCTTCCAGTGTGACGCCATCAATGCTGGATTGCGGTAATGTGAGGCGATTACCAACGCGCACGACCGGTTCCAGCAATAGCGTCTCCCCACCCGGTGTTTCGAATTTGGTAGGTACTGTAATTTCTGGTGAAATAGAGCCAACGCGGATATTCATGCCCGCCTGTTTCAGGATATTGGCGAGCTCGACTACATTGCGCAAGTAGTAACTGTTACGCGTGTGGTTCTCCGGAATAATCAGCAGGCGATGTGCCTCCGGACATACTTTCTCTACAGCCACCATGGCTGCTTGCACACTCAGGTGCAGAAAGTCTGGATTGAGGTTGTTGAAGCCGCCCGGGAACAGATTGGTATCTACCGGCGCCAGTTTAAAACCAGAGTTACGCAAATCGACCGAAGCATAAAACGGCGCGGCATATTCCAGCCATTGTGAACGGAACCAGTGTTCGATTTTTGGCATGGCATCCAGCATGCGTTTTTCTAAACTTAACAAAGGGCCGTTCAGTGCTGTTGTCAGGTGAGGAACCATATTTGCCTTTTTCAAAAAAGTATCGCGTTTACACCGGCACTATATTACAGCGGTGCCGTCGTTAATTAAAGGGCATTTCTATAAATGTAGAGTTTGGGATGCAGTACTAGGCGCACGGAACGCAGGAGCCGAGATAGTATGCCTTATACAGTGAGGTTCCGAGTACCGTGCAACGCAGTAATGCGCCCAAAGAATGTATTTATAGAAGTGCCCTAAACTACTTGCTGTGCTTGCAGGTCAGCATGATAGCTACTTCTTACCATGGGGCCGCTGGCGGTATTATTAAAGCCCATGGCATCAGCTTTTTGTTTTAATGTATCAAATGCATGCGGTTCAACGTAGCGCATGACTGGCAGATGGTGTACGCTGGGTTGCAGATATTGGCCTAGTGTCAGCATGCTGACGTTGTGCGCACGCAGGTCGCGCATGACTTCCAGAATTTCATCGTCGGTTTCACCCAGCCCTAACATGAGGCCAGACTTGGTCGGAATATGCGGGTATAGCTCGCCGAATTTTTTTAATAAAGTCAGTGAGTTCTGGTAATCGGAGCCGGGTCTGGCCTGCTTGTAAAGCCTTGGGATAGTCTCAAGGTTATGGTTCATCACATCCGGTGGCGCTTCACTTAGAATCTTCATTGCAATATCGAGGCGGCCGCGGAAATCCGGCACCAGAATTTCAATCTTGATGTGAGGGGATTGCGCCCGAACGGCTTTAATGCAATCTACAAAGTGCTGTGCGCCGCCATCGAGCAGGTCATCGCGATCTACACTCGTAATGACTACATATTTGAGTTTCATCTGTGCGATGGTGCGTGCCAGATTTTCAGGCTCATTCACATCAGGCGGTAATGGTTTGCCATGCGCTACATCGCAGAATGGGCAGCGGCGAGTGCAGATGTCGCCAAGAATCATGAAGGTAGCTGTGCCGCCGCTGAAACATTCGCCGATGTTCGGGCAGCTTGCCTCTTCACACACGGTATGCAGGTTATTCTCACGCAGCACGCGTTTAATTTCCTGATAGCGCGCAGAATCCGGCGCTTTCATGCGTATCCATTCCGGCTTGCGCTGTGCAGGCTGTGGAATGATTTTAATCGGTATGCGCGAAGTCTTTGCCGCGTCAATTTCCTTGACCCCGGCAATTTTCGGCCTTGGTGTTTTATTGTCTGTATTATTGCTTGAAGTATCTGTCATGCTTTTCCATATCATCAGTCATCGCTGAATTATGCAGGTGTTCAAAATTGGCATTGAGCTTTTGCAGCAGTTGTTCACTTAGCGTCTGCAGGTCTGTACTGATGCCAAGGTCTTTGGTCTGCGTGACTTTCAAGCCTGCATAGCCACAAGGGTCGATAGCACTAAAAGGGCTCAGATCCATATCTACATTGAGACTCAGGCCATGATAGCAGCAGTTGTTTTTTACGCGTAAACCCAGTGATGCAATTTTAGCTTCTTGTGCATTATTTAGCTGCACATATACGCCTGGCGCATCTTTTTTTGCTGTTGCATCAATGCCGTGTTCTGCGAGTAACTCGATAACTGTGTTTTCCAGCAGGCTTACCAGCGTGCGTATATTGAGGTGTCTGCGCTGCAGGTCTGCCAATATATAAACAATAATTTGTCCTGGGCCGTGGTAAGTAATTTTACCACCACGGTCAGTGAGTACGGTTGGGATATCATCACGCAGTGGCAGCTTTACTTGCTTGCGATTGAGCCCTAGCGAATAGACTGGCGGGTGCTCGGTCAACCACAGTTCATCAGGTGTATCCGCTGTGCGATTCGCATTGAAGCCTTGCATGGCCTCACATGTGGTTTCAAATGCTGTGAGGCCTAAACGCCGAATGACTAGGGGTTGCTGCATTGCTGGCTACGGTGATTAAAGTGCGAATTTCACCAGAGGATGCGCGCTTATTAAGCGGTAAACAGCATCAAGTTGATCTTGAGACGTTACATATACATTGCAGGTCAGGCTGATATATTTACCGCCTGAACTCGCACGCATTTCTACATGTTCGGCTGTGAATGCCGGTACCAATGTTTGAATGATTTCAACGATGGTGGCTGCAAACGCCTCATGTGTTTCCCCCACGACTTTAATGGCAAAGTCACAAGGGAACTCTATCAGTGGCGGTGCGGTGTGGGGTTCTATTTCACGCATACACGTTACCAGATTATTGTAATAGCAATTTTATCGAGTCCCACGCGCGGCCTAAAATGCCGGCCGTGTCGACCGCTTTTGCTGCAACCATAGAACGCTGTTCGACCACTTTGCCATTCAGCATGAATTTCACAGTGCCGATGACCTGGCCTTTTTTAATCGGAGCAATTAAAGGCTGTGTACTTGAAATCACAGCTTTAACGTTGGCATACTCACCTTTTGGCAGCGTCAGGTATACATCGCTTGCAACAGTTGAGGCAACTACATTTTCACTGCCCTTCCATACTTTGAGTTGATTGATGGCCTGCCCGCGTTTGTACACAAGCGTAGAATCAAAAAACTGGAAGCCGTAATTAAGCAGTTTTTGGCTTTCGGTTGCGCGGGCGGCATCGGTAGGCGCACCCAAGATTACAGAGATGCGGCGTGTGTTATCACGTTTTGCAGATGAAATCAGGCAATAACCGGCAGATTCGGTGTGGCCGGTTTTCATGCCGTCTACATTCGGGTCCAGCCATAACAAGCGGTTACGATTAGGCTGTTTAATATTGTTGTAGCTATATTCTTTAACTGAATATAAACGTTTGTAATCTTCAGGGAAATCACGAATCAACGCGCTGGCCAAAATCGATAAGTCTTCAGCAGTCGTGTAGTGCTGTGGGTCAGGCAACCCGGTGGCATTCACATAGTTTGTGTTTTTCATGCCCAAGCGCTTTGCCTCTTTATTCATCATGCTGGCAAACAATTCTTCTGTGCTCGCAATGCCTTCTGCCAGTGCAATAGAAGCATCATTACCTGACACAATAATCATGCCGTGCATCAGTTCATCCACGGTTACAGGTTTGTTTGGCTCAATAAACATTTTTGAGCCTTCAACTTTCCAGGCAATCTCGCTTACTGGCAGCGTTTGCGTAAGTTGCAAATGCCCGTTTTTAACGGCCTTAAAGCTCAGGTAAGCGGTCATGATTTTAGTCAGTGATGCAGGTTCAATGCGCATGTTGGCATTTTGGGTAGCAATGACGTGGCCGCTGTTGAAATCTTTAAGCAAATAAGCTTTTACAGCCAAGCTGGGCGGAGGTGCAATCTGTGCACTTTCCGCATGTGCTGACTGGCCAAAGCTTAAGGCGGCACATAAAGTGGTTGCAGAAATAATGCTGATACTACGGGCGAATAAAGAGTGTTTGATCATTTGAGTCTATTAATGTTTACTGATTGGTAACGATTGCTGATAGGTTTAACTGCTTACGAACTTTATTGGCAGAGACATCGGCTTCTTTTTTGCTACTGAAAGGACCGAGCCTTACGCGATATATTCCATCATTATACACATTAGTCACCGCTGCATCTCCGGCAAGTTCCAGCCCTAGAATTTTCTGCTGCAAGATCGCGCCATTCAACTCATTTTTAAAAGCGCCTACCTGCACAAAGTAGCTTGCCGCCCTGGATTCGATATTATTGGCTGGTGCTGGTGCTGCAAGTGCTGCAGGTGCAGGTGTTGCAGCGATTGCTGTAGACAATGGTTCTTTGTAAGCAACAGGCGTAATACTTGCTGGACTGGTTGATGTGGCGACTGGATTAGTCTTCATTTTTTGCAGTGCTTCAGGGCTGGTATCAATCCACTCAACTTCAACCGGACCGCTGCCGCGTGAGGTGATGCGTAACTTATAAGCTGCTGCGTAGGATAAATCGATGAGCCTGTCATGCTTGAATGGCCCCCGGTCATTAATACGTACGATGACCGAGCGTTTATTGACCGGATTGGTTACTCGCACATAGCTGGGGATAGGCAGGGTTGGGTGTGCGCCGGTCATGCCATACATGTCATAGACTTCGCCACTTGATGTTTTTCTACCGTGATAACGTTTGCCATACCAGGATGCAATGCCTTGCTGGTAATAAGGTGCATAGCGGGTCATCGGGATATATTTTTTACCGAGTGCCGTGTAAGGCTTATTTGGACTCACAAGAGGCGTTTCAGTTTTGAGTTGCGCATCTGGAATACTATCAATATCTGCCGGAGGATTATCACCAGGTCCGTCGTCCAGATAATAGCCGCCTTTGCCAGCAGGGGTTGGTGAGGTTTTAGATGCGCGCGTATCGGAGCCCTCTTTTACTGGCGGCTGGCTGCTGCATGCAGTGATGATGGTAATGCAGAAAATAACAATAAATCTTTGAAAGTTAAACATTCAATTACCTCTATAAAGTATCTATATCTTTGATACAGGTTAGGGTACTGCTAAAAAATAGTAATAAAAATGCAGAAGTGGGGTGCAGTAAACCCACAAGGATAGCACTTGTTAGTTTGCAACTAGACTCTTGTGTGTATGTATGCTCATTAAAATACCAAAACCCAAGCATAGTGTCACCATAGAAGTGCCACCATAACTGATTAAAGGCAATGGTACACCTACTACCGGCAAAATGCCGCTGACCATGCCCATGTTAACAAAGGCGTAAGAAAAGAAATTCAATGTGATAGCGCCAGCCAACAGTCTCGAGAAGGTGCTCTGCGCCTGCGATGCAATCATCAGTCCACGTATGATAATGACAGTAAACAGGGTAAGTAACAGCATGTTGCCCAGAAAGCCGAACTCTTCGCTGAATACTGCAAAAATGAAATCGGTCGTACGTTCTGGCAAAAAGTCGAGTTGCGTTTGTGTGCCGTTCAACCAGCCTTTGCCGGTTGATCCGCCGGAACCAATGGCAATAATAGCTTGTATCGTGTGGTAACCCGCCCCAAGCGGGTCTTGTGTTGGATCAAACAGAATCTCAATGCGTTTTCTCTGGTAGTCATGCAGCATGGACCAGAAGATGGGCATGAGCCCCATTAGCGATACTGTAGCGCCTAGTAAGAATTTCCAGCTTAAGCCAGCCAGAAACAGTACATAAAACCCTGATGAAGCAATGAGTAATGAGGTGCCCAGATCCGGCTGTTTCATAATCAGCGCAACGGGTACTGCCAATAAAATTCCGGCGATGATAAAGTTTGCTGCACCCGGCTTGCCTTCACGTGAGGCGAAATACCATGCCAGCATCATCGGCATGGCAATACGCATCAGTTCTGATGGCTGAATCTGTGTAAAGCCAATATTCAGCCAGCGTCGTGCGCCATGGCTAATCGAGCCAAATAAGGCAACTGCAATCAGCAGTAGAACGCCTAGCACATATAGCGCAAAAGCCACGCGTTCAAGTTTTTGCGGGGAGATATTGGCAACCACCCAGAGCACACTTAATGCCACCCCCATATTGACGGCTTGTGCATATACGCGTTCAAGGCTTTGCCCTGATGCACTGTACAGCACGAACAGGCTGGTTAATAGGGCAAAAAACAAACATGTCATTAGAAATGCATCGATATGTTTGAATAAAAGCTGGAGTAGTTTGCTAATCATGTAGCTCTTCCTCAGGAATGGTGGTTGTAACGGCAGTATTGCCGGTTAATGTTTTGGTACCTTTTGCGGCGTCGACAGCGGGTACCTTTCCTAATAGGTAATAATCCATTACTTTTCTGGCAATAGGGCCGGCGGTAGAGCCGCCATGGCGGCCATTTTCAACAATGACTGCCAATGCAATGGTAGGATCTTCGGCAGGTGCATAGGCAATAAACAGAGCATGATCAAGATGGCGCTCATTGATTGTGCTTTCATTATATTTTTCGTTTTGCTTGATACCAATCACCTGCGCTGTACCAGTTTTTGCGGCAATCGAATAACCTGCATTGGCACCCACGCTGGCAGCGGTGCCGCCTGGCAAGGTAACGTCTATCATGCCGCGTTTAACGATTTCTACATTATTCGGATTAAGTTCAATTCTGTCCTGAATGACGGGCGGTAGCATTTGCTTTTTGCCTGACTCAGCATCCTCGATGTGGCTGACTAAGCGTGGCTTCATGGCAACGCCGTTGTTAGCCAGTATTGCAGTGGCGTGTGCCAGTTGCATTGGCGTTACCAGAGTATAACCCTGCCCGATGCCGACAATAACCGTTTCACCTGGGTACCACGGCTGTTTGAAACGACGTTGTTTCCACTCGGGCGTGGGCAGTAGACCACCGTTTTCGCTTTTTCCATTGACATTATCAATATCGATGCCGGATTTTCTACCAAAGCCAAAATGACGTGCGAATGACGTCAGGTTTTCTATTCCCATCTCCATAGCCAAACCATAAAAAAAAGTATCGCAAGAGATGGTAATTGCTTTCTGTATATCAACCGTGCCATGACCGCCAGGTTTCCAGTCGCGATAGCGGTGACTTTTACCCGGCAGAGTGAAGAAGCCAGGGTCATGAATCGAGTATGGCGGCGCACGCTTGCCTGCTTCCAGCCCAGCCAGTGCAACAAAGGGCTTAAAAGTTGAGCCGGGTGGGTAGACGCCGCGCAATGGTCGGTTAATCAGTGGTTTATCCAATGATTCATTGAGTGCTTTCCAGTTTTCACTATCAATGCCATCTACAAATAGGTTGGGGTCGAAAGTGGGTTGGCTGACATAGCTCAATACTTCACCAGTCTTAGGGTTAATCGCTACCAGCGCGCCGCGGTGTGCGCCAAATGCAGTTTCAGCGATCTCCTGTAGTTTGCTGTCGGCCGCTAAAATAATATTGTCACCTGGAATCGGTGGGGTGCTAGAGAGTACGCGCACGGCATGGCCGTCTGCATCAATCTCAACCTGCTGGAAACCTGTAGTGCCGTGCAGCTGTTTCTCGTAGTATTGTTCCAGCCCGCTTTTACCAATATGATCGGAGCCTTTATAGTTAGAAAGGTCGCCTGACTCTTCCAGATTTTTCAGATCTTTATCGTTGATGCGGCCAATATAACCCACCATGTGTGAGCCCAGCTTGCCGAGCGGATAATGCCTGAATAACCGTGATTTAATTTCTACGCCAGGAAAACGATAATGATTCACCGCAAATCTGGCTGCTTCGATTTCATTAAGATGCGTACGTATCGGTATGCTTTCGAAGCTGTGGCTTTGTTCACGAAATTTTTTAAAGCGTTTGCGGTCAAGCGAGCTGACTTCTACCAGCTTGCTTATGTCAGCAATTGTTTCTTCTACGTTTTTTACTTTGGCTGGCGTAATCTCCAGCGTGTAAGCAAAAAAGTTGTGCGCAAGGATAACGCCGTTTTTGTCTAGAATCAGGCCTCGGTTGGGAATAATTGGTACCAGTGAAATGCGGTTGTTTTCAGCAAGCGTCTGGTAATGGTTGTATTGCTTGAGCTGCAGATAAGAAAACCTGAACGCCAGCAAGGAGAACAGGCCAAATACGATAAGTGCTGCAACGCCTAGCCGCACTTTGAAATAGTGCTGCTCATGCAGGTAGTTTTTTAATTCCGCACCCATGCTGTACTCAGTTGCCGTGAGAGGGTCTGCCGGTGTTCAGGCCAAGCGTCACTGCAATCTGCCATAAAAGTATGCCGCTAAAGCTAGGCAGAAAATATGACCAGCCGGAAAAGTCATGACCGGCAAAGGCTTTGAGTACGAGCAAGATAAGTTGTGACAGAAGCAGCAATGAAAAAACATAAACCAGTTGCTGTGTGCTGCTAAACAAGACCAGGCGGCGCTGGTAGAAGACAGCAAAAAAAGTTGTGACAGTATAGGCCAATGCATATTGGCCAAAAATACCGCCGGTAGCCAAATCTACCCATAAGCCCATAAACCAGGCCGTACCGACGCTACATTGATTAGGTGCACGTAACAGCCAAAAAAGTAGTACCAGCAGCATGAAGTCAGGGCGAAGTGTGAGGGCGATGCCAGACCATGGAAACAATATGCAGATAAACGCTGCAAACAGGGAGAAGTAAATTGATCTGAGCTTATTGTTGCGCATGTGGGCGGCTCTCAACATTAGCTAAAGGTTTTTGTATGGGGTTTTCGGCAGGCGGCGGCTGGGCTGGCTTTTTAGTCTGCGCGGTTTGAGCATCCGGATTTACAGGCACGGAGTTATTGGGTGCTGCAGGGCGGGCTGCCGAAGCAGGAGTGACTTTCTCGCTGTTAAGGGCTTCTATCGCAGTCTCCAGCTCGACTTTTGGAATGCTGACGAGCAGAATTTGCTTGTCATTTTCAACACCTGCGGTAGGCGCACAGACAATATGTGCAAATGGAGAGTCCTGCGTAGTTCGCATTTCGATTACCGTTGCCACGGCTAATCCAGCCGGGTAAACACCATCAATACCAGAGGTGACCAGTTTGTCGCCACGTTTAATATCAACGTTAGCGGGTAAATAAGGCAAATCCAGTGTGTTGTCGCGACCATGGCCAAACGCTATTGCACGCAAGCCGTTACGCTCTATCTGCACCGGTATTGCGAGCGATTTGTCGGTAATTAGCGTAACTTCACTGCTGGAGGGGTAGGTGCGCGTCACTTGGCCGACGACCCCTTTTGCATCAACGGCAGCCGCACCCGTAACAACATGATGGTTTTTGCCGCGATTAACGATAATTTTTTTAGTAAAAGCGTCACGCCCTACATGTATGATTTCTGCCAGCGTGCTGGTTTCAGTCAGCGATTGCTTTGCATCCAGCATGCTGCGCAAATTGGCGTTCTCAAGATTAAGAAGATTCAGCCGCTGCAAGGCGATGCCCTGCATGAGCGCCTGTTGCTTTAGGCGTGAATTTTCGGCAAGCAGGTAATGATGCGTCGAGAAATATTCATCTGTATTTTGATAGAGTTGCAAAGGTGCGTTTGCAATAACTTGCAACGGGTGCAGCAGCGTCATCAGGTTTTCGCGTACGTTTGCCAGATATTGAAGACGCGAGTCGGTGGCCATCAGTGCTAAAGACAGTGCGGTGAAAAATGTTAGTCGAGCGAGTGGGCTGGGGCCCCTGGCGAAAAAAGCCGGCGCTTGCTGCTGATCAAAGTTTTGATGAATACCGCGCATCATTGGTGAATATATAGGCTCTCGTTTTTGTTGTTAGTCTATAAACTTTAGGCCGCATGCATACGGCCTAAAGTTTAACGATCAAATGGTAAAAAGCTAATAAATGTATTAGCAGGTTTAATTACTCGTATGCAAATACGCTGCCTAATTTATCCATTTCATCCAGTGCACGACCGCAACCGCGAGCAACGCAGGTGAGCGGGTCTTCTGCAACGATAACCGGCAGGCCAGTTTCTTCAATCAGCAGTCTGTCCAGGTCACGCAGTAAAGCGCCACCGCCGGTCAGTACCATGCCTTTTTCGGCAATATCTGCACCAAGTTCAGGCGGTGTTTGCTCTAACGCTGATTTCACTGCGCCTACGATTGAATTCAGTGGCTCGGTCAGCGCTTCCAGAATTTCATTGCTTGAAATTGTAAACTTGCGCGGCAAACCTTCTGCCAGGTTGCGGCCTGTTACTTCCATTTCCAGTACGGTAGAGCCTGGGAATGCGGAGCCGATTTTTTTCTTGATAGCTTCAGCCGTTGGTTCTGAAATCTGCATGCCATAATTGCGGCGGATGTAATCAATGATGGCTTGATCAAATTTGTCGCCACCTACACGTTCAGATTTGGCGTAAACAATGCCGCCCAGTGAAATCACACCAACTTCGGTCGTGCCGCCGCCGATATCTACCACCATGGAACCGGTAGCTTCAGCAACCGGCATGCCGGCACCAATTGCAGCAGCCATTGGCTCTTCGATCAGGAACACCTGTTTGGCGCCTGCGCGTTCGGCAGATTCTTTAATGGCGCGGCGCTCAACTTGGGTAGAGCCAACCGGTACGCAGATGATGATGCGTGGGCTTGGTGCAAACCAGCGTGAGTCGTGTACACGGCGGATAAAGTATTTGAGCATTTGCTCGGTAATTGTAAAGTCGGCGATCACGCCGTCTTTCATCGGGCGAATCGCCTGAATGTTTGCCGGTGAACGTCCGAGCATGCCTTTGGCTTCTGCACCTACTGCTAGCAGAATCTTTTTACCGTTCGGGCCACCCTCAAGGCGGATTGCAACCACTGATGGCTCGTCGAGAACGATACCTTTGCCACGGGAGTAAATAAGGGTGTTTGCTGTACCTAAATCGATAGCAAGGTCATTTGAAAAATAACTGCGAATAGAGCCGAACATTGTGTTTTTCCTGAAGTTAGTGCTTTTGTAATAGCTGGTTGCGAGCTTAATCGATTACCGCGATTAAGGCGTACCTGAAATCAGGGTATAATACCGCATATCTTGTTGAAAATTAAGATGCATTGGAAAAATTAGGCTGAAAATACAACTTAATTTCAACATCAGGGTTGGTAACAAAACTTTTTAAAATGAATGATTTGATTAAGCTGTCATCAAATTGCTCCCACTATCATTTCGGATTATTGAAGCATGGCACTAAGTATTGAAGATATCAAAAAAATAGCGCACCTCGCGCGCATCGAAGTCAGTGAGGGTGAAGCCGCTGCGACGCTCACCAAACTTACTGGAATTTTGGGTCTGATCGAGCAAATGCAGGCAGTGAATACTGAAGGTATCGTTCCGATGTCACATTCGCAGGATGTCGTGCAGCGCCTGCGTGAAGATGTGGTGACCAAAACCAATCAACGTGAAGCATTCCAGAACATTGCGCCGGCACTTGGTAACGGCTCAACTGAACGCGCCGTTGATAGCGGTCTTTATCTTGTACCTAAAGTAATCGAGTAACAGCACATGATTAACAGTAGCTTAAAAACACTCAGCCAGATGCTGGCTAAAAAAGAAGTTTCCAGCGTTGAGCTGACGCAGACATTCCTCAACCGTATCAACACATACAACCCGGAAATCAACGCTTATATTGCGCTGGATCAGGACAGAACTCTGGCACAGGCAAAGGCGGCAGATGTGCGTATTGCTGCAGGCAATGCTGAGCCATTGACCGGTATTCCTATCGCGCAGAAAGATATTTTCTGTGCTAACGGCTGGAAAACTACCTGTGGCTCAAAAATGCTGGCGAATTTTGTTGCACCGTATGATGCGCAGGTAATTACAAAGTTTGATGCAGCCGGTGCCGTGAATCTGGGTAAAACCAATATGGATGAATTTGCGATGGGTTCATCTAACGAGACCAGTTATTTCGGCGGCGTAAAAAATCCTTGGGATTTTACGCGCGTTCCGGGCGGCAGTAGCGGCGGCAGTGCAGCAGCCGTGGCAGCGCGTCTGTGTGCAGCAGCAAGCGGTACTGATACTGGCGGCTCTATTCGCCAGCCAGCTTCGTTATGCGGCTTAACCGGTTTAAAACCAACTTACGGCGTAGTGTCACGTTATGGCATGATCGCATTTGCATCAAGCCTTGACCAAGCCGGCCCGATGGCCAAATCAGCCGAAGACTGTGCGCTTATGATGAATGTGATGGCCGGCTTTGATGAGCGTGACTCCACCAGCCTTAATCGTGAGAAAGAAGATTACGCGCGTGATCTGAATAAACCGTTACAGGGTTTGCGTGTAGGTCTGCCTAAAGAATTTTTTGCCGAAGGCCTCGACGCGAATGTTGGCAAAGTGATTGAAGCCGCAATCGCAGAATACAAAAAACTGGGTGCAGAAATCGTTGAGATTTCATTGCCGAATACTGGGCTGTCTATTCCTGTGTATTACGTGCTGGCGCCGGCTGAGGCTTCCAGCAATCTGTCACGCTATGACGGGGTACGTTACGGCCACCGTGCTTCAGAATATACCGACCTGATGGATATGTACTGCAAGAGCCGTGCTGAAGGCTTTGGTGCGGAAGTGAAACGCCGTATCCTGATCGGTACTTATGTGCTGAGCGCCGGTTACTATGATGCGTATTATCTGAAAGCACAGCAGATTCGCCGCCTGATTGCGCAAGACTTTGAAGAAGCTTTCAAACATTGTGATGTGATCATGGGGCCAGCTGCGCCGTCGACTGCATTTAAAGCCGGTGAAAAAGTGGATGATCCGGTCGCGATGTATCTGCAGGATATCTATACAATTTCGACCAATCTGGCGGGCTTGCCCGGCATGAGCGTACCGGCAGGTTTCAGTACCGGTGACGATGGCAAGGCTTTGCCGGTAGGTTTGCAGATTATCGGCAATTATTTTGATGAAGCACGCATGCTGAATGTGGCGCACCAATATCAACAAGTAACAGACTGGCATACCAGAATGCCAGACCTGCCAACGCCGCAAGGAACTAAATAATATGGAATGGGAAGTCGTTATCGGGCTGGAAACTCACGCCCAGTTACAAACAAAAACAAAAATATTTTCAGGTGCCTCAACTGCATTTGGTTCAGAGCCGAATACGCAAGCCTGTGAGGTGAGTATTGCCTTGCCTGGTGTGCTGCCGGTATTGAATAAAGAGGCAGTGAATTGCGCAATTAAATTCGGTTTGGCAGTTAATGCCGAGATTACGCCGCGTTCTGTGTTTGCACGTAAAAACTATTTTTATCCGGATTTACCTAAAGGTTATCAGATCAGCCAGTACGAGTTGCCGGTTGTCGGCAAAGGTGCGGTAACGATTCAGGTACCGGCCGTCGGTAAAAATCCAGCGTATGAGAAAGTAGTCAACATCACGCGTGCGCATCTGGAAGAAGATGCAGGTAAATCGGTGCATGGCGCCGTCGAAGGTATGAGCGGTATCGATCTTAACCGAGCCGGTACACCGTTGCTGGAGATTGTGACTGAGCCTGATATGCGCTCTGCGGCTGAGGCGGTGGCCTATGCCAAAAAACTGCATGAGCTGGTGCAATGGATTGGTATCTGTGACGGCAATATGCAGGAAGGCAGCTTCCGTTGTGATGTGAACGTATCTGTGCGTCCGAAAGGCACTGAAAAACTCGGTACGCGTCGTGAGATCAAGAACCTGAATTCATTCAAGTTCATGCAGCAGGCGATAGAGTTTGAAACACGCTGGCAGATTGAAACCCTGGAAGACGGCGGTAAGATTCAGCAGGCAACCGTGCTGTTTAACCCGGATACCGGTGAAACACGTGCGATGCGCAGTAAAGAAGAAGCCAACGATTACCGCTACTTCCCTGACCCTGATTTATTACCGCTTGAAATTACCGAGGCTGATAAGGCGCGCGTGAGGGCGCTCATGCCGGAATTGCCTCAAGCAATGAAAGCGCGCTTTGAATCAGAATACGGCTTAACCAGCTACGATGCAGCTGCGCTTACTGCTAGCCGTGATATCGCAAATTACTTTGTGGCTACGGTAAACGCTGGCGCTGATGCAAAACCTGCTGCAAACTGGGTAATGGGTGCAATTTCTGCAAAATTAAATGCAGAAGAAAAAGCTATTACGGCGTCACCGCTAACTGCTGTGCAATTGGCAAGTTTACTTAAACGTATTGCCGACAACACGATTTCAAATAATGCTGCGAAGCAGGTGTTTGAAGCGATGTGGGCTGGTGAAGGCGAGGCGGATGCCATTATTGAGGCAAAAGGCCTTAAGCAGGTTTCTGACAGCGGTGCGATTGAAGCGATTATTGATGAAGTATTGGCTGCCAATGCTGCGATGGTAGAAGAGTTCAAGGCAGGTAAAGAAAAAGCATTTAATGCGCTGGTAGGACAGGCCATGAAGGCGTCAAAAGGCAAGGCAAATCCTGCGCAAGTAAATGACATGCTGAAGAAAAAGCTAGGCGCATAAGTTCTAGCGCTGTTTTTTTTTGGTTTGTGTGACTAGACAGGGAATCCAGACCAGAACATGTTGCTGGTAAAGTGCAAGTAATTAAAAGGGTCGGCAGATATTTGCCGACCCTTATTTATTTGATATGTCAGCTGGAGTAGCTGGGTTTTGGCCTCTTAATATGAGATAGCGTTTCTTATCATCATCGAAACGTTTGTGTATGTTATCTATTGCCTGCTGACGTTCGTTGATGCGCTGGTTAATTTTTGCCAGTCCATCGTTGTTTGCTTTAAGCTCGGCGCTGACAGATGCAGGTACAGGTTTTCTTGATTTACTGAAAGCGTCAGCAGCAGTTTTTGATTTATCCACTTTCTTCTGCGCGATAGCCCTATCCTGCTGCAGATTTTTCAGCGCAAGCAGTTCAGGCTCCAAGTTGCGGTCGCGGGTTAAGTCGATCTCATCTGCATTGGTGAATGTGCCAAGCAATGCCCGGTCTTTTTTATCCTGCACTAATTTAGCTAATTCAGCTGCTTTGTCTTGATCAGGCGCATTCGCTTTATTATGCTGAATGGTGATGCCTTGCTTGTTCATCAATGAGTTATCGCGGTCTGAATATTGAGGTGGAATAGAGTCTCCGTAATGCGTGATGCCTTTTTCATCTTTCCATTTAACGATACGGCCAGTACCCTCTGCGTGTGCATACTGCATGATGCATAACGCTGAAAGTAATAAACCGGCCAATGCTGATCGGGTGGAAATAAGATGATCCGGTTTTTTTAGCGTTAATTTCAGTAATTGCGACATGATGACTTGAAGCACCTTTAGTTTATGCACCGAACTGACGCGCATAGTGACAGTTCAAGTTAAATTAAATGACGCCATATTTCTGGCGATATGTCTCAACCGCATGCAAGTTTTGCACCAAATCTTGGTGTGACCTCAAATAGCTTAGTAAATCGTCCAGATTTGCAATCGCACATACAGGGATTTGGTTGGTTTTTACAACTTCCTGTACCGCTGAGAGCTCGCCCAGTCCTTTCTCTTGTCTGTCGATCGCAATGGCGACGCCACAGGCCTTAGCGCCATTGGCATGGATGAGTTCTACCGACTCGCGCACCGAGGTGCCTGCCGAAATTACGTCATCAATGATGAGAACTTTACCTTGTAGCGGGCTACCTACTATCACGCCGCCTTCGCCATGATCCTTGGCCTCTTTGCGGTTATATGCATATGGTATATTGCGACCATTTTTGGCAAAAGCAATGGCAATACTTGCCGCTAACGTAATACCTTTATAGGCGGGTCCGAACAGCATGTCAAATTCAATTCCGGAGTTCTGAATCGCTTCCGCATAGAATTCTCCCAGTTTCATCAGGCTATCGCCGTCATTGAATAAACCGGCGTTAAAGAAATACGGGCTTAGGCGACCGGCTTTGGTTTTAAATTCACCAAAGCGTAAAACCTCTTTTTTGATCGCAAATGCGATAAACTCTTGTCTAAATTGATCTGTTGGCTGGGTCATCTTATCTATCTACTGTTAGTCAGGAATAAAGTTTTGAAGATTATATCGTTAAATTTAAATGGTATCCGCTCCGCCACTAATAAAGGTTTGTATGCATGGCTTAAAAAGCAGGATGCAGATGTGATCTGCATGCAGGAAATCAAGGCGCAGGTGACTGACATGACTACGGAGATGTTGAATCCTGAAGGTTATTACGGTTATTTTCATTATGCAGAGAAAAAAGGCTACAGCGGTGTTGGTATTTATTCAAAAACACAGCCGGATGCTGTGATTGAAGGTTTGAGTATTTCTGATATAGATAGCGAAGGACGCTATATCGAAGCAAGATTCGGTAATTTAAGTGTAGTTTCGCTGTATTTACCGTCGGGTTCGAGTGGTGAAGAACGGCAGGCATTTAAATTCAGCGTGATGGAACGCTTTATGCCGCAATTAAAAGCACTTAAAGCAAGCGGACGTGATGTTGTCATCTGTGGTGATTGGAATATCGCACACAAAGAGGTTGATTTAAAGAACTGGAAAGGCAATAAAAAGAATTCCGGTTTCTTGCCTGAAGAGCGGGCATGGCTGACGACTTTGTTTGAGCAGGTGGGCTGGGTAGATGTTTACCGTAAACTGCACCCGGACACTACCGACGCCTGTTACACCTGGTGGAGTAATCGCGGGCAGGCCTGGGCAAAAAACGTAGGCTGGCGTATTGATTACCAGATTGCCACCCCGGAATTTGCTGCCAAGGCTGTTAACACCAGTGTTTATAAAGATGAGCGCTTTAGTGACCATGCGCCTTTGATTGTTGAGTACAGCTGTTAATTTAATAAGCTTTATTTATTCGCTTTTGTTTGTAAGGTTCAATAGAAAGTTCCGACTAACTGCTGTGTGACGCATTCATTATAAAATTTGCGTCATATGCTTTGCGCTTTAAATCTGTCACTCTGCATAGGGTGGCTTTTAAAACAATATGGGAAGGAAATATCATGTCTATTGAAACATCTAAATTAGGTAAAGGCGCTTTGCTGGCTGTTGGTGCAGCAGCGCTTGTGTTGGCTGGCTGTGCTGGCAGCGGTTCAAAATCAGCTTCTAGTGGTGACACTGTATCATGCCTGGGTGTGAACTCATGCAAAGGTACTGGTGCTTGTAAAACTGCTGAAAATGCATGTAAGGGTCAAAATGCATGTAAAGGCCATGGCTTCTTAACAATCACTTCTGAAGACTGTACATCTAAACACGGTACTATTATTTAATAGCATTATGTTCAACAGGGTATGCCTATGGTGTGCCCTGTTTTGACGGCGGCCAACCATGAACAATTTCACTGCTATTAATCAGCAACCCAGCAACCAGCAACCAAGTAATCAGAACCCCAGCCATTCTGGATTGAAAAATCTGGGTTTTGGATTGGGTTTGCGTACCGATCATTACCATCAAATTCTTGATGGCAGACCAAATGTTGATTGGTTTGAGATTATCTCCGAAAACTACATGGTACCCGGCGGTAAGCCGTTGCACTTTCTGGATCGCATCCGAGCGGAATATCCTATCGTTATGCACGGGGTTTCACTTTCCATAGGTTCAAAAACCCCCTTGAATCAAACTTATCTGCGTGATTTACGTAAATTGATAGATCGCGTACAGCCGGAATGGATTTCGGACCATATCTGCTGGACAGGAGTGCATGGAAAAAATCTACATGATTTATTGCCACTGCCGTATACCGAGGAAACAGCCAATCACGTAGCCGAGCGTGTAAAAATAGTGCAGGACTTTTTAGGCAGGCGCATTCTGCTTGAAAACGCTTCTACCTATGCCAGCTATGTGAATTCCACCATGACAGAGTGGGAGTTTGTTTCAATGATTTGTGAAAAAGCAGACTGCCTGTTATTGCTGGACGTGAATAATGTCTACGTCAGCAGCTATAACCACGGCTTTGATGCCAAGACATTTTTTGACAATGTTCCAGCCAATCGCGTGCAGCAGATCCACCTTGCAGGTCATCATAACCACGGCGATTATATTATTGATACCCATGATGCGCCGGTGGTTGATCCGGTATGGGAGCTCTATGATTATGCGCTGTCTCTTTGCGGCCCGGTTTCTACCATGATAGAGCGCGATGACAATATCCCGGCATTGGATGAATTGGTTGCCGAGCTACAAGTCGCGCGCGATATTGCAGCACCTTATTTATCTCCAAATTTATCCTCACAACGTGATTTGAAGCGAAGGAGTGCGGTGTGAGCGAATTAGAACAGCTGCAAGCCGGTTTTCAGGCGTATCTTGTCGATGATCCGAGTGGTGCTGACTTTACCCGTTTCATTGTAGACGATGAAAAAGTAGGTGTTAGGAAACGTCTGGCAATATATTTTGATGCTTATCGATTGCGTTTGATTGAAGCATTGTCGGCAGCTTATCCCAAACTCAAGCTGCTACTGGGTGATGATCTGTTTGACATTACGGCGCGTGCTTATATTCGTGATTATCCTTCCATGTATAGCAATATTCGCTGGTATGGTGACAAGTTACAGTTGCATTTATTGTTTACCCTGCCGCAGCACCCGATAGCAGCGGACATGGCGAATTTTGAATGGGCGTTGGCTAATGCTTTTGATGCAGAAGATGTTGACGAATTAACGTTGCAGGATTTGGCTGAAATTCCACCGGATAACTGGGGGGCGTTGCAATTTTCATTTCAACCTGCATTGCAAATAGTGCCGTTGCACTGGAACACGGTCGCGATATGGAAAGCACTGGATGTCGAGGAGGTTCCGCCTGCGCCAACTGCATGTGATGGTTATACAACGTGGCTAATCTGGCGCAGTGATTTGAATCCTCAATTCCGCTCTATGGACAAGCTGGAAGCAAGCGCACTGCAAATGGCGATGCACGGTGATTGCTTTGCAGAAATTTGCATGAGCCTGGAAGCCGAACTTAGCGCAGAAGATGCAACGTTGCTTTCCGCACAATATCTCGCTGGCTGGCTGGAGCAGGGGTTGATATCAGATGTAAGGCTCTCGGTGGCCGATATTTAATTACACATGGGCAATTGCAAGCTTTGTAAAACATTGCCGTTGCGCCTGTTCTGCACAAACATCACAGCACCGGCATCGCGCGCTTTCCATTCGGATTTTAATGTGACAGTTTTGGTAAAGTTATTGCTGTCGAATTGATAGGGACCTAATAACTCACGCACTACATAATCATGTTTTAATTCTCGTCCGCTGTTTTCACCGGAGTTGACCCGACTATTTAGTTTGTTTTCGTAAATGGCGATGAAAATATCTGCCTGTCTGGCATCATCCGCGTAGGCAGTCTGTGCCGTAGATTTAAGTAATAGCTCCCCGTTCGCTTCGCTGCTCAGGTTGAGCGTCAGGTCAGCATGGGCAACCTCTTTACTGATACTTTCTATGCCTTGTTTGAGGCGGTTATCGTTCCAGCTTCTGAAGTCTTTGCCGTTAAAGGTGAATTGCGGTGTGTATACAAAGCCGGCACCGCCAAAAGCAGCAATTTTGCGTTGCCGTTCGCTGTAAGTGGCTTTTGCAAATCGGTCTTTCCAGCCTATGTAATCCCAATAATCCACATGAAAAGCCAAAGGCGTCAGTTTATCAGCGCCTAACTTGAGGCTGCTTAACCATTGGTCTGCGGGAGGGCAACTGCTACAGCCTTCTGAAGTGTATAACTCCAGCAGCGGTACGATGGTTTTGCCGCTTCTGGCATTACATTCAGCAGCTAAAGCGCTTTGTGTGCTGAGGCTGATGAGTGCGAATGTGAATAAACACTTGTGGCTGAACAACATGGCTAATCTCCTGGAATATGGAGATAAGTCGCGGCAACTTATAAAGCCTTACAGTACCTTGCGATTAGTTTTGTTTGATTCCGTTCTGGTTGATCTCATTCCATGGCGCGATCTTGACCAGCAACAACATCCCCGGCAGCGCTAATGCAAAGCACAATAAATAAAAGTTGAGCCAGCCCAGATTCTCCACCATGTAGCCGGTAGCTGCATTGGCAAACGTGCGCGGTACGGCAGCCAGGCTGGTAAATAGTGCAAACTGGGTGGCGGTGTAGAGCGGGTGAGTGGTGTGCGCAATGTAGGCTACAAAAGCCGCTGTGCCCAAACCCACGCCAAAGGCCTCAACGCCGATCACCAGCCCTAATAGTGGAATGTTGTGAGAGGCTGTGGCCAACCAGGCAAAGCCGAGGATAGCGACCATTTGCACTGCTCCAAATACCCACAACGAGCGGTTGATGCCGAGTTTTATCATCCATGCTCCGCCGAGCAGACCGCCGATGACGCTGGGCCACAGGCCGGCATTTTTTGCAATCAGGCCAATCTCGGTTTTACTGTAACCCATATCTAGATAAAACGGGGTAGCAAGTGCGGTGGCCATGCTGTCACCCAGTTTGTATAAAAAGATAAACGCCAGAATGAGCAGTGCAGATTTAATGCCATTGCGGCCAATGAACTCTTTGAATGGCTCTACAACGGCAGCACGCAGGGTTTTGGGTGCGCCATTTTTTAGCAAAGGCTCCGTTACCATTAGTGTCATGATTAGGCCGGGCAGCATGAACAGTGCGGTGATCAGGAACACGCTGCTCCATGCCATGTGGTCAGCCAAGATGAGCGATAGAGAACCTGGTACTAGCCCGGCAATTTTATAGGCGTTTACATGTACGGCATTGCCAAAGCCGAGTTCTGTATCTATCAATAGTTCGCGGCGGTAGGCATCCAGCACAATGTCCTGGCAAGCACTAAAAAAAGCGACCACTGTCGCCAGATAGGCAATGCTCCAGATGTCTAGCTGCGGTTTGAAAAAACCAAAAGCAGGGATGGAAATCAGTAAGAATAGCTGGGTAATCAATATCCAGCCACGTCTGCGGCCTAATGGCGGGGTGTAGCGATCAAACAATGGCGCCCACAGGAATTTCCAGGTGAACGGCAGGTTGATGAGTGCAAACAGGCCAATCGCTTTTAGGTTGACACCTTCAGAGCGCAGCCACGCCGGTAGCAGGCTGATAAGAATATATAGCGGCAAACCGGAACTGAATCCGGTGAAAACGCAGATGAGCATTTTTTTGCTCATGAGCGATTGCCTGAAGGTTGGTTGAGCAGAAACTTGCAATCGTATTACTTGCTTTTTAAGCGATACATGGCCAGGCAGCCAAGTAGGTTTGGTATGAAATTCACTTCTTTGCCATCGGTAATCACTTTGCGTTCCAGAATGTCGATATTGTGGTTTTTGCAAAATTCGTCAAAATCATTGATGGTGCAAAGGTGCACGTTGGGTGTGTCGAACCACTGGTAAGGCAGGGTTTTGGATACAGGCATTTGCCCCAGGGTGATTTGTATGCGGTTGCGCCAATAGCCAAAGTTTGGAAAAGTAACAATCACTTCCTGGCCTACGCGCAGCATGTCCAGCACAATGGCTTCGGTGTGATGCATCGCCTGTAGCGTCTGTGACAGGATGACGGTGTTGAATGATTGGTCTTCAAACCCGGACAATCCATCTTCCAGGTCCATCTGAATCACATTGCTGCCGTTTTTGATGCAGGCAAGAACATTGGCATCGTCTTTTTCAACGCCGTAGCCTTTTATCTCAAGTGAACTGCGTAGAAATTGCAGCAATTCGCCATCGCCACACCCTAAATCCAGCACTTTAGAGCCAAATTTGACCCAATTTGCAATTATTGCAAAATCTTGTCTAAAATCTGTAATATTTACATTATTCTGCATGATTGCTGCCAATCTGATTACTACCAGTTTGAATGTTGCTTAAGTAACTGCGCAAAATCGCGTGGTAATGTTTATCTGGCATCAGGAATGCGTCATGGCCGTGCGCGGCGGTGACTTCTGCATAACTGACGGTGCTTTCATTGTCCAGCAGCGCTTTGACGATTTCGCGCGAGCGTGCCGGTGAAAAGCGCCAGTCGCTGGTGAAAGACAGCACCAGAAACTCTGCTTTTGCTTTGCTTAACGCCTTGCTCAAGTCGCCGTCAAAAGCCAGAGCCGGGTCGTAATAATCCAGTGCGCGCGTCATGCGCAGGTAAGTATTTGCGTCAAAGCTACCTGCAAACTTGTCACCTTGATAGCGCAGATAGGATTCCATCTCGAATTCAACATCAAAGCTGTATTTGATCGTATCTTTAATCTTGCGGCCGAATTTTTCGCCCATCACATCATCGCTTAGGTAAGTGATGTGTCCCAGCATGCGTGCGATGCGCAGGCCGCGCCGTGGTACTACGTCATGTTCGTAATAATCACCATTATGGAACTCAGGGTCGGTAATAATCGCCTGACGTGCTACTTCGTTAAACGCCATATTCTGGGCTGTCAGATTGGGTGCTGAGGCAATAATCAATGCATGTCGTACACGGTCAGCGTAAGCGATGGTCCACTGTAAGGCCTGCATGCCGCCCAAGCTGCCGCCGATTACGGCTGCCAGCTGCGTGATGCCAAGTTGATCCAGCAAGTGCGCCTGCGAGTTCACCCAGTCTTCCACTGTGAGAATAGGAAATGCCGAACCCCATTGCTTGCCGGTTTCAGGGTTGATGCTGGAAGGGCCGGATGAGCCATGACAGCCACCGAGATTGTTTAGGCCTATCACAAAGAACTTGTTGGTATCCAGCGGTTTACCGGGGCCGATCAGGTTGTCCCACCAGCCCGGATATCTGTCATCTTCGCTATATTTGCCGGCAACATGGTGATTGCCTGACAGCGCATGGCAGATCAGTACAGCGTTAGATTTATCAGCATTCAGAGTCCCGTAGGTCTCATAAACCAGATCATATTGTGATAGCACCTCGCCGCTTTTGAGTTTAAGCGGCACGTTAAAATGTGCAGTTTGTGGGGCAACAACGCCAACAGAGTTATTTTCAGACATTATGTGATTATACTATGGCAATTAGAAACAAGTTTATACAAAAAACTGTGAATTAGGACGAGATTGATGTCGCAAATTTCTGTGCAGAGTACACATGATTTTTTAAATCAGATACCGCAGATTGCCAACAGTGCTTACCTGCATTCCACTGCAACCATTATCGGTGACGTTGTTATTGGCGAAAACAGCTCGATATGGCCCAATGCTGTGATTCGCGGCGATGTTAACTTCATACGCATTGGCAATAACACCAATGTGCAGGATTTGAGCATGCTGCATGTCAACCACAGGTCTAAACTTGACCCGGCCGGATCGCCGCTTGTCATCGGTAACTTTGTAACGATAGGCCACTCAGTGATATTGCATGGTTGCACCATAGAGGATGAAGCGCTTATCGGCATGGGCAGTATCGTCATGGATAAGGCTGTAGTACAAAAGCATGTGTTTCTGGGCGCAGGCAGTCTGGTGCCTGAGGGTAAAGTGCTTGAAAGCGGGCATTTGTATCTGGGCAGGCCGGCAAAGAAAGTGCGTGCTTTAACAGCAGATGAAATCGCACATTTCATGTACTCAGCTAATAATTATGTGCTTTTAAAGAATCAATATCAGGCGGTTGAATCAGTTGTGAGCATTAATCCCAGTGCGTGCTGACGATGAGCGGGTTTTTGCCTATAGTGACGCGCTCATTGCCGCCTAAGTCCTTGAATGTTTCAATGGCAACCAGCCCTGTTTGTGCCATCAGTTCGCTGACAGATGCGGCCTGCTTGTAGCCGTGCTCAAACATGAGCCAGCCCTGCGGCTTGAGGTGAACTAAACAGCCGTCAATAATCCGGCGGATATCGTCAAGCCCATCTGCGCCGGAAGCCAGCGCAGAAATAGGTTCAAAGCGCAGGTCACCTTGTTTCAGATGCGCATCGGCTTCTTCAATATAAGGTGGGTTGCTGACAATGACATCAAATCGTGCGTCATTCAGATTGTTAAACCAGTCGCTTAATACAAAGTGACAGTTGGTAATGTGCAGTTGCTGGCTGTTGCTGATGGCGACCTCTAAAGCAGTTTTGGAAGCATCAATACCGGTGACTTGCGTTTGCGGGCGCTGCTGTGCAATCGCTAGTGCAATGGCTCCGGTGCCGGTGCCTAAATCCAGAATCTGGGCAGCCTGATGATCTGGAATCTTTTCTAAGGCGATATCTACCAGTAGTTCCGTGTCCGGCCGTGGAATCAGCGTGGCAGGCGTTACTGCCAGATTTAAGCCATAAAACTCACGCTTACCTAAAATATAGGCAATCGGTTCGCCGCTAATGCGGCGCTGCATTAAGCCGTTAAATTTATGCTGCATGCCAGCGGCTAAATCATCATTTTCGTGTGCAATCATCCATGCACGATTGACCTTTAGCACCTGCTGCAACAATAGCTGAGATTCGTATCGGGCATCAATGGCATCTAGCAGGGGCGCTTTGTTTAATTGCGCCTGCGCTTGTAGCAGGGCTGAGCGGATTGAAGGCATCGGTTGTGCTACTCCGCGCAGTTATGATTAATTATCTTCACCCAAGCTTGCCAGCAGGTCAGCCTGATGTTCCGCAGATAGTGCACCGATCAGTTCATCCATATCGCCTTCGGTGATCGCGTCAATTTTGTATAGTGTCAGGTTGATGCGGTGATCGGTAATGCGACCCTGCGGGTAATTGTAAGTTCTGATACGCTCGCTGCGGTCACCGCTGCCGATCAGGCTCTTACGTTCGCTGGCGATTTTTGATTGCTGCTCATCCACTTGCTTGGCTTTAATACGCGCTGCCAATACTGCCATGGCCTGTGCTTTATTGGCATGCTGGCTGCGGCCTTCCTGACATTCTACGACTATACCGGTGGGTGCGTGGGTAATGCGCACGGCGGAGTCGGTTTTGTTGATGTGCTGACCGCCGGCACCGCTGGCACGGTAAGTATCAATGCGAATATCCGCCGGGTTAATCACCACGTCAGAGACTTCATCTGCTTCTGGCAATACGGCTACCGTACAGGCGCTGGTGTGGATGCGGCCTTGCGTTTCGGTATCCGGCACGCGCTGAACGCGATGACCACCTGATTCAAATTTAAGTTTTGAGTACGCACCCTGACCCACAACCTTGGCAATAATTTCTTTGTAGCCGCCAATTTCAGATTCATTGGCAGACATGACTTCTACTTTCCAGCCCTGGCGTTCGGCGTAGCGTGAATACATGCGGAATAAATCGCCTGCAAATAAGCCTGACTCATCGCCGCCGGTACCAGCGCGAATTTCCAGAAAGATATTTTTATCATCATTCGGGTCTTTAGGTAGCAGCAATTTTTGTAGCTCGGTTTCAACGGCGACAAGTTTCTCCTTGCCGCTATCGATTTCTTCCTGCGCAAATTCTTTCATATCTGGGTCGCTGAGCATTTTCTGTGCTTCTGCGATGTCTGCTTCGGTTTGTACGAAGGTGCGGTATTGCTCAACGATAGGCGTGATTTCGGCGTGCTCGCGCGTGAGTTTGCGATAGTTATCCATGCTGGCAGTAGCATCTTCACTGCTTAGCAGACGGTTCACTTCATCGAGGCGCTCACTTAAGTTTGCGAGCTTTGTAATCATGCTTGGTTTCATAGGGTGCTTCTTTAGTTTTTAATTTGGTAAAGCTGTTTCAAGGTATCTTCAAGTTTTGCGTGTTCTTCGCCATGTGACTGGTTGAGTGCGTGGCTGGGCGCATGTAAAAACTTATTGGTCAGTGCAATACTTAATGCTTCCAGGGTTTTTTCTGCGTTTTCACCCTTTTGCAGCTGTTTGAGTGCTTTTTCAATCTCCGCTTTGCGCATGGCTTCGACCTGATCGCGCAATGCCTTGATAGTAGGCACTGCATCGCGTTTTTTGAACCACTGCATAAAGTGCTCAACGCGGTTGGCGACAATGCTTTCTGCTTCTACGGCAGCAAGCTGGCGGTTTTCAATGCCGTCAGATACTACTTGTGACAGATCATCCACGGTGTATAAAAACACATCATCCAGCTCGGCAACTTCAGGCTCGATATCGCGTGGTACGGCAAGATCCACCATGAAAATCGGGCGGTGCCGGCGCGCTTTGATTGCGGTTTCTACCATGCCCAAGCCAATGATTGGCAGCTGGCTGGCGGTTGATGTCACCACAATGTCAAAATCGGCGAAGTGTGCAGGCAGGTCATTCAGCAAGATGGCATGTGACTGAATGCCTTGTAATGTAATTTTTTGCGCTAAATTAGAACCGCGCTCAATCGTGCGGTTGGCAATCGTCATGCTTTTTGGTTTCTGTGC
>LNAP01000677.1_pt1 | contig 67573 bp, 53 predicted proteins | sample 602601 | NCBI WGS metagenome assembly LNAP01 (sample SAMN02440304, study PRJNA202911) | soil metagenome | biome: Subtropical and temperate rainforests or woodlands; isolation source: soil samples (1 kg each in a 20% v/v slurry with milli Q water) were... ...
TAACTGCAAAAACCGAGAAAGCGATGCTGAGAAGGATTTGGCGTTTCATGATGGTGTGCTCCGGGGTGTAGTTGTTTGGTATGGAGGCGATGTTACGCCGCGGATTTTTTATGAGAACTTCATTGAGGTGATGGTGAACATCGACGGCATTGATAGGTGACACGATCCCCCTCACGCGGGCGTGATGGTTCAGTCGTCGGATGGCGGCGGCGGGGTCGATCGGCGCTTCTACACTGGATAGCTGGCGCGTGCCTTTACCTTCGAGGAGTCGATCATGAGTGCCAGTTCCTATGCTCCCGAGCACACCGGCCTGCTGCTGGTGGATCCTTACAACGACTTCCTCAGCGAAGGCGGCAAACTGCATGGCCGCGCTCAACCGGTGGCTGACAGCGTCGGTACGCTGGCCAACCTGAAAACCGTGGTGGCGGCTGTTCGCAAGGCCGGCATCCAGGTTTTCTATGTTCCGCATCACCGCGCCGAGCCCGATGAGCTGGCGCGCTGGAAACACCCCACTCCCTATCAACAAGGCGCCAGCCGTGCGCAAGTATTTGCCGCCGGAACCTGGGGCGGGGAATGGCACCCGGATTTCCAGCCACAGGCCGGTGACGTGATCGTCAAGGAACACTGGGGCGGCAGTGGTTTTGCCAACACCGATCTGGACTATCTGCTCAAACAGCACGGGATCAACAAGGTTGTGGTGGTGGGGATGCTCGCCAATACGTGCATCGAAAGCACCGCCAGGTTCGCCGCCGAACTGGGCTATCACGTCACGCTGGTGCGCGACGCCACGGCCGCGTTCAGTGCCGAGGCCATGCACGCCGCGCATGAGATCAATGGACCGACGTATGCCCACTCGATTGTCACGACGGCGGAGTTGATCGCGGCGCTCGGTTGATCGCGCTCAGATGACTTTCACTGCCCGACCGATGAATTGAATCGGCCCGGTCGGCTTGCCGATCGGTGAGCCCTGCGGATTTTCCAGGGTCAGCTCGAACAGCTGATTGGGTTGCAGTGGCGGCAATTTGTCGAGCGGAATCGATAGGGTCTGTCCCGGTTTGACCAAGCCCAGAGACACCGGTCCTTGCCAGTCATCGGCCTTGGTCCAGAACTCGAGCGCCTTGTCGGCCGGGACCTCAATGACACCCAGCGGAATCAGCTGGATTTCCCTCGGGTTGCTGGCCTGGATCACCCAGCCAGGTGCCTTGTCCTGAGGACCGACCAACACCACCAGGTAGGTAGGCTTGACGGTGGTTTGCGTCAGCATCAAGGCGCCGAGCAGCAACGTGGCCGCCAGCCCCGCACCGGCCAGCCCGCGCCAGAGCGGCAACAGATTCCACCAGGATAAAGACTGAGCCGCGATGAGCGACGGTGGCCGTGTCACCTTGTTCACGCTGCGCTCGATACGCTGCCAAAGGTAGGGTGACGGCGGGTGAGGTTCGGCCAGATCGGTCAGACCGAGCAGGCGACGCTCCCAGGCGTCGACGGCGGCCCGTAACTCAGGTTCGTCGCGCAGGCGCTGTCGGACCTGGGTGCGAAGCTCTGCGGACAGGGTGCCCAACACATATTCGCTGGCCAGTTCGTCGAGTTCTTCCGGGGTTTCATTCGTCGGTTTGCTGATCATCCCATGCACTCCCGCAGTGCCGTCAGGCTCCGCTTGATCCAGGCTTTGACGGTGCCCAGCGGGGTGCCGAGTTTGTGTGAGATTTCAGCATGAGAATATCCGTCGACGTAGGCATGCAGGATACAGGCGCGCCTTGCAGGCTCCAGTTGCTCCAGGCATTGATGAATGCGCCCGGAATGAGCCTGGGCATCGAAGGTTGCCGTGTCGTCCACCCCATCGAAATCACCTTGAATCTCGCGGCTGTTGTCACGGATGAAATTCAGGGCCAGATGCCGCGTCAAACTGAATATCCACCCCCGCGCCGACCCTCGCGCCGGGTCGAACTGCGCGGCGCCATTCCATATCTTGATGAAGGCATCGTGGACGATGTCTTCCGCCAGCGCAGTGTCACGCACCAGGCGTTTGGCAACGCCCAGCAGGCGCGGACTCTCCTGCACATACAAATCACGCAGGGCCTGACGCTCACCGCGGGCGCAGGCGGCGATATGGGCTTCGTAATCGAAAAGAGTTTCGGGTAAGGACACTGAGTTCAGCCGTCAATAATGGGCAGCAGCCCCGGGCCATCGGACCGGGGCCAGTGCTGAGCAGCGTAGACCAATTTCCCGCAGGCCTGGTTTCAGTTGGCCGCCCAGAAAATGTAATCCGCCTGGTACTTCACTATTTCTTGCTTGCCCTTGTTGGCCGCCGAGCATTCAGCGCTCGGGGCCACGCCACCTTTGAGGGCGACGCGCTGGATGTAGCTGACGCCGGTCATTGCGCCTTTTCCTTCGGCCGGGTTGGCCTTGACCAATTGATAGGGCAGGTTGCCCGGACTCGAAGGCGCGACAGCCAGTTGAGTGCCGGTGACTTTCGAACCGTCTTTCGCCTGCCAGGTGGCGGGCGGTCCGAAATAGGTGCCGACCTGTTTGCCGCTGCGATCATTGAGTACCGCTTTGGGGCCGACAAAGAACCATTCGGTCTGGCCGGCGGCATTGACCTTGTCACGGCATTCGTAAGTGATCTCGCCGACACCGGTGGTTTCCAGGGCGACCTTGTGCCCGTCCGGGACCTTGATGCTGTCGGGCAGACCTGACTGGGCGTAGGCCATTGGGCCCGCGACGAACAAACCGGCAAGGCAAATCAGCTGTTTGGCATTCATGAATAGCGCTCCGTAAATGAGTAATCTGCTCGGCAGCCTCAGGGGCTGCTACTGGTACTACCCATCGGAAAGCGATTTGGATGCAGTGGCATAAAAAGAAATTTTCCAGCATGGTCAGTATCAGATGCTACAAAGAGACACTCTTGAAGGGGGGTGCTTATGTACCAGCTCTACGGACACCAGAATTCCGGCGCCGCCGCGATAGAGGCCGCCCTCGAACTCTGTGAAATCCCTTATCGTTTTATCGACGTCGAGTCGTCTGCGGAGGCTGCCAAAGCCCTGGAGAAACTCAACCCGCTCAAGCAGATTCCCACCTTGCAATTGCCCGACGGCAGCGTCCTCACCGAAAGCGCGGCGATCCTGATTCATCTGGGGCTCGCGTTTCCCGAGTCAAACCTGCTGTCGAACACGCCCGCCGAGCGTGATCAAGCGATCCGGGGCCTGGTGTACATCGTCAGCAATTGCTATGCGGCCATCGGCATCATCGATTACCCCGAGCGCTGGCTGATCGAGCCGAATCAATCGGCCATGGAAAACCTCATGGCCGGCGCCCGTCGACGGTTGCACTGGAGTTGGGAGGTGTTTGCCGATCAGTTCTCGGGCGAGTTGTACCTGGACGACGAGACGCCTGGGGCACTGGATGTGCTGGCGGCGGTGGTGACGCGATGGGCGGGCAGTCGTGAGCATCTGCGCAATGCCCGACCCGGTTTTTATGCGTGGCTGACGCGAATCGACCGCCACCCGACGCTGGCACCGGTTTTCGCCCGGCATTGGCCAACCTGAAAACCACGCAAATCAAAAGTGGAAGCGAGCCTGCTCGCTCCCACAGGGGAACTGCGTAATTTCAGAGTCACTCGCCGCGAATGTACTGCTCCAACTGGCGAATCAATTCAGCCTGTTCGGCGATGGCTTCCTTGACCAGGTCACCGATCGACAGCAAGCCGATCAACTTGCCGTTTTCCACCACAGGCAGGTGGCGCAGGCGTCTGTCGGACATGATGCCCAGGCAGGTATCAACGGTTTGATGGGTGTCCACGGTGATCACCGGCGACACCATGATGTCGCGAACCGGCGTGCCCACCGAAGAACGGCCATGCAGCACCAGTTTGCGCGCGTAGTCCCGCTCGCTGATGATCCCCAGCACTTCGTCATTCTCCACCACCAACAAGGCGCCGACGTTTTTTTCGGCCATCTTCATCAGGGCTTCGAGCACCATGTGATCGGGTTTGATCTGGTGCACTTCCTGATTTTTCTGATCTTTCAACTTGAGCAGTTGGGCGACGGTTTTCATGATGGCTTCTCAGGTGTTGTCGTTGTTATTGAAGAATCGTAGACCCAGGCGCCGAGGGCAAGGCGGAAAGCGGCAGATAACGCGCAAAAAACGTCATTCGACGGATTTTTTTCGGTTAACCGGAAGTTTTTCGCTGATCCATGGGCTGATCTCAGCCCCCTGTGGGAGTGAGCTTGCTCGCGATAGCGCAGGGTCAGCCAATACAAGCGGCGACGGATGCACCGCCATCGCGAGCAGGCTCGCTCCCAAAGGGGTTGCATTCAGCTCAGAGAGGGCTATCCCCCGCGATGACGCGTAGAATTGCCGCTTGAATCAAATCTTGAGGTTGCAGTGGTGGATTTACAGCAGGGCTTCGTCCTGACCCGGCATTGGCGCGACACCCCGGCCGGTACGCAAGTCGAGTTCTGGCTGGCGACCGACGCCGGTCCCCAACGTATCCGTCTGCCACATCAACCGTCGGTGGCATTTATCCCGGCGGCCCGGCGCGAGCAAGCCGAGGCTGTTTTGCGCGGCGAAAAAAATGTCGAGCTCAAGCCATTGGCCCTTCAGGATTTCGAGCACCGCCCGGTGCTCGGCCTGTATTGCCAGCAACATGGTCAGTTGATGCGCCTGGAAACCGCGCTGCGCAAAGCCGGCGTCGAGATGTTCGAAGCTGACGTGCGCCCGCCGGAACGCTACATGATGGAGCGTTTCATCACCGCGCCGGTCCTTTTTGGTGGCACGCCAGGGTCCGAAGGCCTGCTGCTCGACGCGCAGATGAAACCCGCTCCCGACTACCGGCCCAACCTCAGGCTGGTGTCCCTGGACATCGAAACCACGGCTCAGGGCGAGTTGTATTCCATTGCCCTGGAAGGCTGCGGCGAGCGCCAGGTCTACATGCTTGGTCCGCCCAATGGCGATGACAGCGCGGTGGATTTCCAACTCGACTACTGCGACTCCCGAACCGTCCTGCTGAAAAAGCTCAACGAATGGTTCGCCCGCCATGACCCCGACGCGATCATTGGCTGGAACGTCGTGCAGTTCGACCTGCGCGTGCTGCACCAGCACGCCCGTCAGCTGGGTGTACCGCTGAAACTGGGGCGTGGCGGCGAAGAAATGCAATGGCGCGAGCACGGCAGCCGCAACCATTACTTCGCCTCCGCCGCCGGCCGGTTGATCATCGACGGCATCGAATCCCTGCGCTCGGCGACCTGGAGCTTCCCCTCGTTCAGCCTGGAAAACGTCGCGCAAACCCTGCTCGGCGAGGGCAAGGCGATCAGCACGCCGTACCAGCGCATGGACGAAATCAACCGCATGTTCGCCGAGGACAAGCCGGCACTCGCCACGTACAACCTCAAGGACTGCGAGCTGGTGACGCGGATTTTCGCCAAGACCGAGCTGCTGACCTTCCTCCTGGAACGGGCCAGCGTCACCGGTTTGCCGGCGGACCGCAGTGGCGGCTCGGTGGCGGCGTTCACCCACCTGTACATGCCGCTGATGCACCGACAGGGTTTCGTGGCGCCGAATCTGGGCAACAAGCCCGCGCAGGCCAGCCCCGGCGGTTTTGTCATGGATTCGCAGCCGGGCTTGTACGAGTCGGTGCTGGTACTCGACTACAAAAGCCTCTATCCGTCGATTATCCGCACTTTCCTGATTGATCCGGTCGGGCTGATCGAAGGCTTGCAGCATCCCGAAGACAGCGAGTCTGTGCCGGGTTTTCGCGGTGCGCGTTTTTCCAGGACCCGGCATTGCCTGCCGGCGATCGTCGCGCGGGTAGCCGAAGGCCGCGAGACCGCCAAGCGCGAGCACAACGCGCCGTTGTCGCAAGCGCTGAAGATCATCATGAACGCCTTCTATGGAGTGCTCGGTTCCAGCGGCTGTCGCTTCTTCGATACGCGTCTGGCGTCGTCCATCACCTTGCGCGGCCACGAGATCATGCTGCGCACCCGGCAGCTGATCGAAGCCCAGGGGCACACGGTGATTTACGGCGACACCGACTCGACGTTCGTCTGGCTGCGTCGTGCCCACGGCCAGGAAGAGGCCGCGCAGATCGGACGTGCGCTGGTGGACCACGTCAACCAATGGTGGCGCGAACATGTGCAACAGGAATACGGGCTGGAAAGCGCCCTGGAATTGCAGTTCGAGACCCACTACAAACGCTTTCTGATGCCGACGATTCGTGGCGCCGAGGAGGGCAGCAAGAAGCGTTACGCCGGGCTGGTCACCCGCGCCGATGGCACTGACGAAATGGTCTACAAGGGCCTGGAAACCGTGCGCACCGACTGGTCGCCGCTGGCCCGGCAATTCCAGCAGGAACTGTACTCACGGATTTTCCATCGCCAGCCCTATCAGGATTACGTGCGCGACTACGTGCGCAAGACCCTGGCCGGCGAGTTCGACGACCGCCTGATCTACCGCAAGCGCCTGCGCCGTACTCTGGATGACTATGAACGCAACGTGCCGCCCCACGTCCGTGCGGCGCGGATCGCCGATGACTACAACGACCAGCAGGGCCGCCCCCGGCAATACCAGAACGGCGGCTGGATCAGCTACGTGATCAGCGTCGCCGGGCCCGAACCGCTGGAGATTCGCAGCGCGCCCATCGACTACGACCATTACGTCACCCGGCAATTGCAACCGGTGGCGGATGCGATTCTGCCCTTCGTGGACGACGACTTTTCAACCTTGATTGGTGGGCAACTGGGCTTGTTTTGAGTCCAGCAGCTGCAGCGTCCAGTCATCCCGTATGCCGTGAAAGTATTGATCCAGTGCCTTATGGAACACGCTGCCCTTGGGGGCGATTTGGGCGAACAGGGTCATCGACGAGTGAAACTTGAGGTTGTCGGGGTGTCCGAAAATCTCGGCGATCGAGCGTTGTTTGATGTCCAGGACCAATTGAGTGCAGGTTCGCAGTCGAGCGCCCAGCGTTGGATGCTCAAGGTAGGCCACGGCTTCCTCGCGGGAGCGGATCGCGTAATGTCGAGACATCTGGCTACCGCCCAATCCGGCGAACTGCGGAAAAACGAACCACATCCAGTGCCGGCGCTTGCGGCCGGCTTTCAACTCTTCCCGGACCCACTCGAACACGGGGTCTTGTGCTTGCACAAAGCGTGGCAAATTGAAGTCGTCGAGCTGATCAGTGCTTCTCATGCAGAAGCCCTCTGACAGTACCGCGATGGCTTAGACCATGGCCAACCGGTGCTTGCGTTGTGGCGCGTGAAACGCGTGGTCCAGCGCCTTCAAGTCCTCGTCGTCGAGCCGCAGTTGTGCGGCCTGCGCATTCAGTTGCACATGTTCAGGAGCGACCGCTTTGGGGATGGCGATCACGCTTGTCTGTCGCAGAATCCATGCCAGTGCTATCTGAGCCGGCGTCGCGGCGTGACGGGCGGCAATCTGCCTGAGCGCCGGATGGGTCAGCATCGTTCCTCCCTGACCGATGGGACAGTATGCCATCAACGGCTGCTGATGCTGTTGACACCAGGGCAGAAGATCAAATTCGATGCCGCGCTCTTCCAGGTTGTACAGCACCTGGTTGGTAGCGCAGGCCGGTGAGTTCAATTCCTCCAGGTCGTCAACGTCGAAATTGGACACGCCCCAACGGCCGATTTTGCCGTCTTCTCGCAGTCGTTCGAAGGCTGCGACGGTTTCCTCGAGCGGATACTGGCCGCGCCAATGCAGCAGGTATAAATCGATGTAATCGGTGTTCAAGCGCCGCAGGCTGCGTTCGCAGGCCTGGGGGATGCCTTTGCGGCTGGCGTTGTGCGGGTAGACCTTGCTGACCAGGAAGACCTTGTCGCGCAGGCCTGTTATGGCTTCACCCACCACTTCCTCCGCGCCGCCTTCGGCATACATCTCGGCGGTGTCAATCAGGGTCATGCCCAGCTCGATGCCCAGGCGCAGCGCGGCGACTTCCTTGTTGTGTTGCGAGGGATCTTCGCCCATGCGCCAGGTGCCTTGACCGATGACCGGTACGTCGACGCCGGCCAGTTCGAGGGTCCGCATGAAAACCTCCTTTTTCGAATCGATAGATACTCTCCAGTTGGCAGCAGAATACCCCGGTGGTTCCGTGGACGTGTAGCAGCTGCTCGGCAGCTGCTTGATTGTGGGGGGATGTTTAGTGGGCCGAAAACTTCAGCACAGTGCTCTGGGTATAGGTCTTGCCCGGGTCAAGTCGGGTGGACGGGAAGTTCGGCTGGTTCGGTGAGTCCGGGTAGTGCTGGGTCTCGAGGGTAAACGCGCCCCAATGCGGATAAACCTTGCCGCCCTTGCCCTTGACCGTGCCATCGAGGAAGTTGCTGGTGTAGAACTGCACGCCGGGTTCAGTGGTGTAGAGCTGCAAGCGGCGCCCGGAGAGTGGGTCGCTGACATCGGCCGCCAGCTTGCCCACATCACCCTTGGCGTCCAGGGCCCAGTTGAAGTCAAAGCCGCCCTGTTTCGGCTCGGCGAATTTCAGTTGCGGGTGATCGGCCTTGATGTTTTTGCCGATGGCGGTGGGTTGTGTGAAGTCCATCGGCGTACCCGCGACCGGGGCCAGTTCGCCGGTCGGAATCAGTTTGGCGGTGACCGGCGTGTAATGGGTCGAATGCAGGGTGACGAGCTGTTTCAGAACATCCCCGTTGCCCGCGCCGGCGAGGTTGAAATAGCTGTGATTGGTCAGGTTCAGTACGGTCGGTTTATCAGTGCTGGCCTTGTAGTCGATGCGCAGTTCATTGTTCTCGGTGAGGCTGTAAGTGACCTCGGTCTTGAGGTTGCCGGGGAAGCCCATTTCGCCGTCCGCCGACAGATAGGTCAGGGTAACGCCCACCGAATCCTTGCCTTTGCTCGGCTGAGCTTTCCACACGTGCTTGTCAAACCCTTGCGGGCCGCCGTGCAGCGAGTTGGAGCCGTCGTTGAGCGGCACCTGATAGCGTTTGCCGTCCAGTTCGAACGCGCCGTTGGCCAGGCGATTGCCGAAACGCCCGATGGTCGCGCCAAAGTAAGCGGTGCCGCTCTGATAGCCCTGGACATCGTCAAAACCCAGCACCACGTCGTCGAGCTTGCCGTTTTTGTCCGGCACCTTCAGCGACTGCAAAATGCCGCCGTAGGTAATGATCGTGGCTTGCAGGCCATGGCTGTTGCGCAAGACGTATTGCTCGACGGGTGTGCCGTCGTTGGTCTTGCCGAAGGCTTTGTGTTCGCTGGACAGGCCAGCCGCTTGAGTGGGGAGGGTGGCGATCATCAGGGACAGTCCGAGGCCGGAGAGCAGGTGTCGGGAGTGCAGCATGGTTGACCTTCCTTTTTGTTGTTTTTGGCATGTAGTCATACTAATGATCGATTTTGATCGTCGATCAAGGAAGGATTTATAGCTGATATGTGAAGTGTTGCAATTAAAAGTATGACTAATTTGTCGGTGTTTGTTATGGAGGCCAGGGTTTACGGACCATCGGCACTGCACTTTTTCAGCTTTGGCGGCTCTATCCTTGGCCAGCCTGCGGCGATCCCCTCCGTCGGCCCATGCCCAAGTTCAAGCACCCATGGTTCGAGTTTTACCCTTTTTTGCTTCACTTCTACGTCGCCGATGCCTGCTGCTGGCCAGCCTGTCGATGCTCTTCGCCAGCGGTTGCAGCCAGCAACAGGGCAGCGACATCGTCAACCAGTTCCGCGAAGGCACGCCCCGGGAATTCCTCCAGACCAGCGTCGACCGCATGGCGACCCTGGCGATGCGCGACAACCTCGACAGCCTCTACTTGCTGATGAGCAAGCTCTACCTGCGTAACCCGGACGAGTTGAAAAAATCCGGCTTCCTCGACGCCCGCACCGCCGGTAAACAAGTGCGCCTGGCCATCGAACAACAGCAGCCGCTGCCGACCCTCGGTGGCAAGAAGGACCTCGCGGCGCTGAGCTACGCCATGAGCCCTGAGTTTCTCGGCGACCGGGTCGGCGCCTTCATCTACGCCATCGGCAGCATGCTGGTCACCGCTCACGGCAACCGTCTCGAGTTCTATATGACCGATGCGATCAACCCGACCTTCGTCAATAACGCCGCCCGCAACATCGAGAAAGCCACCTGGATCCTGAGCCAGCGGCAAAACAAAAACGGCGAGCCCTTGCTGTTCTCCAACGAAATTTCGGAGGAGGGCAGCAACCTGAGTTTTGCCGTGGAGTTCGGCAAGATCGTCGCGCGGCTGGATCTGCTGACGCAGATGCTGGACGAGCGTTATCGGCGGATCGGCCTGAACTACGCGCAGAGCTTGCTGTTTTTGAATTTCCTGCCCGTGCAGTAAATCAACCCCACCGCACTCACTGACACAGCAGATCCCCCTGAGGCGCGAGCCTGCTCGCGATAGCGTTGGCACATTCAATATCACGTGACTGAAACATCGCCATCGCGAGCAGGCTCGCTCCCACAGGGGGGGTTGAGTAAATAGGAAAAGTAGTAAGTTGTGGAATAACGATAGTTCGCATCGATATAACTGGTTATAAGAAAAATCGCTATGCTGCGGTCCAGTTTTTCCATGCGTTTTATTGCGGGCGTGTTAATGGATTTCGTTAACTTCGGGTTGGTGGTGGCAGGGTTGGTCGTCGGCTTTATCGTCGGCATGACCGGGGTAGGCGGTGGGTCTTTGATGACCCCGATTCTGCTGTGGTTCGGTATCAATCCGGCCACGGCGGTGGGCACCGACTTGCTGTACGCGGCCATTACCAAATCCAGCGGTGTGCTGGTTCATCGCAAGAACAACAATATCGACTGGGCGATCACCGGTTGGCTGACCCTCGGCAGCGTGCCGGCAGTAGCGCTGACGTTGTGGTTCCTGAGCAGTTTGCAGACTTCTCCCGACGCGATGAATGCCGTTATCAAACAAGCCCTCGGCTTCGTTCTGTTTGCCACGGCCCTGGCGATTTTCTTCAAAAAACGCCTGCTCGACTTCGCCCACAAACGGGCTGGCGGCCATTACAACCCCAGCGGTTCGCGCCTGAATGTGTTGACGGTCATCACCGGTCTGGTCCTGGGCACCATGGTCGCGCTGACCTCGATCGGTGCCGGCGCCCTCGGCACCGTAGCGCTGTTCATCCTCTATCCGTTGTTGCCGACCCGACGCCTCGTCGGCACGGAAATCGCCCACGCCGTGCCGTTGACCCTGGTCGCCGGCCTGGGCCATGCCAGCATGGGCAACATGGATTGGCAGGTGCTGGGTTACTTGCTGGTGGGTTCGCTGCCGGGGATTTACCTGGGCAGCCACTTGACCGGTCGTATCTCCGACGAAGTGCTGCGTCCTTGCCTGGCCACGATGCTGGTGTTGATCGGCTACAAACTGGCGTTTTAGCGTGTACCCCAGATAAAAATGTAAATTGTCTAGTCTTGAAGCAGGGCTACGCCTGTTTCACCCGAACGCCCGATGCACCGCATCGGGCGTTTTGTATTTTAAGGACAGGTGTGGGCACTCTTGGTTGTCGATAAAGATCGCTGCCGCACCCTCTGCTCAAAAAGTGCTGCGCAGGTGAACGTCAGTTGGTGACCAACAGTTCCGGGCCGAGGTAGTCGTTGATGTGGTCAATATCGTCGTCGCCCAGACTGCCCACCGAAGAGGCCAGGCGCAGGCGCGACATCAAGTAGCGCAGCTTGGCCTCGAACAAATCGTGGCGCGCATCGAAGAGCAGCTCTTCGGCATTGAGAACGTCCGAGTTGGTGCTGGTGCCGCCTTCTTTGAAGCCTTTGCGTGTCGAAGTCAGTGAGCGTTCGTTGGACTCCACTGCTCTCTCCAGCGCGCGAATACGTTGGGCGCCGCTCTCTACGCCGCGATACTCACGGGTGGTACCGGAGATGACTTCCTGGCGCGTAGCGTCGAGTTCGTCCAGGGCCTTATAGCTATTGGCACTCGCCTGGCGCGTCAACGCGCTAGTGCCACCACCGTTGTACAACGGGAAGTTTGCCTCCAGCCCGATTGAGGCGTAGCGGTTGCGTTGATTCAGCTCGGAGATTGATTGGCTATCGCCCGCGGTGTAGCCGGCAACGAAATCAAGTGTCGGCCAGTGACCAGCCCTGGCGCGCTTCACTTCTTCTTCAGCGAGGTCGCTGCTATGACGGCGCGCATGGATCAGCGGGCTGTCAGTCTGAGCCTTGATTAACCAGTCCTGCAGGTTGCTCGGTAGCAGCGGTGGCGTATTGAAGGTCGGACGCAAGGTGGTCAGGGATTCGGGGGATTCTCCGATGTATTCCTCAAGCTTGCGGCGCGCGTTGACCAGGTTGTCCTGCGCTTCGATCAGCTCAACCGCGGCGAGGTCGCGGCGAGCGATCGACTCGTCGATGTCGGTGACGGTACCGGCCCCCAACTCCATGCGTCGTTTAGCCGAAGCGAGTTGCTCGTCAAAGGCGCTTAACTTGGCTTTGGCAAGGATGATGGTTTCGCTGGCCAGGAGCACGTCGAAATAGCTTTCGGCCAGGCGCACTGCGGCGTCCTGACTCTTGGCATCGAACACCGCGACGCTATAGTCGGCACGCTGTTTACCCTGGCGGAACTCGGCCATTTTCTGTTTGTTGAACAGCGGCTGGCGCAAGCGCACGTTAGCGCCCTTGGAGTCGTAGTCGAGATCCCTTTCGATGCCGCTCTGGCGCTGGGTGCCATTGACCTTGTTGTCGTAGGCCGAGGCACTGATCTGCGGTAGCAGGCCGGCCTGGCCAATGGCGCGGTTTTCCAGGCCGGCCTCTTTTTCATGTACGGCGGCGCGATAGACGGGGCCTTGGTACTGCAACAGATCCCAGGCTTGCTTGAGGTCCATGGCGCCAACCGGGAAGGACAGCGCAAGCAGGCAAAAGATCAGGCAATGACGGTCCATTTCATTGTTCCTTGAACGAGCTGTCGACACGCTCGAGCATTGGTTTGAGAAGATAGCTCATCAAGTTGCGCTCGCCGGTCTTGATGGTGACGCTGGCGGGCATACCGGGACGAATGTGATTGCTGCCAAGCTGGCTCATGCCATCGGGAGTGACTTCTACCTGTGCCAGATAGAACGGTTGCTTGCTTTCCTCGTCGAGCAGGCGGTCGGCGGAGACTGTCTTCACACGGCCAGGGATGTTGGGCGTCTGGGCATGGTTGAAGGCCGGAAACGCAATGTCCACGGCCAGGCCGGGGACCATCTTGTCGATCGCCTGTACCGGAATCATCGCGTCAACCTGCAGCGGTTCATTGTCCGGAACGATTTCCATGATTTTGAAGCCGGGCTGAATGATCCCGCCGATGGTCGCAATGCTCAGTGAATGGACGATGCCATCGATCGGCGAGCGAATCACCGTGTGGGTCACTTCATAGTCCAGCGCACGCAAGCGGTCGGCCAGGGTGGTATTTTCCTTGGCGGTGTCGGTGAGCTGCGATTCGACTTCCTTCTGGTAATCGTGCTGGCGCTGAAGGATGCGCAGCTTGATTTCGGTGGTCTGGCTGCGTATGCGGGCGATGTTGTTGAGGTTTTCGGCCTGGCCGGCGGAGAGGTCGGAATTGCTGCGTTCCAGCTCAAGCAGGCGGTTGCGTGGCACATAGCCTTCGGCCGCCAGCACGCGGGTACCTTTTAGTTCCTGGTTGAGGAAGTCGATCTGCGAGGCGCGGGCGCCATAGACCTGCTGCAGGCCCTTGAGCTGCACCGCCGACGCCGCGAGGTTTTCCTGAAGGATGCTGATTTCGCCAGCGAGGCCGGCGCGTCGGGTATCCAGCAGGCGTTGTTGCAGATTCATGGCGGCCACCAGGCGGTGGTCATTCCCGAAGCGCTTGAGCAATTCGGGGTCGTAGTTCACCACGTCGCGGCCGTCGCGTTCCGCTTCCAGACGGTTTTCCACCGTCTTGCTGACGATGTACTGGGCGCTGACCGCACCCTGTTCAGAGGCGGCGCGCAGCGAGTCGAGGCGGACCAGCTCCTGGCCTTTTTTCACTGCATCACCTTCGCGAACAAGAATGGCCTCCACAGTGCCGCCGGTCAGATGCTGCACGGCTTTACGATTGCTGGTGACTTTGACCGTGCCAGTCGCGACCACGCCGGCATCCAGTGGCGCCAGCCAGGACCACAGGAGGAAGCCGCCGAAGCCGGCGAGCATCAGCAACATGCCCCAGCGCACGGGTTTACCGACGTCCAGATCCACCACGTTCCTGGGATCGGCGAGAATCATCTCGGTGTGTTGGCTCATTTGCATGATCGGTCACTCCCGTGATTTGACGGAGGCCAGCGGAGTCGATGCGCCTGCAGGCATCACACTGGCCTTGCGCAGCGCTGCAAATACTTCGTCGCGAGTACCGAGCATCTGCACACCGCCGTCGCGCAGCATCAGCACCTTATCGACGGCGCAGAGCACATTGGGACGGTGGGAAATCAGAATGACGGTGGCGCCGCGGTTTTTCAGTTGAGCCAGCGCCTCGACCAAGCCCTTTTCACCGACGTCGTCGAGGTTGGCGTTCGGCTCGTCCAGCACAATCAGATTGGGTTCTCCATACAGCGCGCGAGCCAAGGCGATGCGTTGCTTCTGGCCTCCGGACAGCGGGCTGCCATCGGTGCCCAGACGGGTCTCATAACCCTGCGCCAAACGCAGGATCATCTCGTGCACTCCAGTCGTCCTGGCGGCGCGTATGACCGCATCGCTGTCCACTTCGCCAAAGCGCGCAATGTTGTCGGCGATGGTGCCCTCGAACAGCTCCACGTCCTGTGGCAGGTAACCGAGCCAGGGGCCAAGTTCGCCCTTGTTCCAGGTGAATATGTCCGCGCCGTCCAGGCGCACCTTGCCGGCCTGCGCCGGCCAAACGCCAACCAACAGACGAGCGAGGGTGGATTTGCCCGAGGCGGATGGACCGATAATGCCAAGGCTTTCGCCGGGGGAAAGGTTGAAGCTCACTCCGCGCAGAATCGTGTTGCTGGTGCCGGGCGCACCGGCATACACATTCTCCACCGCCAGCATGCCCAGCGGCCGCTGCAGCGACATGCTCGGTGGCCGGCGAGGATAGTCGTTCAGCATCTCGTTCAACCGGGCCCAGGCCGAACGGCAGCCAAGCAATTGCTTCCACGACGCGATGACTTGTTCAACCGGGGCCAGCGCGCGGCCGGTGAGGATCGAGCAAGCAATCATCATCCCCGGGGTGATCTTGCCTTCGATCGCCAGCAACGCGCCGGCGCCGAGGATCAGCGATTGCAAAGTGATGCGCACGAAGCGCCCGGTACTGCTGATCAGGGCAGCACGGTCGGAAGCCAGGGTCTGCATTTCCAGAATGTGCAAATGGCTTTGGTACCAGCGCTTGCCGATCGAAGGCAGCATGCCCATGGCCTCGATAACCTCGGCGTTGCGCAGGTTGTTGTTGGCGTAGCTGGCGGAGGTGAGGGCAGCCTGATTGGCTTCGGCCAGTGGCTTTTGCGTTGCCTTCTCGGTGAGATAAGCCAGGCCCACCAGAATCAGCGAGCCGATCAGCGTGACCAGTCCGAGCAGCGGGTGGATCAAATAGGCGACCAGCAGGTAGATGGGGGTCCAAGGCGCATCAAAGAATGCGAACAGACCATTGCCGGTGAGAAATTGACGCACCTGTGCGAGATCTTGCAGGGCCTGGGCCGGATTGCCTCCGGCGCGACTCAGGTTGCGCTCGAATGCTGCGGTGAAAATGCGTCGATTGAGGTCCATGTCGAGGCAGTTGCCGACTCGGATCAGCACGCGGGTGCGGAACATTTCCAGCGTGGCCATTAGCAAGAACAGGCCTATCACCAGGAAGGTCAGCATCGTCAATGTTGTGACGTTACGACTGACCAAGGCCCGATCGTAGACCTGCAGCATATAAATAGCTGGCGTCAACATCATGACGTTGATGACGCCGCTGAATCCGGCCAACGAGTAAAAACTGCGGCGAAGTCGAAAGAGCGCGTCGGCCAGTTCGGATCGGGTACTTGAGAGCTTGTGCATTTGATAGACCCTCACCGAAAAGCCGGGTGTGCTTGCGGCAAAAAGCAGCAAGGAAAATGTGTGAAAAACCATAGATGTAGTTGCGAATGCTTCTCGCGGACACAAGCCATAGCGTTCCTGGAAAAGTTCCGTAAATTTTTATGTTCACATGCAGCAGCGTAGGTGGCGTTTGTCTCTCTAGCGATACAGTTTGAAATAACATTTCGCTCTAGTAGTTCGTATGAATATTTATATGTCGTTTAATAACAGTAAGTTGGCATGTCCAATGACGATGATATTTTTTTACGTCGTAATATTGACAGCGCATTGCTATAGAACTTTAGTCATGTTCAAGGGCGCCCGTCTGAATCTTGCCATCGCTTCGAAAGTGCAGGGCACGGTGGTCCTGAAGGAGCACGGCATGTCGATCATTTTGTTCTGTTGCACCGTGACGGAGCTGTTCAGGAAGTTCGCTTCGACTTCCCGATTCCATGGCCCACCAGTGGCTCGGAATCGCTCTGCCTAAACGCTCAGCGAGCAATTTCATCCAGCGAATTCCAGGCGCGCATTCACCGGCGCAGGGGACGGCTTTGCCTGCCCCACGCCTGCTCTCGCCAAACACTGAACCAACGAACTGCGCAAGCCAGCACGTGACTTGGCGCGGGAGGATTTATTCGTCCCGAGCCTTTCCCATATAGATCGAGGGCAATCGAAATGGCCAATTTCAACAAGTCGGACCTGGAGTTCATTCTCAAGCAAATCTTCATCGCAGAAGCGCATGCCGACGGCGCCAGCCTTAGTGATTTGCTACCCAACAGTCAGGTGCCATACGGCCTGCGAACCGTCGATGGCAGCTACAACAACCTGGTCGCCGGACAAAGCGAATTTGGCGCTGCGGACAATTCCTTCCTGCGCCTGCTTGACGCTTCGTATCGTGCGTCGTACGCCGGGACAGGGACGGTGGTCGATCCGCAGCCACGGATTATCAGTAACCTGATCAACGACCAGACCGCCAACAACCCGGCCGCTGTCGCTGCGAACGGTGGTGCTGACCCAGTGATCAGCCCCGGTCTGGACGGCGTGTTCGGCACGGCCGACGACAAGGAAGTATTCTTCATCCCCAACGAGTCGCCGGACGCCGGCCTGACCGCCGGCTTCAACTCGTGGATGACCTTCTTCGGCCAGTTCTTCGACCACGGCCTTGATCTGCTCAGCAAGAGCAGTACCGACGTTGTGTTTATTCCGCTGCAGCCGGACGATCCGTTGTTTGTGCCGGGCAGCCCGACCAACTTCATGGTGCTGCCACGTGCAGTGCGTACGGCCGGCGCGGACGGAATTGTCGGCACTTCCGATGATGGTCAGCCCAACACCACCTCACCGTTCGTAGACCAGAGCCAAACATACAGCTCGCACCCGTCGCACCAGGTGTTCCTGCGTGAGTACGTCCTCAACGCGGCCGGTGACCCTATTGCAACGGGGCGCTTGATTACCAACCGCGATCTCGGCGCTGATGGCAAATTCGGCACGGCCGATGATGGCGACGGCGAAAGCGGCGGCATGGCGACCTGGGCAGTGGTAAAAGCCCAGGCCCGTGACATTCTCGGCATCAACCTGACCGACCTCGATGTGCACAACGTGCCGTTGCTCGCGACTGATGCCTATGGCAGCTTCATCCGGGGGCCGAACGGTATGCCGCAGGTGGTGATGCGCACCAGTAACGGTACCGACGGTATTGCCGGGACGGCTGATGACGTCACGCAACTGGTCGAAGGCAACCGGGATGCGCCGATCAGTCTGGCCAACGCCGTAAGCACCGGACATGGTTTCCTCGACGACATCGCCCACAATGCCGCGCCGGTCGTCGTCGGTGGGGTTCTGCAAGCGGATGCCGACGCCGATGTCGGCAATGCGCAGCCCGTGGGTGCGGGCGGCAACAACCTGACCTATGACAACGAACTGCTCGACGCCCACTACATTGCCGGCGACGGCCGGGCGAACGAAAACATTGGCCTGACCGCCGTGCACCATGTGTTCCACTCCGAGCACAACCGCCTGGTCCAGCAATCCAAGCAAACCATCCTGGCCGCCGGCGATCTGGCGTTTCTCAATGAGTGGCTGGTGGACGACGTCGCCGCAATGCCTACGACACTCGCCGAAATATCAGCCTTGGTGTGGGACGGCGAACGCCTGTTCCAGGCCGCCAAGTTCGGCACCGAGATGCAGTACCAGCACCTCGTCTTCGAAGAGTTCGCGCGGACCATTCAGCCGCAGGTTGACGCATTCCTTGCCCCCAACGGGTATGACACCTCGATCAACCCGGCCATCCTCGCCGAGTTCGCCCATGTGGTGTATCGCTTCGGTCACTCGATGTTGACCGAGACCGTCGATCGTTTCGACCCCGAATTTAATCCGCTGCTCACTGACCCGAACAACCCGGATTCGCAAATGGGTCTGATCGCGGCCTTCCTCAATCCGCTGGCGTTCGCCGGCAGCGGGGCCACTGCGGACGAAGCGGCAGGGGCGATCATTCGCGGTGTGACCCGCCAGCTCGGCAACGAGATCGACGAGTTCGTCACCGAAGCGTTGCGCAACAATCTGCTCGGTCTGCCCCTCGATTTGCCGGCCTTGAATCTGGCGCGTGGTCGCGACACGGGTATCCCGACCTTGAATGAGGCGCGGCGTGAGTTCTACTCATCAACCGGCGACAGCCAACTCAAGCCGTACATCAGTTGGGCAGACTTCGCGGACAACCTCAAACACCCCGAGTCGTTGGTCAACTTCATCGCAGCCTATGGCACGCATGAAACGATTACGGCGGCGACCACGCTGGCAGACAAACGCGCTGCAGCCCTGGCGCTGGTATTCGGTGGTGATGATGCGCCGGCTGACCGCCTGGACTTCCTCAACAGTACCGGTGCCTATGGCAACGTAACGCTGGCCGGCAAGGATGGGCTGCTGGGTACTGCCGACGACGTGACGGGTGTAACGATCACGGGCGTCGACGATATCGACTTCTGGGTCGGTGGCCTCGCCGAGCAGAAGATGCCGTTCGGCGGTATGCTCGGTTCGTCGTTCAACTTCGTGTTTGAGACCCAGATGGAGGCGTTGCAGGACGGCGACCGCTTCTACTATCTGTCACGTACCGCGGGCCTGAACTTCGGCACCGAGTTGGAAAACAACTCCTTTGCCAAGCTGATCATGCTCAACACCGATGTCACACACCTGTCGAACACCGTGTTCCTGACGCCTACTTACACCCTGGAAGTGAATCAGGCCAATCAGTTCACTGGCCTTGGCGCGGGCAGCGCCGATCCAACTGGCGGCCTCATGATCAACGGTGTGGAAATCGTGCCGCTGGTGATCCGCGATAACCCCGACACCGTGGGGGCGGACAGTAATTATCTGCAATATACCGGCGAAGACCATGTCGTCCTGGGTGGCACCGCTGGCAATGACATCATCGTCTCCGGTGAGGGCGATGACACCCTTTACGGCGACGGTGGCAACGACCGCCTCGAAGGCGGCGCCGGCAACGATGCGGTACTGGGCGGCGCGGGCGATGACATCATCACCGACTCGTTCGGTGACAACCGTCTGGAAGGTAATGCCGGTAACGATGTGATCGTCGCCGGTAGCATGCTGGTTGGCGGCAACCTGATCCTGGGGGGCGATGGCCAGGACTTCATCATCACCACCGAAGACATCAGCACCACCTTCGGCGGTCAGGGTGACGATTTCATCCTCGGGGCCAAGACCAACCTGCCAGCTACGGGCAACGAAGGTGATGACTGGATCGAGAGCGGTACCCAGGACGGTGCGCCAGGCGATAACGCCTCGCCGTTGCTCAATGACGACGTGATCGGCAACGATATCTTTGTCGGTGGTGGTGGCTTCGACGAAATGATCGGCGAGGGTGGCGATGACATCTTCGTCGGCAGCGATGCCCAGGACAATATGGACGGCATGTCCGGTTTCGACTGGGTGACCTACAAAAATGACAGGGTCGGTGTGACCGTTGACCTGACCATGGCCACGCTGGCGCAACCACACGGCAACGCGCCAAACCAGAACAACGGGCCGTTCAATCCGGTCGGTGCCTCGCCGACCTCGATCCTCGACCGTTTTGCCGAGGTCGAAGGCTTGTCCGGTTCGCAATTTGGCGATGTGCTCAAGGGCGATAATGTTGATGCGGTCACGATTGCCGACCACGGCGGGACCACGGGCAGTGCGCTGACCAATGTGGCGTTGATTCGCGGACTGGAGCAATTCCTGGCCGATGCCGGCTTGCCGACCACTGGTTTTGCCACGGGCAATATCATCCTCGGTGGCAATGGCAGTGACCTGATCGAGGGGCGTGGTGGCGATGACCTGATCGATGGCGACAAATGGATCAACGTCAGAATTGCGGTGTATGGCCCCAACGACGTCAACCATACCGGCCCTGAAATCGCCACCTTCGACAGCATGGTCGACATGATTCCGTTCATGATCGACGGCACCTATAACCCAGGTCAGCTCAAGGCCGTGCGGGAAATCCTGCCCGGCACTTCGACAGGCGGGGCGGCTTTCGACACTGCCGTTTTCTCCGGCCTTCAGTCTGAGTATGTGGTGACGCGTGACACCCGAGGCACGGCCAATGTGGCGGACGATGTCTGGACAGTGACCGATACCGAAGCGGGTCGCGACGGCACCGATACCTTGCTGCATATCGAACGCCTGCAGTTCGCCGATACCCAGCAAGTGCTGGTGCCGGATCTGAACGCACAACCGTTGGGCAGACCGACCGTCGCGGATGGAAACGGCGGCGCGATCACAGTGGGCGACACATTGACGGTGAGCATGGCCGGAGTGCGCGATTCCGACAACATCACGGTGGGTAACCCGCAGGGTTTCGTCAACAATGCCTCGGTGTCCTACTATTGGCAGTTCGAAGCCGACCCCGGCACCGGCGTGTTCGAAGACATCATCCAGCTGCCAGCGGGTGACCTGGCGTTCCAAAGTGCCGACGGCACCACGTTCAAGGTCTCGCCGGATCTTGCCGGGCTGGCACTGCGGGTCAAAGCGATCTACCAGGATGGTCACGGCACGACTGAAGTGGTGTTCTCGCAACCGACTGATGTGGTGGCTCCCGGCGAGCCGGTTGTGCCGACGGCGCAGACACCGGTAGTCAATGCCACCGCGGGGGGCGAGGGCCTTAACATGGTCCGCTCCGACCTCAACTTCATCCTTGATCAGATCAAGATTGCCGAGGCTGATGCGGCCGGTCAGGACATCCTCTCGCTGATCCCGAATATCCGCGCGCCGTTGGGCCTGCGTGCGGTCGACGGCTCGAACAACAACCTGATGAACCTCAACGGCATCAACAACACCGAGTTTGGTGCCGCGGATAACACCTTCCCGCGCTTGACCGATCCGGTCTTCAATCCGGCGGAAGGTGCTCCTGCCGGCTTCTTCGGCCCCGGCTCGCCGGCCATTCCGGGATCGTCGTATCAGCAGAACAGCGGCTTTGTGTTTGACTCGCAGCCGCGCACGATCAGTAATCTGATCGTCGACCAGACGTCGAACAACCCGGCGGCCTATGCCACTGCTTACGACCCGGGTGCGGACGGTGTGCTCAACTTCGGCGCAGAGGGGAACGACGACGTGCTCAAGGATGGCACTCGAATAGTCGCCAGCCCCGGCATGGATGGTCAGTTCGGTACTGCCGACGACCATGATGTGTACCTGTTCGAGAACACCGCGTCGGACGCAGGGTTGTCCGCGCCGTTCAACGCCTGGATGACCTTCTTCGGGCAGTTCTTCGATCACGGTCTGGACCTGGTGACCAAAGGCGGTTCGGGCACGATCTTCATCCCGCTGCAACCGGATGATCCGCTGTATGTGCCCGGTGGCAACACCAACTTCATGGTGCTGACCCGCGCGACCAACCTGCCCGGGGCGGATGGCGTTCTCGGCACGGCCGACGACATCCATGAGCACACCAACACCACGTCGCCATTCGTGGATCAAAACCAGACCTACAGCTCGCACCCATCACACCAGGTTTTCCTGCGCGGTTATGAGCTGACCGACAACGGCCCCATCGCGACCGGCAGATTGATCACTAACCGTGACCTGGGGGCGGATGGCAAGTTTGGTACCGCAGACGACACCGAAATCGGTGGTATGGCGACCTGGAAAGTGGTCAAGGCGCAGGCCAACGACATTCTGGGTATCCGCCTTACCGACGCCGACGTCGACAACTCCCCGCTGTTGGCGACCGACGCTTATGGCAATTTCATCAAGGGGCCGAACGGCTTCCCGATGGTCGTGATGAAGGGCGCTGACGGTCTTGGTGGCACGGCTGATGACGTCCTTGTCGAAGGCAATCCGCTTGACCCCATTAGCCTGACCAACGCTGTGCGTACCGGTCACCAGTTCCTCGCCGACATTGCCCACAATGCAGCGCCGGTGTTCAGCGGTGGCGTGCTCGTGCCTGACGCGGATTCGGATACTGGCAACGCAGTGCCGTTCAATCCGCAGACCGGGGCCAACCTGGCCTACGACAACGAGTTGCTCGATGCGCATTACATCGCTGGCGACGGCCGGGTCAACGAGAACATCGGCCTGACCGCGGTGCATGCGATCTTCCACTCCGAGCACAATCGGCTGGTCGCGCAGACCAAGGACACCGTGCTTGATTCGGGTGACGTAGCCTTCCTCAACGAGTGGCTGCTCACTCCTGTGAGCGCTTTGCCCGCCAACCAGGCTGAGATCGATGCGCTTGTGTGGAATGGCGAGCGCTTGTTCCAGGCTGCCAAGTTCGGCACCGAGATGCAGTATCAGCACCTGGTGTTCGAGGAGTTTGCGCGGACCATCCAGCCCAAGTTCTTTGCACCGACCCAGGTCTATGACGTTGACCTCGATGCCTCGATCGTCGCCGAGTTCGCCCATACCGTGTACCGGTTTGGCCACTCGATGCTGACCGAGACCGTCGATCGCTTCGACGTCGACTTCAACGTGATCGGCGATCCGAACAGCGCTGATCCTGATCAGCAACTCGGCCTGATCGCGGCGTTCCTCAACCCGTTGGCGTATGCCGCCAGTGGCGTGACGCCCGAAGATGCGACCAGTGCGATCGTGCGTGGGATGACTCGGCAAGCCGGTAACGAAATCGACGAGTTCGTCACCGAGGCGCTGCGCAACAACCTGCTCGGCCTGCCGCTCGACCTGCCGGCGATCAACATTGCCCGTGGCCGCGACGTGGGGATTCCTTCGCTCAATGCGGTCCGCCGCGACATCTACAGCCAAACCGGTGATACCCAACTCAAGCCTTACATCAGCTGGGTCGACCTGGTGCAGCACCTCAAGCATCCAGAGTCGTTGATCAACTTCATCGCAGCCTATGGCACGCATAGCACGATCACGGAGGCGACCACACTGGAAGCCAAACGCGCTGCAGCCATGGCGCTGGTATTTGGTGGTGATGATGCGCCGGCTGACCGCTTGGACTTCCTCAACGGAACCGGTACCTGGGCCAACGTCACGCTGGCCGGCAAAGATGGGGTGATGGGAACTGCCGACGATCTGAAGGGAGTGACGATCACGGGCGTAGATGCCATCGATCTCTGGATCGGCGGCCTGGCCGAAGAGAAAACCCCGTTCGGCGGCATGCTCGGCTCGACCTTCAACTTCGTGTTCGAGAACCAGCTGGAAAAACTGCAGGACGGCGACCGCTTCTACTATCTGGAGCGTACGGCTGGCCTGTCGATGAATGCCGAACTGGAAAGCAATTCGTTCGCCAAGCTGATCATGGCCAACACCTCGGCTACGCACTTGCCGGGCCTGGTGTTCTCGGACCCTGGTTTCTATCTGGAAAGGGACCAGAGCAAGCAGTACAACGATGGCCTGGGCAACGCTGATCCGCTTGGCGAGAACGGCGAGCAGGTCGTGTTCCGCGACAACCCGCTGACCGCAGGACCGGACACCAACTACATCAAGTACACGGGTGATCAGCACATCGTGCTGGGCGGCACCAACAATGCCGACATCCTCATCGCCAGTGAAGGCGATGACACGGTCTGGGGTGACGGCGGCAACGATGTCATCGAAGGCGGTGACGGCAACGACCAACTGCGCGGTGGCGCCGGCGACGACATCATCACTGACCGCGGCGGCGACGATAACATCCAGGGGGGCGACGGCAACGACGTGCTGCACGGTGGCAATGGCGTCAACCTGATCATCGGCGGGTTCGGCAATGACTTCATCGTGACCGGCGAGGACGCCTCCGAGGCTATTGGTGGCCACGGCAACGACTTCATTCTGGGCAGCAAAGCCAACGAACAGGACATGGGTAACGAAGGCGACGACTGGATCGAGAAGGGCACGTCGGACGGTGCGCCTGGCGACAACTTCGACCCGCTCGGCAACGACCCGATAATCGGCCACGATGTGTTCATCGGCGCTAGCGAAAACGACAAGTTCAACGGCGAGGGCGGCGACGACATCATGGTCGGCAGTCTCGGCCTGGGTGACCGCTATATCGGTGGCTCCGGCTATGACTGGGCAACCTTCAAGGGGCTCGCCCAGGGCGTGACCATCGACTTCACCGATCGCTTTTTCGATGTTCCGCCGGTGCCGGGTTCGGGGGCTTCGGCGCTGGTGCGGTTCGACATCATGGAAGGTTTGTCGGGTTCATCGCACGGTGACTACCTGCGCGGTGATAACGAAGATGCCACAACACTGCCCGGCGCCGGAGCAACTGGCAGTGTGCTGACCAACATCAACCTGATCGACGGCCTGGTTGATCTTCTGCCCGCCGGAGCAACGTTCTTCGACGGCGGCAACATCATCCTCGGCGGCAGCGGCAGCGACCTGATCGAAGGTCGCGGTGGTGACGACATCATCGATGGTGACAAGTGGCTGAACGTGCGTATAAGCGTGCGGGAAAATGTCGATGGTACTGGCGAGGAAATCGCCACGTTCGACAGCATGGAGCCGCTGGTGCCGTTTATGTTGAACGGTACTTACAACCCGGGCCAGTTGGTCATCGTGCGGGAGATTCTGACCGGCAATGACAGCTACGACACTGCATTGTTCTCCGGTAATTTGGGGGAATACGGCATCGAGATCGATGGCGACACTGTCATCGTGACCGACTCGGTGGCGGGGCGTGATGGCGTCGATCGCCTGACAGGCATCGAGCGTCTGCAGTTCGCTGACGTGGCGCAATCGTCCGGAGTGGGCACCGCTCAAAACAACGACCCATCGGGTCATCTGGCAATCCTCGATGCTGCAACCGGTGTGCGTGACGAAACGCCTGTCGCCGGCCAGTTGCTGCGAGTCAGTGATCGGGCGGTACACGACGCGGACAACCAAAGCGGGACCAACCCGACCGGTGCGGTGACTGGCGGGGTGGCTTACTACTGGCAGGTCGAAACCATTGCCGGCACGGGCGTTTATGATGACATCACCTCCCTCGCTGCGGGCGAGGCAACGCGGGCGATCGGCACCACCTACCGGGTGACGGACGATGTGGCAGGTCTGAACATCCGCGTCCGGGCGGTGTACCAGGATGCCAAGGGCACGCTGGAGATCGTCGATTCGTCCGGGAACAGCACACCGACCGAAGGGCCGACCGTTACCGGGCTTGCCGTGCAGAACCAGCTGTTGACCGCTGACCCGTCGAGCATCATCGACCTCGATGGCCTGAGCAATCCGCAGTTCACCTATCAGTGGCAGGCGAACGACGGGCTTGGCTTCGTCAACATCGCCGGCGCTACCGGTAGCACGTTCGCGCTTGGCCAGGCTCAGGTCGATCAGGAAGTGCGCGTGGTCATCGGTTACGTAGATGCTTTCGGTGTGGCCGAAAGCGTTTCGTCCAACATCCTGGGGCCGGTGGAAAACGTCAACGATGCACCGACTGCAGGGCCAACCTTAACCGGGCTTGCCGTGCAGAACCAGGTGTTGACCGCTGACCCGGCGAGCATCATCGACGTCGATGGCTTGAGCAATCCGCAGTTCACCTACCAATGGCAGGCGAACAACGGGTCTGGCTTCGTCGACATCAACGGCGCTACCGGTAGCACGTTCGCGCTTGGCCAGGCTCAGGTCGGACAGGCAGTGCGCGTGGTCATCGGTTACGTGGATGACTTCGGTGCGGCCGAAAGCGTTTCATCCAACACCCTGGGGCCGGTGGCCAACGCCAATGATGCACCGACAGGCGCATTGCTGATCAGCGATACGACACCGAATCAAGGGCAGGTGCTAACCGCGCTGACGGGCGAGATTGTCGATGCGGATGGGCTGGGCACCTTCAGCTTCCAGTGGCAGCAAGGTGTCGGTGTGTCCTTCACTGACATCAACGGTGCGACTGCTGCGACCTTCACCCCGGGTGCGGCGCAAGGCAATCTGCAACTGCGAGTGATCGTGCGCTACACCGATGGCTTCGGCACGCTGGAGTCGGTGACCTCTGCGGCGACGGCGGCAGTAACGGTACTGAGTGGCGTGGTCCTGCAGGGCAATGCGTTTGCGAACACCCTCACCGGCACTGCGGGTAACGATGTGCTGATTGGCCTGGGCGGGAGCGATACGCTGAATGGCCTGGCCGGTATCGACCAGTTGTTTGGCGGCACGGGCAACGACATCCTCAACGGCGGAGACGACAACGACGTCCTCAATGGCGAGGACGGCACCGACACCCTCAACGGTGGGCTCGGCGCGGATACCATGAACGGCGGTGCCGGCAACGACACGTTTGTGGTCGACAACGTCGGTGACCTTGTCACCGAGGCGCTGGGTGGTGGTACCGATCTGGTGCGGACCAGTCTGACGAGCTACCAGCTCGGTGCCAACGTCGAGAACCTGACCTATACGGGAACCGCAAACTTCACCGGTACCGGTAACGCGCTAGCCAACATCATCACCGGCGGGGTGGGTAGCGACCTCCTCAATGGCGGTGCAGGTGCTGACCGGTTGGTGGGGGGCGCCGGCAACGATACCTATGTCGTCGACGCAGCCTTGGACGTGGTGGTCGAGGTGTTAGGTGGCGGTACGGACACCGTGCAGACCTCGCTGGCCAGCTACACGCTTGGCGCTAATGTCGAGAATCTGACCTACACCGGAGTCGGCAACTTCGTCGGCAACGGCAACGGGTTGAACAACGTCATCACCGCCGGAGCGGGTAATGACACCCTCAATGGTAACGACGGCAACGACCAACTGTTCGGTGGCATTGGCACCGATACCCTGAACGGCGGCAATGGCGATGACAGCCTCGACGGCGGTGATGGGGCGGATGTCTTGAATGGTGGATCAGGCAACGACACGCTGCTCGGTGGTGACGCTAACGACATATTGTTGGGTGGAACCGGCGTTGACTTTATCGATGGCGGAATTGGCAACGATACGGTCACTGGCGGTGCCGGTAACGACATGATGGTTGCCAGCAGTGGCAACGATATCTTCATGTTCGCAGCGGGCTTCGGGGCCGATCAGATCATCGGCTTCGATGCCGACGCGGTGGGAGGCCAGGACCGGCTCGATATTTCCGCGTTCGGCGTCACTGCTGCGACCTTTGCCGGCATCGTTATCATCACCGATATCGGTGCGGATACCTTGATCAGCTCCGCAGGGCCTGAATCCATCCGCCTGGTCGGTGTGGCCGATGCAACAACCGTCACTGCCGCAGACTTCATTCTGGCCACTTGAGGTTCTGATCAACAATGTCGCAGGGAGCGTGGACATCGGAGGGGAGGGCAATGGATGCCCTCCGTTTTTTTAAAACTCTGGCCGTTTGTTCGGCCGAAAATGCGTGAACCACTCTGCCACGCCGGTATGTCGGTTCGTGGGAAACGCTCGATCAACATTTGACCAGGGAATGGAAATAGGGGAGCCCGACCTTGAACATTTCAACGACCTGCGCCATGAGCAGCCTGTTGGTTTCGCTCACCGCTTCTGCTACCGGGATCATTCCGGTCTTCGAGCTGGACTTCACCCGATCCGCAACAGAAACGCTGCAAAAAATGGGCATCAACGACGCTTGTATTATTGCCGCTTCACATCCCGCTGAATTTACCTACTGCCGAGAAGGGTCTTCAACGCTCTGGAAGTATCAGGCGTTGGATCTAGAGCAACAGGCGGCGATCCAAATTGGCCAAACGCGGTCTTCGATGGATCATCAGCGAATTACTGTCGCGCAATTCAATAGCACTGCCTGCGAAGAAGATCACCTTGAGCCAGTGGTAAACCCGGCGATTGGTCTTGGATTTGTCCTCGGCTTGTTCACCCTGTTTCTGTTGATCGGTTTTCGACGCGCCCGCCACCTGTAATCCAAACGTGATGAATGCTTCCCACGGACTCTTGACTGCTGAACAAGCTGATAAGACGCCGGGCTGTTCCTGTCGCAAAAATCCTGGAGCAACGCAGCCTGGCGTTCCGGCCTTTTTTCACCACCAGGCAAGGTGGCCTGGTGCAGGTCAAGCGGATGATGGAGCGGTGCGGCGGGGTGTTCAGTGGGGAAAGTCGCGAGGGCGACGGCACGGTGTGTCCGCCTGTTGTTCAAGCGAATTCCCTGAATATGGGGAAGAACTTTACCCAGTAGCGGGTGCCATGCCCCAGTCGCTTTTTGGGCATGGCAAATTGATGTTGATAAGCCATTGTTCTGCTGGGTATTGATGCTTTGTATAGAACATTACGAATCTGGCGAACTCCTTGCACTCCTCCCATTACCCCCTTCACGATTTAGAGGCGGCTGGTGATGGACAGAAAAGCGCGGCACCCCTGCAAATGGTTTGGTCTCCTGACGCCCCTGAGCGTCCTTCTGACAATGACGCTCGGCACAACAAACCTGCGCGCCAGCCCGATCGACGACGAACGACAGCCCGAACCCTCCGACCCTTCAGCGTACTACGACGAACCGACTGACAAAGTAGGCGCCTTGAACGCCATTTTGACCATGCCCCCGGCTAACCTCGATTCCTTCGACTTGCCGGGTGGCGTCAAAGGCAGCAAAGACACCACGCGCAAGGAAAACATCCTGCCGCCAGCGCTGCAGACCAGTTTCAATTACCCCACCAACGGAAAACCCAGTCCGCTGTATGGTGCTCTGCCGTTCACTCAACCACTGGCGCTGTTCGAAGAATTCGGTGTGGAAAAACTCGACCCCACCACCCCGGCGGCACTGTTGCCGTTTCCACCCGCCGCCATTGGCCCGCTGCCACAACAAGATCCCACCAGCGTCGCACGCAGCGCTCCGCCGAGTGCGGCGCTCGACGCGTTCTTGCGTCAACCAGGCCTGACTCCGTTCCCCAGCCAGTATTCCAACGTGGTCGACCGCAACCCTTGGCAGAAGCAGATTGAATTTTTCCTCAACCGCCGTATCGGCTCGTCGGCTGAAGGCCGTCCGCCAGGAAAAGGCTGGTCGCACCAGCGCTGGAACGAGTTTTACCCGCAGGTGGCCTACAAGACCGTGCAAGCCGGCGCACGGGTGAATACCGGTTTGCGTGACAGTCGCCAGATGCACCGCTATGCCGTGGGTGAGTTCGGTCCCAGTGGTCTCTATTACAACGTGGCTGGCGTGCCAGCGACAGCTGGCACCTCCAAAGGATTTGAACCGCGTTTTCACCCGAAAATGCCGGTGCAGAAACACAACTCGGTCTGGACCTTCGACGGCACCTTGCCGCCAAAATTGCTCATGGTGCGGTACGGGCAACCCGTGTTGATGCGTCATTACAACGGCTTGCCGATCGACCCGTCGGCGAACATGGGTTTTGGTCTGCACACCATCACCACCCACGAACACAACGGCCACGTACCGGCGGAAAGCGACGGTTACACCAATGCGTTTTTCTTCCCTGGGCAATTCTACGACTATCGCTGGCCGATCCAGTTGGCCGGTTACGACAGCATCAACACCAAGGCTGAAGACCCGCGTGCAGCGTTTCCGTGCTCGCCGGGCGAAACCCTGTGGACTAACGACCTCGCCCCCGGCCGCAAAACCTGCGACAACGGGATGATCAAAATCCGCGGTGACTGGCGCGAAACCATGAGCACCCACTGGTTCCACGACCACATGCTCGATTTCACCGCGCAGAACGTCTACAAGGGCAACGCGGCGATGATGAACTACGACCGCGCCAATGAATCGGTGAATGACGGCGTCAACCTGCGCCTCCCCAGCGGCAGCGCCTTGCCCTGGGGTAACCGCGACTACGACGTCAACCTGATGTTTGCCGACAAGGCGTGGGATAAGAACGGTCAACTGTGGTTCAACCCCTTCAACACTGCCGGCTTCCTCGGTGACCAGGTGCTGGTCAACTGGAAGTGGAAACCAACCTTGGACGTCCGTGCCCGCAGCTATCGGTTCCGTATGCTCAACGGCTCCGTGTCGCGCTACTTCAAGATGGCGCTGGTGCGCGAGATCAAGGGCACCAGCGGCGAGTTCCAAGGGCCTGTCGGGTCGGGCGTGTCGTATGCCCGGGTGCCGTTCCACCTGATCGCCAACGACGGCAATATCATGGAACACGCCGTGCCGTTCGACGGCACCATGGACCTGGATGCCGACGGTGACAAACAGAACCACAACGCGATCCTGCCAACCCTGGGCATCGCCGAGCGTTTCGACATCATCGTTAACTTCTCGAAAAACGGGATCAAACCAGGCGACAAGCTGTTCTTCGTCAACCTGCTGGTGCACCAAGACGGCAAGGGTCCGGAAGAACCCGTCGCCCTGGCTGACGTGCTGTCCGAGAAGTACCGGGCGATCATCAAGCAAACCAGCAAGGGGCCAAAGTGGGAGGACGGTGATCCGGCGGTAGGCAAGGTGTTGCAACTCAACGTCAAGGCTTACACCGGTCAGGACCTGGCCATGGACCCGGCCGCTTATGAGCCGGCCAAACCGGGCAAGGCTGAAGGCCTGTTTATGATCCCGCTGAAAATCCATCGCGACAATGCGGCCGACAAGGCGCTGCTGGCTCAGGCTCGTCACCGCACCTTTACTTTCGGCCGTTCTGATGGCACCGATGAAGCACCCTGGACGGTCAAGACCGACGGCGGTTTCGGGTTTCGCATGGACCCACGTCGGCTGAACACCTCGACCAAACTGGCCAGCGGTCCGACCGATGCCGGCGCCACGGGCTTCGGCACGCTGGAAGTGTGGCACATCAAGGGTAATGACACGGGCTGGGGCCACCCGGTGCACGTGCACTTCGAGGAAGGGATCATCCTCAGCCGTGGCGGCAAGCCACCACCGGAATGGGAAAAATGGGCACGCAAGGACGTGTATCGCGTCGGTTCGGAAAAGGATGGTACGGACAATGTCGAGATTGCGATCCAATTTCGCGAATTCGCCGGCACCTACATGGAGCACTGCCACAACACTCAGCATGAGGACAACTCAATGCTGTTGCGTTGGGACGTTGAAAAACCCGGGCAAGTGCAGTTGATGCCGACTCCGTTGCCGAGCTGGGATGGCGTGCGCTACGTGAACTCCGCTGCGCTGCCAACCTTCCGCACCGGCGACGGCTACGGTACCAAAGCAGCGGTCACACCATGATCCGCAGGGGAGCCGACATGACATCAACTACGCCGCGCTCCCGCGCCCTGGGCATGCACCTGATTTTGCTGCTGGTCACCGGCGTGCTGGCCGCTTGGCTGCTGCTCGCTCATGAAGGTGCACCGTCGCCCACGGAATCGGCGACACCCTGGGGCGGCGATTACTTCCCCAACACCTTGCTGACCGATCAGGACGGTCGGCAGGTGCGTTTTTTCGAGGACCTGATCAAGGGCAAAGTGGTGGTGATCAACTTCATCTTCACCACGTGCAGCGACTCCTGTCCGCTGGAAACCGCGCGCCTGCGCCAAATGCAACAGTTGCTCGGGGACCGGGTCGGGAAGGATATCTTTTTCTACTCGATCAGCATCGACCCGCTGAGCGATACCCCCGAGGTGCTTAAAGCCTACGCCCAGCGCTTCAAGGTGGGACCGGGCTGGCAGTTTCTCACCGGCGAATTCGAGGCCGTTACCGACCTGCGAAAAAAACTCGGGCTGTTTATCGAAGGCGTCGACAACGGACGCAGCAAGGATCACAACCTGAGCCTGATCGTTGGCAACCAGAGCACCGGTCGCTGGATGAAAGCCTCGCCGTTCGAGAACCCGTGGATCCTCGCCGATCAGTTGGCCAATACCTTGCAGAACTGGAAGCAGGCCAGTGCCGAAGGGAGCTACGCCAATGCGCCCGAGATTCGTCCGCCGAGCAACGGAGAAGAATTGTTTCGCACCCGTTGCGCGTCGTGTCACAGCCTCGGGCCGCAAGACGGGCAGGGCATCGGCATGCGCAGCATCGGCCCGGACCTTATCGGCGTGACCCGTCAGCGAGACCCCGTCTGGCTCAATCGCTGGATCCGCGAACCGGACCGCATGCTTGCCGAGAAGGACCCGATTGCGCTGGAACTGTTTGAGCGCTTTGACAAGATTCCGATGCCCAACCTGCGCCTGGATGAAGACGCAGCGCAGTCCATCATGGATTTTTTGCAGGAAGAAACTGACCGTCAACAATCGTTGCAGGCGGCGCAGCTGCAATAGCAGCTGAATACAATCATTGAGCCGTCGGGCTCGATCAATGCCACCTGCACTGATCTGATGAAAAGGCTTCGTCCAGTACTCAGGAGCCACCCATGCAGATACTCCAGCGCCAAAAAGTACCTGCGCTGCCGCACACGGCGGCAGGAGAAGGCACGGGCTTGCGTGGTCAGTTCAATCTGCTGCGCTGGTTTTCCCTGGGCAGTTTTTTCATCATCGCCGCCGTGGCGCTGGGGCTGGGTTATATATCTACGCGCTTCGTCGTCGAGGAAAGCATCGAGCGCGACTCCATGCTGACCGCGCAATTCATTCAGGCCATTGGTGATGCCGAAATCCGCCACGCCTCGATTACCCCGAACAGAACCATGGGCGAAATGCTCGATCCTCGAGGTGACAATTCCTATTCCGACGTCGATCCGGGCTCTCGTGCGGCTGCCCGCACAGAGTTTCTCGATCATGTCGCACACTTGCCGGACACGCTGTTGGCGGTGGTGTACGCTCTGGATCGCACGGTGGTCTGGTCGACCAACCCGGAGTTGGTCGGCGTGCGCATTGAAAATGATAAGGAGCTGGACGAATCCTTTGAGATGAAGGAAACCGTGTCCACCAGCTACCACCAGATCGATGAAGAACGTCCCGAACAGATGCTGCTGCGCGAACCCAAGTACTTGTTCATCGAGAACTACATCCCGATGTTCAATGCCGACAAAAGCAAAGTGATCGCCATGGTGGAGATCTACAAAGAACCTGCGGACCTGGTGGCGCGCATCCAGCGTGGTTTCAAGTCGATCTGGCTGGCGACCCTGCTTGGTGGTGCCGTCATTTACCTCGGGCTATTCTGGATTGTCTGGCGTGCGTCCGAGCTGCTCGAGAGCCAGCAGAAACAGTTGATCGCCAACGAAACCTTCGTGGCGCTGGGTGAAATGTCCTCGGCCGTGGCCCACAGTTTGCGCAATCCGCTGGCGAACATTCGCTCGAGCGCCGAACTGGCCCAGGAAATCGCCAGCCAGAATACGCAAAAGAACATCGGCGACATCATCAATCAGGTCGATCGCATGTCGCGTTGGGTTCGTGAATTGCTGATGTCGTTGCGGCCGATGAATGACGACTATGAGGCGGTGGATCTGGTATTGATCATTGATGACACCCTGGGTGCCTTCGACGCGCTGATCAAACGCTCCGGCGTTGAAGTCCGTTTCACACCCAAGGTCTGCCCGCCAGTGGTTAGTCAGCAGGTGTTGCTGACGCAAATTCTCAATAGCCTGATTGCCAACGCCCTGGAAGCCATGCCCAGGGGCGGCGTGCTGAGTATCGAGATTGAATCGCCGCAGACCGGCCATGTGTGCATGATCCTGAGCGATACCGGCAAGGGCATGACCAAGCAACAGCAACAAATGGTCTTCAAGCCGTTTTTTACCACCAAACAAGGCGGGTTGGGCGTAGGCCTGGCCCTGGTCAAAAGGATAATGGAACGCTTAGAGGGCTCGGTCGAGCTGACCAGCCAGGAGCAGGCAGGAACCCGCGTTTGTCTCAACTTTAAAGTGGCAACGGGGGGAGAGTACGGAGCACAGCATACCGCTGGTCGAGGATGATGGAGCGCTCATGGCGGGTTCTCACGGCGGATCAGGTGTATCGTCATAAGGGATGAGATTAGCTCAGCCTGTTGCGCAATGACCGCCCTGACCTAAGCTTTGGTCAAGGCGGAACACAATTGCGGTGCGTCACCCGGAACGATCGCCGCGATGCGCAATCATTAGAGCGTGGATATCAAAAGGAGATGCGCATGCTCATCAGGTCTTTGACCCTGACTACCTTGCTGGCTTTCGCCGGCCCCTTGCTCGCCGCCGAAGACGGCTCACCGCTGGACAATGACAAAGGCAGATCCCGGCCACTGATTGTGATTGCTTCGAGTACCGTTGACCCGGTCTGGGTGAGCCTGAAAAAGGCGATGGACGATCCGGCCAACAAGGATGGCGTCAAGCAACGCAATATCAGGGTGTACACCGTGCTGAACATGTTCGGTCAGCTCGACGGCAAGGATCTCGGCCAGCAGGACACCATGGCGCTGATCCGCTCGCTGAAACTCGGCGCGGGGGCGTTTCCCAAAGTCATCCTGGTGGGCAAGGATGGCGAGAAGAAGTTCGAGAGTTCGGGGGATGAATCAAAGTCGGTCGACTTGAAGAAGATTTTCGACACCATCGACGCCTTGCCAGCCGCCGAAAAAGAAGCCGCACCGCCGACAGTCGCAACGCCCGTCGTCGCCGAACCGGCCGCTAAAGGCGCCAAGGGTGCAAAACCGGGAAAACCGGCGAAACCGGCCAAGCCTCCTGAAATGCCGGATGATTGAATCCCTATTGACCCCGGGTGAGCAGACTCCGATTCTTGTAAACGTCGCCACCCACTGTGGGCGCGAGCGTGCTCGCGAAAGCGGTCTGACAGGCAACCTTGATGTTGGATGTGCCAGCTCCTTCGCGGGTAAGCCCGCTCCCACAGGGATGCCCTTTTGGCACAAGGGTTGGGGGCGTTACCAGTTGTAGCGATAGCCGACCGTCAGCGCCCAAGGCTGTTCGATATCGTTGCCTTTGGTGTAGCCCGCTTCGGCGAAGAAGTTGTGTTTTTCAACCGCCGTCACAGTGACGCCACCCGCTACCTCGGCTCGTGAACCCGGCAAGCGGCTGTCGAGTTTTGCCCCGTTGACGTTCACTGTGCTGTCACCTGCATGTTCGGTGATCCAGGCGGCCTTGACGTAAGGTTTCACCGCAACGCCATTGCCTGGCTGCAGATTTCGCCCGAACGCCCCGCCAACACGGCTTTGCAGCGAAACCATCGAATCCTGTTTAACGCTCAGGCCATTGCTCGCCGTGTAGCTGCCGCCACTGATGCGCGCTACCTGCAGCCCCGCTTGGGGTTCAACGAACCAGCCCTGGCTTAGGTCGATAGTCTTGCCGAGTTGAACGTCAGCACTCACGGCGTGGTTCTTGTAGCGCGCCTTGACCTTGTCGCCGAGGTTGCTGGTGATGTCGACGTCATTGTTCAGGTGGCTGTATTTCAGCGCGCCATCGACATACATCCCGCTGCGGTCCAGATAGGCGGCATAACCCCCCAGCGTCGCGCTGTCGATCGTGCCATTGCTGGCCTCGCCAAAGTGTTGCCGCGCCTGACCCTTGCCGAGCAAGCCGCCCACATACAGCGTACCGTCGGCAAAGGACAGGGCCGTGTCGGCGCCGATTTCCAGGCCGTTGACCTGTTGCTGGAACGCGCGACTGGCACCTGTGTCCAGGCGTTGTTCAGTGCCATAGCCACGGATCCACAGACCTCCCTGATCCTTACCCGAACGAAGATCGCCCAAATGCTGGGTCGTCGCATTCATCTGCGCGCCGATCAGCGCAGCGGAGGCGGCGTGGCTGGCGACCGCCGCGTTGGCGCCTTTGCTGAGAACTTTTGCCTGAGGAACAGGGTGAGTCTGGATCGGTTGCGGCGTTTGCGGTGGCGGGGCGATGACTGGCTTGTCTGGCTGTTCAGTGACGGGTGGGGTCACCGGGTTCACTGGATCGACCGTATCGACCGTATCGACCGTATCGATCGGATCTACCGGATCTACGGGATCTGCCGGATCTATGGGATCTACCGGATCTACCGGATCCAGATCAGGAATGTTGTCGCCTGGTTTGGCCAGGAACCAATCGTCGTCGTGCTGTTGCAGGGTGTAGCGGTAGGCGCCGGCATCGACGGTCCCGCCATGGAGTTTAAAATCACCGCTGCCACCGTTGCCATCCACCAGCATCAGTTGCTGCTGCTCGCCGCTCGGCGCGTTCCCGGAGTCGGCAACCACCAGGGTGTGGCTGTCGCTGATCGGCCCTTGCACCTTGATCAGGTCGCCTTGCAGTGAGGCCAGGTCCGTGTTCATCAGGAAGCTGCCATTGCCGGTCAACGGGCCTTTAATCGTCAGCGTGTGAAAACCGTTGATGGCCGGATCGGCGAACGTGACTTGACCGGCGATATGGTTCGCGCCGCCCAGCACTGCATCACCCTTGAGTCGCAGAACACCACCCGAATTGATCGTTGTGTCACTGGCTTCGGCCAGGTCGCCGAGCACCATGAGGCCACCCTGATTGACGGTGGTGAAGTGGATATGCGGGCCAGCCCCACTATCCATCATCCCGCCCTGATTGACCACGGTGTTGATGACCGAGGCGTTCTCGCTGAGGGAAAGTTCGCCACCGTCATTGACCGTCGTGCGGTCGGCATTGCCGTTTTCGTAAACGGTCATCTGACTGTTGTTGACGAAAGTGTTCTTGGCGGTGGCATCGGTATACACCCACATAGTGCCGCCTTTGAGCTGGGTATCACTGACCACCGCGTTCTGCGCCACCTCCAGGTTGCCGTCGTTGACGATGGTGCGCAGGGCTGTGGCTGAACCGACGACGACCATGGTGCCGTTTTCAACGACGGTGCTGAATGCCGCCGCAGAGTCATAGACACTCAGCCTTCCACTGCCATCGACTGTGGTGCCGTTCGCGCGCCCGCCGTCCAGAAGTTGGATGAACCCATTGCTCACGGTGCTATCGGTCAGAGTGCCGCCCGTACCGACGTAAATCGTCGAGCCATCGTTCACCGCTACATTGGCCTGAGGCGTTGTCAGGCAGTTGAGCGAGTCGCAGCTGGCAGCAAAGGCGCCGGCAGGCGCGCAGCCCAGCATCAACAATGCCCCGGACAGGGAGACACGAGAAAACGGTACACCAAAAGTAAACATAACGATCCGCCGACTGCATGGAAATGAGCCGCGGATTCTCCGGGTGTGGGCGAGGCGGATAACGCAGGCACTTCCTATCTTTTTGTAGGACGCGTCCTACAAAAGTCGACCGTTGAGGTGCTCTTGAAGGCTGTTTTGCAGGCGTTGCATCTGCTCGGCAAAGGCCTGATGCAGGCGACTCAAGGCGTCTAGCGGAATCGACTGGCCACACGCCTGCTCCAGTTCCTCGCAAGCGCTGATCAGCGGCGCCGCGTGGATGATCCGCGCGCTGCCGAGGATCTTGTGACTGCGCCGCCCCATGGCGCTGTAATCGCCAGCGGCATACAGCGCCTGCATGGCGTCGAAGTCTTCCTGATTAGTGCGCAGCACCGTGGCCAGCAACTGGCGAGTCATGGCCGCATCACCCGCCGTAATATCGCTGACCTTCGAGATATCGAAGCAGGGGGCCGCCGCCTGTTGCACTTGTTCGACCTGGCGAAGATAGCGCTCAAGCGCCGAGCGGGTGACGGGTTTGAACAGGCAGTCGTTCATGCCGGCATCCAGGCAGCGCTGGATTTCCTGAGGCTGAGCATTGGCCGTCAGTCCGACCACATGGGTTGCAGTTCGTCCTTCCCGGGCCTCGACCGACCTGAGTTGGCGGGTCATCTGGTCGCCGCTCATTTGCGGCATGTTGCAGTCGGTGATCACGTAGTCGAAGATTTCCCGGTCCCACACCCGCAATCCCTCGAGCCCGTTCTCGGCGCACGTCACGCGCATGCCCAGCGACTCCAGTTGACGTTGCAGCACCACGCGGTTGAACTCGTGATCTTCGACGATCAGGATATCGCGCGCCGGCAGCGGTGCCAGGTGTTCAGTGCTGTCCAAAGGCACCGGGGCGTCGTCAGGCGCCAGGTCCGCGTCGAGTTCCAGGGTAAAACACGAGCCTTGTCCCGGCGCGCTGACGCAGCTCAGTCGCCCGCCCATCAACTGCGTCAACTGCTGACAGATCGCCAGGCCCAGCCCCGTACCGATCTGCAACTCGCTGTCGCTGGATGCGAACTGGGTATAGGGCTGGAACAGCCGCTCGCGCTGTTTATCATCCATGCCGACACCGGTGTCTTGAACACTCAGGCGCACGTGGGCGAGGTCGCCTTGCGGTTCAATCAACAGCTGTACCATTACCGAACCTTGCGGAGTGAATTTGATCGCGTTGCTGATCAGGTTGGACGCAATCTGGCGGAACCGCAGCGAGTCCAGCTCCACCGCGGTATCGAGCCCTTGGTTGATGAATTCCAGCGCGACGTTTTTCTGCTGCGCAAGGCTGGCGAAACTCTGAATCACCGTGCTGACCAATCGCTCGGGATGGCAGGTGCCGCTGCGCAGCTCGAACTTGCCGGATTCGATTTTCGACAGATCAAGAATTTCGCCGATCAGCTCCATCATGCCGCTCGCGGACTTTTGTGCGATGTCGATCAGCTGCGCGTCGGAGCGATGGTCGCGCATCAGTTCGAGCACGCCGATCAAGGCGCTCATCGGCGTGCGGATCTCATGGCTCATCACCGCGAGGAAGTGACTCTTGCCCCGGTTGGCTGCTTCTGCCAGGTCCTTGGCCTGATGCAGTGCGTGCTGCAAATGCTGCTGTTCGGTAAGGTCGATCCAGCCGCCGATCACCCCGGTCATGGTGCCGTCGGAATCGCGGTAGGGCAGGGCCCAGTGGTAAATGTGGTACGTCTTGCCGTTGACGGTCATGGTGAAGTTGTCGAAGGACGGCTCGCCGCTGTCGAGCGTCGCGCGATGAATGCGCTTGTAGCTCCAGGCGTCGTCGGGGGCAAGAATGTTTGCTTCGATCAGGCCTTTGCCCTGCACCTGCTCCAGTTCGATTTCCATCACTTGCAGGTAGGCGCGGTTGCAGGTCAGCAGCAAGCCTTGGCGGTCGCGCACGTAAATCGGATGCGGCGTGCCGTCCACCAGCACTTTCATGAACTCCAGTTGGTCATTCAGGGCTTTTTGCGCTTTCTGACGTTCGGCGATTTGCCGGCGCAAGCCGCGGTTCCATGCCAGGATCGCCAGCACTACCACCAGTAGCCCCAGCACCGCTTTATAGAACCAGCTTTTGTAAGCGCTCCAGCCGCCCTGGCTCTCCTGCGGGTTCTGCCAGCGGTTGGCCAGGTCGCTGAACTTCTCGGGACGGATATCGAGCAGGGCCTTGTTGAGGATCGAGACCAGTTCGGCATTCTGATGCCCGGTGGCAAAGCCGATCAGCGCGGGTTGGGAGCCGATCACCGAGTCGATTTGCAGTCGGCCACGGAAAAAACGGTCGATCAGGTACGTCGCGCCCAGTTGCGGCTGGATGACGCCCTCGACCCGGCCTTCAGCGAGCAATTCATACGTCTCGATGGGCGCGTCCACTGAGACCTGTTGAATGTCCGGCCACTCGCGTTCCAGCCAGTTGGCGGCGGCCGAGCCTTTGACGAGCGCGACTGGCCGGCCTTTCATGCCCGTCAGGCCCGAATGCTCGGGTTGCGTGCGTGTCACCAGCACAAAGGGGTTGATCACGTAGGGGCGGGAGAACATCAGGCCGGGTTCGCGGCGTTCACTGTAGGTCAGCGCGGCAATGATGCTGACCGGGTCCCGTTGTGCCCGGCTGGTCATGGCATCGACGGAAGTGATTTTGCTCGGACGGAACACCAGCCCCGTTCGGTCATTGATCAGTTCGAGCAAGTCCGCCGCCATACCGCGGAGTTGACCTTCCGCGTCGAAAAAGCTGAAGGGCGAATACAAGTCGTTGGCCAGCACATCGATCTGCGGGTGATCCTTGATCCATTGCTGTTCCACCGGCGTCAATTGCAGACGGCTGTAACCCAGCCTTGGATTGGCGCCGATGCCCCAGCGCCGGGCCATCACGCCGCGTTCCTGGGGGGAAATGTTCGCCAGGGCACTGTTGAGCAGCGTGCGCAACGGCGTGTTCCCGCGCTGTACCGCAAAGCTGAAGCCCAGGCCTTCGGAGTCGCGCTGGATCGTCTGCTTAAGGCTTTGCTGATAGCTGCGCTCCACCAGGTACTGCGCGGAAATGGCGTCGGTGAGCAGCACCATTCCTTCGCCATAGGCAACCCGGCCCAAACCTTCATCGGTCGAGTGCACCGACTCGACCTGCAACTGCGGGAACAATGAGGCAACCCGTTCCCGCTGAATCCAGTCGGGATCGAACAATACGGTAGTGCCGGCCGGGGGGTGGTCTGCGGGCCAGTGCGTACCGAACTTGCTGATCAACACCGCCTGGTCGTAGGCGTAAGGTGCACTCAGCAGCAGATCGGCACGGACGGCTTCGAGGTGATTGATTCGCGGCACCAGATCGACTTCGCCCTGTTGCAGCGCGGCCAGCGCCTGTTCCTGGCTGGCATAGCGATTAACCTGCAAACGTACACCGAGCCCACGGGCCAGCACGTCGAGGTAATCGGCGGAGAGGCCTTCGTAATCCTTTTGATTGGCGGTGATATCCAGCGGCGGCCGGTCGGGCAGATACACGCCAACCCGCAGCACGGCATTTTGATGGAGCCACTGGCGTTGCGCGGCCGTGAGTGTGAGCGCGACGCTGCTGTCCGCGGCGCGGCTGAGCAATGAAAGCGGTTCTGCGCACGCGCTATAGGACAGGAGCATCAGCACGCCCAGCAGCACTCGGCGGATCGCGGTCATGAGTCAGACCAGATCATTGCGTTTGGCAAATTCGATCAGCTCCAGCAGCGTCGAGACGTTGAGCTTTTCCATCAGGCGGGTTTTATAGGTGCTGACCGTCTTGTTGCTGAGCAGCATGTCGTCGGCGATTTCCTTGTTGCTCTTGCCCAGTGCCAGACCGTGCAGCACTTTGAGTTCACGGCGGGTAACGGCGCTCAGGAGCTGCGCATCGTTGTGGGCGAAATCGCTTTTGCGCACCGAATCGAACGTGCTGACCGGAAACCACGTCTTGCCGCTGGCCACGGCTTTGAGCGCGGCGACGATTTCTGCCGGATCATCGATTTTCGACAAAAAGCCCGATGCGCCGGCCCGCAGGCACTGCGCCGCGTAGGCCTGGCTTCTCAGCCCGGTGTGCACCAGCACATGGGCCTGGCTGCCGCCGATGCGCAGCCGGTCAATGACCGCCATGCCGTCGAGTCGCGGGATGTCGAGGTCCAGCACAATGGCATCCGGCTTCAGCTCGAATGCCTTGCTGAGGGCGTCTACACCGTTGTCGCACTCACCGACAATCTCATGGCCCTCACGGGCCAGAATCATCCCGATTGCCATGCGCACCACAGCGTGATCATCGACCAACAGTACTTTCATGGGTCAGCCCTTAATGCTCTGATTCAGCATAGTCCTGTCGCAGATAAGCGGTATGGAGGGCTGATGCGTGGTGGTGGGGTGAGAAAAAAGAGGGCGATGCTACTTGGTTTGGGTGGGGTATGTAATCTTTAACGAGGGGGCCATTGTGCAGCACCACAGGTTTTGCATTGGTCGACAATCGGGTTCAAATCGATCCTCCACAGCGGCTATAAAAACCGCGTGTACCGCTGGGGGCCTGATTTCATTGGTCTCGGAAATTTCCTGCAAGTCCTATCGGACTTCATGAACTGGTTTCTGTCAGAGCGCGCCGTTAGCCTTCGTCAGCCACCGCAACCATCGCGGTCGGACGTGGGAGTCCGCAACACTGAGGGATCCAGGGACGAAATAACCAATGGCCAGAAAGGAGCCTCGTCTATGAAGAAGTTCGGCAAAAATGATCCGCAACGCCCAACCGATGCCACTCACCTGAAGCTTGTCCGGGCGGGCGACACGACCGAGCACGACACCCGCATTCGAGTGCGCAAGCCCAGACGTTCCGTCCCGATCAACCAGATCTTGTCTGTTGCCCCGGGCGTCGACACCCTCACTCTCTTGCATCAGGCCAGCGAAACCCTTGCGTCGCTGAATGCGGTGCTTGTGAATTTTGCCGTCAAGCTGGATGGCTCGAACAGGGTGATGCTGGGGGCGATTCAGCAGTTGGCGGGGATTGCAGAGTTGTTGGTGGCTCAGGCTCGGGACAATCTTGATCCGAGGAACGATGCGCCTGACGCTCCAGCGCCGACTCGGCATTGAGCCGACGTAATAACGACAATGGGCGACCCCAAAGAGGTCGCCCATTTTTATTGCCAGCATTGACCCCTGTGGCGAGGGAGCTTGCTCCCGTTGGGCTGCGAAGCGGCCCCAAGGCCATTTAACTCGGTGTATCTGATAAACCGTGCTGAATAGTTTTGGGGTGGCTGCGCCACCCAACGGGAGCAAGCTCCCTCGCCACAGATAAGCGGTGAGGATTACTCGGTAAGGGCACTCACTATGTTGTGAGCGATCTTGATTCGCTCGGCGTTCGGGTAATTCTTGTTCGCCAGAATCACGATACCGATGTCTTCCGAAGGCACGAACGCGACATACGCGCCGAAACCACCCGTCGACCCGGTCTTGTTGAACCATGCCGCGTCTTGCGCAGGTTGTGGCGGGTTCAGCCACTGGACTTTGTGCGCCTCCATCGCCATCTCCGTCGAGTTGCCACTCAGTAACGTTTCGAGGCTGGCCGGATAGTGGTAGTGCTCCCAGCCCAAGCCTTGCGTCATCTCGCCCACGGTGTAGTAACCGCTGTGAGTGAGGGCGATCGCTTGTTGCAATGGCTTCTCCAGCGTCGCCGGTTTCAGGTTCGCTTCAACATAACGAAGCAAATCCGCCGCGCTGGTTTTCACCCCATACGCCTCCGAATCCAGCGCTCCCGGGCTCACCCGCACCGGTTTGCCATCCTTGCCGTAACCCTGGGCGTAAAGCCCCATCTGATCCTGCGGCACCTTGAGATAGGTGTGCTTGAGGCCGAGTTTGGGCAGCAGGTTTTTTTCCATCAGCTCATCGAACGGCTGGCCCATGCTTTTGGCCGCCAGATAACCGGACAGCCCAAGGCTGGGGTTCGAATACTGGCGGTGGGTGCCTGCGGCATAAACGGGCTTCCACTGTTTGAAGTAGGCGAGCATTTTGTCTGGATGATCGGCCTCGTCAGGAAACTGCAGCGGCAACCCGCCAGCGGTGTAAGTGGCGAGTTGCAACACGCTGATGGTGTCGAATGCACTGCCGCGCAGATCAGGCCACACCTGGCTGGCCCGGTCAGACAAAGACAGTTTGCCGCTCGCCTGGGCGTAAGCCGTCAACGTGGTGGCAAAGGTTTTACTCACGGAGCCGATTTCGAACAGCGTGTCTTTGCTGACGGGTTTACCGTCCTCTTTCGACGCCATGCCGTAATTAAAGTAATGCTGCTGACCCTTTAAGGTGATCGCGACCGCGACGCCAGGGATATTCTGTTGTTGCATGACCGGCCCGATGGCGGCTTTCACCAGGGCGTCGAGCTGATCGTCGGATTTTGTTGCGGCCATACAGTGACTTGCGCCGAGGAACAGGGCGAAAGCGCTGAGGGACGCCAGTCTTGGCAGTTGAAATTTGAACATGATTGGAATCACTCTCCATGAGTTGCCATTACTTTAACCGCTACACTCCGTCCGGATCCAACACCGGACGGCTGATGGGCGCGCCAAATCTAGGCAGTCGGGCGAAAATCGACAAACGACGATATTTCGGGTTAGCCATTAGAAAAATTTGGGAGTGGGCATGATTCGTCCTCATCTGCCGCTGAACGCATTGCGGGCCTTCGAGGCTTCCGCACGCCATTTGAGCTTTACTCGGGCAGCGGTGGAGTTGTTCGTCACGCCGGCGGCGGTCAGCCATCAAGTCAAAAGCCTTGAAGCCCAGCTTAACGTAACGCTGTTCAAACGCTTGCCCCGCGGCCTGATGCTGACCAGTGAAGGCGAAACCTTGCTGCCGGTGTTGCGCGAGTCCTTTGACCGGATTGCCGAAACCCTTGAACGTTTCGAGGGCGGGCATTTTCGTGAAGTGTTGACCGTGGGTGCCGTGGGGACCTTTGCGGTGGGTTGGCTGTTGCCGCGACTGGCGGACTTCCAGTCGAAACATCCATTCATAGATTTGCGCCTGTCGACTAACAACAATCGGGTGGATGTGGCTGCCGAGGGCCTGGATTACGCCATCCGGTTTGGCGCCGGCGCATGGCACGGGATCGAGGCGTCAAAGCTGATCGAGGCGCCGTTGTCGGTGCTCTGCGTCCCGGAAATAGCCGGGCAGTTGCAAGAACCTGCGGACTTGCTCAAGCAGACGCTGTTGCGTTCCTATCGCACGGACGAGTGGCCCGAGTGGTTTCTGGCCGCCGGGTTACCGGCCAATACGCCGGCGCCCAGGAGCATCGTCTTCGACTCCTCGCTGGCCATGATGGAGGCGGCGCTACAAGGCGCCGGCATTGCCTTGGCGCCGCCGCTGATGTTCGCCCGGCAACTGGCGGCGGGGGCGATCGAGCAACCGTTCGACATCGGTATCACCACCGGCTGCTATTGGCTGACCCGCTTGCAGTCGCGTCCTGAAACGTCGGCGATGACGATGTTCAAGGAGTGGCTGCTGCAAGCGGCCAGGACCCACTGACGAATACCATTTCCCCTGTAGGCGTAAGCCTGCTCGCGATGGCGGTGTAACAGTCAACGATGAGGTGGAATGTTATGGCCTTATCGCGAGCAGGCTCACTCCTACAGGGGATTTTTGGTGCTGCGAGGGTTTAGCGCACCAGGCACGGCCGCTTGTTATCGAACTTCCACCCCGGAATCAGAAATTGCATCGCCACGCTGTCATCCCGGGCGCCCAGTCCCATGCCTTTGTACAACTCATGAGCCTTGGCCAGTTGATCCAGATCCAGCTCAACCCCTAACCCGGGCTTCTTCGGCACCTGCACGCACCCCCCGACGATTTGCAGCGCAGCCTTGGTCAGGCGCTGACCGTCCTGCCAGATCCAGTGGGTGTCGATGGCCGTGATTTCACCCGGCGCAGCCGCGGCGACATGGGTGAACATGGCCAGGGAAATGTCGAAGTGGTTATTGGAGTGCGAACCCCAGGTCAGGCCCCATTCGTGGCACATCTGCGCCACGCGAACCGAACCCTGCATCGTCCAGAAATGCGGGTCGGCCAGCGGAATATCCACCGATTGCAACTGGATGGCGTGGCCCATTTCCCGCCAGTCGGTGGCGATCATGTTGGTCGCGGTTTTCAGGCCCGTGGCGCGGCGGAACTCAGCCATGACTTCTCGCCCCGAATACCCGTTTTCCGCCCCGCACGGGTCTTCGGCATAAGCGAGTACGTGATGCTGGTCGCGGCACAGTCGAATGGCTTCCTTGAGTGACCACGCACCATTCGGGTCGAGGGTAATGCGCGCATCGGGAAAGCGTTCGGCCAGCGCGGTGACGGCTTCGATTTCCGCGTCGCCGCTGAGCACGCCACCCTTGAGTTTGAAGTCCTTGAAGCCGTAACGGGCGTGCGCGGCCTCGGCCAGGCGCACCACGGCATCGGCGGTCATGGCTTTGTCGTGGCGCACGCGAAACCAGTCATTGTCGGCTTCCGGTTCGCTGCGATAGGGCAGGTCGGTTTCATTGCGGTCACCGACATAAAACAGGTAACCGAGCATCTTCACTTCGTCACGTTGCTGGCCTTCACCGAGCAGGGCCGCAACCGGCACGTCCAGATGCTGGCCGAGCAAGTCGAGGAGGGCGGCTTCCAGGCCCGTGACCGCGTGAATGGTGATGCGCAGGTCAAACGTCTGCAAACCGCGACCGCCAGCATCACGGTCAGCAAAGGTCTGGCGCACCTGATTGAGGATCTTCTGATACGTGCCGATCGGACTGCCGACCACCAGCGAACGTGCATCTTCCAGCGTCTGGCGAATGCGCTCGCCCCCCGGCACTTCGCCGACCCCGGTGTGCCCGGCGTTGTCCTTGAGAATCACGATATTGCGGGTGAAAAACGGGCCGTGGGCGCCGCTCAGATTGAGCAACATGCCGTCATGACCGGCCACCGGCACCACTTGCATGCTGGTGATGATCGGGGCTTTGGCGGTGTCTTGTGGGTTCATAGTCTTGTCCTTCAACACAGAGATTCAGGCGTGATTGGGCGCTGGTTTGCCCAAGGCAACGGCGGGTGCGGTTTTCGGTGTGTTGCGCGCGGCGAAGACGATGATCGCGGCGATGATCGATGTCGCGGCCAGGCCATACAGCCCGCCCTGAATCGACCCGGTATGTTCTTCCAGCAGACCGAACGTGGTCGGTGCCACGAAGCCGCCAAGGTTGCCCACCGAGTTGATCAGCGCGATGACGCCCGCCGCGATTCGCGCATCCAGATAAGCCTGAGGAATCGGCCAGAACAGCGACGAGGCCGACTTGAAGCCCAGCGCCGCGAAGCAGATCGCCACGAAGGCAAAGATCGGCCCGCCCGTGGTCGACATGAACATCCCGGCTGCCGCGATCAGCAGGGCGGCGGCGACCCAGGCCTGCTGGTGTTTCCATTTCGCCGACAGCGAAGCGAAGGCGTACATGCCGACGATCGACAGCAACCACGGGATCGAGTTGAAGAGCCCGACCTGAATGTCGCTGAGGTCGCCCATCTTTTTGATGATGCTCGGCAGCCAGAAGGTCGCGGCATAAATGGTCAATTGGATGAAGAAGTAGATCAGGCAGAACAGGATGATCTGGCGATCTTTGAGCAACGTGCCCAACGACGGCTTGATCGGTGTCGCTGCTTCCCGGGCCAGTTGTTCGTCATCGATGGCTTTGACCAGCGCATCTTGCTCGGCGCGGGTCAGCCATTTGGCGTCGTGGGGTTTGGAATCGAGCCAGAACCACACGAACACGCACAGCCCGACTGAAAACATCCCCTCGATGAAATACATCCACTGCCAGCCATGCATCCCGAATCCGCTGATCTGCAACAGCAAACCGGACAGCGGGCCGGAGATCAGCGAGGCAATGGCCGAGCCGCTGAGGAAAATGGCAATCGCTTTGCCACGCTCGACGCCAGGCAACCAGCGCGTGAAGTAATAGATCACCCCGGGAAAGAACCCGGCTTCAGCCACGCCCAGCAGGAATCGCAGGATGTAGAAGTGGGTTTCGTTCTGGATGAAGGCCATGCCGGCGGCGACCAGGCCCCAGGTCAGCATGATGCGGGTCAGCCAGATGCGTGCGCCGACTTTTTGCAGAAGCATGTTGGAGGGGACTTCGAACAGCGCATAGCCGATGAAGAACAGGCCGGCGCCGAGGCCGTAGGCGGCAGCTCCGATGCCCAGGTCCTGCTCCATGTGGGCGCGGACGAAGCCGATGTTCACGCGGTCTATGTAATTGACGATGAACATGATGACGAAGAGCGGCAGGACATGGCGTTTCACTTTCGAGATGGCGGACTTCAGGACCGAATCGGCGCCCTCGTGCATCCCGGATATGGAGGTATTCACTTGGTTTTCTCCCACTGATTATTTTTATGCGGGGTGTGGCTGGATGTTGCTGTGTTGATAGACATCATACAACTACATTTTTTTGTCCTGCAAGCAGTCTGACCTAATAAAATGGCGTTTATTTTCGCTGTTCTCACTTTTTTGCTAATGGGTGGCACCTTAAATAACGATCTTTTTTAGCCGATTGTTGAGTGTTGTCATACAAGCTGGCCGTGGTTTTCTTGGGATTCCAGCTGAGCGCAGTGCTACGATTCCGTTAGCCCTGCCTCCGGATGATCGCCATGCAAGAAGACCTCGACGCGCCTGCCCGCAAGCGCACCCACAACCTGGCCCATGACCTGGTGGCCAAACTGAGCCAGAGCATCTTGCTCGGGCAGATGTTGCCGGGAGACAAGCTGCCGTCGGAGAACACGATTGTTCAGGAGCACGGGGTCAGCCGCACCGTGGTGCGTGAGGCGATCTCGAAGTTGCAGGCCTCAGGCCTGGTGGAAACCCGTCACGGCATCGGCACCTTCGTGCTGGAGCGCGCACCGGAGCAGGGGCTGCGATTGAATGTCGATACCGCGCTGGGAGTGCGCAGCATTCTGGAGTTGCGCATGGGCCTGGAAACCCAGGCTGCCGCGCTGGCGGCGAGCCGTCGTACCGATCAGCAGTTGATGCAGATGCGCGAAGCGCTCGACGACTATCAGAGCCTGCTCGCCAACAACGACAGCTGCGTCGAGGCCGACAAGCGCTTCCACCTGCTGATCGCCGAAGCCACCGGCAATGTGTGCTTCACCGAAATCATGCAGCACCTGGGCAACGCCATGATTCCCCGGACCCGGGTCAATGCCGCCGAACGTGGCGCGGCGGATTTGAGCAAGCTCGGGCAACTGGCCAACCTCGAGCACGAGGCAATTCTCAACGCGATCAAACGCCAGGATCCGGACGCTGCGCGGGCCGCCATGTGGCTGCACCTGACCAACAGCCGCGACCGGTTTTCGGCCGGTGCCTGACAACCGTTTGTCCAGTTGATAGCACGCTATTCCCGCACCCGCTTCCAACGAGTATGGCCCGGATTTTCTGGACCTCATCAGTGAGGTGCGTCATGGCAAACGACTCAATGCTCCAGGGTGGAACACCCAATACCGACCCCACCAGACCCATGCCCGGCACTGACGAGCCGACGCTGGATGACGATGCTCCGCCTGGCAGGGACCCTTCACTGGACCCGGCGGCCGCAGACGCCGATCGACCCGAAGACTGGAAGGATCCGGCTGCTGACGAGGACGTACCGCCGGCGGATGAGCCAACCCCTTTATCCGATGACAGGCGATAAAAAGAACCCGGCCACTGTGCCGGGTTTTTCTTTACTGTTCGACCTTGACCAGCCTGACTCGACTCTCGGTGCCCCCTAACGTGGACGAGGACACAAAGAAGTAAGCGTAGTCTTCAAGGTAGAAAATCTTGCTGTCACGTTTGAGCTTCTGGCCAAGGTCAAACTGACAGCGCAGTTCTTTGGCGGGGCCTTTCAGTTCGCTGTTGACCTGGGCTGCGTCGAGCACACGCTGCACGGTGCACTGCACACTTTCCCGTTTCATTGTTTCGCCGTCGAGGGTGCTTCGTTCCCGTTTGCTGGCACGCATTTCCAGTGACGCACCCACCGGCATGCGTTGCCAATCGCCGGTGAAACTCAATTGCTGAGTGTCGGTGACGGTGGATAACGGTGGTCTGTTTCGCTTGCTCTCTGTCAGCGAGTATTGTTCTGCCAGTGGCAACAAGCCCCTGAAACTGACGATGTACCGGCCGACGGGAGCCTGTTCCCGGCGCTCGCGCAATTGTCCGCTCTGAGCGTCGGTGTCGAACACCAGCGCATTTTCCGTGCTTGAGTTTGAAAAATAAAAGTGCGTGTTATTGATCTTCGACACCGTGCGCTTGAGTGTCCGGGTGGGCGGCGCAAGCTTTAAATCGGTGATGGCTTTCAATACCTGAGCGGACACAGGTTCTATCTGGTAGCTCAGCGGAAGTTTGGCGCGGGCGACATACGCAGGCAGTGTCGAGCGCTGCGAGGGTGCGGTGCACGCAGCGCTCAGCAAGGTCTGGGTGTCCGCGCTGCCTTGGGCGAAGGCCTGCGACGGGTTGTTCAGTACCCCGCCCATGGACACCCGATCATTCGGGCCAAGCTGGAATGAGCTCAACACTCGATAGGTCTTGCGTGCGCAATCGACTTCGTAGCGCTCGCGAGTCTGTCCGAACAGTTGCAGGTTGGGCTTGTCGGTGAGCAGCACGGGTTCGTCGAATCCGCCCCAGAACCGCCTGACGTTGCCCTCGATTTTCAGGCTGTTGACGTCGATCATCACCCAGCGAGCGGCTTCAGTGCGATGGACAATGCGCCAGTCCGACGCTGCGGTGCGCGAACAGGCTTCGCTGAAGTGCGGCTTGCTGGCCAGTTCGGTTGCCAGTTCCTTGGGAATCAGTACGGTCAGCGGTGTGTGTTGGTGGCTGCCATCCGTCGTCGCGATGGGGAAGTTGTCGAGGAACAGTAGTTTGACATCGGGCACCTTGCAGTCCGCTTGCAGCTGTACAACGCTCGGTAAACCATCGCGAGTGTAAGCCGGTGTGTGGACTTGAAAGCTGAGGGTATCGCCGTTACGCATCACCGAGTTTTCCAGTGGCGTTTTCTTGAACACTTCTTGCACCGTCAGTACCGGCTGCCGGTAGGGAGGTGTGGCGGGAGTCGCGGGTGGCGGGCTGGCGCAACCGGACAATATCCCTAGCACACAGGCAGCAGCGAAACGGTTCATAAGCATTTCCAGGCGATGGCGTCACGTTCATGTGAACAGAGGACGTCGGCATCGCCAGGCGATTCTTTAATTCGCATGGCGTGCAGTCATGGCCGGGCGGGCGGCGCCGCGATGACGGCGGAACGCCGCTCCAGATTCAACGCCAGCACGCTGATCAGCACCACCATCGCACCTATCCCGACCATCAACGTTGGCTGCTCGCCCAAGGCAAACGCTGCAATCGCCATGGCGGTGGGCGGAATCAGATACAGCGTCATGGTCGCGCGACTCAAATCGATGTGGGCCAGTACAAATGCCCAGGCCAGGTAGGCGAGGGCGCTGGGAAACACGCCCAAGGCAACCACGGTCATTTGCACCTGCATCGGCGCGCTGGCGACTTTGCCGGCCAGCCCCGGCAGGTAAATCAGCAACAGCGCCGTGCCCGACCAGACCGTGTAGCAGACCAGCGTCAACCCGTCGTAGCGAGCGCAATGATGCTTTTGCAAGGCGAAGTAGAAACTCCACGACACCGCCGCCAGCAAGATCAGCAACCCGTGCGCATCCATGCTGCCCAGCCCTCGATCACCGGCCACCACAATCACCACGCCGATCAATCCCAACAAGACACACCCCCAGCGCCAGGCGCTGACCCGGTCCTTGAACACGAAACGCGCCAGCAAGGTACTGAACAACGGGGTCGATTGCGCCAGCACACTGGAGGCGCCGGCGCTGACATTTTGCTGGCCGATATTCAAGGCGACGTGGTGAAGGCTCACGGCAAAAAAACCAAGGACGAACAGTAACGGCAGATCGCCAAGCTTCGGCAGACTGATGCCTTTGAAGGCGGCGACGACCGCCATGAACACCGAAGCGATCAGAAAGCGCAGCAGCGCCAAGTGGCCGGGGTCGTAGGCCTGCAAGCCGATGTGGATGCCGGTCGGTGAGAAGCCCCAGCAGGCGACGACAAACGCCATGGCCAAGAGAATTTTCAGGGTGTGCGTGGAGGGCTTCATGGTCGATTACCGGTGGGTTGATGCACCGAGTATCAGAAGTCTGATCATTCGCAACAACTGACTTATACTGCAACAACTGTTCACTTTGGGTGATGTATGGAATTGGCGCAAATTCGCATGTTCAAGACCGTTGCCGAGGTCGGCAGCATCGCCCGGGCGGCGGAGCTGTTGCATTGCGTGCCGTCGAACATCACGGCACGCATCAAGTCGCTGGAAGCCGAGTTGGGGGTGGCGCTGTTTCTACGCGAGGGCCGAGGCTTGCGTATCAGCCCGGCGGGCCAGACGTTTCTGTCATACGCCTCGAAAATTCTGGCGCTGACTGTTGAAGCCAAACGGGCGGTGGACCCTTCGGCCGAACCGTCCGGCCCGCTACGCATCGGCGCCATCGAATCCTCGGCCACCGGTCGCCTGCCGCGTCTGCTGGCCAAGTTTCACAAGCGATATCCTGGCGTCGCGTTGGAACTGACCACCGGAACCTGGAGCCAACTGCTCGATGACACCCTCAATCATCGGCTCGACGGCGCGATCGTCGCGGTGGATGTCGAGCGCTCGCTGCTCAAGCGCACGCCGATGTACCGCGAAGAGCTGCTGCTTATAGCCTCGACATCCCTGGGGCCGGTGCGCGATATCGCCGACTTGCAGGACAAGACCGTGTTCATGTGGCCGCAAGGCTGTCCTTACCGGGCGGCGCTGGAGCACTGGTTGTTGCGGCAGGGGCAGGCGCTGCCGATTGTCAGTCTGGCCAGTTATGGCGCGATAGTCGGGTGTGTCAGCGCCGGGGCCGGCGTCGCGCTGGTGCCCAAAGGGGTGTTTGAACAGTACGCCAAAGGGGCGGGGTGCGCGGGGTTTGAGTTCCCTGAGCTGACGGCGATCGACAACCTGTTTTACTGGCATGAAAACGCCGGGGTTCACCCGGCGCGGGAAGCGTTTGTGGCGATGTTGCGTGAGGAATTTGCGTAGGCGCGGGCGCAGACGGCGATCTTTGGTACGGATCTACACGCCCACATCCCGCATCAACAACCCGAACTTCAAATCCACCGCATCCGGAATCGGCACATACACCGTGTGCCCATCCCCCGGCGCCACTTCGATCGCTTCACCTTTGATGTTCTGCAACTGATGCAGATCGAAGTGGAAATTACCCTGGGGTGTCATCAGCTCCATGTGATCGCCCAGGCTGAACCGGTTCTTGACCTTTACCTGCGCCAGGCGATCACGGCGCTCGCCGGTCAACTCGCCGACAAACTGCTGGCGCTCTGAAACCGAGCTGCCGTGCTGATAGTTCTGGTATTCGTCATGCACATGCCGGCGCAGGAAGCCTTCGGTGTAGCCGCGCTGGGCCAGGGACTCCAGATCCGTCATCAGGCTGCGATCGAACTCGCGACCGGCCACGGCATCATCAATCGCGCGGCGATAGACCTGCGTGGTGCGTGCGCAATAGAAGTGCGATTTGGTCCGGCCTTCGATCTTCAGCGAGTGCACGCCCATCTGCGTCAGCCGCCCGACATGCTGAACGGCGCGCAGGTCCTTGGCGTTCATGATGTAGGTGCCGTGCTCGTCCTCGAAGGCCGGCATCAATTCGTCCGGGCGATTGGCTTCCTGCAACAGGAACACCTGATCGGTCGGCGCGCCGATGCCCAGGGTCGGCTCGGGCTGGAATTGCTGAACGATTTCACCGAGCTGATTTTCTGTTGCTTGGGTAGCCGAGTATTTCCAGCGACAGGCGTTAGTGCAGCTGCCCTGATTGGCGTCGCGCTTGTTCATGTAACCCGATAACAGGCAGCGGCCGGAATAGGCCATGCACAACGCGCCATGGACAAAGACCTCCAGCTCCATCGCCGGGACGTGCTGGCGGATCTCGGCGATTTCTTCCAGCGACAGTTCCCGGGACAGGATGATCCGGCTCAAGCCCTGTTGCTGCCAGAACTCGACACTGGCCCAGTTCACCGTGTTGGCTTGTACCGACAGGTGAATCGGCATCTGCGGGAAGTGTCGGCGTACCAGCATGATCAGGCCCGGGTCGGACATGATCAGCGCGTCCGGGGCCATGGCAATCACGGGGGCCAGGTCGTTGAGGAAGGTCTTGAGCTTGGCGTTGTGCGGCGCAATGTTCACCACCACATAGAAGCGCTTGCCTTGGGCCTGTGCCTCTTTGATGCCGAGCGCGAGATTGGCGTGGTCAAATTCGTTGTTGCGCACCCGCAGGCTGTAACGCGGCTGGCCGGCGTAGACCGCATCGGCACCGTAGGCGAAGGCGTATCGCATGTTTTTCAAGGTGCCGGCGGGAGCGAGCAGTTCTGGGGCAAGGAGCGTCATGGCAGTGTCGATCGCAAAAGTCCGCGAGGGTAATCGCCTTGCCCGCGAGGTTCATTGATCTGGATCTATGCTTGATGAACAAACGGATGGCACTCGCGCGAACCGTGGCGGACTAAGCATCAGCACGGCTCTTCAATACGAGAGCGCACTGACATGGATCGGACATGAACGAACAGACGGTACACAACAAATCGCTGGTGATCTTGCTCGGGGTGGTCACCGCCGCCTTTATCTGGATTTTGCTGCCGTTCTACGGCGCGGTGTTCTGGGCGGTGATCCTCGGGATTCTGTTCGCGCCGCTGCAACGCCGGATACAACTGAAGTTCAGCTGGCCGCGCAACCTGACGTCGTTGCTCACCCTGAGCATCTGCCTGGTGATCGCGATCCTGCCGGTGATTATCCTCAGCATCTTGCTGGTTCAGGAAGGGGCTGCGCTGTACAAGAGCATCGAAAGCGGCGAGCTGGACATCGCGGGGTATGTGACGCATTTCAAACACAGCCTGCCGCCGTACTTCCAGCATTTGCTGGATCGGGCCGGGCTCGGCGAGCTGGACGGGCTGCGGGAGAAAATCATCAAGAGTGCGGTGACGGGCAATGAGTTTGTCGCCACGCAAGTCTTCAGTTTCGGTCAGGGCACGTTCGATTTTGTGGTGGGTTTTTTCATCATGCTCTACCTGCTGTTCTTCTTCCTGCGAGACGGTGCGGAACTGGCGCGTAAAGTTCGCTCCGCCGTCCCGTTGCAGGAGCACCAGAAACGCCGTTTGCAGCTGAAGTTCAACCGTGTGGTGCGGGCGACCGTAAAGGGCAACCTGCTGGTGGCGATTACGCAGGGCGCATTGGGCGGTTTGATTTTCTGGTTTCTGGACATCCCGAGCGCGTTGCTCTGGGCGGTATTGATGGCGTTTCTATCGCTGTTGCCAGCCGTTGGGGCCGGGATTGTCTGGGCACCGGTGGCGGCGTTCTTCCTGTTCACCGGGGCGATCTGGCAAGGGGTGGTGCTGGGGTTGTTCGGGGTTTTTGTGATCGGCCTGGTGGATAACGTGCTGCGCCCGATCCTGGTGGGCAAGGACACGAAGATGCCGGACTATCTGATCCTCATCTCGACCCTTGGCGGTCTGGCCATTTTCGGCCTGAACGGCTTTGTTATCGGGCCGCTGATCGCGGCGTTGTTCATGTCGAGCTGGGCGATCTTCATCGAAACCAAACCAAGGGTGCAGCTGCCTTAAGCGCTGAGCTGCCCCTGGCCGATTTGTTGCGACAGTGCCTTGGCGGCCGGCAGCGAAGTGAGCGGTCCGCTGATCGGTTCGCCGTCCTGCACCAGATACCAACAGGCGAGCAATCCTAGCTCTCTGAGCGGTGCGGGAACGGCGCTGCCAATTACGGACATGATCTGAACCTGGGACATAAATACCTCCATCAATCGATGGAGCTACCTTACGGACCTGCCTCGTGAACGGACAATCAACACTTTCGATAGTCGTCATTGACGCCAATGAGTTTTCAGCTCAGTCGACCACCAGGTCAAGCATATGGACCACTTCCTGCTCGTTGAGCAGGCCTTTGCGCACCAGGTTTTCGGCCAGCAGCGAAAGAAACTTGGCGCTGCGATGGCCTTCCAGGTGCTTGAGTTCGGTCAAAGCGTTGTACACCTTGCTGGAAGTGCACAAGCCGACAATGCGGTGCGGGTTTTGCGTGGGCATGAGGTCGTCCTTGTTTTTATCAACCTGTTGTTTACGTACAGATCCAAGCTTGCGGAGCTGACATGACATAAATATGACCGTTTTTCCCAAGTCGGGGGAAGGGCGGTCGAGTCAATCTTGCCAACTTGAACCGTCCACACTGTCTCCACAGCGACATTGGCGCGATTTTTCCAGACCTTCGCCGACGAACGGTCACAAAAAAGCCCCGCTGATTAGGCGGGGCCTGATGAGTCTGTTACCAGCGGCCATAACCGTGGGGATGGCCGTAGTAACCGCGCGGTGGACCGTAATAACCACGGGGCGGGCCGTAGTAAACCGGCGGTGGTGCGTAGTAGACCGGTTGCTGCACGTAGACCGGCGCAGGCTGGTAATAAACCGGTGGTGGCTGTTGTATGTAAACCGGCTGAGGCTGGGCGTAGACCGGTTGCTGTACATACACCGGTCGGTTGCTGTTGATGATGGCCGAGCCGACGATCGCCGAACCAACGATCGCGCCAAATACCGCTGGACCCTGCCAACCGTGACCGCCGCCAGCCTCTGCCTGCCCTGTGATAGCAAGAGCACCGAGCAGCAAGGCAACTGTGGGGATTTTACGGATCATGATAATTCCTCGGTTCTTCGACCCGGCGCTTGCGTCTGCAATAGACCCAAGGATCGTCGCGGGGATACCTCTAAGACAGCGTTTTTTTGAAAATCAGCACAGCCGTTGGGTAAATTTTGTGTAAGGTCTGTACCGGCTTCTTTACGGCCGCTGCCACCCTGCGCGGGCACGCCGTTATGATCGATCAGAATTCGATGGAATGGCTCATCCCGTCCATCTGAAAGTGCTTATGAAGGAGATATTTCATGCAGATGAACCCCAACCGAGACACCCAGCTGTGCATGTCGCTTTCCGGGCGTCCCGGCAATTTCGGCCTGCGGTTTCACAATCATCTGTATGAACAGTTGGGCCTGAATTTTTACTATAAGGCGTTCAGCAGTCAGGATCTGCCGGGTGCTGTTGGCGGCATTCGTGCGCTGGGTATTCGTGGCTGCGGCGTGTCGATGCCGTTCAAGGAGGCCTGCATTGCGCTGGTCGATGAGCTGGACGCGTCCGCAGCGGCCATTCAATCGATCAATACCATCGTCAACACCCATGGCCATCTCAAAGCCTACAACACCGATTACATCGCCATCGCCCAGCTGCTTGAAACCCATCAGGTGCCGAAGGAATCGACCTTTGCCCTGCGCGGCAGCGGCGGCATGGCCAAAGCCGTGGCCAGTGCCTTGCGTGATGGCGGCTATCAAAACGGCGTGATCGTGGCCCGTAACGAACAGGCCGGGCGGGCGTTGGCTGAATCACTGGGCTATCAGTGGCAGGCGGAACTGGGCTCTCAGCGTCCGCAGATGTTGATCAACGTCACGCCGATCGGCATGAGCGGCGGTCCCGAGGCCGATCAACTGGCGTTCGACGCTGAAACCATCGCGGCTGCCGAAACTGTCTTCGATGTGGTGGCGATTCCCTCGGAAACACCGCTGATCGTGCGCGGTCGCGCCGAGGGCAAACGCGTCATTACCGGGTTGGAAGTGATCGCGATCCAGGCGCTGGAGCAGTTTGTCCTGTACACCGGCGTGCGGCCGACGGATGAGCAGTTCAAGAAAGCGGTGGAGTTTGCTCGCGATGGGCGCAACTCGGTCTCTCAAGTGCATCTGCCGCCTATACTCCCCGCCAGCAAAGACTTGCCGCCCCAACCAACAAACCGTGCCCGAGGTTCCCATGCATCCCCCCATTCTCAACCTGAATCAGGTCGAACTCGAACCGTTGCCCGAAGCCCTGGCGCCCACCGGTGATACCGCCGGCCGCTACCAACAGAGAATGGCCCGCGTCGGCCAGCAGTTGGGGTCGCAAAAGCTCGGTTATCGGTTATACGTGCTGGAACCAGGCATGCGTGGCAGCCCGTTTCACAGTCATCGGGTCAACGAGGAGATGTTTTACGTCGTGGCCGGGGAAGGGGAGGTGCGCCTCGGTGCCGAACGGTTTCCGATCCGCGCCGGCGACGTGATCGCCTGCCCGCCGGGCGGTCCTGAAGCGGCGCACCAGATCATCAACACCAGCAAGGGCGAACTGCGCTACCTGGCGGTCAGCACCCAGCAATCGCCGGAGATTTGCGAGTACCCGGATTCCGGCAAATACGTGGTGATGGACCACTTCAAGGTCGACGCCGAAGGTAATCCCTCAGGCTTCGTCGCCATCGCCCGGCCGGGCGATGGCGTGGATTACTGGGACGGCGAGTAGCACTCCCTTTAGTAGGCGCGAGGCTTGCCCGCGAAGGCGATTTTCAGTTCGACGATAATGTTGAATCGCTTTCGCGGGCAAGCTCCTACAAATCACAACGTTGGTTATTCGAGGCGCGCCAGGCGCTCTTCGAGTGCGGCAATCCGCGCTTCGAGCTCTTCGATTCGTTCAACCGACACACCGCTACCGGCACTGCGTTCGGCCGGGTTTTGCCGGGCGGCGAGGATGACTTCGATATCCGCCGGATCCCCCAGCGCATGCATATAGCGGTCTTCCCGCTGGCCGGCCTGACGCGGAATCAGCAGTGCCAATCCGCGAGCAATCAGACGTTCCAGTTGATGCACAACCTGCTCGGCATCTTCAAACTCATGCATGCGTGCGCTGCGGGTCAGCAGTTCATTGACCGTCTGCGGACCGCGCAAAAACAACAGCCCCGTCAGAATCACCTGGGCCGGCACCAGTTCCAGCGCCTTGTCGACCTTATGTTCCCAGCGATCGGCACGGCTGCCCATCACCAGTTTGGTAAACCCGCGGCCTTCAAGGGCGCGCAGGCTCTGGCCGACCTGACCCTGAGTGAGGTTCATCACCGGTTCGCGACTGGTTTTCTGGTTGCAGGCAATCACCAGCGCATTGAGGGTCAGCGGATAGGTTTCCGGGCTGGTGGCCTGCTTCTCGATCAACGAGCCCAGAATGCGGATTTCCGTGCTGTTGAGGCGCGGCTCGTCGAAGGTCGTTTCTTGCTCAGTGCTCATCGCGCTTTTCCCTATGCAATCGAAGCATGCAGTCGAAGCCGCCTAGCCTAATCCTTGCTGGATAAAAGACAAGCCGCAGGAGGGGCGGGCATGGCTATAATCGGCCCACGTTTTCCTCCTGTCACCACACGAGACTGTCATGACTATTTCCCTGTATGCCGCTTCCGTTCCTGTTTTCAAACAAATGCTCAACGCCCTGAGCGACGTTCTGAACAAGGCCGAAGCCCACGCCACCGCCAAGAACATCGACCCGAACGCATTCCTGCAAGCCCGCCTGTACCCGGACATGTTCCCGCTGGTGCGTCAGGTGCAGATCGCCGTTGATTTCGCCAAAGGCGTGTCCTCGCGCCTGGCCGAGATCGAAGTGCCGAAGTACGACGACACCGAAACCACCTTCGCTGAACTGCAAGCCCTGATCACCAAGGTTCTGGCCTACATCGGCGAGATCAAGCCAGAGCAGATCGACGGCAAGGAAGGCATCGAGATCGTGACGCGTCCAGGCACGCCGAAAGAGAAGCGCTTCAGTGGCCAGGCTTACCTGCTGACCTACGGCCTGCCGCAGTTCTTCTTCCACGTCACCACCGCTTACGCACTGCTGCGTCACAACGGTGTGGAAGTGGGCAAGCGCGATTACATGGGCGCGTTCTAAACCGCCCGCGCACAAAAAAGCCCCCGCAGCCTGACGTTGCGGGGGCTTTTTCATGGGTAAGTATTATTCAACGATGCCGCAGATCCTGTGGGAGCGAGCCTGCTCGCGAAGGCGGTACATCAGCCAACATCATCGTTAAGTGTTGGTCAGCATTCGCGAGCAGGCTCGCTCCCACAGAGATGTGGGTCAGGCCAGGCGTTCGGCTTTTGCTTCTTCACCCAGGCAAGCCGCGGCGGTGAACAGCACATCCGTGGACGAGTTCAGCGCCGTCTCCGCAGAATCCTGCAACACACCAATAATGAAACCCACCGCTACCACCTGCATGGCGATTTCACTCGGAATGCCAAACAGGCTGCACGCCAGCGGGATCAGCAACAACGAACCACCGGCCACGCCCGAAGCACCACACGCACAGATCGCCGCCACCACACTGAGCAGAATGGCTGTCGGGATATCCACGGCGATGCCCAGGGTATGCACGGCCGCCAGGGTCAGCACGGTGATGGTAATCGCCGCGCCGGCCATGTTGATGGTCGCACCCAGCGGAATCGATACCGAGTAAGTGTCTTCATGCAGGCCCAGGCGCTTGCTCAATTCCAGGTTGACCGGAATGTTCGCCGCCGAGCTGCGGGTAAAGAACGCGGTGATGCCGCTTTCTCGCAAGCACATCAGCACCAGAGGATACGGGTTGCGGCGCAGTTTCCAGAACACGATCAGTGGATTCATCACCAGCGCGACAAACAACATGCAGCCCAGCAGCACGGCCAGCAGATGCACGTAGCCGATCAACGCCCCGAAGCCAGACGTGGCCAAGGTCGACGCGACCAGGCCGAAGATCCCCAGCGGTGCGAAACGAATCACCAGGCGCACGATCAGGGTCACGCCATTGGACAGGTCGCCGAGCACCTCGCGAGTGGTGTCACCGGCATGGCGAATCGCAACGCCCATGCCGATCGCCCAGGCCAGAATGCCGATGAAGTTGGCGTTCATCAGCGCACTGACCGGGTTGTCGACCACGCTGAGCAGCAGACTTTGCAGCACTTCGCTGATGCCGCCCGGCGCAGTCACGGCGACGTCATGAGTGGACAGCACCAGGCTGGACGGGAACATCATGCTGGCAACGACCGCGACCACCGCGGCGGCAAACGTCCCCAGCAAGTACAAAAACAGAATCGGCCGGATGTGGGTTTCCTGGCCGTGCTTATGGTTGGCGATCGACGCCATCACCAGCACGAACACCAGAATCGGCGCGACGGCTTTGAGTGCCGAAACGAAGACCTTGCCGATGAATGCCGTGGATTTCGCCACCTCAGGCGCGATCAGCGCCAGGGCAATCCCGGCGATCAGGCCGATGACGATTTGCGAGACCAGGCTCAAGCGTTTCAAGCGTTGCAATAGCGAAGGGGATGAAGCAGTCATAAAACGGCATCTCTGATTATTAGGTGCGGGGGTGTCGCGACATCAATGCCAGTGAATGGCCGATGAACAAGGTGTACGTATCGCAGGGCGCGGACTTTATCACAGCGTGGTCTTGATCCTTCAGACCTGTGACGATCTGCCGCCCGCGTGATCAACGAGATCGGCAGGTTCGTGCAACCCTGATCGGAAACACTCTGTTAAGATTGCGCATCCTCATTTTCAAGTCATGCCAGTGGGCCTTCGGGTTATCGCTGGTGTCGTCGTTTTCTGGAGTTCTGCATGCTGTTGCCCATCCTTCTGTTGTCGGCCGCCGGTTTTACCGTGCTGACCACGGAATTCGTCATCGTCGGCCTGTTGCCGGCGATTGCCCGAGACCTTGAAGTCAGCATCCCCCAAGCAGGTTTGCTGGTGACCCTGTTCGCCTTTACCGTCGCCGCGTTCGGGCCGTTCCTGACCGCGTACTTCGCCAGGTTCGAGCGGCGCAAGCTGTTCATCTCGGTGCTGATCATGTTCGGCCTGGCCAACACCCTCGCGGCGTTTGCGCCGAACATCTGGGTGATGGCCATCGCCCGCTTGATCCCCGCGTTGGGGTTGCCGGTGTTCTGGGCGCTGGCCAGTGAAACCGCCGTGGACATCGTCGGGCCGGATTACGCCGGGCGGGCAATTGCCAAAATCGGTTTCGGCATTGTCTGTGCCACGGTGTTCGGCATTCCGGTGGGCACGTTGATTTCCGATGCGTTCGGCTGGCGCAGTGCCTTCGGCATTCTGGCGGTGATCGCGTTTGCCAAGGCGTTGCTGCTGTTTATCTACCTGCCGAAAACCAACCTGCATCAGCATCAGGTGAGCTTCCGTTCGCAGTTCAAGATCTTGCGCAGCCCGTTGATGCTGGGCCATGTGCTCCTGTCGATCCTGGTGTTCAGCGGCATGTTTACCGCTTACACCTACCTGGCAGACATCCTTGAACGCCTCGCCGGTTTCAACGGTACGGTGGTCGGCTGGTGCCTGATGGGCTTCGGCGCGGTCGGTCTGATCGGCAACTCGTTGGGCGGTCGCGCGGTGGATCGTCATCCGTTGATGGCTTCGATGATATTCTGCACGTTCATGATCGCCGGCATGGTGGCGTTGGTACCGAACATTCATTCGCCGCTCGGGCTGGCGGCGGCGATGGGCATCTGGGGCGTGACTCAGGCGGCGTTGTTCCTGGTCAGTCATGTGCGATTGATGAAGGCCGCGCCCGAGGCGCCGGCCTTTGCCGCGTCGCTGAACATCGCCGGGGCCAACCTCGGGATCGGCCTGGGTGCGATGGTCGGCGGACGGGTGATCGACAGCGTTGGCCTGGGCGGGCTGGGTTTTGCGGCTGCCGCGTTTATCCTGGTTTCGATTCTCCTGGCCATGGCGCTGATGACCATGAAACCTCGCGAAATCTGCGCCTGACCTTCACAGTTCGGTAAACAGCTCGCGTCGGGCACCTTCGGTAATCGCCACGATGCCGGGGTGCTTGACCTTGCGTTCCACGGAAATGGCGTAGAACGACTCCGTCACGGCGTCGGTCTGGCCAATCAACTCCACGCCGTATTGGCGTTTCACTTCGTCGGCAATCACGCTCGGGCCGATGAAAATCCCGCTGCCCGATTGACCGAAAGCCTGCATCAGCGCGCTGTCGTCGAACTCGCCGACAATGCGCGGCTGGATTTGCTGCTCGGCAAACCAGCGCTGCAAGCGACTGCGCACCACGGTTTCCGGCCCGGGAATCAGCAGTGGTGCGCCGTGCAGGCTGCGTGGGAAATCCTGACCGTACTGTGCTGCCAACTCGGCGGTGGCGAAGAAGCTGATCCCGCATTCACCGAGTTTCTGGCTGTAACCCTTGATGTCCAGGTGCGAGGGCATCGGGCTGTCGGAAATCACCAGGTCCAGCCGCTGGATCGCCAGGTCGGCGAGCAGCCGTTCCAGTTTGTCTTCGCGGCAGGTGATGCGCAGCGGTTCACTCAGTTCCATGGTCGGTGCGATCAGGCGATAGACGATGGATTTGGGCACCACATCGGCGACGCCCACCCGAAACAGGATCTGTTGTTCATTGGGTTGCGCCCGCAGCATCAACTCCAGTTCGCCGCCCAGCTGAAACATTTGCTCGGCGTAGGTCAGGGTCTGACGCCCGGCCTCCGTCAGCTCAAGCTGGCGACCGACCCGCCGGAACAGCTCGATGCCATAGGTTTGTTCGAGCAGGGAAATCTGCCCGCTGATGGTCTGGGGCGTCAGGTTCAGCTGCTCGCAGGCGCGCACGATGCTGCCGGTCTTGGCCACCACCCAGAAGTAATGCAATTGGCGATAGTTGAGCATGACGGCCTACAGTTCGTAAAAACCGAAGTATAACCGCTAAAAATACGAATTTTCCTGAAGTGTTTGCCTCCCTAGAATGCCTCGCTATCAACGGGCCATCGTTTCGGCCCGTTTTGTTCTATCGAGGAAAGCATCATGAAGCTTAAAACCACGGCACTGTTGATTGCGTCTTTACTGGTATTGGCCGGTTGCGACCAGGCCGAGAAAAGCGCGCAGCAATTGATGGGCAAGGCTGCCGAATCCGCCAAACAGGCGATCGACGACACCCACAAAGCCGCCGAACAAGCGATCAGTGATGCCACCGGCGGCCTGATCAGCAAGAAAGAACCATCGGCCGAAGACCAGCGCAAAACCGAATCTTCGTCCCAGGAAATCTAAACCGTCTACAACGAGTCAGGACTGACCCATGGAATACCTTTTAGAACTTGCTGCAAGCCCCACCGCCTGGGTCGCCCTGGCCACGTTGATCGTCATGGAAATCGTGCTCGGCATCGATAACCTGATCTTCATCTCGATCCTGACCAACAAGCTGCCCGAGCAGCATCGGCAGAAAGCACGCCGCATCGGTATCGGCATGGCGCTGATTCTGCGACTGGGCCTGCTGAGCACTATCGCGTTCATCGTCCAGTTGACCGAGCCTGTGATCGATATTCTCGGCCATGCGTTCTCCTGGAAGGACATGATCCTGATCGCCGGTGGCCTGTTCCTGTTGTGGAAGGCGACTACCGAGATCCATCACAGCATGGACCCGGCCCCGGATGATCCGATGTCGGCGACCTCGACCGTGACCCTGGGCTTTGCTGCCGCGATCGGTCAGATCCTGATGCTGGACATGGTGTTTTCCATCGACAGCATCATTACCGCTGTGGGCATGACCGAGCATTTGCCGATCATGATCATCGCCGTAGTGGTGTCGGTGCTGGTGATGTTGCTGGCGGCTGATCCTCTGGCCAAATTCATCAACGACAACCCGACCGTGGTGATGCTGGCGCTGGGCTTCCTGATCATGATCGGTATGACACTGATCGCTGAAGGTTTCGGGGCTCACGTGCCTAAAGGCTACGTCTATGCGGCCATGGCTTTCTCGGCGACCATCGAGGGCTTGAACATGATGTCGCGTCGGGCCAAGCAGAAGAAAATAGCGGCTGAAGCTTAACCCGCGGAAAAACGAAACGGCCGCCTGCGCTCGAAAGAGCCCAGGCGGCCGTTTTTGTTGGCGAATCCGAAGGATCAGTGCGCGGTCGCGTGGTGGACCGGTGGTTTATCGGTCTTCGCCAAAGGCGCCGATTGAACGGGGTGGTGATGGTGCCGACGGGTAATCCGCAAAACGCCCCACAGCATGGCGGCGGCCACGGCCAGCCAGCCGGAAATCAACATCACGATTGTCATTGTCAGGCTCATCAGTGCCTCCTCTTTGCCCTGCATCGGGCACACACTCTTTGCAAATGACAGTCTAGTCGCTGCTGTGTTTCAGGCTATTGACCAAAGGTCGGCTGTCATCAACCAGTTCGCTCTATTGAATGCACTCAACTGTAGGTTAAGGCTATACCGCCACCGCGTGGCGTCCTATGATCGACGGCCAAGCCGGGAGCGTATTGACTGGCGTCTGAACAAGAGAGTGATGATCGTGCGGGTATTTTCTCGAATTCGAGCGGCGGCGCTGATTGTCGGCTGCGTTGCAGGTTTGGCCGGATGCGCAGGGAGTGTGGCGCCGGAGATCAAGCGGTTGCCCGAGCGGGTAGAACTCAGCGGCACGTTCTACCGTGGCCAGGACTATCAGAGCGGACCACAGGTATTGGCCAGCATGCTGGCACAGCAGGGCATCGTGATTACGCCCGGGTTGCTGCAAAAACCCCTGCACTTGCCCGGCGCCGAAGCACAACTGCAACAGAATATGCAAAACCTGGCGCGTGAGTACGGGATGGTGGTGTATCCCCTCGACAGCCATTTGCCGGCGCTGTTGACCCAGGTCGCGGCCGGTTATCCGGTGATGGTGCGCTTCACTGAAGGCTCGGCGCTCTGGGCTGAGCCGCGTTACGCCATTCTCGCCGGATACAATCGCCAGAAGCAGACGGTGTTGCTGCGTGCCGGGATGAATCGCCGGAATTTGATGAGCTTCAGTTCGTTTGAGTCCTCTTTCAAGGATGCCGGCGGCTGGGCCGTATTGATTCAGAAACCCAATCAGATCCCTGCCAACGTTGATCAGCAGCGCTGGCTGAAGGCGGCGAGCGATCTTGGCCAGGCCGGTCAGGAACAGGCTGCTGCCCGCGCGAAGAAGGCGTTGACCGCACAATAAGCTTCCGTTCGTCATGTGCCCGGCACCGTCGGGCATGCCTGGCCTCTAAAGGACAAGACCCGGTTTCTCCGGGCCAGATCCCAGGAGGCGCCCCATGGCACATTCCAATACCCCCGACGGCCCGCATTCATCCGAACATTCTTCGGGCGACGAATTGGGATTCGACCCCGATTCGCCGGACCTCGCCGATCCTCAGGTCGATCCCATCGGCCCCGCCAAGGCGCCGAGGGATGTAAAGCCGGGCGACAATCCCAAGGCTCCGGCGAAGCCTTACGACCCACTCGCTGATCTGAAACCCTAACCCTTGGTGAGGTGCGTATGTCTACTGATTCGAGTTTCAACGACAAACGTCCGGACAGTGTTCCAACGACCCCTGAAGAGGGTGTTGATCCGGTGATGGATCCGAACGATCCGTTAAGGGATCCGTTGGCCCGTCCGATGGTGGTCCCGACGGAGCATCCCCATGGCATGAAAGATCCAAGCGCCGGGGATGGCATTCCGGATGACGATCAGATGCCGCTGCCCAACGATTAACGCCAGACGAAAAAAAGCCCCGAATGATCGGGGCTTTGTTTTTTCTGTCGCTGACTTATTTCGAGGCTTCAACCACACCGCTCTGGCGGTGCTTGAGGTTCTTGTCCGACTTGTACTGCAAGGCTACCGACGGCACGTCTGCGCCTTTGCCGGTTTCCACCCAGCTGCGGATGCGGGCGGCATCGGCAAAATGCGTGTACTTGCCGAAGGCGTCGAGAATCACCAGCGCCACCTGGCGATTGCCCATGCTGGTCACCAACACCAGGCAGTGACCGGCTTCGTTGGTGAACCCGGTTTTGGTCAGCTTGATGTCCCAGTTTGGCTTGCGGACCAAATGGTCGGTGTTACGGAAACCCAGGCTGTAGTTGGGTTTGCGGAAGGTGACGGTTTTTTCCTTGGTGGTGCTCAACTCGGTCAATAACGGGTATTTGTGTGCGGCGATCAGCAATTTGCTCAGGTCGCGGGCAGTAGAGACGTTACGCGGGGAGAGGCCCGTCGGCTCGACGAAGTGGGTGCTGGTCATGCCCAGCGCCTTTGCCTTGGCGTTCATCGCGGCAATGAATGCGACGTAGCCACCCGGATAGTGATGAGCCAGGCTCGCCGCTGCACGGTTTTCCGAGGACATCAGGGCGATCAGCAGCATTTCCCTGCGCGGCAATTCGCTTTTGAGTTTGACCCGGGAAAACACGCCTTTCATTTCTGGCGTGTCGCTGATGTTGATATTGATGTACTCGTCCATGTTCTGCCTGGCTTCGACCACAACCAGACCGGTCATCAATTTGCTGACCGAGGCGATAGGGACAACCACATCGGGGTTGCTGGCATAGATGACTTTGTTGGTCTGCATATCCAGCAGCAAAGAGCTGCCGGAAGCGAGCTTGAGTTGTTTCGTGTCTCGGGGGGCTGCGGTGGTCTCCGCGGCGCTGGCGATTGGCGTGATGAACGTCCCTGTAAATACAAAAAATAGGCTCAGGATGGAAAGACGGATTTTCACGCTGGCGGACTCATAAGGTGTTGATAAGCCGTTATGTAACGGGTTATTTCGTAAAAAGCGCGACATTCTGGAGTATGGCTGAATAACTGTCGATGGTTGTTCAAGGAGGAGGTGAAAGTCCTTGGAAACATGAAAAAAAAGTCATTTTCCGGCGGATGGTCGATCTTTCACCCCAGGCAAAAAGAACCCCGCCATTGGCGGGGTTCTTTTGTTCATCGCTTATGTCGAAGCGGGCACTCAGCTGTGCAGTGTTTCTGCCGCGTACAGCGTGTTTTCCAGCAGGCAGGCACGCGTCATCGGGCCGACACCGCCCGGTACCGGCGTGATCCAGCCAGCGCGGGGCAGGGCGGTTTCGTAGATCACGTCACCGACCAGTTTGCCGTCTTCCTGGCGGTTGATGCCGACGTCGATCACGATCGCGCCTTCCTTGATCCACTCACCTTTGACCAGGCCCGGTTTGCCGGCGGCGACGACAACCAGGTCGGCACGGCCGACGTGGCCGGCCAGATCCTTGGTGAAGCGGTGGGTGACGGTCACGGTGCAACCGGCGAGCAGCAATTCCATCGCCATCGGACGGCCAACGATGTTGGAGGCTCCGACGACCACCGCGTCCATCCCGTAAAGGTCGACACCGGTGCTTTCCAGCAAGGTCATGATGCCTTTGGGGGTGCACGGACGCAGCAACGGGATGCGCTGGGCCAGGCGGCCGACGTTATAAGGATGGAAGCCGTCGACGTCTTTATCTGGACGAATGCGCTCCAGCAATTTGGAGGCATCCAGGTGCTCAGGTAAAGGAAGCTGAAGCAGAACGCCGTCAATTGCCGGATCGTCGTTCAGGCGATCGATCAGGTCGGTCAGTGCTTCTTGAGTGGTTTCGGAAGGCAGGTCGTAGGCTTGGGAAATGAAGCCGACCTCTTCACAGTCTTTACGCTTGTGCGAGACATAAACC
>LNAP01003234.1_pt1 | contig 67543 bp, 72 predicted proteins | sample 602601 | NCBI WGS metagenome assembly LNAP01 (sample SAMN02440304, study PRJNA202911) | soil metagenome | biome: Subtropical and temperate rainforests or woodlands; isolation source: soil samples (1 kg each in a 20% v/v slurry with milli Q water) were... ...
GCCCACATTGGTCAGCCGCCGTGCCGACATTCTGCGCGAGTTTGCCAAAGAGCACCGTGACATCATTCTCAAACCCTTGGATGGCATGGGCGGAACCTCGATCTTTCGTCACCGCGAGGGTGATCCGAACCTGTCGGTGATCCTCGAAACGCTGACCAACCTCGGCCAGCAGCAGATTATGGCGCAGGCCTACCTGCCGGCGATCAAGGATGGCGACAAGCGCATTCTGATGATTAACGGCGAGCCGGTGCCCTATTGCCTGGCGCGCATTCCCGCAGCCGGCGAATCCCGTGGCAACCTGGCAGCCGGTGGGCGCGGTGAAGCACGGCCGCTGACCGAGCGTGATCGCTGGATCGCCGCCCAGGTCGGGCCAACCCTGCGTGAAAAAGGCCTGTTGTTTGTCGGCCTGGATGTAATTGGCGAGCACCTGACGGAAATCAACGTCACCAGCCCGACCTGCATCCGCGAGATCGACAACGCCTTCGACACCAAGATTGGCGAGCAACTAATGGATGCCATCGCCGCGCAACTCGAGGCCCGCTAAGGCCTAAGCCGCCCTGCTGCGCCTTGCTATAAAAAGCAGCGCAGCAGAGCGTCTGCGAGATCCACAACGCAGAAATGCCCAGTGCATCACCAAGGCGCGCAGTGCTTCATAGACTTTTCGCCAAGCCGTCGGCAGACTGCGCGGCAACCTGAATAAGCCCCGTTGAGCGATGAACGCGACAGCCCTCCCGCCCGAACTTTCTGATTACGGCGTCCGCCCTGCGGACCGGCTGGGCTTTACCCTGTTCCTCGCCGCCGCCCTGCATGCGGCCTTGATCCTTGGCGTCAGCTTTACCATCGTGCCGCCCAGCCAGATCAGCAAAACCCTGGAAATCACCCTGTCCACCTTCAAAAGCAAGGAGGCGCCGAAAGAGGCCGACTACCTCGCTCAGGACAACCAACAGGGCAGCGGCACGCTGGATAAAAAAGCGGCACCGAAAACCACCGAGCAGGCGCTGTTCCAGGACAAAGAAGTCAAACGCATTACTCTGCCAACGGCACCAGCGCCGGCGACCAAGGCAGAAGCACCGAAAGCGGCGGTCGCCACCATCGCGCCTAAGCAGCAGAAAACTCCGGTAAAACGCGAAGAAACCAAGCCGCAACCTGACGCGCGCAAAGCGCCGGCATTTGATAGCGAACAGTTGTCTGCGGAGATTTCCGGCCTGGAAGCGGAATTGGCCCAAGAGCAACAGCTATATGCCAAGCGCCCGAAGATTCATCGCCTGAATGCCGCATCAACCATGCGTGACAAAGGCGCCTGGTACAAAGATGAATGGCGCAAAAAGGTCGAGCGCATCGGCAACCTGAACTACCCCGACGAAGCCCGCCGCCAGCGGATTTACGGCAACCTGCGCTTGCTGGTGTCGATTAACCGCGACGGCAGCCTGTATGAAGTGCAGGTGCTGGAATCATCCGGGCAACCGCTGCTCGATCAAGCTGCGCTGAAAATCGTGCGCCTTTCCGCACCATTCTCGCCCTTCACAGGCGATCTCTCCGATATCGATCGCCTGGAAATTATCCGTACCTGGCGCTTCGAACGCGGCGACAAGCTTTCCAGTAAATAACCGCGCTCAGCAAACAGCCGCGCGGCTTGTCAGGCCTACCATCCAGCGGCCAAACTACGCGCCATGAAAGACGCCAACCCCAGCTACCTGAAAAATCACTTTCTGATTGCCATGCCGCACATGGCCGATCCGAATTTCGCGCAGACCGTCACCTTTCTGATTGAGCACAACGCCGAAGGCGCCATGGGCCTGGTGATAAACCGCCCTAGTGGCCTGAGTCTGGCTGACGTACTTGAGCAACTGCGCCCCGACTCTCTGCCACCTGCCATCTGTCAAAGCCTGCCGATTTTCTCCGGCGGCCCGGTACAAACCGAGCGCGGCTTTGTTTTGCACCCAACTGGCATGCAGTTTCAAGCGACCATGGAGTTGGGCGAAGTGGCACTCTCCACCTCGCAAGACGTTCTTTTCGCCATCGCCGATGGCCATGGCCCGGAGAAATACGTGATTGCCCTCGGCTACGCCGGCTGGGAAGCGGGCCAACTGGAGCAGGAGCTGATCAGCAACACCTGGCTCACCTGCCCCGCCGACTCGCAGATTCTGTTCGACACCCCCTTTGACCAACGCCTGGCCGCAGCCGCAGCCCGCTTGGGCGTCAACCTCAGCCTGTTGACCTCGCAAGCTGGACACGCCTGATGGCCGATAAACCGCTACGCCTGCTGCTGGGCTTTGACTACGGCACCAAACAGATAGGCGTCGCCGTGGGGCAGGTGATTACCGGGCAGGCCCGCGAGCTCTGCGTGCTCAAAGCACAAAACGGTGTGCCGGATTGGCAGAAAGTCGAAGCCTTGGTGCGCGAATGGCAGCCAGACGCCATTGTCGTCGGCCTACCGTTGAATATGGACGGCACGCCCAGCGACATGAGCGAGCGCGCAGAAAAATTCGCCCGTCGCCTCAATGGCCGCTTCAACCTGCCGGTACACACCCACGATGAACGCCTGACCACTTACGCCGCCAAAGGCGAACGCCTGCAACAAGGCCAACGTGGCGGCTACAAGGACAATCCGGTGGACGCCCTGGCCGCCGCACTCTTGCTCGAAGGTTGGCTGGCCGAACATACCGGCGCCTGAAGCCCTGCGTTTTCGCGATTCAAGGAGACACCATGAAGCTACCCAACCCCGCCGAGCTGTTGCCGCAAATGGCCATCGCGCTGACCGAGCATCTGGCCAACCGGCAGATCAGCGAACCACGCTTTATTGGCATTCACACCGGCGGCGTCTGGGTCGCTCAGGCGCTGCTGCAAGCGCTGGGCCGGGACACCGAACTGGGCATCCTCGACGTCTCGTTCTACCGCGATGACTTCACCCAGAATGGCCTGCACCCGCAGGTGCGCCCGTCCGTGCTGCCGTTCGAAATTGAAGGCCAGCACTTGGTGCTGGTGGACGACGTATTGATGAGCGGCCGCACCATTCGCGCCGCCCTTAACGAGTTGTTCGACTACGGCCGCCCCGCCAGCGTGACCCTGGTCAGCCTGCTTGACCTCAACTCACGTGAACTGCCGATTCGCCCGGATGTGGTCGGCGCCACCCTGTCACTGGCGGCCAATGACCGAGTAAAATTGCTCGGCCCCGCGCCGCTTACCCTTGAGCACCAGGCCCCCACTAGCTCCACCCATTGATAGCGCCGCCCACTGAGACCCTCCCCATGACGCCGACCGACGCCAAGCGCCCGCTGCAGCTCAACGATCAGGGCCAACTGCGCCACTTCCTCTCGCTTGATGGCTTGCCTCGCGAGTTGCTCACTGAAATTCTCGACACCGCCGATTCCTTTCTTGAAGTCGGCGCCCGCGCAGTAAAAAAAGTCCCGCTGCTGCGCGGCAAGACGGTGTGCAATGTGTTCTTCGAGAACTCCACGCGCACCCGCACCACCTTTGAGCTGGCGGCGCAGCGGCTGTCGGCGGATGTCATTACCCTGAACGTGTCGACCTCCTCCACCAGCAAGGGCGAAACCCTGCTCGACACGCTGCGCAACCTCGAAGCCATGGCCGCGGACATATTCGTGGTGCGTCATGCCGACTCAGGCGCCGCCCACTTCATCGCCGAGCACGTATGCCCGGACATGGCGATCATCAACGGCGGCGACGGCCGACACTCGCACCCAACCCAGGGCATGCTCGACATGCTGACCATCCGCCGGCACAAAGGCAGCTTTGAAAATCTGTCGGTGGCCATCGTTGGCGACATCCTCCATTCACGCGTAGCCCGCTCCAATATGCTCGCGCTGCTGCCCGGATATCCGCGTGATCGGGCCGAAAACCCTGCTGCCGGTGGGCATCGAGCAATACGGGGTGAATATCTACACCGACCTGGCCGAAGGCCTGAAAGACGTCGACGTGGTGATCATGTTGCGCCTGCAACGCGAGCGCATGACCGGCGGCTTGCTGCCCAGCGAAGGCGAGTTCTACCGCCTCTACGGCCTGACCAGCGAACGCCTGAAGCTGGCCAAGCCGGATGCCTTGGTCATGCACCCAGGCCCTATCAACCGCGGCGTGGAAATTGAGTCAGCAGTGGCCGACGGCCCGCAGTCGGTGATTCTTAACCAGGTCACCTACGGCATCGCCATTCGCATGGCCGTGCTGTCGATGGCCATGAGCGGGCAAACCACCCAACGCCTGCTCAATCAGGAAGCCCAGGCCCAACACAACGCTGAGGAGCAAAACTGATGCGCATCGAAATCCTCGGCGCCCGCGTAATCGACCCGGCTAGCGGCCTGGACCAAATCGGCGACCTGTTTATCGCTGACGGCAAAATCGCCGGCATTGGCAGCAAACCAGCGGGCTTTGTTGCCGACAAGAGCATCGACGCCAGCGGCTTGATCGCCAGCCCCGGCTTGGTCGACCTCAACGTCGCCCTGCGCGAACCGGGCTATAGCCGCAAAGGCAGCATCGCCAGCGAAACCCTGGCCGCTGCTGCGGGCGGCGTTACCAGCCTGTGCTGCCCGCCGTTTACCAAACCGATTCTGGATACCCCGGCGGTGGCCGAGCTGATCCTCGACCGCGCCCGCAGCGCCGGGCACACGAAAGTGTTTCCGATTGGCGCCTTGAGCAAAGGCCTGGCCGGCGAGCAGTTGGCCGAACTGGTGGCACTGCGCGATGCCGGCTGCGTTGCGTTTGGCGATGGCCTCGACAGTTTCCGCAACACCCGCACCCTGCGCCGCGCCATGGAATACGCCGCCACCTTCGACCTGACCGTGGTGCTGCAATCGCAAGACCGCGACTTGGCCGAAGGCGGCCTCGCCCATGAAGGCGCCACCGCTAGCTTCCTGGGCTTGCCAGGCATCCCAGAAACTGCCGAAACCGTGGCTCTGGCTCGCGACCTGCTACTGGTGGAACAAACCGGCGTGCGTGCGCACTTTAGCCAGCTCACCAGCGCCCGCGGTGCGCAGTTGATTGCCGACGCCCAGGCCCGAGGCCTGCCCGTAACTGCCGATGTGGCGCTGTACCAACTGATTCTGACGGATGAGGCGCTGATCGACTTCTCCAGCCTGTACCACGTGCAGCCGCCGCTGCGCACGGCGGCCGACCGTGATGGCCTGCGGGCGGCGGTGAAGTCTGGCGTGATTCAAGCCATCGCCAGCCATCACCAACCGCACGAAGCCGATGCCAAGCTGGCGCCGTTTGGGGCGACCGAGCCGGGCATTAGCAGCGTGGAACTGTTGCTGCCGCTGGCCATGAGCCTGGTGCAGGATGGCTTGCTTGATTTGCCGACGTTGTTGGCACGTTTGAGCGCCGGCCCCGCCAGCGCCTTGCGCCTACCGGCTGGCAAGCTGGCCGTGGGTAGCCCAGCCGATGTGCTGCTGTTTGATGCCAATGCCTCGACGCTGGCGGGAGAAACCTGGTTCTCCAAAGGCCAGAACAGCCCATTTATTGGCCATTGTTTGCCAGGGGCGGTGCGTTACACCCTGGTGGACGGCCACATCAGCTTTCAGGCTTGAGTAGTTGGACTTTGTTGGGCTTCGCTGCGCTCACCGAGCGCGGACCGACCCAACCTACATGGTCCGTAGGTTGGGTTGAGCGCAGCGAAGCCCAACACACCATCAAATACGCTGAGCGCTGTTGCGCTCCGACACCTGACTGTTGAGCGTCCAGAAGTCATACAGCACTCCAACGAAAAACAGCCCACCCGTGCACAGGTAGATTAGGCCAGTAATCCATTTGCCTTGGTACATGCGGTGCACGCCAAACACGCCGAGAAAGGTCAGTAGAATCCAGGCGACGTTGTAGTCCAGCCCGCCGGCGTTAAAACGCAGGTCTGCTTCGCGATCCATCGACGGGATCAAAAACAGGTCGATGATCCAGCCCACAAACAGCAGGCCGAACGTGAAAAACCAAATGGTTCCGGTCACCGGCTTGCCGTAGTAAAAACGGTGGGCGCCGAGAAAACCGAATATCCACAGCAAATAGCCGATCAGCTTGCTGTGGGTGTCTTTGACTACGTTCATGCGTTGCCTCCTGGTGGCGATTGCAGCTTCGACCTACATAGCGCGAAAGGGTTGCCCAACTCAGTCATCCCCACGCAGGCGTGAACCCGGTTGCGGTACTCGCCAACAGAACAGCATGCACCTGCACGAGTCTGGATCCCCGCCTACGTGGGCATGACAGTCTGTGATTAGGGAAAAATCACTGAACAAAACCCGCAGGATTAGTCCCTGCAAAGCCGCAAAAAGCAGGGTTTTATCACTACTTTTTGCTCGTTGGACCCGAGTTCCAATCGACCAATGGTCAAAAAGTGAGCAGAAAAGCTGTTATAAAGTTGCGCTCCGTTAAACCCGAGCCTTGCCATATGCGTCCTTTTTTCTTCACATGGCTGACTTTTTGTCTGTGTTTACCGCTCGCCGCCGAGGCGACTAATCGTTACCAGCCACTCCCTGCCCATGCCACCGGCCGAACTGCTTCCACTGGCGATTCCAGCGCCAAACCTGCCCAGAGCAACGCTCCAGCACAACCGGTACTGGCCGCCAAAACCCAGGAAGCGAAAAACAGCAGCGCGGTGCTCGGCCGCGCAGTGAACACCTTGGGTGTGCGTTATCGCTGGGGTGGTACGTCGCCAGAGAAGGGCTTTGATTGCAGCGGCCTGGTGCGCTACGCCTTTAATGACATCGACGACGTCGACCTGTCGCGCACCTCAAATGAAATGGCCCGCGAAGATGGCGAAAAAATCTCGCGCAGCCAGCTAAAGCCCGGTGATCTGCTGTTTTTCAACATCCGCAGCCGGCGCGTGAACCATGTGGCGATTTATCTGGGTAATGACCGCTTTATCCATGCGCCGCGAGGCGGCAAAACGGTCACCATCGACACCCTCAACAAGCCCTACTGGAAAAGCCACTACGCCATGGCCAAGCGCGTATTGCCCAGTAGCGAGCCGCAGTTGCGCGTCACCACACGCTAACGCGCGTTGATCTCGTAGGGTGCGCTGTGCGCACCAAGGCGTAAACCGCAAAACCAGCTGGTGCGCACAGCACACCCTACGGTTTTGCGGTTGTCCGGGAATATTGCGACTTAGCGGAAGCGCCGCCCGCCGTTGTCTTCGTCGCCGATCTCCAGCGATAAGCCTTGCGACATGGTGGTCAGGTGATCGCCATCGGTTTCCGAACCCAGCTTAATCATCAAGCGCAGGTCGTTTGCCGAGTCGGCATAGGCCAACGAATCTTCGTAGGTGATCTCGCCCTGGCTATACAGCTGGTACAGCGCCTGGTCGAAGGTCTGCATGCCTTGCTCGGTGGAACGCTTCATCAGCGCTTTGAGTTCGTGCACTTCGCCCTTACGAATCAGGTCGGCAGCCAGCGGGGTGTTGATCAACACCTCGATTACCGCGCGGCGGCCTTTGCCGTCCGGGGTCGGAATCAGTTGCTGGGCGACGATGGCCTTGAGGTTCAAGGACAAGTCCATCCACACCTGTTGCTGACGGTCGGCGGGGAAGAAGTTGATGATCCGGTCCAGCGCCTGGTTGGCGTTGTTGGCGTGCAAGGTGGCCAGGCACAGGTGCCCGGTTTCGGCGAAGGCCACAGCGTGGTCCATGGTTTCGCGGGTCCGTACCTCACCAATCAGAATCACGTCCGGCGCCTGGCGCAGGGTGTTCTTTAGCGCCACTTCAAATGACTCGGTGTCGATGCCCACTTCGCGCTGAGTAACAATGCAGCTCTGGTGCTGGTGGATATATTCGATCGGGTCTTCGATGGAAATGATGTGGCCGCTGCTGTTCTTGTTGCGGTAGCCAATCATTGCCGCCAGCGAGGTGGATTTACCGGTACCGGTCGCGCCCACAAACAACACCAGGCCGCGCTTGGTCAGTGCCAGCTTCTTCAGCACTTCCGGTAGCTTGAGGTCTTCCAGAGTCGGAATATTGGTTTCGATCCGACGCAGCACCATGCCGGCCAGGTTGCGCTGGTAAAAAGCGCTGACGCGGAAACGGCCAATGCCACGGGCGCTGATGGCGAAGTTGCATTCGTGGTTTTCGGCGAAGTCGCGACGCTGTTGCTCGTTCATCACCGCATGCACGGTCTCACGGGCCTGTTCGGGCGACATCGGTGTTTTGGTAATCGGCATGATCTTGCCGTTGACCTTCATCGAAGGCGGCACGCCTGCGGTGATAAACAGGTCGGAACCGCCCTTCTCGACCATCAAACGCATTCCATCGAAGTTCTCGCCTATCACGCAACCTTGCCACGGCAACCGAAGGCTGCCGCCACCCCATTGGGGCAAGCGGTTGCGCGCGTGTAGCGCAACCGTTCTGTCAGAGCTGTGCATATTCTGCTGTCTGCCGCGCACTTCCAAGCGGGCAGACCCGCAGGATGGGATATGCGTCAGAAATTTTCCGGGGTTTTCGCCTTTTCTTTCGCCGCATCGCGGGAAACCAAGCCTTTAGCGACCAGGCCTTTAAGGCACGAGTCGAGGGTTTGCATACCAAGCGCGCCACCGGTCTGGATGGCGGAATACATCTGCGCCACTTTGTCTTCGCGAATCAGGTTACGGATGGCCGGGGTGCCGATCATGATTTCGTGCGCCGCTACCCGACCGCCGCCGATCTTTTTCAGCAGGGTCTGGGAGATAACCGACTGCAACGATTCGGAAAGCATGGAACGCACCATGGACTTTTCTTCGGCTGGGAATACGTCGACCACGCGGTCGATGGTTTTTGCCGCCGAGGTGGTGTGCAGGGTGCCAAATACCAAGTGCCCGGTTTCCGCAGCGGTCAGCGCCAGGCGGATGGTTTCCAGGTCGCGCATCTCACCCACCAGAATGATGTCCGGGTCTTCCCGCAGTGCCGAGCGCAGGGCTTCGCTAAACCCGAGGGTGTCGCGGTGCACTTCACGCTGGTTGATCAGGCACTTTTTCGATTCGTGTACGAATTCGATCGGGTCTTCCACGGTGAGGATGTGGTGGTATTTGTTGCTGTTGATGTAGTCGAGCATCGCCGCAAGCGTTGTCGACTTGCCCGAACCGGTGGGCCCGGTGACCAACACCAGGCCACGTGGCACGTCGGAAATCTTCTTGAAGATTTCGCCCATGCCCAGGTCTTCCATGGACAAAACCTTGGAGGGAATGGTCCGAAATACCGCACCAGCACCACGGTTCTGGTTAAAGGCGTTAACCCGGAAACGCGCGACGCCTGGCACTTCGAAGGAGAAGTCAGTCTCCAGGAATTCTTCGAAATCCTTGCGCTGCTTGTCGTTCATGATGTCGTAGATCAGCGCGTGCACTTGCTTATGATCCAGTGCCGGCAAGTTAATGCGGCGGACATCGCCGTCGACCCGGATCATCGGCGGCAAACCCGCCGAGAGGTGCAGGTCCGAAGCGCCCTGTTTCGCGCTGAAGGCGAGCAGCTCAGTGATATCCATGGAATTCCCTAATTAAGTGCGTCTAATGACAGAGAGCAGGTAGAATGCCGCTCAACCACAGGCGGCTGGTGTAGGTAATGTCCACGATAGCAGAGAATATTGCAAAGCTCGGTGAGCGTATCCGTGAGGCGGCGCAAGCCTCGCAGCGAGATTTTCATCAGGTTGGCCTATTGGCCGTGAGCAAAACCAAACCGGCTGATGCCATTCGCGAAGCCTTCGCCGCCGGCCTGCGCGATTTTGGCGAAAACTACCTGCAAGAAGCCCTGGCTAAACAGGCCGAGCTCAGCGACCTCGCCTTGATTTGGCACTTCATCGGCCCCATCCAGTCGAACAAGACCAAAGCCATAGCCGAGCATTTCGACTGGGTACATTCGGTGGACCGCCTGAAAATCGCCCAACGCCTTTCTGAACAACGCCCTGCGCACTTGCCGCCACTGAATATCTGCTTGCAGGTAAACGTCAGCGGCGAGGCGAGCAAATCTGGCTGCACCCCGCAGGACTTACCCGCGCTGGCGGCGGCCGTGGCGCAATTGCCACGCCTGAAGCTGCGCGGTTTGATGGCGATTCCAGAACCTACCGACGACACCTGCGCCCAGCACGAGGCCTTTGCCACCGTGCGTAAGTTGCAGGCGAGCCTCGGTATGCCCGAGCTCGACACCCTGTCTATGGGTATGAGCCACGACCTGGAAGCTGCTGTCGCCGAAGGCGCCACCTGGGTGCGAATCGGCACCGCGCTATTTGGTGCTCGTGATTACGGGCACACCACTGCATGAACCACCGTAACCCGTGCCTGATTAAAGGAAGCGTTTTATGAGCAACCCCCGTATTGCCTTTATTGGTGCCGGCAACATGGCTGCCAGTCTGATCGGCGGCCTGCGCGCCCAGGGCATGGATAACAAATTGATCAGCGCCGGCGACCCCGGCGTCGACAACCGTAACAAGGTCGCGGCCGAGCATGGCATTAATGTCTTCGCCGACAATGCCGATGCCGTGCGCGGCGCCGATGTGGTGGTATTGGCGGTAAAACCCCAGGCGATGAAAACCGTGTGTCTGGCGCTGGCGCCCGAATTGACCAGCAACCAGCTGATCGTCTCGATTGCCGCCGGCATCACCTGCGCCAGCCTGCAAACTTGGTTAAGCACAGCCCAGGCGCCGACCCGCGCCATCGTGCGCTGCATGCCCAACACTCCGGCGCTGTTGCGCCAGGGCGTAAGCGGCTTGTTTGCCAACAGCGAAGTTTCTACCGCGCAGCGCCAGCAAGCCGAGCAATTGCTCAGCGCCGTTGGTGTCGCCCTGTGGCTGGATGAAGAACACCTGATCGACGCGGTGACTGCCGTATCTGGTAGCGGCCCTGCCTACTTCTTCCTATTAATAGAAGCGATGACCGCCGCCGGCGAAAAGCTCGGCCTACCCGCCGCCACTGCCGCGCAGTTGACCTTGCAAACTGCACTTGGCGCCGCGCGCATGGCAGTGGCCAGCGATGTGGACGCCGCCGAATTGCGCCGCCGGGTTACTTCGCCGGCCGGCACCACGGAAGCGGCAATCAAAGCCTTCCAGGCTGGCGGCTTTGAAGCGCTGGTCGAACAAGCACTCAACGCCGCAGCGCATCGCTCGGCGGAACTGGCCGAGCAATTGGGCCAATAAGGAGCTGATGATGATCGGATTGAACACTGCTGCCGTTTATATCTTGCAAACCCTGGGCAGCATGTACCTGTTGATTGTGCTGCTGCGCTTTATCCTGCAACTGGTGCGGGCCAACTTCTACAACCCGCTGTGTCAGTTCATCGTGCGCGCCACACAGCCGCTGCTGAAACCGCTGCGCAAGATTATTCCGGGCTTTGGCGGCCTGGACATCGCCTCTCTGGTGCTGGCAATTCTGCTGCAGTTCATCCTGATTGCGCTGACCATCCTGCTCACCTACGGCATATTCGCCAATCCGGTGCAGATGCTGATCTGGTCGCTGATTGGCATTACCGCGCTATTCCTCAAGGTGTTCTTCTTTGCCTTGATCATCAGCGTGATCCTTTCCTGGGTCGCGCAGGGCAGCCACAACCCAGGCGTGGAGCTGATTAACCAGATCTGTGAGCCGGTGTTGTCGCCGATTCGGCGCATCTTGCCGAGCATGGGTGGCCTGGATCTTTCGCCGATCTTTGCCTTCCTCGCGCTCAAGCTGCTGGACATGCTGGTGATTCAAAACCTGATGATCATGAGCGGCATGCCAGACGTGCTGCGCATGCTGCTGTAACCGCCGCCGACCGCTCGGTGCCGCAGCCCGACCTTAAGGCGGGCTGCGCTGGCAGTCCGATTGACGCGTAGGATGCTTCCCGCATAATGCCCCGCAATGGCAGGCTGCCATCCCAGCGTGCACCCATCACAGAGTGCGGTGCTGGCGCTTGCAGCGGCTGATTGGCCAGCCGATGATCTTTCAAAATCAGTCGCAGGATGCGTTGCCGACAGGAGTGCAGGAATGAGCATGGAACGTCTCAGCCAACAGGTCAGTGCATACGTGGGTTGGAAGCGCGGCTTGATGCGCGAAATCACCCGTTATCGCAGCTGGTTGGCGACCAATCGCCTGACCAACGACGCCGTCGAAGCCAAACTCGACCGCGCCCTGCGCACCCTGCGTACCGACCACATCACCCTGGCCTTTGTCGGCGAGTTCTCCCGCGGCAAAACCGAGCTGATCAACAGCCTGTTCTTCTCCGAGTACGGCCAGCGCATGCTGCCGTCCCACGCAGGGCGCACCACCATGTGCCCAACCGAGCTGTTTTTCGACCCGCGCTCGGAACGCTCCTATATCCGCTTGCTGCCGATTGAAACGCGCATGACCGACGCCAGCGTGGCGCAGTTCAAGCGTATTCCACGGCATTGGGTGAACATTCCCCTGGATATCAGCGACCCCGACAATATGGTGAAGTGGCGAAGACCAAACCGATGCCGGTTGAACAAGCCATTCAATTGGGCTTCCACCCCGACATGCTGGAAAGCGCCGGCAAACCTGGCCAGGTACTGGTACCGGCCTGGCGTCACGCCATCGTCAACTTCGATCACCCGTTGCTGCGCCAGGGTCTGCGAATTCTTGATACCCCGGGCCTCAACGCTCTGGGTAGCGAGCCGGAACTGACCCTGTCGATGCTGCCCAGCGCTCAGGCAATCATCTTTCTGCTGTCTGCCGATACCGGCGTGACGGCCAGCGATATGGCGGTATGGCAAACCCATATCCGTCAACTCGACGAAGAAACCCAAACCAGCCTGTTTGCCGTACTGAACAAAATCGATGTGCTCTGGGATGACCTGGCCGGCGAAACCTTTGTGCAGAACGCCATCAGCCAGATTCAGGTCGCCACCGCCAAGCAACTGGGTATTGGCATTGAAGATGTGTTGCCGCTGTCGGCCAAACAAGCCTTGCTGGCCAAGGTGCGCAAGGACCAGGCGCTGCTGGATCGCAGCCAGTTAGGCCACCTGGAAAACCTGCTGTGCGAGCGCATCGTCGCGCAGAAAGAACGCCGTGGTCAATCAGGTGCTCGCCTTGCTGCAGAACAGCCAGCATGTGTTGAACCTGCGCCTGGAAAAAGTTCGTGAGCAGCAAACCCTGCTGACTACGCACCAACAGGACAACGGCCAGTTGCTGTTTGAACTGACCGCCAAAACCAAAGACGACCACAGCCAGCATCACCGCCGCCTGTTGGGGCTGAAAACCAACCAGCGCCTGCTCAAACGTCAGGGTGACTTGCTGCGTAACGCTGCCCGCTCTGAGCGCCTGGAAGAACACCTGAACAAGGTGCGCAGCAACCTCACCGGCAGCTGGACGACCTTGGGTATCAACCAGGCGATCCTGCACTTCTTCCGCTCCGTGGAGCACGACCTTGCCAACCTCGGCCAGGAAGTGGAAATGGCCAACAAAATGGTTTCGGCGATCTACCGCCGCCACAACGAAGAAAATCCACTCAATGGCGTCGATGCCCCGCAGTTCAATATCAAGCGCTACCAGCGCGAGCTCAAGGCGCAGCAAGGCAAAGCCGACCAATTCCGCCTGCACTTTAAAACCCTGTTGACCGAACAACGCACCCTGACCAAACGCTTCTTCGCCACCCTGGTGCAGGAAGTGATTGGATTGCACCAACGCCTGCGCCGCGAAGTCGAGCAATGGGCCGGCGATGCGCTGATGCCGCTGATGCAACACACCCTTGAGCACAAGCAGTTGCTGGAAACCCACATGCTGCGGCTTAAGTCGCTGGCGCAAAACACCCAGCAGGCGCGCGTACGTAGTCAGCAGATGCTGCGCTATATGAAGGAGTTGGAGCTGCAACTAAGCCAGGCCAACGACATGTTGCGCACCTTGCGCCGTCCCGCGCCGATTTCGCGCCAAGGCCGAGTGGTGACGCTACCTTCCTCCAATCGCCAGGCCCATATCGGCGAATAGCCGCTCGCGCTTGTAAGGTGTGCTGTGCGCACCACGGCGCAGACGCTGAAATCGCCCGGTGCGCACCCCGTATGCGGACCGGCGCACCCTACAAGATCAAGGCCGAAATACGCAGCCCAACCCTCGCCGCCCCCGCGCTTGCCGCAGGGGGCGGTGCTCTTTAGACTGGCGCCTCCTTTTTGTGAGAGCAGGGTCGATGCCCATCGCCTTTCCCGAAGATTCTGTTGGTCTGGTCACCCCTCAGGTTGAACACTTTGCCGAGCCATTGGCCTTGGCCTGTGGCCGCAGCCTGGGCGACTACAGCTTGGTGTACGAGACCTACGGCCAATTGAATGCCGCGCGCAGCAATGCGGTGCTGATTTGCCATGCACTCTCGGGCCATCACCACGCTGCCGGTTACCACAGTACCGAAGAACGCAAACCGGGCTGGTGGGACAGCTGCATTGGCCCTGGCAAAGCCATCGACACCAACCGCTTTTTTGTCGTCAGCCTGAATAACCTGGGTGGTTGCAACGGTTCAACCGGGCCTTCCAGCGTCAACGCCGCCACCGGTAAACCCTATGGCGCCGACTTCCCGGTATTGACCGTCGAGGATTGGGTCAACAGCCAGGCGCTGCTGGCTGACCGCTTGGGCATCGCCCAGTGGGCGGCAGTGGTGGGTGGCAGCCTCGGCGGCATGCAAGCCATGCAATGGGCCATCAGCTACCCCGAGCGTATTCGTCACTGCTTGGCCATTGCTTCGGCGCCGAAGTTGTCGGCGCAGAACATTGCCTTTAACGAGGTGGCACGCCAGGCAATTTTGTCCGACCCAGAATTCCACGGCGGCCACTTTCAGGAACAAAACGTGATCCCCAAGCGCGGCCTGATGCTGGCGCGCATGGTTGGCCATATCACCTATCTGTCCGACGACGCCATGGGCGAGAAATTCGGCCGCGGGCTGAAAAGCGAAAAGCTTAACTACGACTTCCACAGCGTCGAGTTCCAGGTGGAAAGCTACTTGCGCTATCAGGGCGAAGAGTTCTCCGGGCGCTTTGACGCCAACACCTATTTACTGATGACCAAGGCCCTGGACTACTTCGACCCGGCTGCCGCCCACGGTGGCGACCTGGCGAAAACCCTGGCGGGGGTCAAAGCCGACTTCTGCGTAATCTCGTTCACCACCGACTGGCGTTTCTCGCCAGCGCGCTCGCGGGAAATCGTTGATGCGCTGATGGCTGCGCGGAAAAACGTCTGCTACTTGGAAGTCGATGCACCACAAGGTCACGACGCCTTTTTGATGCCGATTCCCCGTTACCTGCAAGCATTCAGCGGTTATATGAACCGCATTAGCCTCTGAGGATTGCCGTGAGAGCCGATCTGGAAATCATCCAAGACTGGATACCCGCCGGCAGCCGCGTGCTGGACCTGGGCTGCGGCAATGGCGAATTGCTCGCCTGGCTGCGCGACAACAAACAAGTGACTGGCTATGGCCTGGAAATCGACCCGGACAATATCGCCGAATGTGTGACCAAGGGCGTCAACGTCATCGAGCAAAACCTCGACCTGGGCCTGGGTAATTTCGCCAGCAACAGCTTCGACGTGGTGGTCATGACCCAAGCGCTGCAAGCGGTGCAATACCCGGACAAAATTCTGGAAGAAATGCTCCGCGTTGGGCGCCAATGCATCATCACCTTCCCCAACTTCGGCCACTGGCGCTGCCGCTATTACCTGGCACGCAACGGGCGCATGCCGGTGTCGGACTTTATGCCCTACACCTGGTACAACACGCCAAACATCCACTTCTGCACCTTTAAAGACTTCGAAGCGCTGTGCCTGGAGCGCAGCGTCAAAGTGCTCGACCGCCTGGCCGTCGACCACCTGCACCGCAACAGCCTCGCCGCGCGGATGTGGCCTAATCTGTTGGGTGAAATCGGCATTTATCGCGTCAGCGGCCCAGGCGTGTTGGAACACCGCTTCGCCATCTGACACGCCACTGTTTTAGGAGAGCAATCATGCGTCGCCTCGCCCTATTCGTACTCGCCCTGTGTTTGGCCCTGCCGGCCGCCGCCGAGCGCAAAGCCAGCTTTGGCGAACTGGATGTGCACTACAACGCTTTTAACTCCGGTTTTCTGCAGCCTGATATCGCCGCCGCTGCCGGGCTGACCCGCAGTAAAACCCTTGGCGTGCTCAACGTTGCCGTTCTGAAAAGCGGCAAAGCCAGCAGCGCCACCGTCACCGGCACAGTAACCGACCTGCTAGGCAAGGCACGCCCGCTGGAGTTCAAACAGGTAGCCGAAAGCGGCGCGATTTATTACCTGGCGCAATTCCCTTTCGAACAACGTGAAGTGCTGCGTTTTAGCCTGAAAGTACGCGTCGGTGAAGGCAGCGAAAATAGCATCGACTTCAACCAAGAATTTTTCCCGGACGATAAATGAGTAACCCTGTGATCGACCTCAGCCAACTGGTGCTGGCTAGCCATAACGCCGGCAAGCTCAAAGAACTGCAGGCCATGCTGGGCGATGCCGTGCAGGTGCGCTCGGTAGGCGAGTTCAGTCAGGTCGAGCCGGAAGAAACCGGTTTGTCATTTATCGAAAACGCCATTCTCAAAGCGCGTAATGCCGCCCGTGTATCTGGCCTGCCAGCGCTGGCGGACGACTCCGGTTTGGCGGTGGATGCCCTCGGTGGTGCTCCGGGTATTTACTCGGCACGTTATGCCGACGGCCAGGGCGATGCCGCCAATAATGCCAAGCTGCTGCTGGCCCTCAAGGGCTTACCGGCTGAACAACGCGGCGCCCAGTTTGTCTGCTGCCTGGCCTTGGTTCGGCATGCCGACGACCCGCTGCCGATCATCTGCGAAGGCCTGTGGCACGGGCGCATTCTCGAACAGGCCGAAGGCGAGCACGGCTTTGGTTACGACCCGCTGTTCTGGGTGCCGGAACGCAATTGCTCCAGCGCCGTACTCACCCCCGCTGAGAAAAACCAGCTCAGCCACCGCGCCCGCGCCATGGCGCTGCTGCGCGAGCGTTTGGGCTTGGCATGAACGACTCTGACCGCGGGCTGATTTTTCCGCCCGCCACTAAGGCCCATAGCCTGCTGCAGATGCCGCCACTGGCGCTGTATATCCATATTCCCTGGTGCGTGCGCAAATGCCCGTACTGCGACTTCAACTCCCATACCGCCAGCCCGGTGTTGCCCGAAGCCGAGTATGTCGACGCCCTGCTCGCCGACCTCGAGCGTGACCTGCCGCTTGCCCACGGCCGCGAGCTGACCTCGATCTTCTTCGGTGGCGGCACCCCAAGCCTGTTTAGCGCCGAGGCGCTGGGGCGCTTACTGGAAGGTGTACAGCAACGAATCCGCTTCGCCAGTGATATCGAAATTACCCTGGAAGCCAACCCCGGCACCTTCGAGCAAGAGAAATTTCGCGCTTACCGCCAGTTGGGCATTAATCGCCTGTCTATCGGCGTGCAGAGCTTTCAACAGAGCAAGCTTGAAGCGCTGGGCCGTATCCACAATGGTGATGAAGCCATGCGCGCCGCCGATATGGCGCGCAACGCCGGGTTCGATAACTTCAACCTCGACTTGATGCACGGCCTGCCGGATCAATCGCTGGGCGAAGCGCTTAACGACATTCGCCAAGCCATTGCCTTGGCGCCGACGCATTTGTCCTGGTACCAGCTGACCCTGGAACCGAACACGGTGTTCTGGAACCAGCCGCCGGTATTGCCCGAAGACGACACGCTGTGGGATATCCAGGAAGCCGGGCAAGCGCTGCTGGCTGAGCACGGTTACGCCCAGTACGAAGTGTCCGCGTATGCCCAAGCCGGCAAGCGCGCGCGGCATAACCTCAACTACTGGAGCTTTGGCGATTTTCTCGGCATCGGCGCTGGCGCCCATGCCAAGCTGACCAGCCCGGACGGGCAAATTTTGCGCAGTTGGAAGACCCGTCTGCCCAAGGATTACCTCGACCCGAGTAAAAACTTCCAGGCCGGCGCCAAAGCCCTGACCGTGGACGAGCTGCCGTTTGAGTTCTTGATGAATGCCCTGCGCCTAACCGATGGCGTGGCGGCCGAACTGTTCAGCCAGCGCACCGGTTTACCGCTGGACGACTTCGCCGACGCCCGCGAACAGGCTCAGAGACGTGGCTTATTGGTGGCGGACCCTGAGCGCCTGGTGGCAACGCCTCAAGGCCAGTTGTTTCTTAATGACCTGCTGCAGTACTTTTTGCGCTGACTTGATCGCCCATGCGGGCTAAGGAAACCGGATGGACCTGCTTCTCGACCTGATTGCCACGGTTTCGCGCTGGACGCGCGGCCACCTTTACGACATTTCCCTAGCGATCATGGCTACCGTGCTGGTGCTGTTCGGACCGGGCATCAACACCTGGATTCAGCAGCGCATCGGCGGCCTGAACTTTATCTTCCGCACCCTGCTGTTTGTGCTGATCTGCGCGATTGGTTATGGCCTGGCGATGATCTTTCTCACGCCCTGGGTGGCCAAGGGCTTGGGTTACTTCAATAACTACACCCTGGCGCCGGTACTGCTGCTGGTGTTCTTTCTAATCGGCGTAATTGCCGACCGCAACTGAGGCGGCAACCGGCCGTTGAATGCCGCTCCCGTAGGGTGTGCTGTGCGCACCAAGGCGCAGGTCTCAAGACCGCTTGGTGCGCGCAGCACACTCTACGAGACAAGCGCACGCCCTACGAAAAAGGCGCCTGATAAGGCGCCTTTTTTATCGACTGCGAATGGATCAATTACCTTCGCGGCGCAGCGCCTGCGGGGTGAAATCACCTGGCCCGAGCTTGGCGTTAAAGTCGTACATGATCTCGTTGTTATCCATCCCGTCGGCGAAGTAACGCTTGCCGGCGAAGTCGTAGATGGTTTCCAACGTGCTGCCGAACATAGGGACGTCGTAGTAGCTGATCGGGTGGCTTTCTTGCAGGCCAACCAGTTTGCCGTCCTTGTCGTACAGGTCTACCGCCAGGATCTGCCAGCTGTCTTCATCAAGGTAGAAGCGACGCTTGGCGTACGGGTGGCTAAAGCCTTTGCGCAGCTCGGCTTCCACAATCCACACGCGGTGCAGTTCGTAGCGCAACAACTCGGGGTTGATGCTGGTCGACTTCAAGATGGTGTCGTACGGAATGCCTTTCTGGTGCACGGCGTAGCTGTTATACGGCACCAACATTTCCTTTTTACCTTCCAGCTTCCACTCATAACGGTCGGGCGCGCCGTTGTAGGAGTCGACCATGTCGGCGGTGGCCATACCGTTGGTGTCAGGCTGCAGGGTGTCGAAGGCCAACATCGGCAGACGACGCACACGGCGCTCGCCACGGTTGAAGCGCCAGGCTTTGCGGATCGCCTCAACCTGGTCGAGGGTTTCCTGAACCACCAGCGCCGAGCCCGCAAGCTTGGCCGGCGCGACCACGCTGTACTTGTAGAAAAACAGGGTGTTGTCGAGCTCGCCTGGGGTCATGCCTTCGCGGCCGTAACGGAAGTAGATGTCACGGTCGAGCTTGAGCAGGTTGTAAGCGCCGTTGGACAGCACCGCGGCCTGGTTGGTGACGAAGTGAATCTGCTCGCCGCGATAACGCATGACGTGGTTCCAGATCGCTTCCTGCCCAGATTGCGGCACCGGGAACGGAATGCCCGCCGCCGCGCCTTGCACGCCGTTGCCGCCGGAAATCAGCTCGGCGTTGAGGGCGTTATAGCGGGTGGCATCGTAGATACGCTGGGGCGCGGCGGCACTGCGGTGGGTGGGGAACACCCGTAGGTAATAGTCGGGGTTGGTTTCCAGCAACGTTTTAAGGCCCAACGGCAATTGCGCCTGGTATTGGGCAGCGTTCTTGCTGTTGACCACATATTGCACCGACTCGCCAGCGTAAGGGTCGGGATGGTGCATACCGGGTTTGTAGCTGGGGATGGGTTGCGCCAGGCCGCCATTCCACTCCGGGATGGTGCCGGCAGCATTGCCTTTACGTTCGCCCCCCAGCGGCGTGAGGTCGCCGTTCAGGCGGTTGGCCTGCACCGGGTCGACCTTGGCGTGCGCATTTAGCGCAAACACCGTGAGCAGCAGTACTCCAATATTTCTCAACACAGACTTTCTCCTTGGGACGTCATGACGACACGTCACCTTTATTATTTATCCAGCCAGTCTTGGGTGTTGCTGTGGTGAGGTTAGCCAGCTCTAGCCGGTCTGTTTTAACAACGGTGCAACAAAGCATGCGCCAGCCGATTGGACTGGCGCGGTTACAGCAAAATCAGTCCAGCCGTTCGAACTTGAGATCCCAAACGCCATGGCCAAGCCGCTCGCCACGGCGCTCGAACTTGGTAATGGGGCGCTCTTCAGGGCGCGGCACATAAGTGCCGTCGGCTGCTTGATTACGATAGCCGGGCGCGGCCTGCATCACTTCCAACATGACCTCGGCATACGGCTGCCAGTCGGTAGCCATGTGCAAAACACCACCAACCTTCAGCTTTTGCCTAACCAACTCTGCGAACTCGGCCTGCACGATGCGACGCTTATGGTGACGCGCCTTGTGCCAAGGGTCCGGAAAAAACAACAGCAGGCGATCGAGGCTGGCATCGGCCACACAGCGCTTGAGCACTTCGATGGCGTCGCAGTCGTACACGCGCAGGTTTTTCAGGTCTTGGGTCAGCACACCGTTAAGCAATGCACCGACGCCAGGGCGGTGCACTTCCACGCCGATAAAGTCTTGCTCTGGAGCGGCGGCAGCCATTTCCAGCAACGAATGACCCATGCCAAAACCAATTTCCAGGGTGCGCGGCGCAGAGCGACCAAACACCTTATCGAAATCGACAAAGTCGTCAGTCAGGGGCAACACGAACAGCGGTTTACCGATGTCCAAGCCGCGTTGCTGGCCTTCGGTCATGCGCCCAGCGCGCATTACAAAACTTTTGATCGCGCGGTGCTTGCGCTCGCCGGTTTCGGCAGCGTGTTCTGGCTCAGAGATGTCGTGCGGTTCAGTCATGGCGGCTCTTACTTGATCAGACCATCCAGCGGCGAAGACGCGCTGGCATAGAGTTTTTTCGGCATACGGCCAGCAAGGTAAGCCAGGCGCCCCGCCACGATGGCGTGTTTCATCGCTTCAGCCATCAACACCGGGTTTTGCGCATGGGCGATGGCGCTGTTCATCAGCACCGCTTCGCAACCCAATTCCATGGCAATGGTGGCGTCGGACGCGGTACCAACACCGGCATCGACCAATACTGGAACCTTAGCTTCCTCAAGGATGATGCGCAGGTTGTAGGGGTTGCAGATGCCCAGCCCAGTGCCAATCAGGCCGGCCAACGGCATCACGGCGATGCAGCCCATTTCGGCCAATTGACGGGCAATGATCGGGTCGTCGCTGGTGTACACCATCACGTCAAAGCCGTCTTTAACCAGGATTTCGGCGGCCTTGAGGGTTTCAATCACATTGGGGAACAGCGTCTTCTGATCCGCCAGCACTTCCAACTTCACCAGCTTGTGGCCATCCAACAGCTCACGAGCCAGACGGCACGTGCGCACGGCTTCGGCGGCGTCATAACAACCGGCGGTATTGGGCAGAATGGTGTAGCGGTCGGGCGGGATGACATCGAGCAAATTCGGCTCATCAGGGTTCTGGCCGATATTCGTGCGGCGTACAGCAACGGTGACGATCTCGGCACCGGAAGCCTCGATGGCGCGACGGGTTTCGTCGAGATCCTGATACTTGCCGGTGCCTACCAGCAGGCGTGATTGGTAAGTTCGGCCGGCGAGGGTGAAAGGCTTGTCGGTACGAGATTGGCTCATCGGAAATCCTCTTCAGCTGTGGCGCAAATACGGGGGAGCGGAAAGCGCAGGCGGGAACTAGCCGCCGCCAATGGCATGCACGATTTCCAGTGCGTCGCCCTCGCGTAGAACGGTTGCCTCGTGCTGGGTGCGCGGCACGATATCCAGATTGAGCTCCACGGCTACGCGCCGACCGGTTAGGTCCAGGCGGACCAGTAGGTCGGAGACGGTCTGGCCGTCGGGCAACTCGAAAGATTCACCGTTCAACTGAATGCGCATGGCAGGCAATCACAATGTGAGGGGGCCGGCATTCTAGCCCCAACACACGCGTTGACCAAGGCAAAGGCGCGCCATTCGTCTCACAATTGACGCCGTGGTCAGGTTCAGCCGCTCAAGCCTGTGTGCGCCAAGCCGCCAACCCCAAACACAACCAACCTGCCAAAAATGAAAGGCCGCCAAAAGGCGTAATGATGCCGAGCTTACTAATGCCAGTGAGCGTTAACAGGTAAAGACTGCCGGAGAACAGCACAATGCCTAAGCAAAACATCCAACCGGCGGCATTCAGCAAACGCCCAGGCAGATGCAGCGAAAGCACGGCTACAGCTAGCAACGCCAAGGCATGGATAAGTTGGTAATGAGTGCCCGTCTGAAAAACGGCGAGGTAGTCGGCCGTGAGCTGCCTTTTTAACCCGTGCGCCGCGAACGCGCCGAGCGCGACACCGGTAAAGCCGAAGAACGCAGCCAACATCAGGAATATGCGCAGCATTACAAAGCTCCGAACAGGTTGAATGACAAGGCCTATTCGGAGCTTACAGGATGAAGACACAGCAAAGAGCCAATGACCACATTCAAAATGTCAGAAGCGCTCCCTCATAACTAATTCCAATCCATCGTAATGGTGAAAGGCACGGAGAACTTTCGCGGTAGAGGGCGCTGGCTAGTAGTTTGGTAATACCGGAATGTGATCAGTGGTTCCATCCCAAAGTTGAATCCTTGCGCCGCCCCGCCATCAACCCAATTAGGTCCGGCCATCGCATCGTCGCAGTCCGCGAGGCAGTACAAACCTTGGGGTGAAAGTACCCCTTCAAAAATATCCTCGACTGGATTCAATTGGTCTTCCATTCGGACCTTGCTCCAAGGTAGTGGCGCAGAATGTGCGCCAAATCTGACAGGAACGTCGCCGATCAATAGCTGAACGCCGATATCACTATCCGCCTCCGGCATCCCGACACCATTAGCACCGCCATTTAAAGGAAAACTCGCATCAAAAGTAACCAATGCATCGGTATTAATAGTGCCCTGACAACGAAACTTGAGCGGCAGGGCCTGCGCGGCACGATCGATTGGCCCTGCGCCAGAGAAATCTGAACTGGACACCGGCTGGAGACGAACAACCTTATTGGTATTTAGCGGTACATCGCCCAAATAATCTGCGGTGCATAGCGGTGTTTGGGCTGCGCCGGGGTAATTAAATCTGCCGCCAGGGATATTCGGTTCTAGGAAATCGCCCATAACCAGTTGATTTCCCGCAGCAGCGACAAGAGCGGGGTCTCCTTCAGCGTAATAGCGAAGCCAACCCAAGCCCTCGGGAAACCACACTATATGTGTCCCCCACTTTAAATTATCCGAGGAAACAAACCGTCCGGTCTTCACCAACGTTAAACGTAGCGAAATTGAGGGCACACCTGCTCGGCTACTTAGAATAGCGCCTGATACTGTGCCAGTTGAAGTTCCGAATAATATGCCGTGCGGATGTGAACTACCCGTTAAAAACTCCACCTTCATCGCCACACCTTGGGTGTTACCCGGCACTAGATAGCCAGCGCCGGAGGGCGTTGCGCCAATGGGTGGAACGTAAACAAAATCAACTTTCTTGCCCACCAGTTCTGGAAGGCCAATACAAATAAAGCCCTTTAACGAGAGAGTGTCCACCGCCATAGACGTGCCTGGCGGGAATAGCCGATCCTCATACCACAGTTTATTAGCGATTAACCTAAAGCTACTTGAGTTAAGTTTAAGATTTGTTGTGTTTGTAGCACTCATAATCCCTGCGGCTTGCCAAGAACAGGCAGCCAGGGAGAATGGGGAATAAAACAAACCACTGAAAAGGGAAAGACAAAGTGCGAAAAACTTAACAGCAAAAATCGAACCATATAATTCCTTAAACATTTCAATGCTTCCATATAGAAAATACTAGAACTCACCAAGCAAACGCTTGGCGAGACTCAGCAACAAGCGGGCAAAACAAGAAAAACTTAAACTCCACCCTTAAGCTTTTGACACAAAAAAACACACAGCAACGGAATTCAACCAAGAAAAATTATTGAACATCAAGTGTCACAGTGAACGGTACAGAAAATGCGCTGGGAAGCGGCGCTTTGGTTTTCGTTTGGTAATATTTAAACGTGACGGTTGCATCGAATCCGTCGTTATTTCCCGACCCCGCACCTACCTGCACCCAATTACTGCCGCTGATATCCGCGCCACAATCAGCGAGACAATAACTTCCTTGGGGCGAAAGAAAACCGTAGAACACGTCATTAATACCGCTATTGAGCGGCTGCAGATTCCAGCCTAGAACCGGAGAGTTTTGCCCAAACCGAACAGGAGAATTGTTTAAAAGCACCTGCACGCCTATATCGCTGTCAGCACTGGGCATACCAACGCCGTCGACTCCATTATTGAAAGGAAAGGTGGCGTCAAAATAAACGGTCGGCTTGGTGTCGGCGGTGCCTGTACACGTAAAAGTAAATTGCTGAGATTTCGCCCCTTTATCAATTGCACCAACGCCAGAGAAATCCCCTGTACTGACTGACGGCAACTTTATCAGTTTAGGTCCAATCGCCAATGAGACATCACCTAGCTTATTTACCTGGCAGATAGGTGCAGTAGCGTGCCCTAAGTAGTCTCCTTCAACACCGGAGCTATACTTGGTCGGCATCTGCAACTGATCTTCGGAACTTGAGAAGAGACCTGAATCGGTAGAACTATAGTAGCGAAAATAACCTAAGCCACCGTCCACCCTGATCGCACTGTCGGCACCTTTGGTGTAAGGTCCAGTTTTAATCAGTGAAAGCTTGACAGCAACTGGGGGAATTCTACTTCCGTTAACGGTCAATAAACCGCCACTCGATACCACACCGAGACTAGAACCGAGCAATATTCCACCGGAATGGGGCGCACCATCAGGAAACTCGATATTTATTGCTACGCCCGGCGCACTTGTAGGTATCTGATATCCGCGACCATAAGGTGTCGCATTAGCGGGCGGACTATATACGACGCTAATACGATTACCCTTAAGCTCCACCAATCCACCGCAGTTTTGCGCCTTCAGCGTGACGGTATCCACGCCCATAAATGTACCAACAGGATAACGTGAGTCATCAAGCCAATTTTTGTTGGCAAGCATTCTATATCCCGACGCCTCAAATACGATGGGATTCTTTACCGCATAACTAGGAGCAGCCCCTGCCCACGCACAGGATGCAGAGGCCGAGCGAGCGCATAATGCGACAACTAAAAATAATAGCGAGACAACGAGCTTTGAAGGTGACCGCATAAAATAATTGTTAAACATGATACCTACTCAAAATTTGCATACAGCATCAATTACCTGCATCGATGTATTTGCTGCATGGGTACCGAGAGGCTTAAGGTCTTGGTCGCTCTTGTAATCCATCAAGCAATTACGCGCTTTCAACTTAACCAATAATTGACCATTATCTTCTACGCCGCGCGCAAAAATAGTTCCTGCCTGACCAACGTAACCCACCAGATTTTGCGTCGCGCTATTTAGAACTTCGGCCCCAAACGGCAACGGAGCACCATCCTCAAACCGCCCACTTATAATTACTGTGTTTTCTTTCGATGTTTCAAACTTGACCTTGACGATAGAACCTGCCACCGGAATAGACTCAAAACTAGTACTTTCCAGCTCCAGCTCGCTAGAAAGCCCTTCCGGATCCAACTCGATGCGATTTCGCGAATAAGGCGAAAGATAGGGCACGATGCCAAAGCCGCCGCTATCTAGCGCCGCGCCACTTGCGTTAGTAATCCGAGCTCCCTCTGCATCTTTAGCCTCTACCAGCGCAACCGTTTCGCCTAATGTCTGGCCAAACGTTATGCCTTGCGAATGCGCAAGAACTGAACCGGAAACCCCTAACGATGCTTGACGGTAGTTCTTGCCTTCACTAATACCCGCCGTAACGTTTGCATTAGAGCCGCGATAGTCGCCGTTCAAGCCATAGCTTTGTTGCGCATTGCGGCTATCCAGCCCCTGTGTGGTGCTAACGCCATAACTGAATTGCTGATCACTTCCCGCGATACCACCGAGTTCAACTTGACCCTGACTACCCGTTTCAGTGTTCTTCACGATGCGCGAACTAAGGTAGTTGCGCGCCCCGCTATCCGACGGAAATATCGGTATGCTCAAGTTAAGACGGTACTCGTTATATTGGCGATTATCCTGATTGGTTACGCGAGTAGCTGAGAGATCATAAGAGAGTTCCTTGAAACGGTTACTGTAAGAAAGCTGATATTGAGTGTCCGCGCCCTCTCGGTTCCAGAAGTTCCGAGTCGAGCCGCTTAGAAAAAAACTGCCGTAACCCGGGGCAAGGCGTTGGCGGAGGCTTATATCAAAACGCCCCTTCTGCTTTGCACCCAAAAAGCTGTCTGCGTTCGATATGCGACTAGAAGAACTAAACCGAAGATTTTCATTTACCAAAAACTCGTTGAACGACCAAAAACCCTCACTGGAATAGCGATAACTTGACAATGTGATATTGGTATTAGTTGGTGCAATCAGTGTCGAATAAACGAAGCGTAGGCTATCGCCATTAGAAGTTCCGTCCGTCGAGGACCGGCTATTCGCATAAGTGTAGTCGGCAGAAATACCACCAATATACGTACTTACTGCACTTCCTAATGCCAGTGCCGTATAGCCCTCGCTGACGATAGAACCGCCAAACGCTGTGAGGTAGTTATTAATACCGTACTGATAGTTCACTTGCCCAACAGCAGGCTTTTTATAATTAGCGCCTGAGGTCCATGCCTCACCTAAACTTGCGGAGTACTTAGATTGCCCTGGGCGCAGCAGTTGCACCATAGGGGAATAGGGCACATTGAATTTCTTGGTTGATCCGTCGGCCTCGGTAACGGTGACCTCTAGATCGTTTCCGTACCCGACCGCCTGAAGGTTTTTAATTTCAAAAGGGCCTGGGGGAACCGCTCGCTCGTAAATGACAACGTTACTTTGACGAATAGTCACCTTGGCATTGGTATCTGCTGTTCCTGTTACGACTGGAGCATAGCTACGTAGTGAGGGAGGAAGCATGCGCAGGTCAGTCGATAAAAATGCACCTTGCAAGCCGTATGAGTTGAACAGCTGACCATCGGTATAGTTCTGCCCTAACGTAAGGGTACTTTTTAACGGTTCAACATCGGTTTGGGCGTAGGTTCGCTGCGCCTGAAACGAATTTCTATCCCTGTCGGAAGTAACCGATGAAATATTGCGCACGCGCCAGCCTTGAACGTTAAACCCGCTTTCAAGGTAGGCGTAGCCCTGGGTGCTTGACTGCCCACCGCTGGTGGCATTGAACATATCGACGCTGTAATTCAAACGAGCGGCGGTGATGCCCCGATCCCATTGCTTAGGATCTATATAGTCGTTCGCCCGCTCTAACAGATACGCCTGAGGGATGGACAGATCCAATCGCTGTTCAGAAAAATCAAAAACAGCATCAGCATTCGGCACCACACTACTGGCTACCCTGCAGTCTGACTTCGCTTTGTCGTTTAACAACCAATTGGCACTGTCTTCCGATAATTTTTCGACCGCTATTCCGGCAAATATCAGATCTGAAGGAGTAAAGCAGGCCACTGCAGATTTTTTACCTGCCACAGGTATGAAATAAATTTCGGTCGTTTTCTGCAATGAACCATTTAAGTACAAATCAACTTTCATGTTCCCGGCGGGTACCGGATTGCCCTCAGAAAAACGCGACAAGTCGGCGCTGGATTTATCATCGGGTGAACCCCATAACATTCTGTTATCGAACTCCACAACAGCATATTTTTCGTCAGCTACTGCAAGAGGTATTAGTTCCGGGGCAAAAATCTGGGCGGCCGCGACCAACCCAACAGTATAAATTGGGTATCTACCGTTCATGGCAATGGGCTCGAAATATTAGAAGCTGACCGCGTTGGTTTCCCGCAACATTGCTCCGCCATAATCATTAATGGCTTTATATTTTATCGAAGGTTTTTGCAGTGGTTTTTTTTCACCTTTCAGCTCAATAAGCTTATCTGAAAAAGGTGCAATCATTTGAGACTCGACTTTGCCACCCTCGCCATTATCACCGACATCAAGAGTACTTATATTGATATTAAACGCTGTGGGATTTTCCAACTGAACGTAGCCGGGCTTGTACTTAACAACCAACTTATCAGGTGCCTCAACCGCTGTACCCGCTATACCCTTGGGTCGGTAAAACAATTTAATTCGGGTTCGATAACGAAACTGTAAATAGTTTTCCTCTTGGTCTTTAGCAGATGGCTTTGCCGGGATTTCCAAAACATTCAGCCAAAACACTGTTTCGCGGTCATTGGCGAGCACCTTACTTTGGTTATATTGAATACGTACAACTTGACCCTTTTTTGGGTCCATTCGAAAAATGGGTGTAGGAATAACAAATGGAACGCGTATATCTTCTGGACGAACTTGCTTGTCACCGTCATCAATCCAAACCTGTACCAACTTTGGTTCTTCACCCTCATTCGTCATCCGGACAGAAACCTCTGACTTTTCCGCAGGGTAGACAACACGCGTACCATCAATAACGATTGACGCATTTGCGTGACCAATCGAGAGCACACCTAGCAAGAGCGCTAGCCATGGCAAATTAACTTTTAGATTTGACATACAACGAGATAACATTTTATCACCCAATACGTTAATACTTATTAAAAAGAATCAACCAAAAATGTTAATGAACTCTTGACTGTCCCAGCTTGCGCCACACCTACCGCGTAATATTGAACAAAAAAATTATAAATTGCGGCATCGGGAGTCGCGCCTAACGTTGCTGCACTAACACTTTGCTGGCCTTTGCTACTGGCAAGCTTTACTGGTAATCCACTTTCATTCAGTATTTCTAATTCCACATTTTGCGCCCCGGCGTCTTCACCCGGCAGCGCGGTATTTACCAATCGGCCTTCGCTATTTACGGTAGCCTGGTCATTTTCAAAGTAGAGCGATGCATTCGCAGAACAACCAATTACCGATATCTGGAATGGCGTTTTCCCCGCAGTATCACCAGCCTTAGCTAGCACACTCCGTTTCTGCACCGGAAGAGAGACTGTATTGTTGGCGCCAAGATCCACCTTACATGTCGAGCCCGTAATTTCACCCTCTACGGTAAAATTGGCACTCGTATCAGCGTGAACAGTGTTCGCGGCAAATATAAGTATGGCTAAGATCATTGACTGTCGCATGCCACACCTCAAGTTCATATCAATAAAAATGGCGCCTGGTTATCTAAAAAACAGGCGCTCTATTTAACTACAGGTAGTTGATTTCATACTCAACGCTGGAAGTCAGAGTGCCAGCGGTAGCTTTACCCGTCGCATAGTATTGAACGTAGTGGCGAATAGTGGCGGTTCCACTTGCTACGTCGATTGGAATGGGTTTTGCACCCTGAGCACCGGCACCTACGGATAGGTCAAGCGGCGTTAGGTCAGAATTCAGAATTTGCAGGTCGACATTCTCTGTACCGCCCTCGGCTTTTTTGGTGGTGTTATCCAAACGACCCGCGGTGTTGATGGTGCTGCCCGCTACAAAGTAGATACTGGCTGAGAGGACTTTTTCGTCTTTGCCAATAACGCAATTCTTCAGCGAAAAGTTCAAAAATGTGCGGCCAGCGGTGTCCTCAGCTTTTTCCAACAGCGTGCTGGAAACTACTGGCAAATTTACAGTTGCGTCGTTTTTTCCGTTATTTACCATAACTTCACATGTGCTGGCAGTTACACCACCAGTAAAGTCAATTTTACCGTCGTTAGCCATAGCGGCCTGAGCGAGTACGCTCATGAGAAAAATAGATGTAACTGTTACTAGTTGCTTTTTCATAATTGGACCCTAATTAATATCGCTAAGTAATTGAGTACATACTTGGGCCAAGGCCGTCTGAGGATTGGCAGACGCAATTATCGCACCGCATTTTTTTGAGGATGGAGGCGCATTCCTCCGGCGGCACAGGCAGTTTCCGACGAACCCCTGTAAATATTCTGAAAAAGCCGGCATTGCGCCGGCCTGTTAGTTCTTCATCTATATGTGGGCAACCACAATTAGCAGCCACTTTATCGTCACTATTTAATTTTTTTACGGCACCTGGACTAGTTTTATATTCACATCAATATTTACCGCCGGTTTTTAATCTGAAGATAAAAATCTGAGATTTTCCCATTTATCTTCGGAGAGTACTTATTCGCCCCTGCAGACTTTTCTGCCGCAAACTATTGCTTGCCCGTCTATGCCTTACTAAAAATCAGGCGAAAACGATGCTTGTTGATTGCCTGAATCTATTAAATATGGAGGAATAGTTGCCGAAGCAAAATCAGTAAGTGAGATAAACGCTCATATAAAAAATCGCAGCATCTTGATGCTGTTGAGCGCCAGTATCTTCAGATTGGGGAAGGCCTAATGTGAATGAGCCTCCGCCATACCGCCAACTCCCATTGATACCTGTGGCGAATGCCTGGATACGGCCATTATTTTCTTTATAGGCTACGTTTTCAGTTCTCCCTATATCCCAACCCACAAATGGGCTTACAGAACCACCAGCAACAGGTAGTGGTAGCGATAAGGTATTGGTCATAAATATGCCGCGATCGCCCCATAAAACGGGGGTTTTGTAACCACGAACAGTAAACTCGTCGCCAAGCCCTAACTGTTCAGAGGCCAATAGATTATCTTGTGCGTATTGCCCACCAATTCGCGAAGAGAAGGAAAAACTTCTATTGAACAACGCAAATGGTCGACTCCAGGCGGTGTTAAATTCGATTTTACTTAAATGTTTTTCAGCTCGACTTTCGGCAAAAGCTGCTTTCTCACCACTCAAGAGAGAAACACCCTGGACCCAAGAGGCATCGGAATAGAGCGATCCCCCAAGAAGATCGGTAACGTGATCCAGCCCTAATGACATACTGGTATAAGGTTTACTGTTAACTGCCAGCAATGACTTCTCAATAAAGTTGGCATTGCGCTTGTGCTCCAACTCCACCACAGCCGACAACCGCTGAGTTTTTTCGCGCACCAATACTTGACTGAATTTTGCATCGTAAATTTGGGAATTACCGCTCGAGCCGTACAAGCCGTAACGCCCATTTAATTGCTTATCGTATTGGGAGTGGTTAAAGCGCAGGTCAAGCTTCGAGTAACCGAATGGAATCGAATAGTTGGCACCCGCTGAATACTCGGCGTTATGTTCATCGTCTTGGTATCGGCGCGACGAAAGATTAAGACCTAAAGAATCGTTTCCTAGTAATAAGTCGCTCAGACTGGTGGAGGCGGTGTACCGATACCGCCCTTGGCTCGGGCTACCGGAACCAGAATTATCCGCTCGCAGGGTTAGACTGGGTGTCTTATTTTCCTCGGTGACGATATTCAACACCGAGTAACCCATTTGCGATGAGGGCTGGACATCAATGCGCGCGGATTTAGAAACGGTGTTTAGGTTTTCAACAATTTGATCAATATCGTGAATATTGAAAGGACGCTGAGTAACACCTGGCATCGCCATTTGTACCACTAGTTTTTCGTAGCGGCTTTGCGGTTCATGCCCATTTATTAGCCAACCTTCTACTTTGCCCCAGTTTATTTTCAAACCAACAACGCCCGACTTCATATTTTTAGGTATTAGGCTGATGGTGGTAGTGGCGAAGCCTTTTTCGGAGTAGCGATTGGTAATATCGCGTATAAGCGAGAATAGATCGGAACTACCAAGCTCTCGGTTTACATAGTTGTTTAGGATATCGTCTACATCGACCTGCCAGCTTTTTTCGTCACCCGCATCGATTTCGATTTTTGAAATGGGGAACTTTATGCCGTTATCTACCGGCGCCGTTTGTGACTGCTCCGGTGACGGTTTTATAGTTGGGGCGCGATTGATATGTGTATCAAGTCGTTGGTTGATTTGTTCTTGCGTACGTAATTTATCTTGAAAATCTTCCTCTCGATCCAGAGGCGTTACGCGTTGAGGTGCTGTTTCAGCATGAATACCGAAACTGACAAGGGTCAAACTGGCGGTTACGAAAAAACTAATAGCACTGCCCAAGGCTTTTACGCGCCGGGGAGCTATGCCAGAACCTGATTTATATACTTCCATAGCGATGGTTTCGGAGAGTGAAATGGAGCGGCGATTCTCCAGTCAGCACACCGGGGCAAATGCAATCAACGTCCCGCGCAAAAGTAGGGGTTTCCCCACAGAAGTTAAGAAGCACCAGCACATTGCGACCCTCTAGACGGTGCAATTAGCCGGTGATGTTGCGTAACGCACGCCTGACAACGCAGGTATCAAAGCCGCACTGGATGTCAGCCACGCATTGAGTGCCCTGACCAAAGCGCTTGATCATCCTGTCGCCCATCACTCTTTTAGCGGCGCAACTCTCACAAAAGGACCAAAAGCGCATAGCGCGAGGGACAGCTCCTACTGACTACGGAGCTTCCCGTCATACACAAACCCCTGGCTATAATGGCCGCCTACCCTGCCAGGCTTAGCCGCGCATGCTTCGAAAGCTGATTACCCGCCTGTTCAAATTCCTGCTCTGGTTCGCCGTTGCCTCAGTTGTAGTCGTGCTGATCCTGCGCTGGGTTCCGCCACCCGGAACCGCGCTGATGGTTGAGCGCAAGGTCGAGTCTTGGATTGATGGCAAACCAATTGACCTGCAGCGCACTTGGCGGCCGTGGAGCGAGTTGCCGGACGACTTGAAGATTGCCGTGATCGCCGGTGAAGATCAGAAATTTGCCGAGCACTGGGGCTTTGATGTGGATGCCATTCAGGCCGCGCTTAACCACAACGAGCGCGGCGGCAATCTGCGCGGGGCCAGCACTATCAGCCAGCAAGTGGCGAAGAACTTGTTTTTATGGCCTGGCCGCAGTTGGTTACGCAAAGGCTTAGAGGCGTGGTTTACCGGCTTGCTTGAGCTTCTTTGGCCCAAGCAGCGGATTCTTGAGGTTTACCTCAATAGCGTGGAGTGGGGCGACGGCGTATTCGGCGCTGAGGCCGCGGCGCGCAAACACTTCGGAATCGGTGCGCCGTACTTGTCGGGCCGGCAATCGAGTTTGCTCGCTGCTGTTTTGCCTAATCCGCTGAAATGGAATGCCGGCCGTCCCACTGGCTATATCAACCGGCGAGCCAGTTGGATCCATCAACAGATGCGCCAGTTGGGTGGTAGCGATTACATCGTGCAGATGCAGAAGAATCGTCGGTTCTGGTAGAGCGACGCTCTACTTTTCGAGCGTGCTACGCGGCACTACATGAAGTAGCAACAGGCGCTCATCCTCAACATGAGCCGTCAGCCCCTGCGCCGGATAGACCCAGCCTTCTCCGTTAGGCAGTTGCAGACGCAAGCGGGGCGCACCGAAGGTGGCAATAACTTGTTCCGTCGTAATCGGTTGTATCGGGCGCAAGGCCAGAGTCGCTAACCCGTGCTCGCCCATCTCGGTGAGCATGCCAGCACTTAGGGGCTGCTCGGGATCGGTAGGTTTAAGGCCGGTCGCAGCCATCAAACTAGTGTGTTCGCGCTCATTTAGAACCAGAACGGCCTCAAGACTCCACTTCTCGCCGGCCGCATCTAGCTCAGAACGAAACACCAACTGCGGGCCATCCAAACGTGGTTTTAGCCACAGCTCGCCGCCACTCAGCTCATTCAGCTTGCTGAGCGACAGTTTGCCTTCGGCCATTGGCTCCAGGATTTGTTGTTGCCACTGCGTCATACCCGGTAGCGGCTCGACCTTATCGACGCTGCGCATTAGCCAACCACCCCAGGCGAAGAAGGCGATCGCGATCACCACAAACAGCAACCAGTGCTGCATACGTAGCGGCGGCAGGGACATAAATACGCTCCGGCAATTCAGAATCAGGCGGGCAGAAAAAAGCCGCACCTGGGTGCGGCTCTATCGGTTGCGTTGAGGCTTAAGCAGCTATGGAGCCTTTAAGTTTGCTCATCGCATTTTTCTCCAACTGGCGAATACGCTCAGCGGAGACGTTGTACTTGGCGGCCAGCTCATGCAGTGTCGCTTTTTCCTCGGCCAGCCAGCGCTGGTAGAGGATGTCGCGGCTGCGTTCGTCCAGACCTTCCAACGCTTCATGCAGGTTTGCGGTAGCGCTGTCGCTCCAATCAGAGTCTTCCAATTGACGGGCAGGGTCGTAACGGTGGTCTTCCAGATAGTTGGCGGGCGACTGGAAGGCGCTTTCGTCGTCCGCTTCGGCAGCGGGGTCGAAGGCCATGTCGTGGCCGGTTAACCGACTTTCCATTTCCCGCACTTCACGCGGCTCAACACCCAGGCTTTCGGCCACGGCGTGTACTTCGTCGTTGTTCAGCCAGGCCAAACGTTTTTTCTGACTGCGCAGATTGAAGAACAGTTTGCGCTGCGCCTTGGTGGTAGCCACTTTGACGATGCGCCAGTTGCGCAGGATGAACTCGTGAATTTCAGCTTTGATCCAGTGCACGGCAAACGACACCAAACGCACACCCATTTCCGGGTTGAAGCGTTTGACGGCCTTCATCAGGCCAACGTTGCCTTCTTGGATCAGGTCGGCCTGGGCCAGGCCATAACCGGAATAACTTCTAGCGATATGGACAACAAAACGCAGGTGCGCGAGCACCATTTGCCGGGCGGCTTCAAGATCTTGATGGTAAAAAAGACTTTCGCCCAGTTCGCGCTCCTGCTCAACGCTCAACAGCGGAATGCTGTTGACCGCATGCACGTAGGCCTCCAGGTTTGCACCCGGGACTAAGGCATGGACAGGTTGCAAAGAATTGCTCATGCGAATCCTCCGACTCACGAAACTCGTGCCTCTTGAGCACAGTTGACTCTAAAGTTCAAAAAGCACGAAAACACATATAGAAACAGGAACTTACTACTTCGGGGCCAATTCGTTCAAGTGACGGGCCACCGCAAGCCAGGCGCCAATATACCCCAACAATACGGCGCCAAGCAGTAGCGATAGACCATCGGATACTGGCACGCCGCCCAGGGCAAAGTCACTGCCATAAAGCCCAGCCAGACGCACCACGGCGCCATTCAACCAGTCCAGGCCAAACGCCAGCACCGCCCAGGACAATACTCCGGCTCCCAGGCCATAAATCGCACCCATATAAAGAAAGGGCCGGCGCACATAGCTGTCGGTTCCGCCGACCAGCTTGATGACTTCAATCTCGGTGCGGCGGTTTTCGATATGCAAGCGGATGGTGTTGCCAATTACCAACAGCAGCGCCATCACCAGCAGCAGGGTCAGGCCGAAGACAAACCGCTCACCCAACTTCAGGATCGCGCTCAGGCGCTCAACCCAGAGCAAGTCGAGTTGTGCTTGCTGCACTTTGGGCAATTCCGCCAAACGCAGGCGTAAGGCTTCCAGCGCGGTTTTATCGACTTCTTTGGGGGTGACCAGAATCACGCCCGGCAAGGGGTTTTCCGGCAATTCCTTGAGTGCTTCGCCAAGGCCCGACTGCTGCTGAAACTCAGCCAGCGCCTGCTCGCGGCTGATCCATTCGGAATCGGCAACGTCGGCCATCTCGGCAATCTGCGCACGCAGCTTTTGCCCATCGGCCTCGTTGGCATCCAGGGTCATAAATAGGGAAATCTGCGCCGCACGCTGCCAGGACCCACCAAGGCGCTCGACATTGTTAAGCAGCAACGACAACCCCATAGGCAAGCTCAGCGCAACGGCCATCACCAGGCAGGTGAAGAAGCTGCCAATCGGTTGTTTGGCCAACCGGCGCAGGCTGTCGATCAGGCTTGAGCGATGCGCTTCCAGCCAGGCATGCAGCAAGGTGGTGAAGTCCGGGCTGCCGTCATCTTTTTTCTGGTCGTTTTTCTTCGGCGCTGCGCCAACGCGCTCGGCAGCGGAAGAGGAATCTTGCGGGTTACGTGTGGCGCTCATTAACCGGCCTCTCCATCGCCGATCAATCGGCCGCGTTGCAAGGTCAGCATGCGGTGGCGCATGCGGGCGATCAGGGCCAAGTCGTGGCTGGCGATCAGCACACTGGTGCCCATGCGGTTGATGTCTTCAAACACACCCATGATTTCCGCCGCCAGACGGGGGTCGAGGTTGCCGGTAGGTTCGTCGGCCAGCAGCAGCGCCGGGCGATGCACAACGGCACGAGCAATGCCGACCCGTTGTTGTTGACCGGTGGATAGGTCGCCCGGGAACAGATCGCGCTTGTCGCTCAGCGCTACACGCTCCAGCGCGGCATCGACGCGCTTGGCGATGTCAGGCTTGGACAGGCCGAGAATCTGCAGCGGCAGGGCAATGTTGTTAAACACCGTGCGATCAAACAACAGCTGATGGTTCTGAAACACCACGCCGATTTGCCGACGCAAGAAGGGAATTTGAGCAGTAGTGATCTGCGCCAGATCCTGACCAGCCAGGAGCAATTTCCCCGACGTGGGGCGCTCCATTGCCAGAATCAGCCGCAACAGCGTGCTTTTGCCGGCGCCCGAGTGGCCGGTGACGAATAGAAACTCGCCACGGCGTACGCGAAAACTCAGCTCATGCAGGCCGACGTGGCCATTGGCATAGCGTTTACCCACCTGCTCAAAGCGAATCATGCGTGCTCCCGCTCGGCGAACAAGGCCTGAACAAAGGCTTCAGCTTCAAAGGTACGGAGGTCATCAATGCCTTCACCGACACCGATATAGCGAATCGGCAAACCAAACTGCTTGGCCAGGGCGAAGATCACGCCGCCCTTGGCGGTGCCGTCCAGCTTGGTGAGCGCCAGGCCCGTGAGACTGACCGTCTGATTGAATTGCTTGGCCTGATTAATGGCGTTCTGCCCGGTACCGGCGTCCAGCACCAGCAGCACTTCGTGCGGCGCGGTGTCGTCCAGCTTGCCGATTACCCGGCGAACCTTCTTCAATTCTTCCATCAAGTTGTCTTTGGTATGCAGACGGCCGGCGGTGTCGGCGATCAGCACATCAATGCCGCGCGCGGTGGCGGCTTGCACGGCATCGAAGATTACCGAGGCCGAGTCGGCGCCGGTGTGCTGAGCAATAACGGCAATCTGATTGCGTTCGCCCCATACCTGCAATTGCTCAACGGCAGCAGCACGGAAGGTGTCGCCTGCGGCTAGCATCACTTTCTTGCCTTCCAATTGCAGCTTTTTCGCCAGTTTGCCGATGGTGGTGGTTTTCCCGGCACCGTTAACGCCGACCACCAGAATCACGAATGGCTTCTTCTCTGCCGGGATAACCAGCGGCTGCTCAACCGGTTTCAGCAGCGAGGCAAGCTCTTCTTGCAACGCTTTATAGAGTGCGCCGCTGTCGACCAACTGCTTGCGCGCGACCTTCTGGGTCAGGCTCTGGATAATCGCCGTGGTCGCCTCGACGCCTACGTCTGCGGTGAGCAGGCGGGTTTCGATTTCATCGAGCAGGTCATCGTCGATAGCTTTTTTGCCGAGGAACAGGCTGGCCATGCCTTCGCCGAGGCTAGCGCTGGTTTTCGACAGGCCTTGCTTCAGGCGGGCGAAGAAGCCGGCTTTGCTTTCCGGCGTCGCTACTGGCGCAGCTGCAACCACCGCAGGCAACTCAGGTACCGGTGCTGGTGCGGGTGCTGGTGCTGGTAGCGGCGCTGGCGCGGCGGGAGGCAGCACTGCAACGGGCGCAGGCTCGGGCTCTGGTATTGGCTCTGGAACAGGCTCAACGGCCATCGGCTCAACCACTACCGGCGGCTGCTGCTCTTGCGCCGGCACGGGCAGATCGGCCACAGGCGTATCGGTAATTACCGAAGGGGCGGCAGGCGCAGGTTCTGCAGGCGTGGCGATATCAGCTACGGGGGCCGGTGTCGGCTCCTGAGGCTTTTTGCGCAGCCAGCCAAACAGGCTTTTTTTCTCGCCGGTTTTCTCGCCGGATGCGTCCGGTGTGTTCGCCTCAGCAGCGGCTGGGGTCTTATTGTCGTCTTTGGAACCAAACATGGAGAGGGGCTATCTCAACGGTGCGACGCGCCAACAGGGTAAAAACCCAACAGCCGTGGCCGCCAATAAAATGGATGAGTATCCTAGCACCTCCGCGCCCGCCGACGCTAAGACCAAGACAGGTCATTCACTTCATGAAAATGCTTGCCCGCAGCGCCACCTCGCTGCTGCTTGCGGCCCTTTGCCTGCCGCTGTCCGCCTTTGCTGCCGATACCCAACCCACGCAGGAATTTACCCTCGCCAACGGCCTTAAGGTTGTGGTGCGCGAAGATCACCGCGCGCCCGTGGTGGTTTCCCAAGTCTGGTACAAGGTCGGCTCCAGTTACGAAACACCCGGCCAGACCGGCCTTTCCCACGCCCTTGAACACATGATGTTTAAAGGCAGCGCCAAGATGAAACCCGGCGAAGCCAGCCTGATCCTGCGTGAACTGGGCGCCGAAGAAAATGCGTTTACCAGTGACGACTACACCGCCTATTACCAAGTGCTGGCCCGCGACCGCCTGCCGGTAGCCTTTGAGCTGGAGGCCGATCGTATGGCCAGCCTGCGCCTGCCGCCGGAAGAATTTCGCAGCGAAATTGAAGTCATCAAAGAAGAGCGCCGCATGCGCACCGATGACAAACCCAGCTCATTGGCCTTTGAGCGTTTCAAAGCCATGGCCTACCCCGGCAGCGGCTACGGCACGCCGACCATTGGCTGGATGGCCGACCTGCAACGCATGAGCGTTGAAGAGCTGCGCCACTGGTATGAAACCTGGTACACGCCCAATAACGCCACGCTAGTGGTGGTTGGCGATGTCAGCGTTGCCGAAGTGAAAACCCTGGCCGAGCGTTATTTCGGCCCGATCCCAAACCGCGCAATTCCTACTGCCAAAGCGCCGTTGGAATTGGCCGAACCAGGTGAGCGTCGTATTCGCCTGTACCTTCAAACCCAGCTGCCGAGCCTGATGATGGGCTTTAACGTGCCAAGCTTAGCCACGGCGGAAAACCCACGAGACGTCCACGCCCTACGGCTGATCTCTGCCCTGCTGGACGGTGGTTACAGTGCCCGCCTGCCAACCCAACTGGAGCGCGGCGAAGAGTTGGTGTCTGGCGCCTCCGCCAGTTACGACGCCTATAACCGCGGCGACAGCCTGTTTATGCTCTCCGCCACGCCCAACGTACAAACCGGCAAAACCTTGGCCCAGGCCGAGGCCGGTCTGTGGCGCCAGTTGGAGGCGTTGAAAACCACCGCCCCGACCCCTGTTGAACTGCAACGGGTGCGCGCCCAAGTGATCGCCGGTCTGGTGTACGAGCGCGATTCCATCAGCAGCCAGGCCAGCACCATCGGCCAACTGGAAAGCGTTGGCCTGTCGTGGAAATTGATGGACGCCGACCTCGCCGCTATCGAAGCGGTAACCCCGGACGATATTCAGCAAGCGGCCCGCACCTATTTCACCCGCGAGCGCCTCAGCGTTGCCGAAGTACTGCCAAAGGAAAAAACCCATGAGTGAGCGCAACGGTCTGCGTTACGGCCTGCTCGGCCTTAGCCTGTTGGCACTGCTGGCGGTGCTGGTATTTTTTGTCAGCCGCCCGGCCCAGGCACCCACTGAATCTGCCGCCACCACGCCGGCAGCGGCTAGCAAAGCCCCTGATCATCTGGAATCACTCGCGGCCCTTGCAGGCCAGGCGCCGAGCCATCGGCAGATCAATATCCAAACCTGGCAGACCGCTGAGGGCGCCAAGGTGTTGTTTGTTGAAGCCCATGAATTACCGATGTTCGACCTGCGTCTGACATTCGCCGCTGGCAGCAGCCAGGATGGGGACACCCCTGGCCTGGCGATGATGACTAACGCCATGCTTAACGAAGGCGTGGCTGGCAAAGATGTTGGCGCCATCGCTGCTGGCTTTGAAAACCTCGGCGCCGACTTTGGCAACGGCGCCTACCGCGACATGGGCGTTGCCAGCCTGCGTAGCCTGACCGCCGCCGATAAACGCGAGCCAGCCCTCAAGCTGTTCGCCGAAGTGCTGGGCCAACCGACCTTTCCGGCGGATTCGCTGGTACGGATCAAAAACCAAGTGCTGGCTGGCTTTGAGTACCAGAAGCAAAACCCCGGTCGTCTGGCCGGCCTGGAGCTTTTTAAGCGCCTGTACGGCGAACACCCCTACGCCCACTCCAGTGACGGCGATGCCAAGTCGATTCCCGCCATTACCGTTGCGCAGATGCAGGCCTTTCATCAAAAAGCCTACGCAGCGGGCAATACGGTAATTGCCTTGGTGGGCGACCTGTCACGCGCCGAAGCCGAGGCGATAACGGCGCAGGTGTCTGCGGCGCTGCCGAAAGGTCCAGCGCTGGCCAAGACGGCTCAGCCGCAAGAACCCAAAGCCGGGCTGACCCATATCGAGTTCCCGTCCAAACAAACCACCCTGCTGCTCTCGCAGATGGGCATTGACCGCGCCGACCCCGACTATGCCGCGCTGTTTCTCGGCAACCAGATTCTCGGTGGCGGCGGTTTCGGTACGCGCCTGATGGACCAAGTGCGCGAAAAGCGTGGCCTGACCTACGGTATCTCTTCCGGCTTTACCGCCATGCAGGCGCGCGGGCCGTTTATGATCAGCCTGCAAACCCGCGCAGAACAAAGCGAAGGCGCGTTGAAATTGGTGCAGGACATCTTGCGTGATTACCTGACCACCGGCCCCACGCAGAAAGAAGTGGATGATGCCAAACGGGAACTGGCGGGTAGCTTTCCGCTGTCCACCGCTAGCAATGGCGATATAGTTGCGCAACTGGGCGCCATTGGTTTCTACGATTTGTCGCTGAGTTACTTGGAAGACTTTATGCAGCAAGTCCAGGCTCTCGACGTCAATGCGGTCAAGACCGCCATGGCCAAGCACCTGAATGCCGATGCCTTGGTCATCGTCACCGCCGGCCCAACCGTGCCGCAGAAGCCCCTGCCGCCCCCCACCGATCACCCTGCCGAGCCCGCGCTTGGCGTTCCGGAGCATTAATGGCCCGTCCCGTAAAACCAGGCAACGCCCCCGCCCATGGTGGCCAAGGCCAGCTACGCATCATTGCCGGCGAATGGCGCAGCCGCCAATTCAGTTTCCCCATGGCCCACGGCCTGCGGCCAACGCCGAACCGTGTACGGGAAACCTTGTTTAACTGGCTAGCGCCTTATGTGCAGGGCGCGCGGGTGTTGGATTTGTTTGCCGGCAGCGGCGCGCTGTACCTCGAAGCCCTGTCGCGTGGCGCCAGCGTGGCTCTCGCACTGGATGTGAATGGCGCCGCCATCGCCAGCCTGCGCCAGACCCTCGATACGCTGAAATGTGCTACCGGCCAGCTGCTGCAAACCGACTCGCTGCGTTATCTGGAAACCCAGAATGCCACGCCGTTTGACGTGGTATTTCTCGACCCGCCGTTCAGCCAAAACATGCTGCAACCGGCGTGCACCCTGCTTGAGGAAAAAGGCTGGCTGGCTGATGAAGCCTGGGTTTACACCGAAAGTGAAAACCCGCCTTCTACCCTGAACATGCCCGGCAATTGGCGCCTGCACCGCGAGCAGAAGGCGGGCCAGGTGTATTACGCGCTATGGCAGCGCAACGTTTAGCTCAGCAATTTAGTTTGTAGGCATCGTTGCCACGCATCTGACTGCGGATGCGATTGCAGCGCTCGGCCTCTTGCTGCAGGTCGTTGTCGATACTCAGGTTGCCAGTTGAGTCGTAGCTTTTTTTGCTCTCGACCGAGACCGTTGGCAGGGGCTCATCGGAGCTGAAGTTGAATTTCACCGTTGGCGAGTTGCTCTGGCGCGAGCCAGCAAACGGTTGCTCATCGCCACTCGCGTAATCCCAGCCGTTGCCGCCGGCCATTGCTGCCGCCGATAGCAGCAGTGACACCAACCCTAAAACCATTACACGCTTACAAGCCATGTCTATCACCCACTGCGAATGCCTGCTGGAAAGGAGCGCCAACCTTGTGCGCCTCAGGCGGTGCTTGTGGATCAGACCGGGCTTAGTAAGCTGTCAGCTCCTCCCCAAGGTCAGCTAGTCCATGGATACCTTTACGCCCGCTTGGTGGCTGCCCAACCCACATCTGCAAACTCTATGGAATGCGCTGTGCCGCAAGCCGCCAAGGCTTGAGCGCCAGCGCGAACGGCTGTGGCTGGAGGATGGCGATTTTCTCGATCTGGACTGGCACGGCCCGCACGATGCCGAGGCGCCGCTGGTATTGGCGCTGCACGGCCTGACCGGCTCTTCCAGCTCGTTGTATGTGCTTGGCCTGCAACAAAACCTGGCGGCGCAAGGCTGGGCCAGCGTGGCGTTGAACTGGCGCGGTTGCTCAGGCGAGCCCAACTTGCTGCCACGCGGTTACCACTCCGGCGCCAGCGAAGACTTGGCCGAAACCATCCGCCACCTGCGCGCCCAGCGGCCGATGGCACCGCTGTATGCCGTGGGCTATTCGCTGGGTGGCAACGTGCTGCTCAAGTACCTGGGCGAAAGTGGCGCCGATAGCCAACTGCAAGGCGCGGTCGCGGTGTCGGTACCGTTTCGCCTGGACCAATGTGCCGACCGCATCGGCATGGGCTTTTCCAAGGTCTATCAGGCGCACTTTATGCGCGAGATGCTGGCCTACGTGAAAGACAAACAACGCCTGTTCGCCCATAAAGGCCAGGCCGATCGTCTATCGATTCTGGAAAAGCTCGGCCCGCTGACTAACATGCGCACGTTCTGGGATTTCGATGGACGCGTCACCGCGCCGCTGCATGGCTTTGTCGATGCAGAGGACTACTACAAGCGCTCATCCAGCCGCTATTTTCTCAGCCGCATTCAGACGCCAACGCTGATGATCCAGTCGGCGGATGACCCTTTTGTATTTCCCCACAGCCTGCCGGAAGCAGACGAACTGGCCAGCTGCGTGCAATTCGAACTGCACGCCCATGGCGGTCATGTTGGTTTTGTTCAGGGCTCGCTGCGCCGGCCCGAGTATTACCTTGAGCGGCGTATTCCACAGTGGCTGACAGCGCTTCGCTAGGGCTTACGCCACGCCGTCGAGGGGCACGAATAGGCGCTGCTGCAAAGCATCCACCGCCTCACGCGCTTGCGGGGCGATATAGCCGCCTTCCAGCGCCAGCACTTGGTAGATACCGCGGCGCAGCATCTCTTCGCTGAGGTCGCCCATGTCACCGCGTGAGGTGCACAGAAAGCGCACCCAAGAGGTCATGATGATCCAGGCATTGAGCGTCAGTGCCTCGATCTGCCGCTCGCCCATCAGCAAAATGCCGGCATCGACAAAGCCTTGGTAAATGGCTTTGGCACGACCCATGGAACGCAGGGAAAACTGTTGGTATTGCGCCGCCAGGTTGGCATCGCTTTCCAGCAAATGCTCAAGGTCGCGATGGAGGAAGCGGTAATGCCACATGGCGGCGAGCAGGGCTTCGAGGTAGAAGGTTTTGTCTTCCACCGTCATGGCGCGCCCTTCTGGCGGACGTAAAAAAGTGTCGACCTGCTGTTCATACTGGCTGAACAGCTCGGCGATGATCGCCTGCTTGTTGCGGAAGTAGTAGTACAAATTGCCCGGTGAAATCACCAAGTGCGCGGCAATGTGGTTAGTAGTCACATTGCGTTCGCCCTGAAGGTTAAACAGCTCCAGGCTGGCTTGGATGATGCGTTCGCGGGTTTTCATTGGCGCGGCCATGGCGCTCGTACCTCACACACAAATTCTCTAGCAGCTGCGTTCTAGAGCTGTTTAAAGCGCCAGGCTCAGCTCTCCTCTTGCGCCAAAGGTACACGCACAAGCGCGCTAATTGTTACCAGACACCACAGAAACATCGCAGCCTAACTTTTCGTTGGGGTGCATCTGTGGCGCCGTGTCGGCATCCTATTTGACACATTAGAGTAATTGCTCTAAAAATCCAGCACGCTGTTTTGCGCAACCCTGAACCGACGTTTTTGCCGGCCTGGGTTCCCTTAACTGGACTGCCCAGGAGCCTTCAAAATGGTCGCCGACGTTGCTTACCTACAACAAAACCAAGAGCAAATTTCCCAGCTCGACGAACTGCTCAAAGCCCAGCGCGAGGCCTTCCGCGCCAACCCTATGCCGGAAGCGGCGCAGCGCATTCAGTGGCTCAACAGCCTGTGCGACCTGCTGCTGAAAGAGCAAGACACCCTGGTGCAGGCCATCTCCCAGGACTTCAGCAACCGCGCCGCCGAAGAAACCCTGCTGGCCGAAGTGATGCCCAGCGTGCATGGCATTCACTACGCCACCAAACGCATCAAAAAATGGATGAAGCCCTCGCGCCGCTCAGTCGGCCCGGCTTTTCAGCCCGCCAGCGCCAAGGTGATTTACCAGCCGCTGGGCGTAATCGGCGTGATCGTGCCGTGGAACTATCCGCTGTTTCTGGCCATTGGCCCGCTGGTTGGCGCGTTGGCCGCCGGTAACCGAGTGATGATCAAGATGAGCGAATCGACGCCCATCACCTCGCAGCTGATCAAAGACCTGCTGGCGCGCATCTTTCCCGAAGACTTGGTGGCCGTGGTGCTCGGTGAAGCCGAAGTGGGCATGGCCTTCTCCAAGCTGCCGTTCGACCACCTGCTGTTTACCGGCGCCACCAGCATCGGCCGCCATGTCATGCGCGCCGCCGCAGAAAACCTGGTACCGGTAACCCTGGAACTGGGCGGCAAATCGCCGGCCATTGTTTCCCACGACGTACCGCTGGCGGACGCCGCCGAGCGTATCGCCTTCGGCAAAACCATGAACGCTGGGCAGACCTGCGTGGCGCCGGACTACGTGCTAGTGCCTAAAGACCGCGTAGACGGCTTTGTCGAGGCCTACCGCAAGAGCGTGCAAGGCTTCTACCCAAGCCTGAAAGACAACCCCGACTACACCGCCGTAATCAACGAGCGCCAGTTGCAGCGCCTCAAAGGCCTGCTCAGCGATGCCGAAAGCAAAGGCGCGAAACTGGTGCCGCTGTTCCCGGAAAGCCAAGGCCGGCGCCTGGCGCAGACCGTGGTGCTGAACGTGAGCGACGATATGAAGCTGATGCAGGACGAGATCTTCGGCCCGCTGCTGCCCATCGTGCCGTACGAGCGCCTCGAAGATGCCTTTGCCTACATCAACGACCGACCACGGCCGCTGGCGCTGTACTACTTCGGCTACAACAAGGCCGAGCAAAAACGCGTGCTGCATGAAACCCATGCCGGCGGCGTGTGCCTGAACGATACCCTGCTGCATGTGGCGCAGGACGATATGCCCTTCGGTGGCGTCGGCGCCTCGGGCATGGGCCATTACCACGGCCACGAGGGCTTCCTGACCTTCAGCAAGGCCAAGGGCGTGTTTATCAAACAGCGCTTTAACGCCGCAAAAGTGATTTACCCGCCCTATGGCAAAGCCTTGCAGAAACTGGTGCTGAAACTGTTCCTGCGCTAAACCCAGTCTGAACCTGCGACGGGCCGATTAGAGCCCGTTCAGGCCGTGTGATGAGGTCAAAAAACAATAATGAATGACTCAGTAATCCAAGCGCCCGGTCTATCGCGGCGCGGCCTGCTCAAGGTCGGCCTGATGGGCTCGGCCTTTCTCGCCACCGCAGGGCTTACCGCGAGCCTCAGTGGTTGTTCGGCCAGCTCGCCAGCCAGCGGTTTCGCCATTGTGCGTGACAGCGACCTGCCCTTTCTCAAGGCCCTGATTCCGGTGATGTTGGCCGGCGCGGTGAAGCCGGAGAATATGCAGCAAGCCATCGCCGGCACTCTGCAAAGCCTCGACTACAGCCTTAATCACCTGTCACCAGAGCTGCTCAAGCTCACCGTGCAGCTGTTCGATGTGCTGGCCATGGCCGTCACCCGCGGGCCGCTTACCGGCATATGGGGCAGTTGGGAAAATGCCTCGAGCGAGGACATCAACCACTTCCTCGAACGTTGGCAGAACAGCTCGCTAAGCCTGCTGCGTATGGGCCATGCCTCGGTGCTGCAGTTGGTCATGATGTCCTGGTATGGCCGCCCGGAATCCTGGGCGCACTGCGGCTACCCAGGCCCGCCCAAAGTCTGAGCGCCACGCGTTGCTGCACCTCTACTAATAAGAATTAAGCCGAGATCGCCCGAATGCCTGTACCTGATCTGTTTGCCGACGGCCTAGCCCGCGGCTGGAAAACCTATAACGGCTCACGCCTGGAAAACGACCTGACCCTAGAGGCCGATGTGGTGATTGTCGGCACCGGCGCGGGCGGCGGCACGACGGCAGAAATCCTCAGCGCAGCCGGTTTCAAAGTGCTGCTAATTGAAGAAGGCCCGCTGAAAACCAGCAGCGACTTCAAAATGCAGGAGGCCGAGGCCTACCCCAGCCTCTATCAGGAAGGCATCGGCCGCATGAGCAAAGACGGCGCCATCACCATCATGCAAGGGCGCGCCGTGGGCGGCACCACGCTGGTGAACTGGACCTCGAGCTTTCGCACGCCAGAACCGACCCTCGAGCACTGGGCCAAAGAACATAGCGTCAAAGGCCATAGTGTGGCGGAGATGGCGCCCTGGTTCGAGAAAATGGAACGCCGCCTGAGCGTGGCCCAATGGATCATGCCGCCCAATGCCAACAATGATGTGATCCGCAGCGGCTGCGACAAGCTTGGTTATCACTGGAAGGTCATTCCGCGTAACGTGCTCGGCTGCTGGAACTTAGGCTATTGCGGCATGGGCTGCCCGACCAACGCCAAGCAGTCGATGCTGGTGACCACCATTCCCGCCACCCTGGAAAAAGGCGGCGAGCTGCTGTACCTGGCCCGCGCCGACAAGCTGCTGATCGAGGGCGACAAGGTCACCGGCATTCAGTGCCAGGCCATGGATGAGCGCTGCGTGGCGCCGACCGGCCGCACCATCACGGTTAAGGCCAAGCATTACGTGCTGTCGGGCGGCGGCATCAACACCCCGGCCATTCTGCTGCGCTCCAAGGCGCCTGACCCGCACCAGCGCACCGGCAAGCGCACGTTTATTCACTTGGTGAACTTCTCCGCTGCGCAGTTCGAGCAGGTGATCAACCCGTTTTACGGCGCGCCGCAATCCATCTATTCCGACCACTTCCAATGGGACGACGGCACCACCGGGCGTATGTCTTACAAACTCGAAGTACCGCCGATGCAGCCGTCGATAACCGCCACCTTGCTCGGCCGCTTTGGCGTGGATAACGCCATGCGCATGGAGCAGCTGCCGCATACCAATGCCATGCTCGCCCTGCTGCGCGATGGTTTTCACCCGGACAGCGCCGAAGGCACGGTAGAGCTGCGCAGTGACGGCAGCCCAGTGCTCGATTACCAGATGACCGATTACACCTGGGATGGCATTCGCCGCGCGTTTCACACCATGGCCGAAATCCAGTTCGCCGCCGGGGCCAAAAGCGTATTGCCACTGCATGCCGACGCCGACTATGTGAAGACCCTTGGCGAAGCGAAAAGCCTGATCGACAGCCTGAGCCTGGAGATCTACCGCACCCGCTTGGGCAGCGCCCACGTGATGGGCGGCTGCGCCATGGGTGAAGACCCTGCGCAGGCGGTAACCGACAGCCTCGGTCGCCATCACCAGCTCAGCAATCTGTCGATTCATGACGGTTCGCTATTCCCCACCAGCATTGGCGCCAACCCGCAATTGTCGGTGTATGGCCTCACCGCGCAGCTGGCCACGCAATTGGCGGAACGCCTGAAAACAGCGTGACACTAGGCGCTGCCGGACTATTCCTACGTTCGACAGCGCCCATGACTTGGCCCAGGGGGGCTGCTGCGCTACCATCCGACTCCCCTATGGCCTGCGCCAGGACGTCACGATGAATCGAGTGTTGTACCCAGGTACCTTTGACCCCATCACCAAGGGTCACGGTGACCTCGTTGAACGCGCCTCGCGCCTGTTCGATCAAGTGGTCATAGCCGTCGCGGCCAGCCCGAAGAAAAACCCGTTGTTCCCCCTCGAACAGCGCGTGGAACTGGCCCGTGAAGTGACCAAACACTTGCCCAACGTGGAAGTGGTCGGCTTCTCCACCCTGCTGGCGCATTTCGCCAAAGAGCAGGGCGCCAATATCTTCCTGCGCGGCCTGCGTGCGGTGTCGGACTTCGAATATGAATTCCAGTTGGCCAATATGAACCGCATATTGGTGCCGGATGTGGAAAGCCTGTTTCTGACGCCCTCCGAAAAGTACTCGTTTATCTCCTCCACCCTGGTGCGTGAAATCGCCAACCTGGGCGGCGATATCAGCAAGTTCGTGCATCCGGCCGTTGCCGATGCGCTGCTGGAACGCTTTAAGAAGTAAGCACCCAGAGCGGAGATTTAGTTTGCCACGTCGTCCCCGCGCAGGCGGGGACCCAGCGTGTTGTGACGAACACAGGCAGCGGTACGAGCCGGGGTTCCAAATCGTCGTAACGCCGCCTTCGCGGGAACAACGTTTAACTCTGCTCGGCACACCGATTGGCGCCCTCCCCGACAATCCGGCACAATTTGCGCTTCCGCTGTCTGAACATGCCGTGGTTATCCGCTTCGGCAGGAGTTGTGTTTCATGTCTTTAATCATCACCGACGACTGCATCAACTGCGATGTTTGCGAGCCTGAGTGCCCTAACGCCGCCATTTCGCAGGGTGAAGAGATCTACGTTATCGACCCCAACCTGTGCACCGAATGCGTCGGCCATTACAACGAGCCGCAGTGCCAGCAGGTGTGTCCGGTCGATTGCATCCCCCTCGACGAAAACAATGTCGAGAGCAAGGACGAGCTGATGAATAAGTATCTGATCCTCACGGGTAAGGCCTAAGCCCATGGGCTGCCGGATGCGTGGCAGCCACCCAGGCAAGGCGCTGATCGCTGCCTTGCTGCTCCTCGTTGCGTTCACCGCTGCTGCCGCGCAGGCACCCAAACAGGCGGCCATCGCCAGCGCCCACCCCGCTGCCACCATCGCCGGCCTGGAAACGCTAGCGGCTGGCGGCAATGCCTTTGATGCGGCGATTGCCGTAAGCGCCGCGCTGGCGGTGGTCGAGCCCTACAGCTCAGGCCTGGGTGGTGGCGGTTTCTTTCTGCTACGCCAGGCGGGCGAACAACCCACTTACCGTTTTCTCGACGCCCGCGAACGTGCGCCCCTGGCGGCGCATGCCGACATGTACAAACGCGACGGCCAGGTGCAGGCCGGGTTGTCGCTGGACGGCGCCCTGGCGGCAGCCATTCCTGGCCTACCGGCAGCCTTGGTCGAGCTGGCGCGCAAATACGGCAAGCTGCCGCTGATTGATTCGCTCGGCCCGGCCATTCGCCTGGCCCGTGATGGCGTGTCCATCGACCCGGTGTACCGCGAGCGGGCGCTATGGCGCCTATCGGCGCTGCGCGACAACCCGGAAACCGCGCGCTTGTTTCTCGATGAAAAAGGCGAGATCCCCAAAGAGCTCAGCCTGCTGCGCCAACACGATCTGGCTGACACCTTGGAACGCCTGGGCCGCTACGGTAAACCCGGCTTCTATAGCGGCGAGACCGCGCAAAAGCTGGTGGACGGCGTACGCGCCGCTGGCGGTATCTGGACCCTCAAAGACCTTGAGCAGTACCAAGTAGTAGAACGTCAGCCGCTGCGTTACCCGCTGGCCGATGGCCGCGAACTGATCAGCGCGCCGCCGCCCTCGGCTGGCGGCATTGCCCTGGCGCAAAGCCTGACCATGCTGCAGCAACTGCCCTGGCGCGAAGCGGACAAACTGCAGCGTGCCCATTACGTGATTGAAGTGCTGCGCCGCGCTTATCGTGATCGTGGCTTGCTCGGCGACCCGGACTTTGTCGCTAACCCCATCGCGCAATTGCTCGACGCCAACTACCTCAAGCAACTGGCCAGTGGCATCGACCCGCAGAAAGCCACGCCAAGCAGCAGCCTGCCGCCGTCGCCAGCCTGGAAAGAAGGCAACCACACCACCCATTTCGTGGTGCTGGACACGGCGGGCAACGCGGTATCGGCGACGCTGTCGGTGAACCTGCCCTTTGGCGCGGCGTTCACAGCGCCGGGCACAGGCGTGCTGCTTAACGATGAGATGGACGACTTTGCCGCTAACGTTCAAGGTGCGAACGCCTATGGCCTAAGTGGCAGCCAAGCCAATGCGATTGCCGCGGGTAAACGGCCGTTGTCGAGCATGAGCCCGAGCTTTATCGAAAGTCCTACGCAATTCAGCGCCTTTGGCACCCCTGGCGGCAGCCGTATCCCCAGCATGGTGTTGCTGGCGATGCTGCAATACCTCGATGGTCAGCCGGTAGCGAGTTGGCCGGCAGCGCCGCGCTACCATCACCAGTACCTGCCCGATGTGGTGGAGTACGAGCCCAATGCGTTTACTGGCGCCGAGCTTGAGGCCCTGCAGGGGCGAGGCTATCAGGTCAAACCGGTGGCGCGACCGTACGGCAATCAGCAGGTGTTGCAGTGGCATAAAGACAACGCCAGCGTTGAGGCCGCGAGCGACCCACGCGGAATCGGCCAGGCCAAGCTATCGCCCAGCAAGCCCTGAATCGCAGGCACAAAAAAGCCGGTCAGTTGACCGGCTTTTTTGTGTTCGCCCGTGGGCGTCAAATCATTGCTGCTGAGGACGCTTGTAGCCGCTTTCGGTGCAGCCAAGGCAGCGCACAAAGGCTTCTTTGCCTGGATCAACTACTAACGCCTTGCCGGCTTCACCGACGTTACCGCCCAAAGCGGTGAACGGCAGGCTGATAACGAATACGCCAGCGCCAATCACAGTCGCGGCAATCAGCAGCGGGCGAGCGATGACCAAATCACCGACCATGGCGTAGGCAGGCGGTGCTTCAAGATCATAGGCAGGGTCGCCGCTCTGGTTGGAGGTACTCGACCCGCCCGCCATTACCGGCAGTGCCAGAAGGCCAGTGGTCAGCGCCAGGACAACAGCGGTTGAGCGAAACAGGTTCATGAGTGCGGTCCTTCATCGATTCAAAGTGCGGTGGCTGTAACTATAACAGCGCGCCGGAAATTGTCAGCGTGACGGCCGTCAATCGCTGGAGAACGCATTCTGCGGGTTTTGCAGGGCGATTGGCGAGGAAAAATCCGCGCGTAACTGTGCGCTTACACACGCCCTGTAAACACCACTGTTTTTTTGCCGCGCCTGCAAGGTGAAGAGCAGGGAAAAAAGCGCCGCTGTATCAGCGCTGACACCTGGGGCAATACACGCTGGCACGCTGCCCCAGTTTTACCTCGCGCAGGGTAGTGCCGCAGGTTTTGCAGAACTCGCCACCGCGCCCGTAAGCAAACAACTCCTGCTGGAAATAACCCGGCTGGCCGTCGCCACCCACGAAGTCGCGCAAGGTGGTGCCGCCCCGCTCAATGGCGTGAGCGAGGATACGTTTGATCTGCAGCGACAGCTCCAGATAACGCGCCCGCGAAATAGAACCGGCTTCGCGACGAGGGTCGATGCCGGCGGCAAACAAGGCTTCGGTCGCGTAGATATTGCCCACCCCGACCACCACCGCGTTATCCATGATGAAGGGCTTTACCGCCATGGTTTTGCCGCGTGAAAGCTTGAACAGACGATCACCGTCGAACAGCTCGGTCAACGGCTCCGGTCCCAGTTTTACCAGCAGCTCATGCAACAGCGGCTCGGTACTCCAGAGCATGGCGCCAAAGCGCCGCGGGTCGGTGTAACGCAGCGCCAGCCCCGATTCCAGTTCGATATCCACATGCTCATGCTTGGCCACCGGCGTATCAATCGGCACCAACCGCAGGTTGCCGGACATACCCAAATGACTAATAAGCGTGCCCGCCTCGGCCGTCAGCAATAGGTACTTGGCGCGGCGCGTGACGCTTTCAATGCGCTGGCCGGAGAGGCGCACATCGAGGTCTTCCGGAATCGGCCAACGCAAGCGACGGTCACGCACAATCACGCGGCTGACCCGCTGGCCCTCAAGGTACGGCGCAATGCCGCGTCGGGTGGTTTCTACTTCAGGAAGTTCAGGCATGGCGCACGGCACGGCAAAAAAGGAGAGGTGGGCACCTTAGCAGAATGGCGGCAGTAGGCAGCAAGCCCAGCCGCCAGGCATTAATGCATGCTCAGATCGCGGATGCTTTCTTTCAGGGTTTGGAAGTCGTACTCCGACAAGCCCACGTATTCCAGCACCAGCTGTTCGATGCTCTGCCACTCATGGTCTTCGGTCTGGTTACCCAAAATGCGGTGACTTTCGCAGATGTGTTCAGACATTTTCAGAATCGCCAGCAGGGTTTTTAGCTGGGCATCACGCACCGAGTCGTCAGTAAAAATCGACAGCGTGTTGTGGTGATTGGCGATGGCCTCACACAGGTGCAGCGGCAAATTCCACGACTTGGCGGTGAAGTAACCCACCACGGCATGGTTGGTGTTAAGCACACGGTTTTCTGTATCGACAATGCGCCGCTCGCTGGTCGCACTGGCGTAGGCCTCTTCCAACACCGTCATATAGTCGGGGAAGCGCTTGATCATCAGCGGGATGCCGCAGTTGTGAAACAAGCCCAACGTGTAAGCCTCGTCGGCCGACTGGTAACCGATGCGCTTGGCCAGGGTCAGGCAGGTCATGGCCACGTCCTGCGCGGTGTCCCAAAAACGGTTAAGGGTGACGATGGCCTCATCGCTCATTTCGCCCTTGATCGACTGCGCGTTGATCAGGTTGATCACCGTATTGGAGCCCAGCAGATTGACCGCCTGCTGAATCGAGGCGATGCGGTTGGACAGGCCGAAAAACGGCGAGTTGACGATTTTAAGCAACGCGCCGGAAAGGCCGGGATCCTGGCTGATCAGCTTGGCGATGTTCTTCAGATCCGGAAACGGCATCACCTGCTCCATTTGCAGGTCGACCATTATCTGAGGCTGCGGCGGCACGCTGATGCCTTGCAGCACTTTCTGAATTTGTTCGGCGGTAAGTTCTGGGGCCATGACTGCACGGGCGTTGTTAATGTGACGGAAGGCACAGTCTACCCGCCCCGTTAAGCGCCGTAACCCTCAGGATTGAAGGAAATCCCTGACAGACGGAAAGACCTCAATAAATTCGGGGCAAGCCGCCCTGCACCATTCGTCTGAGCACAGACAGCCTGAACTTTCCGCAGCGCCAGCCCCTCGGAACTTAACACCCTCAACGTTAAGGAGCCGAACATGAGCACCTCCCTGAAAGGCAAACGCATCGCCGTGCTGGTAACCGACGGCTTCGAACAAGTGGAGCTGACCGGGCCCAAAGATGCGTTGGAAGAACTCGGCGCAGCGGTAGATATCCTTTCCGCCAGCACCGGCGAAGTGAAAGGCTGGCATCACGACAAACCGGGTGACAGCTTCACCGTCAGCAAAACCTTCGAGGCCGCCCACATTGGCGACTACGACGCCCTGGTACTGCCGGGCGGGGTCATGAACTCCGACACTATTCGCAGCATTCCCGGCGCGCAGAGCCTAGTGGTGCAAGCGACGCAAAATGAAAAACCCATTGCGGTGATCTGCCATGGTGCTTGGCTGCTTGTGTCTGCCGGGCTGGTGCAAGGTCGCACGATGACCAGCTGGAGTTCGCTGAAAGACGACATCACCAATGCCGGCGGCAAATGGGTGGATGAAGAAGTGGTGCAAGACGGCACCTTTATCAGCAGCCGCAAACCGGATGACATTCCGGCGTTTAACAAGAAGCTGATTGAAACGTTGGTTGCCTGAGCAGCAAAGGTTTCGACGCTTCAGCCTCGATTCCTGCAACCGGTGATCTCGTAGGTTGGGTTGAGCCATAGGCGAAGCCCAACAACGGCGCGCTCCAAGAATGTTGGGCTTCGCCTTCGGCTCAACCCAACCTACGCTATACTCCCGCTCTTTTTTCGGAGAGTGACCCCATGTCCCTGCCCAGCCTGCGCCTTAAAGCCAATGCCGATCGCCGCCTGCGCGCCGGACACCTGTGGGTTTACAGCAACGAAATCGATGTCGCCGCCACCCCGCTATCGGGCTTCCAGGCCGGTGACCAGGCCATTCTTGAAGCCGCTGGCGGCAAGCCGCTTGGCGTTGTCGGCATCAGCCCGAACAACCTGATCTGCGCCCGCCTGCTGTCACGCGACACCAAATACAGTCTGGATAAGTCCCTGCTGGTACACCGCATCAAGGTGGCTTTGTCGCTGCGTGAAACCCTGTTTGAGCAGCCTTGCTACCGCCTGGTGTATGGCGACTCCGACCTGTTGCCGGGTCTGGTAGTCGACCGCTTCTTCGACATCCTCGTGGTGCAAATCACCTCACCGACCATGGAACGCCACAAGGACGACGTACTCGCCGCCCTGGTGCAAGTGCTGCAACCGCGTGGCGTGCTGTTTAAAAACGACTCCGCCGCGCGCGATGCCGAAGGCCTGCCGCGTTATGTGGAAACCCCGTTTGGTGTGGTGCCGGAGTGGGTCGCTTTGGAAGAAAACGGCGTGAAGTTTGAAGCGCCAGTAATCGAAGGGCAGAAAACCGGCTGGTTTTACGACCACCGCATGAACCGCGCGCGCCTGGCGCCCTATGTCAAAGGCAAGCGTGTGCTCGACCTCTTCAGCTATATCGGTGGCTGGGGCGTGCAAGCAGCGGCGTTTGGCGCCAGTGAAGTGTTCTGCGTCGACGCCTCGGCTTTCGCCCTCGACGGTGTAGAGCGCAACGCCACCCTGAACGGCGTGGCCGAAAAAGTGACCTGCATCGAAGGCGATGTGTTTGCCGCCCTGAAAGAGCTGAAGTCTTCGGAGGAGCGTTTTGACGTGGTGGTGTGCGACCCACCGGCCTTTATCAAACGCAAAAAAGACATGAAAAACGGTGAAGCCGGCTACCGTCGCCTCAATGAAATGGCCATGCGCCTGCTCAGCAAGGACGGCATCTTGGTTAGCGCCTCGTGCTCCATGCACCTGGAAGAAGACAACTTGCAGAACATCCTGCTGCAGAGCGCCCGCCACCTGGACCGCAATATCCTCATGCTCGAACGCGGCGGCCAAGGCCCGGACCACCCGGTACACATGGCCATTGCCGAAACCCGCTACATCAAGAGCCTGACCTGCCGGTTGCTACCTAACGCCTAACGCGCGCAGGGTGTGCTGTGCGCACCATGGCGATATCGGGTCTATCGCTTGGTGCGCGGAGCACGCCCTACGAAAGCAGCGCCAAGCCCTCCAACCCCGACCGCCAGCCTTTCCTAGGCGGGCGCGGGGGGCGTAGAATCGGCCCATTCCTCGCCAACCATCCCCGGCGGGCTTTTGGGCCCCGGCCGTACGAGCGGTAACCCCGTTTCGAATACGACCCACACCGACCGCACGGCCAACTGCCGTCGTCTCCGGTAGATCAGCGCTCAAGCACCTATCAACAGACACCTGATTAGCCGCAGGAAACCGTCATGCCTGATTACCGTTCAAAAACCTCCACCCACGGCCGCCTCGCGCTCTGTGGCGCGCCACCGGGATGAAGGACGAAGACTTTAAAAAGCCGATCATTGCCATCGCCAACTCGTTCACCCAGTTCGTACCGGGCCACGTGCACTTGAAAGACCTCGGCCAACTGGTTGCCCGCGAAATCGAACGCGCCGGCGGCGTGGCCAAAGAATTCAACACCATTGCGGTCGATGACGGCATCGCCATGGGCCACGACGGCATGCTCTATTCGCTGCCAAGCCGCGAGATCATCGCCGACTCCGTGGAATACATGGTCAACGCCCACTGCGCCGACGCCATTGTCTGCATCTCCAACTGCGACAAAATCACCCCCGGCATGCTGATGGCCGCGTTGCGCCTCAACGTTCCGGTGATCTTCGTTTCCGGCGGGCCGATGGAAGCCGGCAAAACCAAGCTGGCCAGCCACGGTCTGGACCTGGTCGATGCGATGGTCATCGCCGCCGACGAAAGCGCCTCGGACGAAAAAGTCGCCGAGTACGAGCGTAGCGCCTGCCCAACGTGCGGCTCGTGCTCCGGCATGTTCACCGCCAACTCAATGAACTGCCTGACCGAAGCCCTCGGTTTGGCCCTGCCGGGCAACGGCTCCACGCTCGCCACCCACAGCGACCGCGAAGAGCTGTTCCTGCAAGCCGGCCGCACTGCCGTTGAGCTGTGCAAGCGCTACTACGGCGAAGGCGACGAGTCGGTATTGCCGCGCAATATCGCCAACTTCAAAGCCTTCGAAAACGCCATGATGCTCGACATCGACCAACACCATCCTGCATTTGCTGGCTGCCGCCCAGGAAGCCGAGATCGATTTCGACCTGCGCGATATCGACCGTCTTTCCCGCGTGGTGCCACAACTGTGCAAAGTGGCGCCGAATATTCAGAAGTACCACATGGAAGATGTGCACCGCGCTGGCGGTGTGTTCGGCATTCTCGGTTCGCTGGCCCGTGGCGGTCTGCTGCACACCGACCTACCGACCGTACACAGCAAGTCCATGGCCGAAGCCATCGCCAAGTGGGACATCACCCAGACCACCGACGAAGCCGTGCACCACTTCTTCAAAGCCGGCCCGGCGGGCATCCCGACTCAGACCGCGTTCAGCCAGTCTACCCGTTGGGAAACCCTCGACGACGACCGTGAAAACGGCTGCATCCGTAGCTTCGAACATGCCTACTCGAAAGAGGGTGGCCTGGCCGTGTTGTACGGCAACATCGCCTTGGACGGCTGCGTGGTGAAAACCGCCGGCGTCGATGAGTCGATCCATGTGTTTGAAGGCAACGCCAAGATCTTCGAAAGCCAGGACAGCGCGGTGCGCGGCATCCTGGCTGATGAAGTGAAAGAAGGCGATATCGTCATCATCCGTTACGAAGGCCCGAAAGGCGGCCCGGGTATGCAGGAAATGCTTTACCCGACCTCGTACCTGAAATCCAAAGGCCTGGGCAAAGCCTGCGCCCTGCTTACCGACGGCCGCTTCTCCGGCGGCACCTCGGGCCTGTCCATCGGCCACGCTTCGCCGGAAGCGGCAGCGGGCGGCGCCATTGGCCTGGTACGCGACGGCGACAAAGTGCTGATCGACATCCCCAACCGCACTATCAACTTGCTGGTCAGCGATGAAGAGATTTCCCATCGCCGTCATGAGCAGGATAAGAAAGGTTGGAAGCCGGTCGAGAAGCGGCCGCGTAAAGTGACCACTGCGTTGAAGGCTTATGCGTTGTTGGCAACCAGTGCTGATAAAGGTGCTGTGCGTAATAAGGCCATGCTCGACGGGCTTTGATGCCGAGCTGACGTAAAAAAGCCCCGCCTAGTGCGGGGCTTTTTATCAGAGCGGGGAGATCAACGGCCCCTCTGCCCTAGCCCCTCTCCCGCAAGCGGTAGAGGGGAATCTAATCGCGGAGAGGTCGGCCCCCTCGCCCGCTCGCGGGAGAGGGCTGGGGAGAGGGGCTCTTCTACGCAGTTACTGAATCTCTTCAGGCTTGACCACCACCCAATTCTTATCCGCCGTCACCGGCAAGCCTTCCTTGGCCTGTGCCGCCGCATGCTTGGCCATCATCGCGTTGATCTGGCCCATGTATTTATCTTTGCGGTTGATCCACAGGTGAATGCCGCCTTTGGCCACGTCGACGCTATGGAACAGCATGTAGCCGTCGCTGCTCGGTGTATCGCCCCCCACCAGCACCGGCTTTTTCCATTCATCGATATAGGTGAGGATCGCCGCCTGTTTGCCAGCCATCCAGGTTGCCGGCGTCCACAGGTACGGCGTCACTTCCAGGCCCATATTGGCCTTGGCGTCATAGCTACCCGCAGTGATTTGTTTACGCGCGGTGGTCAGCGCGCCAGTCTTGGGGTCTTTAAGCAACAGGCTCACGCCAATGACGTTTTGCGGTTTAACGTTGTAGCCGTACTTGGGGTCCGAGGCGACCATGCGCACCAGCTCTTCCGAGGCGGCGGTCATCACGTACACCTCAATGCCGTTTTCCATCAGCTTGTTGTAGAGCTCGGCTTGGCCGGTAAAGACCTTGGGCGGCTGCACGTCGATGGTCTTGACCACATCACCCTCGAAGTAGGTGCTGGGCACCGGTTTGCCGGAGGCCATCAGCTCGTCGACATAGCCTTTCAGCTCGCTGAGGGTAAAGCCGGAAAACACCTGAGCCACCCAGGGGTAGCAGACCATGTCGTCGATTTCACACAGGCGGTAGTAGTAACTGAACAGGCTTTCCTTGTGCTCGGCGGTGTCTTTGAAAGGCATAAGTTTTAGCGAAGGATCGAGCTTGTCACGGGTCAGCGCGCCCTTGTTTTCCATAAACGGCAACAGGGATTCTTCGAGATCGTAGCGGTAGCTGGTGTTGTCCATATCGAAGACCGCGAAGTTGCCCTTATTGGCATTCGCCGCAATCATGGCGTCCAGTTGCTTGGCAGCATCGGCAGGCCAATGTTTAAGTTCGGTGGCGGCAGCGGCATGGCCGGCCAGACCAAAGGCGAATGCAGCGGCAAATAGCGACGACGCAAGCTTCATGGTGGGTCTCCCTGAGTGAAACCCCGACGCTAACAAATGACCATGACAAGCTTGCTCCGACAACGACAGTGCAATTGCCACGGGCGCCATGCACTGTCGTGAAAACGCCATGGAAAACCGCGAAAAACGACCCGTTGGCCAATAAGCTTTTCTATTTCAACTGTTTAACTCGGGAGACCCTGCCCATGAAAATCGGCCTGATTTCCGACACCCACGGCCTGCTGCGCCCTGAGGCTGTGGCCGCGCTCGAAGGCTGCGACCGCATCGTGCATGCCGGCGATATCGGCAAGCCGGAGATCCTCGAAGCCCTGCGCGACTTGGCGCCGCTGACCGTGGTGCGCGGCAACAACGATGAAGACGACAGCTGGGCCAGCAGCGTACCCACCCATGCCGTGCTGCGCATCGACGGCATCGGCATTTACGTGGTGCACGAGATGGCCGATGTGCCCGAGCAACTGCCGGCGGGTATCGATGTGGTGGTGACCGGGCACTCGCATAAGCCATTGCAAAAGCAGGTGCATGGCGTGCTGTATATCAACCCCGGCAGTGCCGGGCCGCGGCGATTTAAATTGCCGATCAGTGTGGGGTTTTTGACTATTGAAGCAGGCCAGGTAACCGGGGAGTTACGCGATTTAGCGCTTTGAGGCAACGCGCAAAAAACACCAAGGACGCCTGGAGCGCCATAACCAATCCTCCAGCGGCAACGTCGGTGGCTCAGCTCACGCCGGTGTAACGATCCGAACGGTGGTTGATGGCTAACACCAGGTTCAACGCCAACGCGCCCAGAATCGACAACCCCACCTTCTCTGGCGCAATTACAAACAGAGACGCCAGCACGATGAGCAAATCCACGCCCATCTGCACCCACCCGGCGCGCACGCCAAAACGCTCCTGCAAAAACAGCGCAAGAATATTCACCCCACCCAAACTCGCGCGGTGGCGGAACAACATCAGCAGGCCCAAACCCATCGCCAACCCGCCGAACACCGAGGCATACAGCGTGCTCAGGTGGTTAAACGACACCCAGGTGGGCGTCAGCTCGGCCAATACCGACACCAGCGCCACAGCGCAGCCGGTGCGCAGGGTAAAACTCCAGCCCATGCGCCAAATGCCGAGTAGGTAAAACGGCAAATTGAGCAGGAAAAACATCAAACCAAACGGCACGCCGGCCTGGTACTTGAGCAGAAACGCCAAGCCCACCATACCGCCAGTGAGCAACCCAGCATGGGCGTAGAAGGCGATACCCAAGGCCACCATGGCGGTGCCGGAGATCATGGCCAGACCGTCCTCCCACAGCGGGTGGCGGACAAATAGCGGCGCGACGGTTTCCGCCGCTAGGGCGTCCGGGGTGTTGTCTTGCATGGGGGACCTCGAAATAGCAAAAACAGCACGCCGCCAAGAGAGGCGGCGTGTTTAGCGTAGTCAGCTTGCGAGCTGTGGGCTTAGCGCTTATCCCAGACTTCAAAACTGTAGGCGGGGGTCTCGGCTGCGGCATCGTGTTCGATGCTGGAGGCCAGGTGCCAGGCGTTTTCGTCGAAGGCAGGAAACCAGGCGTCACCTTCCGGACTCACGGCCACGCGGGTCAGGTACAAACGCTGGGCCAGGGCCAGGCCTTGCTCATAGAGCTGGGCGCCGCCGATCAACATCAGTTCGTCAGCATCCTCGGCCCGCGCCCATTCCTCGGCGCGCAACAGCGCCGCTTCAAGCGAGGGGAATACTTCGGCGCCTTCCAGGGTGAGAGCAGCTTGGCGGCTGACCACCAGATTGAGTCGCCCCGGCAATGGCCGGCCCAGGGAGTCCCAGGTTTTGCGGCCCATGATGATCGGCTTGCCGAGGGTCATGGCTTTGAAGTGCTTGAGATCGGCCGGCAGATGCCAGGGCAATTGATTGTCGCGGCCAATCACGCGGTTGTCGGCGAGGGCGGCGATCAGGCAAAGAGGTAGGGTCGTATTCATGGCGGCGAGGATAACGGCAAGGGCGCTGGAAAAAAAGCAAACGGATGATGGGGCACGCCTGAGCGGTTATCCTCCCAGCCTGCTGCACCCCTTTTTCCGCCATGAGAGACTGATGACCCAATCGAATACGCCGCCACTCTCCCCGTTGCAACGCCTATGGCTTACCGAAGCCGTGCGCCTGCGTGAAGAGCAGGCCGGACCGCTGGAAGACCGCGAGGCCAACCGCGTGGCGGCGGCCACTGGCGGTGATCTGGCCAGCCGCATCGAAACCCGCGCGCTGTGGTTGGCGCAACGTGACGGCATGCTCACAGCCCTGCTGCATTGGCACCAGGGCGCTCGCTTGGCGCTGTGGTTATTGATGGCGCTGGCCGTACTCAGCGGTGCCGGGCTGGGGCTGGCGGCATTGGGCGACGGTCAGCGGCCGGTGAATGTGTTCTGGGCACTGGGTAGTTTGCTCGGCCTGCACCTGGTAATGCTTGCCGGCTGGGCAATTGGCCTGGTTTTGGCTGGCGACGGCAACGCCACCCTGGGACGCTTATGGTTGTGGCTTAGCGAAAAATTCGCCCGCGACGCTCAAGCGGCGCAGTTGGCGCCCGCCCTGCTGATCGTATTGCAGCGCCAGCGATTAACTCGCTGGGCGCTGGGCATGCTGGTGCATGGCTTGTGGGTGCTGGCCTTGCTCAGTGCCCTGGGTAGCCTGCTAGCGCTATTAGCTACGCGTCGTTATGGCTTTGTCTGGGAAACCACCCTGCTCAGCAGCGACACCTTTGTCACCCTCACGCAAACTCTCGGCGCACTGCCGCAGTTGCTAGGTTTTAGCACACCGGCGGTCGAGCTGATTCGCGCCAGCGGCGCTGATGCGGTGGCAGAAGAAAGCGCGCGTCAGGCCTGGGCGGTTTGGTTGCTGGGCATGTTGCTGACCTATGGCGTGCTACCGCGCGCATTGCTCGCCGCAGTCTGCGCCTGGCGCTGGCGCCGAGGGCGCGCGGCGTTGCGGCTGGACCTTAATCTGCCGGGTTACAGCTTGCTGCGTGAGCGCCTACAACCCAGTAGCGAACGGCTTGGGGTGACCGATGCGGCGCCGGAATTGTTGGCTACCGTGCAGTCAGCGCATGGCGCTGTAGCGAGCGAAGGCGCGGTAATAGTGGCCATCGAATTGGATTCGCGGCGCCCGTGGCCACCGGCACTGCCCAAAGGCGTGGCCGATGCCGGGGTCATTGATAGCCGCGAGCAGCGTCAGCATTTGTTGGATCAGCTCAGCCGCTTTCCGCCGGCGCGCTTGGCCATTGCCTGTGACCCGCGCCGCTCGCCCGATCGCGGCACCTTGGCGCTGCTGGCGGAGTTGGCGCGCAGTGCCGGGCAAACGCGGGTTTGGTTATTGGCGGCAGAGCCGGGGGAGGCGCTGGATAGTCAGCGCTTGGAGGATTGGCATGGGGCACTGGATGGGTTGGGGTTGCAGTGGCGGCAAGGGGCGCCGCTGGGGTGGTTGGAGACGGGACATGAGTAACCTTCGCTGGCCCCAACCCTCTCCCCCCGCCCTCTCCCGCAAGCGGGCGAGGGGGCCTGACCGCGTAGGTCATTCGTTCCCCTCGCCCGCTTGCGGGAGAGGGGCTAGGGGAGAGGGCCGGCCTTTACTCGGTCGGGAGGAAAATTCATGACCCGGCCACTAAAACTCGCCGTAGTCGGCCATACCAACGTTGGCAAAACCTCGCTGCTGCGCACCCTCACCCGCGATGTTGATTTCGGCGAAGTCTCCCATCGCCCCAGCACCACCCGCCATGTCGAAGGCGCACGTTTATCAGTTGATGGCCAGGCGCTGTTGGAGCTGTACGACACCCCCGGCCTGGAAGATGCCATTGCCCTGCTCGATTACCTGGAGCGCCTCGACCGTCCCGGCGAACGCCTGGATGGCCCAGCCCGCGCCGCACGCTTTCTTGAGAGCAGTGAGGCGCGCCAGCGTTTTGAACAGGAAGCCAAGGTGCTGCGCCAGTTGCTCGCCTCCGATGCCGGCTTGTATGTGATCGATGCCCGCGAGCCGGTCCTGGCCAAGTACCGCGACGAGCTCGCCGTGCTCGGCAGTTGCGGCAAGCCGCTGTTGCCGGTGCTGAATTTCGTCACCAGCGCCCAGCAACGCGAAGGCGAATGGCGCGAGGCGTTGGCGCGGTTGGGCCTGCATGCGCTGGTGCGTTTTGACACCGTGGCGCCGCCGCTGGATGGCGAGCGGCGTTTGTATGAAAGCCTGGCCTTGCTGCTGGAAAAGTCGCGGCCGCAATTGCAACGTCTGATCGCCGACCACGAAGCCCAGGCCAAGGCCCGGCATGCCGCTGGGGTGCGTCTGATTGCTGAATTGCTGATTGATTGCGCAGCCTGCCGACGCAGTGTCGGCAGTGACGAGCAGGCGCAAATCCAGGCCATGCACCAGAGCATTCGCCAGCGCGAACAGGCCTGTGTGCAGGCGCTACTGCGCCTGTATGCCTTCCGCCAGGAAGACGCGCGTGCTGCCGACCTGCCGCTGTTGGATGGCCGCTGGGGTGACGACCTGTTTAACCCGGAAACCCTCAAGCAACTGGGCGTGCAGGTGGGCGGTGGCATGGCCGCCGGCGCGGCAGCCGGTGCTGGCATCGACTTGATGGTGGGCGGTTTGACCTTGGGTGCGGCGACATTGCTCGGTGCGTTGGCCGGTGGCGGCGTGCAGACCGCACGCACCTATGGCGAGCGGCTGCTGGGCAAACTCAAAGGCAACCGCGAACTGAGCGTCGACGATAACGTGCTGCGCGTGCTCGCCGTGCGCCAACGTCAGTTGCTGGAGGCGCTGAGCACGCGCGGACATGCGGCGACAACAGCCATCGAGGTAGGAGGAGGTAAAGAGGCGGGCTGGGCGAAGTTGCCAGCGGTGTTGCGCCAAGCCCGAGCGCATCCGCGCTGGTCATCGCTCAACCCGCAGGCACGGTTGCAGCAAGCCGAGCGGCAAGAAGCGCTGCAACGGTTAACGGCTGAATTGCAGGGCTAACGTTTTTGATCGGGTAGGGTGTGTGGTGCGCACCCAGCGATATCTGCGTGAAAGCCTGGTGCGCGCAGCACACCCTACCTAGGGTCGCGGCGGCTAAACAGCAACATCCACTTGGTTACGGCCGCCGCGCTTGGCGCGGTACAGCGCCTGGTCGGCGCGCTCGAAAACCTCGTCACCTTTTTCGCCTTCAGCAAAAGCCGTTAGGCCAGCAGACACAGTGATGGTCACGCGCTCACCTTTAAAGTGAAAGGGGCAAGCCTCGATAGCCGTGCGCAAGGTTTCCATCAGTTGCTGGCCGCCGGCAATGGGCGTGGCAGGTATCAGCAGCACAAACTCTTCGCCGCCAAAGCGCGCCATAAAATCGGTTTTGCGCAGGCGGTTGTTGAGCTCGCTGGCGATGATCTTCAGCACCTTGTCGCCTGCCAGGTGGCCGTAGTTGTCGTTGATGCGTTTGAAGTGGTCGATGTCCAACACGGCCAGCAGCAGGTCGCCGCCGTAACGCTGCCAACGCGCCACTTCCAGTTCCATACGTTCGGCCCAGGCGGCGCGGTTGGGCAGCCCGGTGAGCGGGTCGGTAAGGGCCTTTTGCCGTTGCTCTTCGAGGTGATCGCGAAAGCCTTTGGCTTCCTGCTCCATGCTCGCCACCCGCTCGACCAGGGTTTGCAGGCGGCCGGCCACTTCCTGGTCACGCTCATCACGCTGGGTTTGGTATTGGGACATGGTGCTAAGCAAGCCATCCAGGCGGTTTTCCACCAGATTTTTCAGGCTGCTGAGGTCGGTGGCTTCCTGCACGCTGCTGTGCAGGCCATCGACCTGTTGACGTAACTCGGTGTCCAGTTCGCGGGCAGCGGCCATCGACTCGCTGTAGCCCTGATGGGCGTCCTGCAAGCCCCCTTGAAAAGTGGCGAGGCGCTGGTTGAGTTGGGCCAGATAACCTTCAAACTCGCGCTGGCCAAGATCGGCAACGGCCAGCATCAATACAGCGAAATCGTCGAGCACCGGCACCAGTTCATACAGGTTCAGCCCGGCCTCGATGCGTACCTTCAACGATTCGGCCTGGGGCTTGTGGTGCTCGGGCACTGGCAAGTCGTCGAGCAGGCCCAACAGCGTGGCTTCAACATGGGCGGCAATGGCGCTATAGCCCGCTTCCGGGGGCGGTGGAATGGCGAAGTCGGGGTCCGCCAGTTCCTGTTCCTCGGTGGCATGAATGGCCGCCGACACGGTAGCGCCATCGGTCAGCAGCGAGGCCGAGAGCGGCAAGCTGTCGAGGGTCGATAAAGAGGACGGGCGTGATGCAACGCGAGCGGCGGCCAGCGCTTCGTTGATTGCAACGGTGGCGGCCTCGCTGCCGGTGGCCGGAGCCGATGCCGATGCCTGTACGGCTACAGCTTCCGGTACCGCTGCGGCAGCGGGTGCCGGTGGCGCAAGGGGCGCCGGCGAAGGCGTGACCACGGCCGCAGCCGGCTCAGTGGCCGGTACGGGGGTGATGGCGGGAACCGCGGGAGCCACAGGTACCGCCTGAACAGGCGGCGGGGTCGGTGCTGAAGCAAGCGCCGCCGCCTGCGCTGCTGGCACCTCAGCTACGGCGGCCGGGGCTTCACTGGAATCATCGCCATCACGGCCCCCGAACAAACGCTGCAACAAGCCGGGGCGCGCCGCTTCCGGGGCCTCCAGCACGGCCAGCGCCTGGCGTTGCAGGCTGTTGAGCTCGGACAACAGTGCAGGCAACTCGCGCACTTGCCCCGCGCGGCTCTCCACTTGCTTGGTGAATTTCTTCAGCGGTTTGCGCACTTCGCTGGGCAGATCCAGCTTCAGTAACTGACTAACCAGCCCACCAAGGGCGCCGGTCACCTGAGCAGCGCGCTCGACCCGACGTTGTTCGGAGTCGAGCACGGCTTTTTCCAGGCGCGGAATCAGGGCAGAAAGGCCGGCGTCCATATCATCGCGACGGACGATTTCACGCAGCTCAACCATGCATTGGTCGACCGCTTTATCGGTGCCCTCGGCAGCGAGCGAGCTGCGCACCAAACCACGACGCAGCAGGTCGAGGCGCAGATCCCAACGACGCTCGAGTTTTTCCTGGTCCTCGAGGCTGCTCAGGTACTTCTCTTTCCAGCGCTGCGCGTCGTTGCTCATGTCTGTATTTCCGCGAGGGAAGTGTTGGTTCTATCCGGAGTACTGCACAGGCTATCGGGTAATCGAATTTCCACCGCCACCGGCAGGTGATCGGAAATCGGCTGGGCCAGCACGCGCACAGCTTCCAGCGTTAACGTTGGGCTTAACAGAATATGGTCCAGGCAACGTTGCGGGCGCCAGCTGGGAAAGGTGGCCTCCACCTGCGGCGCGAGCAATCCCAAGTCACGCAAGGGTGAGTTGAGAAGTAAATCAGAAGCGTGGGTATTCATGTCGCCCATCAGCACTTGATGGCGATATTCGCCGATTAGTTCACGAATATAAGCCAGTTGCCGCACGCGGGTTTTCGCCCCCAGCGACAGGTGCATCATCACCACCACCAACGCATCTTCACCCTCGCCAAAGCGCAGCAAAATCGCGCCACGGCCGGGCGGGCCAGGTAAGGGGTGGTCTTCGATAACGGTTGGCTGCAAGCGGCTCAAAACGCCGTTGCTGTGCTGGGCCAGCCGCCCGAGGTTACGGTTGAGCTGCTGGTACCAGTAAGGAAAGCTGCCCAGTTGGGCGAGGTGTTCAACTTGGTTGATATAGCCCGAGCGATGACTGCCGCCGTCGGCTTCTTGCAGGGCGACCAGATCGTAATCCGCCAACAACGCACCAATGCGCTGCAGGTTGGAAGAGCGCCCTTGGTGCGGCAGGAGGTGTTGCCAACCGCGGGTGAGGTAGTGCCGATAGCTTTCGGTGCTATTGCCTACCTGGATATTAAAACTGAGCAGACGCAAACGGCCATCTGCCGGCAGAGCGCCGGAGTCGCCGCACTGTGAATTAACCTGCGCATCACGCAGGCCTGCAACACGTGGGGCACCCCAGCGCCTGAGCATGGCGGCTTACTTCGCTGCGCGTTCTTTGGCGATCAGCTGGTCAGCCACTTGCAGTGCTTCGTCCGGGCCACCGGCAGAGCCGATGTCGAAGCGGTATTTGCCGTTAACGATCATGGTCGGTACGCCACTGATCTGGTAGGCCATGGCCAGCTTCTTGTCTTTCTCAACCTGGCTCTTCACACCAAACGAGTTGTAAGCCTTGAGAAACTCGTCTTTGTCGATGCCTTGGGTGGCGAGAAACTCAGCCATTTCATCTGGCTTAGCCAGTTTTTTGCCTTGTTTTTGAATGGCATCAAAAATGGCCGCGTGAACTTTGTCTTCAACACCCATGGATTCGAGGGTCACGAACAGTTGGCCGTGAGCATCCCACACACCGCCGAACATGGCGGGGATACGTACAAAGTGCACGTCATCCGGCAGTTTTTTGATCCATGGGTTGATGGTTGGCTCGAAGTGGTAGCAGTGCGGGCAGCCGTACCAGAACAACTCAACGACTTCGATTTTGCCGGGCTTGGAAACCGGAACAGGGCTGCTCAGCTCGACATATTGCTTGCCGGCTTCGATCGGCTCCGCGGCAGTGGCGGTTGCAGTCATGCCGATCAAACTCGCGGTGGCGAGGACAGCACTGAAAATCAGGTTACGCATGCTTGACTCCTTGGCGGATAAAACTCGCCTGATAGCGAGCTGGATTTCGACCGATTGCCCTGCGGCGGGTTCCCGGCTGAGGGCCAACATTGTACGGGGCGCTGAAACGAAAAAGGGTGGCTTTCGCCACCCTTTTCTGCCCGCTAATGCGTACCGGATATTACCGTAGCGCGATTAGTGCAGGCCTTGGATGTAGCTGGATACCGCAGCGATATCCTTGTTGCTCAGCTTAGCTGCAATGCCGCGCATGATCATGCTGTCGCCATCGTTAGTACGGTCGCCTTCACGGAAGTTGGTCAGCTGCTTGGCGACGTAAGTCGCATGCTGGCCACCCAGGTGTGGGAAACCGGCTGCAGCATTACCAGCGCCGTCAGGCGAGTGGCAACCGGTGCACGCTGGCATGCCGGTTTCCAGATTACCGCCACGGAAAATTTCTTCACCGCGCGCCACCAATTTTGGATCGGCTGCGCCAACGCCCATTTTCTGGCTGGAGAAGTAGGCGGCGATGTCTGCCAGGTCCTGATCGCTCAGGTTGGTCAGCAGGCCGGTCATTTCCAGCACCTGACGGTTGCCGGACTTGATGTCATGCAGTTGCTTGAGCAGGTAGCGCTCGCCTTGGCCAGCCAGTTTCGGGAAGTTCGGCGCAGGGCTGTTGCCGTCGGCACCGTGGCATGCGCCACATACAGCTGCTTTGCCTTGACCTGCAGCGGCGTCGCCTGCGGCATGAGCCATACCGGAGATGCCCAGGGTCAACAGCAGACTCACGAGTACT